>Ga0210409_10008212_pt1 | contig 10658 bp, 12 predicted proteins | sample IncBWH17MmetaG_FD_161649 | JGI IMG/M metagenome (GOLD analysis project Ga0210409, IMG submission 161649) | Forest soil microbial communities from Barre Woods Harvard Forest LTER site, Petersham, Massachusetts, United States - Inc-BW-H-17-M | ecosystem: Environmental > Terrestrial > Soil >...
CCCTGCGGCGGGGCGAGCCCCAGATCGTAGACGTGGACCGCCTCCCGTCGACGCCGCAGGCGCAGGCGCTCCTCGCCTCGGGCGTGCACGTGTACATGGTGGTGCCGATGATCGTGGGCCACGACCTCATCGGCTCGGTCAGCTTCGGCGGCGACCAGGCCCAGTTCTCGGCGGAGCAGGTCGCCATCGCGCAGGAGGTGGCCGCGCAGCTCGCCATCGCGATCACCCAGGCCCGCCTGCACGAGCAGGTGACGCGCCAGGCGGCCGAGCTCGAGCAACGCGTCGCGGACCGCACCCGCGCACTCGAGACTGCGAACCACGAGCTGGAGGCCTTCACCCACACCGTGTCGCACGATCTGAAGGCGCCCCTGCGGGGCATGGAAGGCTTCGCCCAGGCGCTCGAGGAGGACTTCGCCGAGCGCCTCGACGACACCGGGCGCGACTTCCTGTCGCGCATCCGCGCCTCGGCCGGGCGCATGTCGCGGCTGATCGACGAGCTGCTCCAGTACTCGCGCATCGAGAAGCGCCCGGGCGAGCGCGGCGCGGTGGCCCTGGCCCCGCTGCTGGACGAGCTGCTCGACGAGCTGGCCGGCGAGATCCAGGCGCGCGGCATCCGGGTGACGGTGGATCTCGTGGCGGGGGAGGTGATCGGGGAGCGCGAGGGCCTCCGCGAGGCGCTCGCCAATCTCCTGTCGAACGCGGTCAAGTTCAGCCCGCCGAAGGACGGCACGATCGCGGTGCGGGCGTACCGGGAGGGCGATCGGGTCGTGCTCGCGGTCGCCGACCGAGGCGTCGGCTTCGACATGCAGTACCACGACCGCATCTTCGGCATCTTCGAGCGCCTGCACCGCCAGGAGGAGTATCCCGGGACCGGCGTGGGCCTGGCCATCGTGCGGAAGGTGGCCGAGCGGCACGGCGGCCGCGCCTGGGCCGAGTCCGAGGTGGGCCGGGGCAGCACCTTCTTCCTCGCCATTCCCGACGCGCCGGCCGCTCAGTAGTCGATCAGGTCGGCTCGTTCGGTTGTCGCCCCGTCGAGGGCCTGCTATCATGCCGCTGTTCCTTCCGAGCCACTGCGGCAGGCCCAGGGACCCCGTCGTCTAGCCTGGCCAAGGACGCGACCCTTTCAAGGTCGAGATCGCGGGTTCGAATCCCGCCGGGGTCACCACTTCAGGTGTGGAGAGCGCGGCGGGGAGCAGTGAGGCGTACGAGCCTCGCGCCTTGAAGCGATAGCCGACCCGTTGGCCCTCCTCGAAGGCCTCACACTCCAGCCGCCCGACCAGCAGCCGCCGGAGGATCTTCCGCGCCCGCGGGATGTCCTGGCCGAGCAGGGTCCGGATCTCGGCGGCGTGCCGCAGCAGCTCGCGCCGCAGCCGCTCGACGTCGAGGCTGGCCGCGGCCTGCCGGCGGCCGGTGAGCGCCTCCAGCTCGCCGACCAGGGCCTTCTTGCGCTGCTCCGCGGCCCCGAGCTCGGCCCGCAGGGTGTCAGTGGCATAGCCCGCGCAGATCTCCTCCACGAGCGTCCGCATGCGGGCCTCGAGGAGCGGCAGCTCGGCCCGGATGGCGGCCTGGCGGTGCTTGCTCCGATCGCGCGCTCGCTGCTGCCGGAGCCGCTGCAGAGCCTTGGCGACGGCTCGCTCGAGGAGCCGCTCATCCAGCGCCTCGGCGATCGCGTCGAGGACGACCCGGTCGAGCCGCTCCTGGCGGATCAGGAGCCGGTTCGCGCAGATCTTGGCCCCGCGCTTGTGGTTGTAGTTGCAGCCGTAGAACCGACCGCGCTGTCCGGCGCGCTTATAGTCGCGCGTGAAGGCGACGAGTGAGCCGCCGCACGTCGCGCACGTGGCGAGGCCGCTCAAGAGGTACTTCTCCTGCTCGGGGCGGTCGGTGGCCCGGCCACCGGTGGCGTACAGGGCCCGGGTCGCGTCGAGGCGCCGGTGCGCGGCCTGCCAGAAGTCCTCCGGAACGATCCGGAGCTCAGACGCGTCTAGGCGCAGCCACTCGCCCTCCGGGCGGGCGAGGTACTTCTTGACGCCCCACCGATCGCGCTTCCGTTGCTTGTTCCAGACGACCTCGCCGCGGTAGAGCGGCCGGAGGAGGATCTCGCAGACCGCCGTGGGCGCCCAGCCGCTCGATCGCCGCGGCGGGGCGACCCGGTCCTCGTTGAGCGCCTTCGCGATGCGGGTGAACCCCTGGCCCTCGGCCGCCAGCGCGAAGATCCGGCGCACCACCGCGGCCTGGACGTCGTTCACCTGGCGGACGACATGCTGCCGGCGACCGTCCGGGGCCTGGATCTCGATGTTGTCGTAGCCGTAGGTGCGCCCGCCCACGACGTGCCCGGCGCGCGCCTTGCGCAGCATCGCGTCGGCCGTGCGCTGCCGGGCCCGCTCGCGCTCCATCTCGTCCGCGAAGGCGGCCACGCTCATCAGCAGCTTCTCCGTCGGGGAGTCGATCGTGCGCTCGCGGTCCTCAAGGTAGAGGAACACGCGGACGCCGGCCTGCGAGAACTGCTTCAGCGCGTAGGCGACCTCGATCGACTCGCGCCCGAGGCGCGACTCCTCGGCCATGATGAGGACCTGGAAGGCAGCTCGCGGCCGGAGGGCGTTCATCAGCCGGAGGAAGCCGGGGCGCTTCGTGAACTCGGCGCCGGAGATCCCATCGTCGGCGTAGACGTGGGCCTCGGCCACCGACCACCCCTTGCGCGCGGCGCAGGCGCGAGCGTGCGCGACCTGGCGGGTGACGCTCTTCTCCTCGTCGGGGAGGTTCTGGTCGGAGCTTTTCCTCGCGTAGATGGCGGCGATCATGGTGCGTCTCCGTGTCTCGTCATTCGGTCGTCCTCCAACGGTTCGACCTGAAGGTAGAGACCGAACGTCGCCCGAAGCGCAGCGAGCTGATTTGACAGCCAAAGGATCTCGTCGAGCTCGCTCGCCACGACTTCCTTTCGTCGCTCGTCGCTCATCAGGGGACCCTGCATATTGCGCAGTGCGTATGCCTTGACGCAGCGCTGGTAGATCTCGTCCAACAACTCGCAGAGCGCCGGGCCGAAGAGGAATTCCTTCTCGCCGATCGCGGCACCCAGTTGGGCGATCGTGTCCCCCGACACCTGCCCGTCTCGCAGGGCAAGGCTCAGCGCTTTGCGCACGCCGCGCATTACGGCGAGACGCGGCCGGTAGAGCCCAAGCCGCGTCTGGATGCGCATCTCCCGGAGCTGACGCGCCATGGCCTCCCGCTGCCTCTGCAGTTCCTCGACCATTCGAGTGTTCTGGTCGGCCATCCGTTTGTTCTGCCAGGCGTAGTAACCCGTGATGATCGAGAGGCCGACGGCGACGACAAGAGAGCCGACGAAGTAGAGGATCTGCGCGTCTGAGTCGGAGATACCCCAGCGGCGGCCAAGCTCCAACGCGGCCGGCATGCTTCCGCCGATCGCGGCGGTCATTTCGTCCCCTTCGGCCCGCGCGGGTCCACGGTGTCGGGGAGGCAGACGAATACGATGGACGCGCGATCCCCGGATGGATACGTAATTTCAATGACAGGCCCCGCTTGCTTGAGCGTGGTGCCCCTGTCGTTCTCCGCTTGCTGGCGGTGAACGGTGTTCGTCGCGGCCGTGACAGCCGTTCTTTTGCACTCATCTAAGGAATTGGCGGCGCCTGCCGGTGTCCACCCGTCGATCCCCTTGCTCTGGAATACGGAATGTACCCACGCCACCCACGCGCCCTCGGCGGAGGCCGACGTGGCGAGGGTCAGCTGGCAGAGCCCGGCGAGCAGGAGTCGGGCGTAGCTGGCGGCGATCATGTGCTCCTCCGTGACTCCGCGGCGCCCCGCCTGAGATGTCTTCCGCCCCACAACGCTGCCGCAGCTATCGCGAGGCTGACGCCGAACGAGATCGCGTTGTGGACGAGACTGTAGCCCGGCGGGTGATATCCGATTCGCGCTGCCCACAGGGTCACGACAAGGCCAAACAGCCCATAAACGAACCCGAGGATTCCTGCGATCGTCAGCAACCAGCCTGCCCCCACCACATACCACGCGCGACCTTGCACCCGGTGTCGGTTCGTCACAGTCGCGACGTCTTCTTACGTCACACGGCGCTCGGGCTTGTCGAGCACCTGCACCAGGTTCCAGATGAGCGCGCTGTATTGCCGCGGCGTCGGCTCCAGGGCACTGAGGATCAGCCGCCCATGGAACGCATAGGTCGGCCCCAGGACCGAGAGCGAGCCCGCCAGCGCATCCAGGCCGACCACGTCATGGTCCCGCTGGATCGCGCTCAGGGCGTCGGATAGGTCGCGCCTGAGTTGCTCGCGGTCGGGTGGCGCGCTCATCCGAGCAGCTCCGTAAGCCGGACACCCAGCGCCCGGGCGAGCCGCCGGACCACGTCGAGCGACGGGTTCTTCCGCAGCCCGAGCTCGAGCTGGGCTACATACCCGAGCGTGACCTTGGCCTTGAACGCCAGCTCCTCCTGGGTCAACCCCTTCTTCTCGCGAAGATCGCGAATCACCTGACTCAATCTCTCTGGAGACATCCTTACTCTGGGTAAGGACGCATGTTCAACGGACCACTTGTCCGGTCGCCGGGGGCCGCTCATATCCCTTGCGCTGGTAGTCAGCGATGCATTCCTCCTGGGGCCGATAGCCTTGCCCATCAATGAACCCTCGATATCCTTCGGCACATCGGACGATCTCGTGCGTCTGCGGATGCTGCATCATCACGGTGTCCGTCGTCGTGCAGCCGGAAAACATGGCCGCCATCGTCGCACCGGCGACCATCGAGGGCCATGTCCTCGGGGAGCGGCTTCCGCGGCTGCGGTGGCCGAGGAGAGGCGTCGGCTTCCGTATGCGACTCACTCGATCACCTGATCCGCCCGCTGCAGGAGCGACTGGGGGCTCGTCAGGCCGAGGGCCTTGGCGGTCTTGAGGTTGACGATCAACTCGAACTTCGTGGGCTGCTCGATGGGAATATCGCCGGGCTTGGCGCCCTTGAGGATCTTGTCGACAGAGATGGCGGCGCGCCGGTAGAGGTCGGCAAGATCGCCGCCGTAGCTCATCAGCCCGCCGGCCTCCGCGTACTCGCGTATTTGGAACATCGTCGGCAGCCGGTGCGCAATGGCCAATTCACCGAGGCGCTGTCTCTCGCCGAAGAAGATCGGGGTGGCAAGTACAATAACGCCCTGCGCGCGCGCTCGGGCCATGGTCGCGAAGGCGCCCTCCAGCTCTGCCGCGCTCCGCGCTCCGACGGGCTGCAGCTCCAAGTGGAGCTTCCGCGCCGGCTCTTCCAGCGCCTTGAGTCCCGGGGCCGCGGACGGCGTGCCGGGATGCCAGAGAACGGCGATCCGTGTGACCGTGGGAACGACGGACCGTAGGAGCTCGAGCCCCTTGGCGCCGAGCTCGGTCTGCAGTATCGCCAGTCCGGTGATGTTTCCACCGGGCCTGGCGAGGCTCGCGACGTGGCCGGTGCCGACCGGATCCGCATGGGCGATGAAGACGATGGGGATTGACGAGGTCGCCGCCTTCGCGGCCCCGGTGAAGAGAGAGCCCCGCGTCAGGTCCACCTTGCGCCGAACCAGATCCGCGGCGAGTTCTGGGAGCCGGGAGGGGTTGCCCTCGACCTCTCGGAGCTCGATCCGAATGTTCTCGCCCTCGATCCAGCCGCGCTCCCGCAGGCCCAGCCGGAAGGCTTGCCACTGACGACCTTCCGCCTGGTCCGAGGCCTTGTTCATCAAAACACCGATGCGGTACACCCTCCCCGCCTGCTGCCCCTCAGCGGCGAGCGGCGCGGCGAGGAGGCCGGCTCCGATCACTCCAATGAACGCTCGTCGGTCCACTACTCGATCACCAGATCCGCCCGCTGCAGGAGCGACGGCGGGATCGTGAGGCCGAGGGCCTTGGCGGTCTTGAGGTTGATGACCAGCTCGAACTTCGTGGGCTGCTCGACCGGGAGATCGCCAGGCTTCGAGCCCTTGAGGATCTTGTCCACGTAGACCGCAGCTTGAGCGTACATTCCGGTAACACTTGCTCCGTAGGCCACGAGCCCGCCGGCGTCTGCGACCTCGCGCACCGCGGACATCGTGGGCAGTCGGTTCTTTCGGGCAAGCTCGGCGACCGCCGTGCGGTTCTGGAACAGGAACGGCGTGGTGGTGACGAGAATCGCATCGGCCCGCCCCGCGACGGCCCGCCTGAAGGCGTCCGAGAGCTCGTACGAGGGACTGTGGAGCTGGAGCGACTGAACGTTGAGGCTGAGCGATCGCGCGGCGGCCTGCGCGGCCTTGAACTGGTCCTCGGACGCTGCCTCCCACAGGATCGCCACGCGGCTCGCTCTCGGCAATGCCTCCTTCAGCAGTTCTACTCGCTTCCTGGTCAATTCGATCTGCTGCCCGACAACGCCGGTGATGTTGCCCGCCGGCCGGGCTAGACTCGCAACGTATCCGAGCGCGATCGGGTCGTAGTCGATGGCCACCATGATGATGGGAAGGGAGGAAGCCGCCGCCTGCCGCGCAGCACGCGCCGCCGGCTCGGCGCCGGCCGCTACGAGTAGGGCGATGTCGAGACGGACCAGTTCGGCGGCCAAGCCGGGCAACCGCTCTAGATGTTCCGCAGCGGCCCGGAACTCGACGGCGATAGTCCGACCGTCAACGTATCCGAGGTCCTGAAGTCGATCGTCGAAGGCGCGTATCCCCGGAGCGGAACGCGGGACTACCGCCAGGACCCCGATTCGGGGAACTCTTGCAGGCGCCTGCGCCTGGGCGGCGAGCGGCGCGGCGAGGAGACTGCCCGCAATGCCAGAAATGAAGGTCCGCCGGTCCATTACTCGATCACTTGATCCGCCCGCTGCAGGAGCGACGTCGGGATCGTCAGGCCGAGGGCCTTGGCGGTCTTGAGGTTGATGACCAGCTCAAACTTCGTGGGTTGCTCGACGGGCAGGTCGGCGGGCCGGGCGCCGCGCAGGATCTTGTCCACGTAGGCCGCCACCCCGCGCCACGCCTCACGGAGGTCCGGACCATACGACAGCAGGTTGCCGGCTGTCGCGAACTCGGCCCAGCCGGAGATCGCGGCGATGCGGCGGCGCGCGGCGAAGTCGGCGATGGCGGGTGCCTGGCTCATCATGAACCCGTCAGGAAAGACCACGATCGCCTCGGCACGCTCGCGCGCCATGGCTTCGAATGCGCCATCGAAGTCGCGTACCGCAGCCACTGGCACGTACTGCACGGTGAACCCGAGGCGCCGCGCGGCGGCTTGTGATCTGGCGAGCTCTTCCCGTACTCCCGGGTGTCCGGTGTTAGCCAGCAGGGCGACGCGGGTGACGCCGGGTACGGCCTCCTTGAGGACCTCAAGGCGCTTGCCGATCAGCTCGAACTGCATGAGCGAGATCCCGGTGAGGCTCCCGCCCGGGCGGGCAAGGCTCGCGACCAGCTTGCCCTCAACCGGATCGCCGCTGAAGCCGAACACGACCGGGATCGGGCCCGTCACAGCCTGGGCTCTGAACACCATCGGCCCCTGGGTGACCAGAACATCGGGTTTCCATTGCACGAGCTCGGCCGCCTGATCGCGAGCCTGGTCGCGGTTGCCCCAGCGGGCCTCGATGACGAGGTTCCGGCCATCGATCCAGCCGCGCTCGCGCAGGCCCTCCCGGAACGCGTCGAAGAAGACGGCCGCCGGCCCCGCATTGGGGCCGAGGGCAAGCCAGCCAACACGCGCCGTCTTGCCCGCCGACTGCGCCTCGGCGGCGAGCGGCGCGGCGAGGAGGCCGCCTGCCAAGCTGCCGATGAACGCCCGCCGGTCCATCACTCGATCACCTGGTCCGCCCGCTGCAGGAGCGACGGCGGGATCGTCAGGCCGAGGGCTTTGGCGGTCTTGAGGTTGATGACCAGCTCGAAGTTCGTCGGCTGCTGGACGGCCAGATCGGAGGGCTTGGCCCCTTTCAAGATCTTGTCCACGTAGGAGGCCGCCCGCCTATGGAGATCGGAATCGTGGATGGAATAGCCCATCAGGCCATCGGCATCGGTCACGAAGGCGGAATACGGGTAGATCGCGGGCAGGCGGTGGCGGGCCGCCAGTTCGGTCACCCGTCCACGTTGAGCACGGAAAATGCTCTCAGCCGTCGTGAGGAGTCCATCAGCACGCTCCTTGCCCCCAGCGTCGAACGCCGCCGGAAGGTCCTCCGCGGTCTGGATGTCGTGGACTAGCAGCGAGACGCCCAGCGAAGGGGCGACCTCCTGCAGCGCCTTCACCTGCAACGGCGCGATTGGGTCGACGAGGAAGGTCAGCACGAGCACCCGCGAGAGCCTGGGCACGGCCTCCTTCAGCAGCGCGAGGCGCTTCGCCGCGAGGCCTGAAGTCAGCTGTGACATGCCGGTAACGTTTCCCCCAGGTCGGGCGAGGCTGTCGACAAGTCCGGTTCCTTGTGGATCGCCGAGTGCGACCATGACAATCGGAATTGTGGACGTCGCCTTCTTTGCGGTCTGAGCGGCAGGGGTGGTGGTCACCGCAATGATGTCGGGCTTGAGGCGCAGACACTCCGCGACGAGCTCGGGGAACCGTTCGTTGCGACCGTTCGCGGAAAGATAGTGGACCGTAATGGTCCGCTCATTCACATAGCCGAGGTCTTTCAGGCCCTGGAAGAAGGCCGCGAAGCGTGGCGATGGCGACCGCGCCGTCCCCGGATCGAACGTGAGGAAGCAGATCTGCGGGAGTCTCCTAGCCGGCTGCGCCTCAGTGGCGAGCGGCGCGGCGAGGAGGCCCCCTGTCACGGCCGAAAGGAACACTCTCCGGTTCATGGCCCTCCCCATTGCAGCTTCCTGAGCGCCGTCTCGAGGAGCGCCCGGATCTCTTGATCCCGGGTGTCGCGCGCAGCCTGTTCCCGCTGGCGGGTCCGTTCCCGACGGCAGGCTGCAGAGCAGACCGTCCGCCGACCCGTAAGGTCCACCGCCTGGCAGACCGGACACCGCCGCGGAGACCCTACCACAGGCCTGCGCACGGTTTCTGGAGGGACTTCGAGATGTGAACCCGTGTTGCCCGGTGCTCCCCCTGCTCTGGGAATCGGATCTGTACACATTACTCTGACCGGCTCGAACTCAACTCGAACCAAATCATTCGTCGGTATCCAGCCCAGTCCGGCAGTAAAAAGCGAGCCACGGATCCTAACAGATACCAACAGATCATTCGTCCGTGCCGGGAGATGTATCGGGGTCTGAGAATCCTGGTGTCACCCGTCCGGTCAGCAGCAGCTGTCCGAAACCCCAGGCACATGTCCTACCAAGGTATGGGGTAGCAGCCGGCGAAAAGCCCAGCAGAAGGTCAACCGACGAGCACAAGTCCGCGATTTTCCACGAGGCCAAAGGTGTCGAATCCCGCCGGGGTCACCACCCTGATTCTTAATGGTGTTTTTGCCCTCGAGTTCTAGTCCCGCGGTGAAAGGACGAGAATCCTTTCTCTATTCCCTACTCCTGTCAAACACGGATACCACTCTCTGAAGTTCGTCCTGCGTCAACCGAGTGTACAGCGTCGTGGTCTGGATAGCGGAATGCCGCAGATGCTCCTGTACAGCGCGCAGGTTGCCGCGAGTTCTCCGTAAGAGCTCTACGCCGCATGAATGCCGAAATGCATGCGGACGAAGCTGGGCGAGACCCACCTGCTTGCCTAGGGCCTTGACGATCTTGAAGACCCGATGGTCTCTCATACGTTCCTGACGCCACCCTCCGCCTTTGATTTTGAAGCGAACGCCATGTTGGCCCGCGGGAGGAGTTCGATCGCACTGTTGACCGTAGCCAGCCCCTTACTGGGACAGGGGACAGAGTCAGCCAGGCAGATCCTCACCCTCGGGGCCTTCCCTCGGAGGGCATTGTTGCTCGGGGAACTAGCCAGCCCGCCGTGTTGACAACTCCTTGACGGGGCCGACCGGACATTGGGCGCCTTCTTGAGGTCCGGACGGCGTCTACTGGACTGGAGCAGCGAACACGGAACCGGGCGGGTGGTTGCCGCGGATTTCACTATAGAGGAGGTAGCAATGATATCGATGACTCGGTTAGTCGCCGTCGCGGCGGTGGTGTTGGCGCTCGCCACGTTGAGTCCCGCGCAAGAAAACGTCAAGCCGACCGACCTGGGCAAGGGGGCGGAGTTCAAGGGCAGGAAGATCGAGATGAAGGACAAAGGCCAGGTCGCCTACCTGTTGTCCTTCACGGCGGGGAGAGCGTTCGAGGCTACCACGGACGGCACGAAGAACACCGACGTGCACCTGTACGTCTACGACGCGGCCGGCAAGGACGTCGGCAAGGACGACTCGCCCGGCCCGAAGTGTTCGGTGAAAGTCACGCCGGCGAAAGACGGGAAGTACAAGTTCGTCATCAAGAACGCCGGGGGGGACAACACGGTGACCTTCGAGGTAAAGGTTGCTGAGTGATGCCCCGCCGATTGTCAGAGAGACTCGAGGATTCAAGCGGCTCTTTGGTGGCCCGGATCACGCCGGGTGGCTGCCGCCCGAAATGCGACGCTCCTAGCCGCAGAGGCCATTCGTTAGGGCAGCCTGTTCGATTTCATTCCTACTCTTTCTGATACTTGAGCTGTAAAAGCGTCCACTTTCGAGGGGCTGTGGCATCGGCTCCTGCGGCGTTCCACGTCCGAGTCTGGCACATTACGTCACGGGGATGGGACGCATGGACGGAGCGACGGCTGCCG
>Ga0210409_10008213_pt1 | contig 10658 bp, 11 predicted proteins | sample IncBWH17MmetaG_FD_161649 | JGI IMG/M metagenome (GOLD analysis project Ga0210409, IMG submission 161649) | Forest soil microbial communities from Barre Woods Harvard Forest LTER site, Petersham, Massachusetts, United States - Inc-BW-H-17-M | ecosystem: Environmental > Terrestrial > Soil >...
GAAACAAAGTTCGCATGGAGAACAATTTTGCGCATGACGGAATCCTCCCAAAGAAGTCCCTGTGCTCACATCACATCAATTGCTTGGTACCGCCAGGAACTGATGATCGTTCGACCTGCCGAAAACGCACAATTGCCGGCTTCCTCCATGGAAACACCGTTCCAGGTGATTTGTTCGTTCTCGAAGGTCAGTGTTGAGTGAACATAAGGACAGTAAAGTACAGTTTCGCCTTGTCTTTGCCACGCGAAGTTGCAGCTGCACAGTTGCTGCCAAGTCCAAGTCTCAACCCGGTCCGTAGTGCGCTTCCGGGAAGTTTCCAGATCGAATTCGACGAGCGCACCGCCGCGGCGGTGCGCAATGCCCTCGCAAAGCCCGAGAAAACGAGCCGCTGGAGTTTAGTTAGGGTGAGAATCATGCTCCCGTTCGTCGTGACCGCCACCTTGTTTACTGACAACGTCGCCACTGAGCTGATGATTCCCGGATCGTCGGCAATCCGGGAGGTTACCCGGAAACGGGATTCGAGCAGGTTAGAAGCCAAGCGACTTTCAACGAAACTTCACTTCCCCGAACTGGACCTTCTGGCCCGGAACAGTTGCAGAGTGCGCCGCGACTCAGGCTGAAGCGCCAATCGCAATCACCACCGCACTTCATCGGTAAACACTAGCCGACTCGGTACTGATCGCTCGATGCCCATCTGGATTACTTTCGGATCGCCGACAATCAGCCAGCGCCTGACTTCCCACAACTCCGTTCAGGACTTAGTGGGCATCTGGTCACCATGGGAACCCTTACAAGGAAAGTCGTGCGAGGGGCTATTGCGGAGTCGGAACAGAACTGCCTTATTCTAGTTCGCGTTCAAGTTGAGACTAACTATCCAAGGCCATGCAGTAATGCCGCGTAAGCGTTCGTGGTCCGCAGCCAATTGGGATAAGCCGCGTTCCAGTTGGCCGGTCACGCTGGCCAAATCGGAAAAGACCCGGTTGGGAAAATCTTTTATGTAACATTGTTACATTGCGCGCAAAACTTGCCACAATATCAATTCGCCAGGGACAGGCCTACTTTGCTATCTGGTTGAAATTCACAGGACTGATTCCATGGCGAATTGCGCACTCGCGCTGCAACCATGGGAATCGCCCAAACATCTTACTGAGGCTGGTTCACAGCCACCAGCCTCAAAGCTTCTTGTTAATTCCTTTCCAGCCCAGCAAAAAAAGGGGACCTGTACCGCCGGACGGTGTTGTCTTCGCGGCATGGCCAGTGCGGCTTTTGCCGCGGTCTGTGAGACTTACAAAATGATGGGTCGATTCATCTTCGCAGCATTGTGCCTGGCGACGGCCTCGACGGCGCTCGGCCAGAATGTCCGGCCAGCCTCTGCGGAAACACACGGACCTCGTCCCATCGTCAGAACGGAGGGTCGGAAGATTCTGGCCGCCATTCCCACGGTACAAGTCGAGTCGGAATCCGAAACGGACTGTTCCCACCTCGTTCACGATATTTACGAACAAGCGGGCTTTCCCTACGAGTACGTCAGTTCGCGCGAACTCTACATCGGCAGCACGAATTTCGCACGCGTGCGCGTGCCTCAGGCCGGCGACCTGGTTGTCTGGCGCGGCCATGTCGGCATCGTCATCGATCCCCGACAACACTCCTTCTTCAGCTTCGTGAGTTCCGGTCCTGACACGCAATTTTATGACTCGCCCTACTGGCGCTCGCGCGGTATCGCTCGTTTCTTCCGCTACCTGACCGACAAGCCGCTCCATGCCGATCGCACGCTGGAGGCTGCGGATCACCCGGATCGCAAACCTCTTCAGGTTCAGGGCGACAACCGCAGTTCGCAGAACCATCCGCCTTCCGAACTGTCCAAGCCGGTACCTGCGCGCGCATCGCACCCGGTCCCTGCGGCCGACACCTCCAGTTCAACCACAGTCGAGACTCCTCGCGAAATCGTTCTTCAAGTGGCAGGGAAAAAACCTTCACCAGAAGAAGTCGTAGCCGCATTTGTCGAAATGAATCAGGATTTCGGCGAATCCCTGCGGACGGGCAGCCTGAACAGTCCCGGCAAATCCATAGTCGTTTACCGCGAGCTACGTGTCCTGGCATTGCAAATTAAGGGCAAGCGCGGAACTGCGCTCGTTCGGATCGAATCGCTAGCCGCTCCTGCAGATACGCAAACGGGCTCGCAGCTTCGCTGGAGAGAAGAGTCTCTGGAATTCGAGAAGACCAAAAGAGGCTGGGTGATGAGTCCCCTCAAGGACGCTGCTTACGTCAATCGTGAAGTTGCCTTGCGAGTCTTGTCCGTCCGGCTCGCGGACCTCGCGAAAAACACGGACGCCACTCCTGAACAAGAACGCGAGCAGACACAAATCATTCGCTTCCTGAATTTGCTGGTTATCGACAATTCTGCCACCGCGTCACCACAGAGTAATTGATCGGTCAGGAGATTAGTAACCGGAAACGCGCTTGTGTTTATCGATTGAATTCAACCTGCCAGGTCGCATAATCGGAAACTGACCCACTACCCGACGCCTGACTTGCTGCGCCAGTCTGTTGTGAACTCACGCTTCCGTTCTTCTTCTGACGGCCTAAATCTCCCGCCTGCCGTCGAACACGCCGTTCTTCGATTGGGGGGCCCTGTCGATCAACGAGCCTTTATGACGATCTACCACGGATAGATCAACGCTGTCTCCCACCGAACGACACCTGCAAGCGCACGCCCCCTGTCGTTCGACGACCTTGATCGTCGCTTGTGCGATCCTTCCCCCTGAGAGCTTAACCTGTATGTGATCGCCGACCTTATAATTGCCCATGTTCTCCACATCATTATCTATGCAAAGTGATTAACGCGAATTGCCGCCGGGCATAGTCCGTTCGATCTCTGAAGAAGTAGTATGTTGTGACCGGGATCGTGCAGGACAGCCCATGTACCTTCGGACTGAACTAGGCGATCCTACCCGATGGCCGCTATCGCTAACCTTAGATCAGGCACCTCAAAGAAGAGAAACGCCTTATCTTTCGAGGAATACGACTCAGCCCCCTCCCATTCGAGGCAAACAAAGCCGGCACCACTTCGAACTTAGCGTGGTGCCCGACTTGCTCATCGGAAACTTCAAGGCCCGTCGTTTCGATGTAGAACTCTTTTGCCCTCTCCAAGTTAGAGCTCGACGCCGACGAATCGCGCTCGGATCCGGTCCATAACATCCTCCCGGGCTTCGAGTATAGTGCCGCAGCGGCTACACCTGCAGGCACACACCGTCTGTCGTTTCGAAGATACCGTCAGAGTATTCCTGCGCGCACTAGCCGAAAGGAGAGTGCTGCACTAACCATTCGGTTAGGTCAAGCGTGTAATTACCTTCTTTCGTACCCGTGCTGGTTTCTGGTTTGGCGCCTAGTTCCCATCGAATCTGCAACTTCACTTTCCTGTCTTTCCTCTTCTGCCGTCCACACGAGTCTGGCCCTCCGCCTGCATTCTTCATCGGGGTCGGCAGTAAGGAAAGTCAAACAGGAGTTAGGCGAGCAGAAAAGGGCACTTTGGCGGTTGGCAATAACTCTTACATATTCCCTTTTCGCCGCTCTTCGCTTCCGACACAAAGGAGATTTTATGAAAAACCTACGCTCTATTCTTCTCGCTTTGACCGTCCTGTTGCTGGCGACGGCTGCTCAGGCTCAGACGACCAACGTAAAGGCTAGCATCCCCTTCGACTTTGTCGTCGGCAATCACGCCTACTCCGCTGGTGAATACACCGTTAAATCCCTGTCCCAAGGCAGCGCCGCAATTCGCATCGACAATGCCGACGAGTCTGAGAAGGGCATCACCCTCTCCAACGCGTGCGGTAAGGGTCAACCGGCCGACGGAACCACGTTGGTTTTCCAGCGCTTGGGCGACAACTATTTCCTCTATCAAGTTTGGACGGAGGGCAGTTCCCTCGGCCGTGAATTCCCGATGAGCAAGGCCGAGGTCCAACTCGCCAAGAACAACAGCAAGCCGGACCTCGTGATCGTTGCCGCAAACATCTCCCACTAACTCCAAAACCGCCCCAAAGTGTCCGCGCCGAAAGAAAGAGGGAGCGTCCCCCGCGTTCCCTCTTTTTATTTGGGTCATTCATATTTGAACGGCAAGACGGGCCGTAAGCATCTGATAGAACGATCTGCCATTCATAAATTCGTGCGGTCTCTTCTCCGAAATGACCGCTGCAGGCAGACACCAGATAACTCCTCCGGGACTATTGTTGTTTGTGGGGCGCCGCCGCAGAGCGTATCCCATGAAGGTAGCCAATTTACTAGGGAGCACCGTGAAAGAGATCAAGTTCAGAGTTCACAAACTCACCAACCACATGCAACTCGTGCTGTCCTGCTTGGAGATGGGTCAGCACGGAAAGGCCCTGCTCGCTTGCAGGGAAGCCGTCAAAGAACTGGAAGACGTGAACAGCGAGCTGGATTTGATCCGTAGGATGCCAGCGGAGCACGCCTGTGGGAACTGCCTGTATTTGATGGCTGGTCAGGGCCTCTCGAAGACGATAGGTTAGAAGCACAACGAACGGATGCCGTCAGCAAGCTTCTACGACGATCTGACACGGATAGATCAGTTTTGGGATTCTGCTACGGGAAGTTCGCTCGGGCGCAGTCTTCATAAACGATCTTGGAGCCGGTGGCCGGAGAAAATCGTCCGACTCAGGCGATTTTCTGCTGGTTCTCTTAAAAACCGTTCCCTCAATCGCACGTACCGTCGTCCACAAACTGCCCACTCCCCGCCATTGACCTCAGCGACATCCCGCATGCGATCAAACTTTGATCCAGCGGGTCATTCTTCAGCGCATTCGGTCCGACAAATTCCAGGTTAGCTCTCTTTGCCACGTACTTGTCGCTCAGTTGCTTCATTTTCTGGTATGCGTTGCTGATCAATTGTGCCGCGCCTTGGTCTGATTGCGTCGACACCGCCACCTGCATCAACCGCAGATTTGTCGCCGCCTGCGCCTGGTACGGCGCTACGAGCTCTCCGGTAACCGGAAACCCGTTCGCAATCGCACTCGCCAGCGCGCTGTGCCATTCCCTCAAGGTTGACATCTCCTCAATCGCCGCCGTCAAAAAATCCTTTGAGAATCCCGTGTTCTGGCTCGCCGCCGGAGCCGCCGGTTGCGATGCCGCCGCTCCCCCTCCAGATCCCGCTGACGGCAACGTCAGCACAATTTGATTTCCGTTGAAACTCATCGACCCGTTCGTCACCCGGGCCAGCGCTTCCACGTTCACATAGTTCTTGCCATTTACCTGCATCACCGGCACGGTTCCTGAGTATCCGTTCAACACCAGAACCGTGCCTTGTTGAGCTGCCTGCACCAGCCCCACCACCACCGCGAACATCGCGACCGTCGCCACTACCCACACACTCCGCGTTTTCTCGTTCATGACCTTGCTCCTGGGTTCTACGAATCGATCCCCGCCATTCTTCGGGATGTACTCGGGCAGATGTTAACACTTTATCTGCCGTATAACTTGAGCTGGGCTCGCGCCGTAACTCCGAAACGCTACGCTGGCCATGGGCCGGGCACGGTCAAGTTGTTTTGGGATATGTGGGAGAAGAAGTAGTAGGCTGTAGTCCCCTTCCTTTGCCGCATATCTTTGCGGAGAATCCCGATGGGAAAAGAACTGGATGAAGCCGCACACGAACCCTTGGCGTCATCGCGGCAATCTTTGCGTGCCGGAAGATGTCTGCGCTAGATGGCAAACCCGCACCAGCATGAGAGATGGCATTCAGAGACAGCATTGATTTAGCGGCGGAAATGATGCGCCGAATAGATTCGCGCTGGCCCTCATCGAACCGGCAGGAGCCAATCTATCTCGTGTTATAAATCTAAGATGACCAAAATAGATGAGAAGTGGTTGCTCTACAAATACGTCGGTCTTGAGTTCACACCGTTATCCAAGCCGTTCAAAACGAGGAAACAAGCAGAGAAGGCGCGTGAGAAATATCCTGAGCGTCAGCGCAAGATGATTGGGCTCGGGTTGATTCGGACGAAACAGTAGACTAAAGGGGTGCGGGACCGGACGCAATTGGGGGCAAGATGATACTCACCAAGCTGAGACCGATATTGCTCGCTGCTGTACACGTATTTTGTTCGAGTTAACGGTTCTCATTTGCACCGAGAACATCTCATCTGCGATCGATGGCCAGCAAAAGGCCAGCAGATATTGCCTTCCTCTTGCTAATCCTCAACGCGTGCAATCTTCTTTCTCAGGCCCTTCGGGTTTCCACGGCGATTTAATTCCGGAAGCCGTCTATCGTTGCAGTTCGAACCCTAGACTCTACCGTGTCAATCTGTCGTGAATCATAAACCCTGGCACATCCGCTCTAGCCGCCACCACGTACGCGGTGCACGGCGAATATGGTCAGGACCAGCCAAACGGCAGTATTGCCTTAGGTGCAGGCAGCAACTACTCATTCGGCGTCCCGTTGTTTGCGGCGCTAAACGGTGACGATCAAAACCGCCGAACGTTCACCATCGTCGTGATGGGTATCAATAAGCGTGAATTATCGTGTGCTTCCGGCAAGCCTGCGTGACTCTGCCTAGCGGTAGTTGGTAAGGTCGGTCCAACGCCCGGTGAGGGCAAGGAGGACCGATGATGGCCACGCGCGCAGCTGTTCCTATGGGGATGCGGAGGGTTTTCCAACGCTTTGAACGTTGGCGGAAGTCGCATACAGGCCGTTTACCGATTCCCGAGCACCTATGGGCATCGGCGGCGGAGTTAGCCAGAGAGCACGGGGTTTTCCCTACTGCCAAGGTTCTGCGTCTAGACTACGGCAAGCTCAAGCGGATGGCGGAATCGGCCGGTCCCATGGAATGCTCGGCCACAGCCCCGACATCCTTTGTGGAACTGGTAGCACCCCTCGGCGACCGGACTGTCGGAATGCCTTATCGAGTTGGAAGGGCCACGCGGCAAGATGCGCATCCAGTGGAAAGGGGCCACGGGGCCTGACCTTGCTGGACTGAGCCGAGGTTGTGGGAGTCAGCATGATCCAGACCACGGTGCAGATGCGCATCCTGGTGGCCGTCGAGGCGGTCGATTTCCGCAACGGGTTTGATGGTCTGGCGCGGGTGTGCAAACAACAACTCCAGGCCGATCCCTTCTCCGGGGGATTGTTCGTCTTCCACAATCGTCGCCGCACCGCCATCAAGATTCTCGCCTATCACGGCCAAGGTTCTGCCCGCCTGGCGTCCGCTGCCGGTGCCGGCGTAAATAATAAAGGTCTCACTCGCGACAAAAAGGACTTACTTTCTAGCTAAGATTCGGGTAATCACCGACAGCGACGTAGCCTTCATTCGCCAGCTGCTTACAGAACATGCAGCGGCGAGCCGCCGCGCGCTTTCCAAAAAACTCTGCCAGGCCTGGAACTGGGTACAACCCAACGGAGCCCTGCGCGACATGGTATGCCGCGGGTTGATGTTGAAGCTGCACCGCGAGGGGCTAATCGAGCTGCCGCCGGTGCGGCAGATTCCTTGTAATCCTCTGGCCCAGCGCAGCCAGCCCACTGTGGTTTGCGTGGATGCGCGGCCGCTGCAGGCCAAGCTGAGCGAAATCCAGCCGCTGGAGTTTCGCCAAGTACGGCGCATGCCGGAAGAGGCGCTGTTCAATAGCTTGTTGCAACAGCACCACTAGCGCTAGGGACAGTGTGTCATGTGTGGCAACCTCATATATATATAAGGATGTGTGCAGTCTGGCCCAAGCAAAGGGTATCGAGCTTGACTGATCATGAACCTGGGCTTGAAGTGAGGTTCATGCGTGGGGCAGCGGGCACGATAAGAATTTTGACCATAGGGGAGGGCCGATGAAGAGAAAGTTATGGTCACAGATTGCTATACCCATTGTACTGCTGCTCTTTGGACCAGTTGCGTGGGGCGGGGACGAAATACCGAAGGCGGCGTGGAAGAGACCGATCGGGCTACCGTTGACGAATCCCGGCGTCAGCAAAAATTCGACCGACATTGATGATGGGTTTTATCAAGGCGCACCCGTGGGTGGTTTTGGATCGGGAACATTTTCACGGACCTATCGGGGCGATTTCGCGCGCTGGCACATCAAGGCGGGCGTCCACAAATATGAGCCGGTGTATGCCAATCAGTTCGCGATGTTTCAGCAAGTGGAAGGCGAAGCGGAGGGAACGGCGCGGGCATTGATGACGGGCCATCCGAAAAGCGGCGAGCTATCGAGTTGGAAGTGGGATTATCCGATCGGTGCGGGAGAGTATTCCGCGCTGTATCCAAAGTCCTGGTATGACTATCGGCTGGACAAGTTTCCCGCACACGTGGTGCTGGAGCAGTTTTCGCCGGTTCTCCCGAACAATTATCGGGAGTCGAGTTATCCGGTTGCTGTGTATCGCTGGCATGCGGAGAACCCGACAAACAAAACGGTGACGGTTTCGGTGCTTCTCTCGTGGACGAATATGGCGGGGTGGTTTCGAACGGCGACGCGCGATTTTAAGGGTGCCATGAATCAGGGCAACCACAATGATTTCGAAAGCGAGACGGCGGGCCAAGCGGGGACGATGAAAGGCATAGTGCTGGGCCGCAACCGCGCGGAGGGCGCGCAGAACGAATGGGACGGACAATTTGCCCTCGCCGCACTTGAGGCGCCCGGCGTGGAGGTTAGTTATCAAACGACATTTCTTGCTGATGGCGATGGGAGGGCGGTTTGGGCACCGTTTTCGAAAGACGGAAGGCTTGCGAATAGCGGCGAGTCCTGGATAAGCGCCAGTGAAAAGCTGGGAGCAGCGATTGCAGTGCGTTTCACGCTGCGGCCGGGAGAAAAGAAAACGATTCCCATGGTGATTGCCTGGGATTTCCCGGTGGTGGAATTCGGGCAAGGGGCGAAGTGGAATCGGCACTATACGGATTTTTACGGAACGACGGGAAATAATTCCTGGAAGATTGCGCGCGATGGACTTCTGAACGCCACGGCGTGGAGCGATGCACTGGATGCATGGCAGGCTCGGTACATCAACGACGAGAAAAAACCGCTCTGGTACCGAGGGATGCTCTTCAATGAAATGTACGCACTGACGGATGGCGGTTCGTTCTGGGGTCGGCCGGTGGGAGCGGACAAGAAAACTCCATACACATTTTCGCTGCTCGAATGTTTTGACTACGCGTACTACGCAACGCTGGATGTGCGTTTCTATGCTTCGATGCCGCTGCTGAAGTTCTGGCCGGAAATTGACAAGCGCGTGCTGCAGGAGTTTGCGGAAACGGTGCCTCGCGAGTGGCCGGAAAAGGGGCTCTGGGTGGCGAAGACACAGGAGACCGGCATCCCGGTTGTGCACAAGCGAAAGAAAAAGGGCGCGGTTCCGCATGATTTAGGAGTGCCGGAGGGAAACCCGTTTGTTGACGTCAATGAGCCCGGATGGCAGGACACGAACGACTGGAAAGATCTGAATTCGAAATTTGTGTTGATGGTGTATCGCGACTACGTGCTGACGGGCCGCAAGGACACTGTTTTTCTGCGTGAAATGTGGCCGGCGATGAAAGAGGCGATCACCTATCTTCAGCAGTTCGATCATGGCAGCGGGATACCGGAAAATAGCGGGTACCCTGATCAGACTTACGATTCCTGGACGGTTCGGGGCGTGAGCGCGTATTGCGGCAGCCTGTGGCTGGCGGCTCTGCGCGCTGCGGAGGAAACGGCACGGACACTTGGAGAGCCTGATGCGGCGGCGAAATACCATGAATTATTTTTGAAGGGACAGAAGTCGTTCGTGAGCAAGCTTTGGAATGGCGAATATTTTAACTACGACATGGAAAGCGCCACGCGGGACGATGTTCAAGCAGATCAACTTGCCGGTCAGTGGTACGCCAACATGACGGGATTGGGCGACCTGGTGCCGCGCGAGATGCAAACGTCGGCGCTGAAAAAGATATTCGCGTTTAACGTGATGAAGTTCGGCAATGGGGAGATGGGTGCGGCAAACGGAATGTCCGCCAAGGGCACAATCCTGAGCGACAACGAACAAGGGTTGGAGGTTTGGGCCGGGACTAGCTTTGGGTTGGCGGCACTCTTTCTCAGTGAGGGAATGAAAGACGAGGCATACAAGACGGCCTGGGGGCTTTACCACGTCATTTATGAAACCAAGGGCTACTGGTTCCGGACTCCAGAAGCGTGGGATGTAAACGGAAATTTTCGCGCCTCGATGTATATGCGTCCCACGGCAGCATGGGCCATGGAAATGATTCAACCTGGAACAAACTGAGAGGGAAAATGAAGAGAGCTACGCGTCCAACACTTCATTCTACGGAGCGAGCTCCGGCCATTGCACGTCGCCCATCAATCACGGTTAGATTGTTTTTGTCCATGTTGGATACGTAGGCTCTACCGAGTGCTTCATCCACCGCGATAGCATACGGGCCATTTCCGGTTGGCACTGTTGCTACTACAGAGTCGTTCGTGCCGTCGATCACCGAGACGTTGTTATCGTGGGTGTTGGCCACGTAGATCGTGTGAGTTGTGGAGTTGACGCCAATTGCCTGGGGCCGCGCGCCGACTTTTATTGTCCCAATCAAAGAATTATTCGTCCCATCGATCACGGTCACACTGTCACTGGCATAATTCACGACGTAAATTCGGTTCGCCAAAGAGTCTATGGCTACCGCGCAGGGAATTTTTCCCGTGTTAGC
>Ga0210409_10008214_pt1 | contig 10657 bp, 11 predicted proteins | sample IncBWH17MmetaG_FD_161649 | JGI IMG/M metagenome (GOLD analysis project Ga0210409, IMG submission 161649) | Forest soil microbial communities from Barre Woods Harvard Forest LTER site, Petersham, Massachusetts, United States - Inc-BW-H-17-M | ecosystem: Environmental > Terrestrial > Soil >...
TCTGTCTCGACCAGATTCGCCAGCAGGTCAAAGCTGCGATCGGTGGAGGCGTCATCGACGAAGATGATTTCGTAGGGCTTGCGCAACGCTTCAAGAACCAGCGTCAGCCGGTCATAGAGCCGCAGGATGGTCGGCTCTTCATTGTGAATCGGGATTACGACAGAGAGTTGCACCTTGTCTTTCAGAATAACAGGTTGGTCATGTTTCGTCCCGCGAGCCCGATACACTCTGGCAGAGGGCCGACGGAGCTTGTCGAGACGCAATTTGCGACGTTCCGGGATCGGTCCTGAACATACCCTCGCGTAAACAGGTAGAACCAACCAGCATTGTTTCCGAAGTAGCGCGCCGAGTAGTGACCGCTGGCAATGAAGTGTCCAGCTTGGATAAAATCATGAAACAGGACGGACGTATCGTTTCATTGACGGCACGTGGCGCTTCGATCGAAGACGAGATCATGCTAGTTCTACTCGGGCAAAAAACGCTGCGAAATAACGAATCCGTAACCGGTGCCGAAATAACTAGCGGCCTCAAGATAACAGGCGGCGCAATCGGACGCATAGACTTCAAGCTAGACAAAATGTCAAATGAAGGCAACATCACCGCGCACGCCGCTATCGGCTGACGAACCAGGGAGCAGCAAAAGCCCAAGAGATCGCCAAGGCAATGATCTGCACCGTCGCCTAGGAGAAGTAAACCCAGCGGAGGGCAAGTGGAAAAAGCAAGATCTCGAAGATGTCATGCGCGCCGAATCACGGCGGGGCAAACGCCCAATCGATATTGAGGAGCGGCGCCGTCGCGCCCAACTACAGCGCGACTTCCGCATCCTGCTTGAGGAGGGATCCAAAGAAGATTTCGTGAAGGCTATCCGCGCCCTCGGGCTGCGCGACGGCTCGCTGGAATTCGAGCAGGCTTTGTCGATTTGGAACGAGACCCACGAACCTCGGAAATAACTTTCTTAAACGCCGCCAGCCTAGCCGCTCGCTCGGAAGGCGAGAGGGTTGCCAGATGCTCTGTTGCAAGTTTCGCTAAATCAGTTGCTGCTTTGGCCGTGCGCATTTGCCCTCTCTTTTTAGCCTAGCACGAGCGCCTATTTCCGATCACTCTACCCTGAGCCTCGTAAACCTACAGCCAGCCCATGCGCTGGCGCAACGCCTGAATGTGCGCGACGTGGTGACGGCCGTGCCATGCATACATTTCGACGGTGGGTTCGAGCGGCATGACACCTCTCTCAGGATGATGGAACGCGCGTTTGAAATCGGCGTCGGTCATATTTTCGAGCAGCATGACCCAGCGGCGGTGGAGGGCGTCTATTAAATCGAGTGAGACGCCGACTGGCGCGGAACGGGCCTCCCTCATCTCCGCCCAGCGGGCTTCGTCGTAGGGCTTTATGGTGGGTTGCTCTTCGCTCAAAGCCTGTTTGAAGCGGATGTAGATATGGATATGGCTGTCGGCGAGGTGATGCACAACCTGGCGAACCGTCCAGCCGCCGGGCCGGTAGGGAGTGTCGAGCTGCTCGTCGGTAAGCCCCACCACCGCTTCACGCAATTTGCGGGGCAGCTCCGCGATTTCACGAATGAACTCACGCCGGTCGCCGCCGGTTACGCTCGCGGGCCACTCGAAGTTGCCAATCGGGTATCGAAGCGAATCATCCATCTTTCCTGGGATCCTTTCCCGGAAGGTTCTCCGGATTCTCGTGCACCCGGACGCGGAAGCCGGCGTTGAGGCCGGCGGCCAGCGATACCGTCGTATCGCCGTATCTCCCGCGCAACTCGTCCACCGCCTCCAGCGCTTTTCTCCACCGCTCGGTCTTTTCTTCGGCAAGCAGGCTGGTCTGCCCTTCGCCGTTCTCAAGGGACTGCGCATAGACGCCCAGCAGCCGGATGGCGCGTCCGTTCCAGGCTTTATGAAACAGGTGCCGAACCGCGACGGCCAACTCCGCATCGATTTGGGTTGCGTGATCGAGCGTGCGAGCGCGAGTGAAGGTCGAAAAATCGGAATAGCGCAGCTTGATCTGCACGGTGCGGGCCCAGCGGTGGTGATCGCGCAGGCGGCGCGCAACCATTTCGGAGAGCCTCACCAGCATGGCGTCAAGCGCGCTTGCGTCGGCGGTGTCGGTGGAGAACGTGTGCTCGTGACTGATCGATTTGGGATCGCGGCCATCCTCGACATCGGCGATTTCCTCGTCAAACCAGCCGCCGGCGTCTTCGCCGCGCGCCTTTCCGGCCAGCGCGAGCCCCCATTTGCCGAATCGTTCCTCCAAGAAGGATTCCTCCAACTTCGCCAGGTCGCCGATCTTGCGGATACCGCAGGCGTGCAGATTGCACTCGGTCACCTTGCCGACGCCGGGGATCTTGCGTACCTCAAGCGGAGCGAGGAAGCGAGCCTCCTGCCCCGGCGCGATCCAAAGAATGCCATGCGGCTTGGCCTGATCGGACGCGATTTTTGCAACCAGCCGTGAACCGGCGGCGCCAATGGAGCAGTTCAGATCCGTGGCGCCGCGCACGGCATTGTGCAGTGCGTTCGCAGCGGCGAGCGGCGAACCGTGCAGTTTCTCCGTGCCTGTCATATCGAGATAGGCTTCGTCGATCGACGCCATCTCGACACGCGGTGAGAACTGCTGAAGCACGGTGAATACTTTTCGCGAATATTCGATATAGCGTTCGCGATGGCCATCGACGAAGATGGCCTGGGGGCAAAGCTTGTAGGCGGTTCGCAGAGGCATGGCCGAGTGCACGCCGAACTTGCGCGCCGCATACGATGCCGCCGACACCACGCCGCGTTCGTTGGGGCGGCCTCCCACCACCACCGGCTGGCCTTTGAGCGAGGGATCGAACAGTTCCTCGACCGAGACGAAGAAGGCGTCCATATCGAGATGGAAGAACGATCTCATGGTCTTCGGGCCATCACGCTCTTCGTGCAATCGCGACGCGAGGCAGGCCGGCCAGGTCAGCGGCGATTTCAACCTCCCGCCAACCGGCCAGCATGGCCCGCACTGCGTCCACCACGGCGTAGCCGAGTTCCATCATAAGCCAGCCGCCGGGTTTGAGCAGCCGCCTCGCCTCGGGCACCAGACGCCGGTAAACTTCCAGGCCGTCATCGCCTCCATAGAGCGCCACGGGAGGCTCGTAATCGCGCACTTCGCGCTGGATAGTGGTCCGGTCGAGGGCGGGCACATACGGCGGATTCGATATCACCATGTCAAACGCGTCCGTCTGGAAGGCGCCACTCAGATCACAAGCGACGAGATCGAGCTTCGCGCCGAGGGCCCGTGCGTTTTCCGAGGCGACCCGCAGCGCGTCCACTGAGATGTCGGCCGCAAACACCCGCGCGTGGGTTTCAAGCGCCAGCGTGATCGCGATCGCGCCTGATCCGGTTCCAATATCCACAATTCTTCTCGCGGCGCTGGCGTGAGCCAGAGCCGCTTCAACCAAATGTTCGGTCTCGGGCCGCGGGATCAGCACATCCGGCGTCACGCGAAACTCGCGCCCATAAAACTCCTGATGGCCGGTGATATATTGCGTCGGCTTGCCCTGGAGCCGCTCGTGCAGGTAACGGCCGTAGTGAATCCACCACACCTCGCGCAGTTCATCGCCAGAGTGCGCGTAGAGCCACGACCGCTCACAACCGATGGCATGCATCAGCAGCACTTCGGCGGTGAGCCGCGGCGCGCCGAAGCGAGCTTCTTCGAGCAGCGTCTGGCCCTGCTCGAGCGCCGTGCGCACGTCCATCGGACTTACGCGGGCTGCGGCTCGCCCTGCTCTTTGAGTTTTTCGGTTTGAAAGTGGGTGGTCAGCGCTTCGACGAAGGGCTCGAGTTTGCCCTCCATCACCTGGTCGAGCTGGTGCATGGTGAAACCGATGCGATGATCGGTGACGCGATTCTGCGGGAAGTTATAAGTGCGGATTTTCTCACTGCGGTCGCCGCTTCCCACCATGCTGCGCCGCTCGGCGCCAATTTTTTCCTGCTGCTTTTCGAGCTCGAGCTCGTAGAGGCGGGACCGGAGCACGCGCAGACCCTTGGCTCGATTCTTGATCTGCGATTTCTCGTCCTGGCAGGAGACCACCAGCCCCGTGGGCAGGTGAGTGAGCCGCACGGCGGAGTAGGTGGTGTTGACGCTCTGGCCGCCGGGGCCCGACGAACAAAATGTATCGATGCGGATGTCTTTGGGGTCGATGTTGATTTCGACTTCGTCGGCTTCCGGCAGCACGGCTACAGTGACCGCTGAGGTATGGACCCGGCCTTGCTGCTCGGTAGCGGGCACGCGCTGCACGCGATGCGTCCCGGCTTCGTACTTGAGCTGGCTGTAAACCCGATGACCGCTGACCAGCGCGGTGACGTCCTTCAATCCGCCCACCGCCGACTCACTCACCGAGGTCACTTCCACGTTCCAGCCGCGCGTTTCGGCAAAGCGGGTGTACATGCGGAAAATCTCGGCCGCGAACAGCGTAGCCTCGTCGCCACCGGTTCCGGCGCGCACTTCGAGCACCACGTTCTTTTCGTCGTTGGGATCCTGGGGCAGCAGCAGGATCTTCAGTTCTTCCTCGATCCGCGCCGCGACGGGCTCGAGCTTAGCGACCTCGTCCTCGGCCATGGTGCGCAGATCCGTGTCGGCTTCTTGAAGCATGGCGCGCGCCTGCTGGAGATTGCCCGAGGCCGCTTTCCACTCGCGGTATTTGGCCACGATATCGGCCAATTCGCTATGCGCCTTCGTAATTTTGCGATACTGTGCGGCGTCGCTGATCACCGCCGGATCGGCCATCTGGGCGTTGAGCTCATCGAAGCGGCGCTCGATGTCGTCGAGCCTTTGCTGATATTGCATGCAGGTCTCGCTTTAAGCAACGACCAGCTCGCCGCCTTGAGCGGCCTCCAGGGTCATCGCGCCTTCCAAGGCGTGAATCGCCACGGCAGTTTGGGAATCGTCGGGCGGCTTGGTGGTCACGCGCTGCAGCCACAGGCCGGGGGCCGTCAGCAGGCCCATCATGGTGCCCTGCCGCTTGGCGGCGAACCGGATGAGCTCATAACTGATGCCGGCGATGAACGGCAGCAGCGCGATGCGCGCTAGAAACCGCGGCATAAAACCGTCGATGGGCAGCAGCGCGTAGCAGATCATGGAGATGGCCATGACCACCAGCAAAAAACTGGTTCCGCAACGCGGATGAAAGGTCACGAATTTCTGCGCGTTTTCGACCGTCACGGGTTTGCCGGACTCGAAGTTGAAGACCACTTTATGCTCGGCGCCGTGATACTCGAAAACGCGATGAATCTCCTTCATCAGCGACAGCAGGAACAGGAACGTCAGGAAGATCGCCATGCGGATCACGCCGTCGGCCATGTTGGTGGCGAAGCGTCCGGAGAGCGCGGGCACGCCTTTGCCGAGCAGGGTGGCCAGATATAGCGGGATGAACTTGTAGAGGAAGATGAACACGCCGAGTGAGAATACCAGGTTGGCTGTCATCATCCAGGAGGCGACTTCGGCGGGTTTTTCGCCCCTGGACTTTGTCCCGTCGTCGAGAGCCGTATTGGCGGAAAACTTCAGCGCCCTAAATCCGAGCGTCATGGCCTGTCCCAGCGTTCCCAGGCCGCGCAGGATGGGGTACTTGAACAGAGGGTACTTCTCGGACATGCGCGGGATGGCCTGCTCTTCGGTAACGATCTCGCCATTGGGCTTGCGCACGGCGACGCAATAGCTGTGCGGGGCGCGCATCATGACGCCCTCCATCACGGCCTGGCCGCCGACGAGGGTTTCCTCGCCGCTCTCGAGTACAGGCAGCATTTGAAGATGCGCGGAAATGCGGAGGAAGCGTGCGATGGACAAAGGGAATATCTCCGTAGTTTCATTATACAGTGCGAATTACACCGTTTGCGCGGAATACGCTTTTACTGGGCGTGCCAGGTCATGTCCACGCGTATCGGGAGCTCGTTTTTGACGGCGATCGATAGCAGCGAGGGTGGATCGATCTTGAAATCGGAGAGGGTCGCTGGAATTGTCCCGGATAGCCGGATCTGCGTCCCTTGAGTCGCCAGTTGAAACGGGACCTGCTTATATTGGGCGCTCTGTCCGGCGAACTGAATGTCGAGGTCAACATGGATCGACGTAGATGGGAGTTCCGCCTCGGGCAATCTGGTGCGGACAGTGACGATGGGAAATTGCGCGCCGCGGGCGGACTGGAGCATGTGAAGATCGCGATTGCTGTCGGCGGAATCAAACGACTTCACGGGTACCGCGATGATGAAATCGCATTGTCCGGCTCCGCAAACGCCCTTGCCGCGCGCCGCGTGACTGACGCCCTCAGTCTGATGCAGCGTATGAGACACATGATAGGTGAGAGTGCTTTGGTCAAGAAGCCAGGCTTTATCCGCCGCGTTTACTAGCGGAGGGAGGATCAGAAGCAAAACGGGTGCTAGTTTTGTCATTCAAAACCTCACCGATACGGATAGAATAGCGAGCCCGTAGGCAGCCGCCGTGGTCACCGCGACAGCTCCATGAGCGCTCGCGATTCCATGAACTTTTTCTCCCCGGTTCCGTTGATCGAAGGCCATCACGCCCAAGATGGGGGTCAGGATCATCCCCGGGCCATGAATCCACGCCAGGGCTTTATGCAGGCGGATGGGCCCGCGCGTGGTCGTACCGGGCACTCTGGGCGCAAAGATGGAATAGTAAGCGGTCGTCAGATATAGACCCATGGTCACCGAGCCCAGCGCGGCATGGAGATCGCGGCTGGTGGAGCTGCTGGTCTTGCCGCTGGCCGAACTGCCCGTAAGAACGGTAGCGAGCAAAGGTACGGTCGTAATTATACCGAGCCGCTGATGGATCTTGAGCATGTGCGATCTCTTGTCGAGGCGCGCCTGATCCTGCGCATTTCCCTGAGTCTGGGCGGGAGATAGGCCCAAATCCTCCAAGGTCGGTGCAGTCGGACTGGCGGCAGGAGGCTTGGTCTGATCCGGGGGACTTCCCTGGGCTTGGTCCGAAAAAGGCAAGGGGAAAAACTCGGCCACCACGGCGCGGGCGAGGGCGCGATCCAGAGAAGCTGCCGCCACATTGGTCGAAGCGGCGATTGCCCCTTCCTGCTGAGGCGCTGGCGCTGAATGATTATCCGTCTGAGCGAACAATAGGAAGGGAGCCGAGAGCAGACAACAACAAACGAGTGCGCCTGTTCTCAAAGGAATTGTGGGCATGGCCGTGAGACGAGAACACGGGAAAAGCGGTTACGCCCAAATCCCGTGAGTAAGACCCCTGAACAGCTATATTTACCGCAGATGATCTTCGGTCCGCGACGTCCGTGAACCAGAGACGGTACCGTTGCTATTTTTGTCGGCTAAGGTATTTCCCCCAAACCACCTAGGTATTTTTTGTTCACACCTACCCCTGTTCGTGTGACCAAAGTGCCAGTACGATGGTAATGGTACGTAGCACCCTACTATTGGGGTGTAAGGAGGAATACGGATGGGTAGCAAGCACACTCGAGGCGGTATGCTCTGTTCAGAGATTCTGAACCTGCATTTGCGAGCCGGGGCTGCAGACGAACGCGAAGTGGAGGTCAATTTAGAAGAGATCTGGTCAACCGGCGCACTCTTCCTGACCGAAGAACCGATACGGCCGCTCACGCCGTTGCGGTTCGTGGGCGGAGGGTGTGAGTTCCGGGGGCGGGTAACCGCCCAAACACTACTCAGGGGACTCGGGTATTTCATCGAAATGCGATTTCAGCCGGGCTGCGCGTGGTCTGAGCAACATTATCGTCCCAAACACCTTTTCAATCCCCTGGTTCTCCTCGCAGACAGGATTTTCGAAGCCACGCTGCAACCACCGAGCAGCCCATCCGATGGCCTGTCGCCGGCTGCCTTCGCGAGGACGGCCACCATGGCTTCATTTAAGCTAAACCCTGGGCCAGCGTTCTGCAGCTAATCGATGGTACCCCGTGACGGCTACGCGTCAGACGCTGAGCATAAGGCGGGCCAGCGTTGGGCAAGTCGTTGGTTCAGAAAAGTTCGGGCTAATAGAATCAGAGTACGCCGCAAAGGAGTAGCGTTGCGGACCCAGCTGATCCTTGTCCTGGGCATTCTGGTGCTTGTTGCGACAGCCAGCCTGGGATCCATCGCTTACAAGACCTCGCGCACCATTATTGAGCAGGCCGCCGTTCGAGAAGTCGGTGTCACGGCAACCGTACGAAAACAGGTATTGATTCGAATGCTAACCCAGCAGCGCGTCCGCGCCGACGCTCTGCTGAAAACGGTCGATCTCGGCTGTTCGCCGGATGAGACCTGGTGCCTGCGCAAGCTGCTGGAGGATTTTGTTGCAACCGAAGGCGCCACTGCTGCCCGACTGGCTTACCGGGGCGAGAGGCCGGCGATGGTGGGAAAAAACGCTTCCTCGCTGGCAACGACGGCTCCTCCCGACGTCAGCCAAATCGCCCGCTTTGGATTCGATCAAAAGGGCCAACCTTACTATGTCCTTCAGGTGACGTCACAAGATGGCAAAGCAGTCCTCACGATTCGCGGTGACATGCAGGTCGCCAACCAGATCTTTCTTGACCGCTATGGCCTGGGTCTTTCGGGCGAGACTTTCCTGACGGACGATCGGGGCTTCTTCCTGACGCCCCCGAAGCATCCGGGAGAAGCCGGCGAAAGCCGCCCGATCAGCAGCCAGCCGCTGCAACTGTGCCTGGCCGGAAGGGATGGAGAAGTTCTCGCGGATAGCTACAGCGGGGTGGCCGTGATTCACGGGTTCCGGCATGTGCCGGAGATTGGCGGCGGATGTATAGTAGCCATGATCGATCAGGCGGAAGCGTTCGCACCCACCAAGGGAATAGAGAGAGAAGTGGCTGGAGTTTCGGGCGTCCTGGCGATGCTGGCAATTGCGTATTCGCTCATATTGGCGCAGCTGGTGTCGCGCCCAATGAAACGGCTGACGGGTCGCGCGCTGTCTCTGCAGAAGGGAGATTTCGATAGCCCCGTACCGGTAGAGGGACCAGCCGAAGTGCGGATGTTCGCCCAGACTTTTCAGGCCATGGCGGTTTCTCTGAAGAACTCGCGCACTGCGCTCCAAGAATCAAGCGAGCAGATTAGAAATATCCTCGAAAGCATCAGCGAGTGTTTCGCTGCCTTTGATAGGGAATGGCGATGTACTTATGTCAACGACAAAGCCACCGAGTTGAGCCGGATTCCTCGCGCCGAAATCCTGGGCAAGAATGTGTGGGATCTTTTTCCGAACAGTACGAACACGACCATTTACGTCGAGCTTCGCCGGGCGATGGAAGACGGAGTGCCGGTGCATTTCGAAGAGCACTATGCGGCATTCGATATCTGGCTGGAAGTTGATGCTTATCCGGCAAAAGATGGTCTGGCAGTCTTCGCGCGTGACGTAACTGAGCGAAAACGGTTCAATGAGGGGCTTCAACGGACCCAGAAGCTGGAGAGCCTGGGCGTGCTGGCGGGAGGGATCGCCCATGACTTCAATAATTTGCTGACTGGAATCATGGGCAACGCCAGCATTGCGCTAGACGATCTTCCGTCCGGCAGTCCGGTACGAAACAATCTGAAAGCGGTGGTGAACGCGAGTGAGCGAGCCGCGGCCTTGACTCGGCAATTATTGGCCTATGCCGGCAAGGGCCGTTTCGTCATCGAGCGACTTAATCTTTCTGATCTCGTGCTGGAGATGACTAATCTGCTTCAAGCGTCCGTTCCAAGAACAGTCCAGCTCCGTTTCATGGATCAGGTGGGCGCGCTTACCAGGCGGCGCGTGTCATCGCAGGATGAGCTGCCGTGCATTGAAGGCGATGCCACTCAGGTGCAGCAACTCATCATGAACTTAGTCATAAATGCCGCCGAGGCGGTCGAGAAGGGCAAGACGGAAACCGTGCTGATTATCACCAGCCTCGAGCAGGTCACCCAATCTTACCTTGACCAGATGATTGCTCCGAATGGAGTCTCGCCGGGCGCGTATGTAATGCTGGAAGTGCGCGATCCCGGTTGTGGGATGGACGAAGCGACACTGTCTCGAATTTTCGATCCCTTTTTCTCCACTAAATTTGTTGGTCGAGGCCTGGGTCTGGCGGCAGTGATGGGAATCGTGCGCGGACATAAGGGAGCACTACACGTGGACAGCGCCCCTGGGAGAGGGAGCAGGTTCAAGGTCCTATTTCCAGTGAGCGAAGGACCACCCGACAGGCTGGAGCGGTCCAGCATGGGGAAGAATCTGGCCGGCAATGAGACCATCCTGGTGATCGACGACGAGGAAGTCGTTCGGCAAACTGCCAAATCAGCACTGGAGAGCTATGGCTACAACGTAGTCGTAGCGGAAAACGGCAAGGAAGGTGTCGATCTATTTCATGAGCTGGGCGATGAAGTCGCGGCGGTGCTGCTGGATATGACCATGCCAGTGATGTCGGGGGAGGAGGCGCTCACGCATCTGAAGAGCGCTCGTCAAGACGTCCCAGTGGTGTTGTCCAGTGGATACGACGAGGCCGAGGCCACGCGTCTCTTCACGGGCAAGGGACTCGCCGGCTTTGTTCAAAAGCCCTACACCGCCGCATGCCTCGCGGAGAAAATGAAGGGCGTTCTCGAGGGCATCCCACGTGCTGTTTAATATTGGGAGTGCGGTATGCCTTCCCGCAGACTCGTCTTCCTGCTCATTCTGTCGGCTACGGCCGGACTGGTTGCA
>Ga0210409_10008215_pt1 | contig 10656 bp, 10 predicted proteins | sample IncBWH17MmetaG_FD_161649 | JGI IMG/M metagenome (GOLD analysis project Ga0210409, IMG submission 161649) | Forest soil microbial communities from Barre Woods Harvard Forest LTER site, Petersham, Massachusetts, United States - Inc-BW-H-17-M | ecosystem: Environmental > Terrestrial > Soil >...
AACTCCACATCGAAAAGGCCCTCGCAGTAACGAACTTTGACGCCCCGGCTCCCGTCAAATTGGCGGCGCTGCATTTGCCGGGAGAGCGCGTCCACAAGACATTGCTCGCGGCGTGTCCCTACTTCGCCACCGAGCGCTGGGATTTCCGCGCCCCCGTTCAGGCCGAATCCGCGCGTGATCGCTTCGAGCTCTTCATCATCCTCGAAGGAATCGGCCACATTCACTGGCAAGGGTCGCCGCTGCCCTATCGCCGCGGCCAATGCTGGTTCATCCCCGCGGCTCTCGGAAACTTTTCTTTGCAGCCCGAGCAAAGCACCGCCGTCATTCGAACCTACGTTCCCGATCTCAATCGCCTGCGCACAGAACTCCGTCAGGCCGCCATCCCCGAAACCTGGCTCGCCCAAACCATCTTCTCCTGATGCTTGTTCTTCTCTGTGCCCTCTGTGCCTCCGCCTCTGCGAACTCTGTGTTAAGTTTTTTCTTCTCTCCCAGCCGCGTTTCCGTAAGATGTCGCTAGATGCCCAGCGAATCCCTCACCGTGCACGCGGTAATTCTTGCCGGCGGGCGCGGCACTCGTTTTTGGCCGCGCAGCCGCACACGCACACCCAAACAATTGCTGAATATCATCGGCAAGCAAACTATGTTGGAACAAACTGTCGCGCGCTTGCGCCCGTTGATTCCACCGGATCGCATCTGGACGGTCACTAACAGCGAACAAGCATCCGAGCTCAAGAAGCAGTTGCCGCCCGCCGCCCGCAAGCGGGTCATCACCGAACCCGTCGGGCGCAACACGGCCGCGGCAATTGCCCTAGCCGCGCTCCACGTGCGTCACGCCGCCCGTGGCGACGCGCTCCTTGCCGTTCTTCCCGCCGATCATCACATCGCCAATCCCGAGCGCTACCGCATCATCATGCGTGCCGCGCTCGAAGTCGCTCGCCGCAAGGGCCGCATGGTCGTTCTCGGCATCCCGCCTACCCGCCCCGAAACCGGTTTCGGCTACATCGAGCGTATGGGCGATGCTCTAGATTCGAGGGGTTTTCCCGTCTATGCCGTGCGCCGCTTCACGGAAAAGCCCGCGCTTTCCGTCGCCAAAGTCTATGCCGGTTCCGGCGACTATCACTGGAACGCCGGAATGTTTTTCTGGCGCGCGTCGACTCTCCTCGAAAATCTGGATAAGCATCTGCCAAAAACCTTCGCCGCGCTCGAATCCCTCGCGGAAAGCATCGGGAAAAGCAGTTACGACCGTAAGCTCCGCGCGATCTATCCCAAGCTCGAAAATATTTCGGTCGACTACGCAATCTTGGAACCTGCCACGCGCCAGCCCGGCTCCCCTTCCGTCTTCGTAATTCCCGCCGAAATCGGCTGGAGCGATATCGGCTCCTGGGCCGCCGTCTACGAGCTACTGACGAAAACTCCCAGCGACAACATTTTGCCGCGCGACGCGTTCACACTGGACGCCACCGGTAACCTTTTCTGGAGCCCATCGAAGTTCGTAGCCGCCATCGGCGTCAACAATCTAGTCGTGGTCGAAACTCCCGACGCCTTGCTGATTTGCCCCCGCGAACGCACCCAAGACGTCGGAAAAATCGTGAAGTGGCTAGAAGAAAACCGCCGTAAGGATTTGCTGTAACCGCCGAGCGTACCCGAGACTTCAAGTTACGTAGCGGCCCTTCTCAGATGGGCGCTGGCGAGCGAATGCGAGCGCTTCCAACGACATCTATAAGCTGCTAGTCGCGGTCGCGTCGTGCAATCGTTCCATGAACCGAATAAAACGCCGTCCCCGCGTACTGAATCGGACTCGGTCCCGCCGTGAAGGTCGGCCCCGAAGCGGCTGTAAAGCTGGCGCTCCCCCGTGCGCCCGCGAATTTTCCTGTTCCCCCGGTGATGATTAACGTGCCGTCGAAAGGACCGAAGCCATAAAAGTCTGCCACAGTGGTGTTTTGCCCTGAATAGGACCAAGTCACGGAATCTTTCCCGTTAGGAGCAGTCGTCGTCAAAGTCCCTGCGTAAGACCCCAAGCCGCCAAAGCCGTTGGGATCGAAACATTTCAGGACCTCCACGAACATCGTTCCTAGCGACGTGTTGCCAATACCTTGTGCCTCAACATAAAAGTTGTTCACGCCCGTACACGCGGTGCAATTTGTGTCGCCAGGAGCGCAAATTTGACTGGCCACGAATTGGACTGTAAGAGTTCCGCTAAATGGAACTCCCTCATCGGCTTGGGCGGCTTTGGGCTTCAGAGTTATGGTCGCTGCTGCCAGTCCGATCAATAGACTTAGGGAAATCAGGCTGAGGCCCCTCTTCGAGACGGTGTTTCGCAACATTTTTCACTCTCCTTACACAAGGGTTGAACGAAGCGGAAATCGGGAGTAGCATCCAGCAAAGGCCCGGCCTTCCGCTTGTTTCTTTACGAGAACCTAGCCTGCGAGCAGTGCGGAAGTCCTCTGGGCGAGCTCACAAATTCTCAAGAGTTCTCACAGGGACTGCGAGGCGGACCGTGGGCGAGGAAACACGCTGGCGAGCTGCCTCTGAAGATGACCGCGATTCGCCCTACGTTGCGAAAGGAACGCCGGGCCAGGAGACACCGCGGTTCTACGAATTTGGTCCCTTTCGCCTGGATCCTGTGGAACGCAAGTTATTGCGTGGCAGCGAGATAGTAGCCCTCACGCCAAAAGCTTTCGACACCCTACACATGCTGGTTCGAAACAGTGGACGCCTGTTGGAGAAGGACGACCTGATCAGGATGCTTTGGCCTGACACGTTCGTCGAAGAGGGGAGCTTATCCAATCATATTTTTTTATTACGGAAGGCTCTGGGCGAAGACCCAGCTTTCATTGAAACGGTTCCGCGGCGAGGTTACCGCTTTGTTGGCGCAGTTCGGCAGTTCCCGCGCTCCACCTCGACACACCTAGAAGAGCTACCCGAGGTAGGTGCCCCTGGTGTCGTTCCCGGTCATGCGAGGGCGCGACGGTCGCGGCGTAATAGGGGGCTCGGCATCGCCTTAGTTGCCGTTCTGGCTTCGCTGGCGTCCGCGGGCTGGTTCTACAAAACGGCCGGGCGAGGCGGAGAAACGATAGACTCATTGGCGGTTTTGCCCTTCGTAAACGCCAATGCTGATCCCAACGCCGAATATTTGAGCGACGGCATCACCGAGAGCCTCATCAACAGCTTGTCGCAGTTGCCGAACCTGCGAGTGCTGTCGCGAGACTCTACCTTCCGCTACAAGGGAAAAGATACGGATGCTCAGACGGTTGGCCGCGAGCTCGGCGTGCGCGCAATCTTCAAGGGCCGAGTCACGGAGCGAGGGGACACACTGAACATCAGCGCTGAGCTGATCAATGCCCGCGACGGCAGCCACATCTGGGGACACCAGTACGACCGGAAGCTCGCGGATATGGTTGCTCTTCGGGAAGAGATCGCCAGGGAGATGGCCAGCGCACTGCGTAGGCGTTTAACGGGAGCGGAAGAGAAGCGCGTGACCAAGAGCTACACCGCCAATCCCGAAGCCTTTCAGGACTATCTGAAAGGCCGCTATTGGCTGAACAAGGGCACCGAGGAGGGATTTAACAAGGGCATCGCATACTTTCAGCACGCCATCACCCAGGATCCCGCCTACGCTCTGGCTTATACCGGCTTGTCTGACTGTTACAGCTCGCTTGCAGACTTCGGCCTTGTTTCCGCGAAGGACGGTTATCTCAAGGCCAAAGACGCCGCCCTGAAGGCACTCGAGCTTGATGACACCCTTGCCGAAGCTCACGGTTCGCTGGCGTTAATCAAATCAAGCTATGACTGGGATTGGTCCGGCGCCGACAAGGAGATTCGACGCGCCATCGAACTCAATCCGAGTTATGCGGACGCCCACCGATTGCATGCCGAAGTTCTGTGGCAGACTGGACGGCTCAACGAAGCCATCGCGGAGAGCAAAGGAAACTTGGAACTTGATCCCATCTCGCTCGGTAATAACGTCGATTTGGGCGTGGAATACTTCCTGGCAAGGCAGTATGACCAAGTAATAGCGCAAGAGCGGAAGGTACTAGAGTTGGATCCAAACTACATTGATGCCTACTACTTCCGGGGCATCGCCTATCTCAAAAAATCCATGTTCAAGGAAGGTAAGGCCGACCTGGAAAAGGGCGTGGCCATCGCCCCAGACAGCGAAGTGGCACTAACCGGGCTCGGATACGCCTATGCTGTGACCGGTAGAAAGGCAGACGCGCATAGGGTACTGGATAAATTGAACGCGCTCTCGAAGCAGAAATATGTTTCACCGATCTGGAGAGTCAAAATCTATGCGGGCCTCGTGGAGAAGGACAAAGCCTTCGAGTGGCTGGAAAGAGCTTATGAGGATCACTCCATCGTCAGTGTCGGGTATATAAAAACGAACCCCATGTTCGATCCGCTGCGTTCGGACCCACGGTACGTAGACCTCCTGCGCCGCACGTACCTCCAGCCCTGAAACCGCTATCTAACCTTCCTTCAAGCCAATTCGGCCTGTTTGCAAAATTTTCCCTTCGCGTATACTCGAAATCCATGCAATCCATTCGCTTCGGCACCGACGGTTGGCGCGCCATCATCGCGGAGGACTTCACCTTCGCGAACGCGCGCATAGTCGCCCATGCCATTGCCCGCTATGTGGTGCGCGGCGAAGACGCTCGCAAAGGCGTGCTCGTCGGTTACGACCACCGCTTCGCATCGGATACCATCGCTGCCGCCGTTGCCGACGTCATCAGCGCCACCGGCACTCCTGTTTGGCTGGCCGACAAGCCCTGCCCCACGCCCGCGATCTCTCTGCTGGTTCGCCAGCGCAAAGCTGCCGGCGGCATTGTCATCACCGCGAGTCACAATCCCTACAGTTGGAACGGGATAAAATACAAGGCAAGTTATGGCAGCAGCGCGTTGCCATCGATCGTGGCGCAAATTGAAAGCGAGCTGGCCAACGTTCTTCGCGATGGCCCACCGCCGTTGCCTCCGCGTAAAGATCTGATTCAGCCGCTCGAGCCGCGCACTCCCTATCTCGACACCATCGAGAAATTGGTCGATTGGCAGCGCCTTCGCGACGCGAAATTCCGTTTCGTGTGTGACCCCATGTACGGTTCCGCGGCTGGCTTGCTTCGCGAGCTGTTCACTCGCAATGCCGTCGGGTGCGACGAGATTCGCGGCACGCGCGATCCACGCTTTGCCGGCATTCACCCGGAGCCCATCGAGCCGCATATCGAAGGCGCGAGGCAAGCAGTCCGCGCCGGAAACTACGATGCGGCATTCTGTGCCGACGGTGACGGCGACCGCATCGGCGCCATCGATCGCGACGGCTCATTCATAAATCCGCACCAAATCTTCGCGCTCCTTGTTTGGCATCTCGCCGGCACGCGCAAGCTTCCCGGCGATATCGCCAAAACCTTTTCCGTTACAAAATTGGTCGACAAACTCGCTGCAAAATTCCATCGCAAGCTCCACGAAGTTCCCATCGGCTTCAAATACATTTGCGAGCTGATGCTGGAACAGAATATCCTCATCGGCGGCGAAGAAAGCGGCGGCATTGGCACCAGCCTCTACCTTCCCGAGCGCGACGCTACTGTATCCGCGCTTCTGCTCGCCGAATTGATGGCTTGGCACGGCAAATCGCTCGGCGAATTGGTTCGCGCGCTGTATGCGGAATTCGGCGAATATCATTTCGGCCGCGTCGATCTCGATGTGAAATCCGGCCAGAAAGAAAAAGCCATCGCGTATTTTTCCGACGGCAAGCTGAAAAAGCTGCTGGACTGGCCGGTGACCCGCCGCGAAGACCTGGACGGTATCAAAGTCTATCTCGGTGAAATCGGCTGGGTCCTGGTGCGCGCCTCCGGCACGGAAAATCTTCTGCGCGTATATTCCGAAACCTCCAAGCCGGAAACCACGCGCCGCGTTCTTACCGCGGTAGAGGAAATCGTGCACAACCTTTGAGTCCGGGTGCAAAATGCAAACCATTAATCTGAAGGACAAGTTCAACAGCTTCTCCGATCACTGGAACCAGCGCGTGCTCGGCGAAATCAACGATTGCGCGGTGAAAGCCGTCAAGGTCAAGGGCGAGTTCATCTGGCATCACCACGACAACGAAGATGAACTGTTTCTCGTGGTCAAAGGCACGTTGCGCATGAAATTCCGCGACCACGAAGCCGTCGTGCGGGAAGGCGAGTTTGTCATCGTGCCCCGAGGTGTCGAGCATTGCCCCGTTGCCGATGAAGAAGTCCATATTGTCCTAATCGAGCCCAAATCCACCCTGAATACAGGTAATATCGTTAACGAAAGGACCGCCGCCCCGTTCGAGAGCGTCTGACTGCCCAGCGGTTCGCTCGCTCCGATGACAATCCCCATGGAACGCCGCTACTACACGCTTGACGTTTTCACCACCACGCGGTTTGAAGGCAATCCGCTGGCGGTTATTACCGACGGCGATGGCCTTTCCGATGACGCCATGCTTGCTGTTGCGCGCGAGATGAATCTTTCCGAAACCGTTTTCGTTCAAAAACCCACCGAGGACCAGGCGCTGGCGCGTCTTCGCATTTTCACCACGCGCGAAGAGCTGAAATTGGCCGGCCATCCGGTGATCGGCACATGGTTCTTGCTTGCGGAGTTGGGCGTGGTGCCCGCGCAAGAAGGCGGCGTTCACGTTCTGCAGCAGACCGGCGCGGGAGTTCTACCTGTTGAAATCCGTTTCAAGGACGGGCGCCCGCAGCGCGTTACAATGACGCAACAGAGCGCGGCGTTCCGTCCCGCAAAGCTCAATAAAAAAGCGTTGGCCGCCGCTCTGGGTTTATCCGCAAAGGATTTCGACCCCAAGCTCGAGCCTGAATATGTTTCCACCGGGATCTTTAATCTCATGGTGCCCCTGCGCAATCGCGCTGCACTCGGCAAAATCGTCATGAACATGGTCGGACTGCGCAAACTGCTTGGCAGAAACGCCACCATGGCGTACTGCTTCGCCTGCGGTGACAACGGCAAAGCCTTCTCGCGCGGCATGCTTCCCTGGGACCTATACGAAGATGCCGCCACCGGCTCGGCTGCCGGCGCGCTCGGCGCTTACCTCGTGAAACATGGCAGGCTTTCTCCCGCCCACACACTCAACATTTTGCAAGGCGAAGAAATGGGCCGGCCCAGTCACATCGAAGTAGAAGTCACGCAAGAGGGCAAGAAGCTAGTGCCCCGCGTCAGCGGCGCGGCCGTAAAAGTTTTCGAGGGAACCGTACGAATTTAGTCGCGCGGACGGCCATTGTCGGCGAGAACGCTCGCGAGCGCCGATCTCAAGTCCGGCTGCGAAAACCGGTAGCCAAGCTGTTCTAGCCGCGAAGGCGCTACCCGCTGGCTGGCTAGCAACAGCGCCTCCGCCATTTCTCCCAGAGCGAACTCCAGCGCGAAGGCCGGGGCTGGTACGATCGCCGGCCGGTGCATCGCGTGTCCCAGCGCTTGTGCAAATTCCCCATTCCTCACCGGCTGCGGGGCCACCACATTTACCACGCCGCTCACCGCCCGATTTTCCAGTACCCTGCGAATCACGCTAACCGTATCCTGCAGCGTAATCCACGATATCCACTGCTGTCCCGATCCCATCCTTCCGCCGACGCCAAATTTGAATGGCCGCATCATCTGCGGCAATGCGCCGCCGTGCTTCGCCAAAATAACCCCAAAGCGCAGGCGCACCACGCGCAAACCCAGCGTCTCAGCCTTCACCGCTTCCGCTTCCCATTCCTGTGTCAGGCGCGCCAGAAAGCCGTCGCCCACTTTGCTTTCTTCGCTCAGCACTTCGTCACCGCGATTCCCGTAGTAGCCGATGGCCGATGCGGATATCAACGTCTTCGGTCCGTCCTCCAATTTTTCCAGCGCGCAGACTAGCTCTCTGGTGGTGTGTATGCGGCTCGATCGCAATATCGCTTTGCGCTCTTCGCTCCAGCTTTTTTCACCAATCGATGCGCCCGCCAGATTCACGGCCGCATCCGCCCCTTCGATTTTTTCGCGCTCTTCGCCAAACGGCTCGCCTTCCAGGTCGCACGTATTCGGATTCCACGCGACATCGAAAATTTTCCCAGCGCCTGTTTTCTGCGTGGTTTTTCGTTCCGCCTGTTGTCGCCCCTCGCTCTTCTTGGCCTTCTCTGGTTTCGTGCCGCTGCCGGAGCGCACCAGCCGGATCACGGTGTGCCCATCGCGCACGAGCGAATCCGTCAGCGCGGTGCCCACAAGTCCACTCGACCCGGTAATCACAACTTTCATGCGTTCTCCACCGTAACACAGACGCTACGCACCCAAGCCCGCAGGGTCAACCCGGATAAGACTGTAGCGCAACTTCCTGAAGCATCCGCGCCTGTGCCAGCGCTGGCCGTACGCTGCGCCGCGGGTTACAATTCCCGTTGTGAGCAGCGTGACACCCTCGAACGTAACTGCATCCATCCGCGTAAAAGTTCTCTTTTTCGGCCGCCTGAAGGAGATCGCCGGGGCAGCGGAAGAATTTGTCGAACTGACTTCCGGTTCGCGCATCGAGGAACTGTTCGCCACCTTCGTCGCGCGCCAGCCGGAGTTCACATCCTATCGGCGCTCTGTTGTGGCCTCGCGAAATCAGGAATTCGCGGCCTGGAGCACGCCGCTCGATTCCGGCGACGAAATCGCCTTTCTGCCGCCGGTAAGCGGCGGCTGACGCAAAGTCCATGCCCACCGCCGCCAGCGCCGACTTGATTTTGCTCGTCCAGAAAACCATCGACGCGGACGCCTTGGTCCGCCATGTCCGCACCGGCACCGACGGTGCTATCGTCACCTTCGATGGCTGCGTGCGCAATCAATCTCATGGGCGCCGTACGCTGTATCTGGAATACGAAGCCTACGAGTCCATGGCCCTCGCCAAAATGCGCGAGATCGCCGTGGAGATTCACGCCAAGTTTCCGATTGACCGCGTAGCTATTGCGCACCGCCTCGGCCGACTCGAGATCGGTGAAACGAGCGTCTACATCGCGGTGAGTGCGCCGCATCGCGCCGCCGCCTTTGAAGCTTGCCGCTTTGCGATTGACATGCTCAAGCGGTCCGTGCCGATCTGGAAGAAAGAATATTTCGAGGACGGCGCGGTGTGGGCCGACGGCGAACTTCCTCCGATCCCCCGGGATACGCAGACGCAAAAGCGTGCATCATAAGTAGCAATGCGCGCCGACCGTTTTCCACTCAGAATTACAGCCCGGTTCTACCTCGCGGCCGCGGTCCCGTTGTGCGCGGCGATACTCACTGCCGACTTGCTTGCGGGTGCGGCAACCACCGCGCAAGACAAACCGGATCGTCCTCCCTGGGCCCAGAAATCCAAAAGCGGCAGCGCGGAAAAGAGCCAACCCGCGCAACCCGACGAGGAGCAGGACAGCGCGCCGCAGCGCGGGCGCATTCGCGTCAGCGTCAATCTGGTCAATGTGTTGGTCAGCGTACTTGACGAGCACAATCGCCCCGCGCCGGACCTGCCGCGGGAATCCTTCCAGCTTTTCGAGGAAGGCGTCGAGCAGAAAATTGACGTCTTCGAGCCGGAAACGCAGTTGCCGCTCGACCTTGCTCTGATGATCGATGCCAGCCTCAGCGCGCACAAAGAAATCGCTTTTGAGGAGGAGGCGGCCGCGCATTTTATCCGGCAAGTGCTGCGCAAGAGTGATCGCTTGTCGGTTTTCGCCGTAGACGAAAACATTACGCAGCTTGCGGCGTTTTCCGACGACGTGGCTTCACTGCAGGCCGCGGTGCACCGGATGCCGGCCGGCTCGGGCACATCCATTTACGACGCCATTCTCCTCGGTTCAACCACCCTCGGGCGGCGTGGAGAGGATCGTCGCCGCGTGATTATTCTGGTCACCGACGCGGGCGAAACCACTAGCAGGGCCGATTTCGACGCCGCGCGCAAGGAGGCGGTGCGCTCTGGCTCACTCCTTTACACGATTGTGATCCGGCCGGTGAAAAACGAAAGCGGCCGAAACACCGCGGGTGAACACGCGCTGGAAACGATTACCGACACCATGGGGGGCGCGATGTTCTTTCCCGATTCGGTAACAGAGCTGGACAGCATTTTCGACCGCATCAACCGCGAGCTGCGTACCCAGTACCGCCTTGCCTACTACCCGACGCCGCGCGGGCCCGCGAACTCCTACCGGCAAATCGAGGTCAAAGTCACCGGGAACTATCAAGTGCGGCACCGCAAGTCGTATCTTACCGGCACACAGTAATTCGGCCCCTCCGCGGGGGCACCCTGAAAAGAGAGCCCTGTGACTTAGACGAGTGGCCCCCCCTCCCCCTGGGTTTTGCATAAGTGTTCATTCTAAAGAGAGTTAAAGTTGTTTGTTTTGTTACACTTTTGCAAGTGTTCGTTCTAAAGGTAGTTAAAGGAGAGTGGGTGGTGAGTAGTGGGTCGTGAACAGTGGGTGGCCGAAACGGGAATTGCGGTACCCCCCACCCCGGTGTTTTTGTCAAAGAGCGCGCAAATGATTGAAAACAAAGGACGGGAGTGCGAAAAAGAGCGCAAAGAGAGACAAAGAGTCCGCAAGAGCATCGGAGTAAAGGAGTTAGCGTGGTCGGGAGGGGATCGAGGAGGGGTATCTGTCGAGCTAACATGACGAACGTTATCATATAAGTATATCGCTTGTCAAGCGAATTCTTATTAAGATAGGTGAGTGA
>Ga0210409_10008216_pt1 | contig 10654 bp, 10 predicted proteins | sample IncBWH17MmetaG_FD_161649 | JGI IMG/M metagenome (GOLD analysis project Ga0210409, IMG submission 161649) | Forest soil microbial communities from Barre Woods Harvard Forest LTER site, Petersham, Massachusetts, United States - Inc-BW-H-17-M | ecosystem: Environmental > Terrestrial > Soil >...
TCGGCCTGATCGAACGCAACCAGACACGCCGGGCCGAAGCGGGCCACCTGACGGCACAGCTCCGAACCAATTGAGCCCGCGGCGCCGGTGATCAAGATTGAGCGGCCAGCAATGCGCGCCTGAACAGAAGCCTCGTCCAATCTTATGGGCTCCCGCCCGAGCAGATCCTGGACTGACACGCTGCGAACCTGCGAGGTCAATACTTTCGCGCGGAGCAGCTCATCGATACTGGGGATGGTCTTGCAGGGTATCCGCGCGGCGCGGCAGTTGGCCAAGGCCTCACGCATCTGCGGGCCCGTAGCCGACGGCATGGCAATGATGATCTCCTCCACTGTCGGTTCGCGCCGATTCAAGTGGTGCACCACGGAAGACACCTGGCGCCCTGACCCCAGAACCGGCACACCCATGACAAGGGCGCGCCGCTTCAGCGGATTGTCGTCGAGAAAGCCCTTGACCTCGTACCGGGCGGACCGATTGGAATGGATCTCACGAACCAGCTCCGCGCCAGCGGCGCCAGCGCCGTATATCAGTATCCCCGTGCGCTGCTGCCCGGAACGCCTGGAGACGAACATCTCGTTGCGGATTCGGACCGAAAACCGAACAAGTACTGTGGTCACAAAACAAAAGAGCGCGTCGATGATCCAGACGGATCGCGGCATCGCCGGGCCGATCCAGGCCCTCGACAATACGATGAACAATAAGGAGCCGGCAAGGTTTCCCAGAAACATTCGATACAGGTCCGGGATGCTTACAAATCGCCGCAAGCCGCGGTAGAATCTCGCACAGTCGAAGACCGGCAGTTTCACTAGAATAGCGATCAGAAGGGCCTGCCTCAGGACCGGTGCCAAGCCTGCCGGGACTGAAAAGTCGAACCGGAGCAGGAAGGCACTCGTCACCGACAGCACGATAGCCGCCATGTGACAAGTCCGTTCAACCCAGACATCGAGATCACGACGGTTTCTCATAAGCATACCTCTAACAAAATAGATGCGTCTGACGCGCCAAGCGGAATCACTGCAATCTACGCCCCAGGGCTAAAAATCTCGCTCGTCTCGAGTGCTCCAGGATTTCCCGAACGCATTGCGCCACGTAGTGGACGTGTTCTTCGGTCATTGCGGGATACAACGGCAACGAGACAATCCGCGGATACAGATCGAGAGCTCGCGGGCATGCATCGCGCGCCAGTGGCAGCTGCGCAAAGAAGCGATGCAGCGGAATGGGAATAAAGTGCACGCTCGTGCCGATCCCTCTGTGCCGTAACTCGCGGATGAACTCCCCCCGGTCGATCTTGAGCCTTTCGAGATTGAGCCGAAGAATGTATAGGTGCCACGCATGACGGCAGCGGGAATTGTCCGGCGGAAGCTCTACCTGGTCCATGTCGGCGAATGCGCGATGGTACATGCTGGCGTATAAGGCACGGCGCTCAATAAACTGTTCCAGCTTTTGGAGCTGGTGTATCCCGATGGCGGCTTGAATATCGCTTAAGTTGTACTTGTACCCGTGAGCGAGCACATCGTAGTGCCAGTCTCCATGTTCGGAGTAGCGGTCCCAGGCACCCTGACTGGTGCCATGAAGCGACAGCATTCGCAAGGTTTTTGCAAGGCCCGGCCGGTGCGTGGTGATCATGCCTCCTTCACCGGTGGTCAGGTTTTTCGTGGCATAGAAACTGAACGCCACGGCGTCGCTGGCCGTCGCCACACCCGCCGGTCCCGCTCCGATCGGACGGCCTTCGTAGCAGGCTCCAGCTGCGTGTGCAGCGTCTTCGATTACCTGAACCCTCCTCCGACGGGCGAGCGCCCAGATGACTTTCATATCGCAAGGCAATCCAGCCAGATGGACCGGTATGATCGCCCGCGTATGGTTCGTGATCCGTTTCTCGACCTCCTCCGGATCGATGTTGCCATCCGGCCCGATGTCAGCGAGCACGGGAGTGGCTCCGACGTGCAAAACTGCTTGCACGGTGGCGCAAAATGTCATTGGGGTCGTGATCACTTCGTCACCCCGGCCAATTTTCAGACCCGCCAGCGCGAGATGTAACGCAGCGGTGGCGGAGTTGACGGCAAGGGCATGGGGTGCGCTGACATGCTCGCTGAATTCCTGCTCGAAGCGAGCCACGCGAGGCCCGCTAGTCAGCCAACCGGACCGCAGGGTATCCACAACTTCGTTTATCTCTTCGTCCCCGATCGAGGGGCGATGAAAACGGATGAAGTCAGTCATTCAATTCCGCTCTAGGTCGAAGGTTCTCTTAACCAGATCCGGGTCGAATCTCTCGGGGAGCAAGCTATACCAAATTGTCAGGAGGATCAGCCTCATATCGAGCCAAAAGGATCTGGATCGGAGATATGCAAGATTTAGAAGGAGCTTAGCTGGCAACACGCTCTCGCGGTAGAACGTGTTGGGATCGTCGACCGCGCCCAACAGTTCTTCCTCGTTGCGATAGAGTAGGCTGGCCAGATCAGTGATTCCAGGCCGGACTTGCAACACGGCTTGCCACACAGGCGCTTCGAGATGCACTTGTTCCGCCGCTTCGGGCCGCGGTCCGACCAGGCTCATGTCTCCCTTGAGCACGTTGAAAAGCTGGGGCAACTCGTCGAGCTTCCATCTTCGGAGTGCGGCACCGGCTTTCGTGACGCGGCCGTCGCCCGCCGCCGTGATAACGCTACCCTGGCTTCCGACGCGCATCGTTCGAAATTTCCAGATGCGGAACGGCTTGCCGTTTTTGCCAACGCGTATCTGACTGAAGAAGACAGGCGGACCATCGTCCAGAATCACCACCAGAGCGATACCGGCAAAGACTGGCACAAGAAATACCAGCCCAGCAGCGGCACAAGTCGCGTTGAAGAGCCTCTCGAAAGCCTGGTACGGCCGTCTACCTGACGCACGATTCATAGACGAATCTCACTGTCGCTCGCTTCCATTCGATCGATGACGTATTCATTCATCCAGCGTCCCTTGCGCTGCAAGAACCGACGTGTTTGTTGAAATCCGGATTTCCGATAGAGTGCGTTAGCCAGAGCGTTGCCGTCCGCGTCGGTGGTCAAATAAACGAACTGCGCATCCATGGACCATGCCTGCGCCAGGAAAGCCTGTACCAGAGTCTTGCCCAACCTGCTGCCGCCCGCTTCGGGCGCCACCGCAATCGACGAGAGTTCACAGGAACGCACGGGTACCCGGGACGCCGACGTTTGAATCCGTTGAATGCCCTGCAGGACTCTGGCCGCGAGAAACGGGTGATGCAACAAGGTGGATAGGGCCGGCAGTATGAACTCGCGCCGGTTACGCCACATCAGCCTATAGAACTCCGCAGGATCCACAAAGCCGCACGCAAAGCCATTGAGGGCGCCCCGCCCCTCGCTCACTAGCACAATTCCGGTTCGGTAATTGAGCACAAGCCCGTAGTACCGGTGCAGAAACACACTGCCCAACCGAGTGAGGAAGAAATGGCTGAAGGCTTTCTGATGAATTGTCACTATGCCGGGAAGATCCTCCACTATGGCTTTGCGGACCACGCTGGTTCGAGCGCTTGCCATCCACGGCTGATGGATGTTCATCGGTTGCGTTGGTGTCATATACCGCCCGCTTTCGGTTGACGAGTCGAGGGAACCAGCCTGGAGTACCGGTGAATCATGCATTCTGCGCGCCAGCTGCACGTGGGACGCTTTCACGCACGACCGCCTGGGAGGGACATTTCAATTCCAGGAGGTCGAAGTACAACTTCTGATAGGAATTCAGCATTCTGTCTTCGGTGTAACAGCTCTCAAACAGGCTGCGATCTGCTCGGGAACTTGCATTCCCCTAGATTCTCAGCTCCCACTCAAGCGGACATTTCAGACGCTAATTGAGGCGGACATTTCACGTGCTAACAACAGCGCATGACATGCGGGCTGCTATTAGACACGAAGGGCGATATCATAGGGCCCGTCCTCGAGTGTCGACGTAGGGCTGTAGAGCCGGGCAGCCGCCGCGCGTTTAGCCGGCGCCGAGAGCAGATAACCAACGACGGCGGCGGCCAGGACCAAATGCACCGTAGCCGCAACGGCCATGGCAGCAGCACCGCCGGCTAGACCCGCGGCCGGCACCCACCGGTTGCAGCCAAGTGCGCTGCAGCCCGCCACCAGCGCAAACATAGGCACTTGAATCCTGAAACAGCGTGCAGACAGTATCCCGCTTGTAAGCACGCCCGCGACGCAGTGAATTGCAATCGCTAACACCAGAAGAATGAAAACCTTTTGGTGGGCGGCATACTCTTGGCTGTAAAAGATGGCGAGCAGCCGCGCGCCCATGAACTGCGCAGCCACCAGACCAGCCACTCCCAAGGTGCCGGCGACTGTCAACAATCTGATCAGAAGGGAGCGAAATTCCGCGAGCCGCCCTTCGGCGTAGAGCCTAGACAAGCGGGGTAGGGCGCAGTGTCCCAACGAGTCGCTAACGAGGGTCATGGCCAACGCAGCATAAGCCATAGCCGAGAAGATGCCGAGTTGATGTTCCCCAAACCGGGAATGAATGAAGTAACGTGGCATGTTCAGATTGACGGACGCTATGGTCGTCACTACCCCGAGAGGCAGCGCCAGGCGCATAAGATTTCTCTGCCGCTGGAATGCATGAGCCCGCCGCAGTGGCGACGAGCTTCTCCAGTCCGGAGGCTGGCCAACCTTAACCGAACGCACCACAAAGAACCGTCCACGGCGAACGTCGAAAAAGAGGAGAGCCGCGAGCCACACCAGCGCCAGCCCGATGCACCCGCAAAAAACGTCGCGAGTTATATAGAGCGTCGCGCCAACTACACCGACTGAAAGCACGCCCCGGAGCATGGCGGATCTGCCAGTCTGATCCAGGCGATCGTTCAACTGAAACAGCCCGTAATGAATATCGCTTAACGTTTCGATCCCCTTGGCCAACGCGACCGCCAGTATTACCATCGCGGTGCGGCGTTCGTAGTGTCCGAACCAGGTAACACCGGCGATCACTGCGATAGCAGCCAGGGTCATAATGACGCGCATCTGGAGATACTCCGCGAAGGAATAGAGACGCCTGGCGTCGGTGGCCTGCACGGCCCTGAGATGAAGGTTGCTGAACGTCAGGACCGGCGTAGCGATCGCGAGTGCGATGGAAAATTGCCCAACCATGAAGGCATTGCCAAATTTCGCTAGCGCGACAATCATGCACCATTGACAGACCGCGTAGACCGCATTTCCGATCAGGACCCAGACGAAATTCGAGCGGAGAGACAAGCCGGGTACCACAGATGCCGTTGCAGAATCCAGGAATTCCTTGCGGACAAGGTGCAGAGGCGCGACCTGGTCCAGCGATCCGTGAGGCGCGGAACCTGGTGCGGCGTGCAAGAGAAAATCTCTGGCGTTCATGCGAGATCCTGGCGATTAAAGCTGTAGTAGTGGTTGTGATCATAAATATTGCTGCGCGCCGGATCCCAACGGTTGAGGATGACTCCCATCACAGGAATTCCGTCCAGCAAGAGCCGTTGCACTGCGACCTGCGCCATCTTCTTCTCGGTGTAATTCGCCCGTACAACGAGCAGCAGGTACTCGGCATAGCGGGCCATGATCCTGGCATCGGCAAATTCTAAACAAGGTGGCGCGTCCACAAGCACATATTCGAATTCTTGGCGGAAGCGCGGGAGCAGCCGCGCCATTCGGCCGGAGCACAGGAGCCCGAAGATATTTTCGACGCAGGCCCCGCTTGGCAGAAGATAAAGGTGAGGAACTGCCGTCTTTTTGACAAGTGAATCTAGCGGGAGTTCCTCAATGGCATTCTTCTCGCGCAAAATGTCGCTCAAGCCCCAGCTGTTGACCTGGTTGAACACCTTGTGCAGGCGCGGACGGCGCATGTCTCCGTCGATCAACAACACCTTGCCGCTGATCTCTGCCAAAGCGATGCCTAGATTGCTCACCGCGGTTGTTTTGCCTTCCATAGACAGGGAACTGGTAACGACGAGGATATGTGGATGGTGGCCGTTTCGGCTGACCGACAGGATGGAAGCCACGGTGGCACGGAACGACTCCGACAACCCAGAAAACTGGTGCTCCAAAGCGGCCCGTTCGATACGAAGGTTCCCGTCGTCGGAACTCAGGAGCCGTCGCAGAGTGAGATTCCCGTTCTGCAGTTCGGGGATGGCCCCAAGCTCAGGAAGAGCCAGGTACATACCGGCTTCACCCGGCACGCGTACGACGACGTTAGTCTGCTCCTGCAGCATGACGTAACTGATGGCCAATGCCAGGCCGCCAAATGCCCCGATCGCGAGGTTGAGGGGCAGATTCGGCTTGTAGGGATGCGCGGCTGGCTGGGCAGTACTGATGAGGCGGATATCAGATTGGCGGACAGCAGAAGCAACGCCGGCATCGTAGACCCTTTGCGACATGACCTCGTAGAACCGGCGGTCGGCATCTACTTCTCGCTTGAGCGTGTTGTAGGCTGCCAGGTTGATTACTGGAACGGAGATCAAGGTGGATTGGGGTTGCTCACCCCCGCGGGATCTGACTCCCGAAGCGCGCCCGTATGAACTCAGCTCGGCTTCCGATTTGAGAAGCTTATTCCTGATCTGGTCGAGCTGCAGGCTCAGCGAATCGTGAGTCTGCTGAGCAATGCGCTGCCGCGCCTCGGTGCTCTGTTCTATAGAAGTCTGAGCCAGAGTGTTCGCGATGCTGGCGGCGAGTTGAGGGTCGCGAGCGTCGCAGACAATCCGGATGACACGGCTTCCCCGCGAGGGCACAATCTTGATATGATTCTTAACAATCTCGACGGCCCTCCGTGCGGCCGGCACAAACGGGGGCTTCGAGCCGGTGATCTGGCGGAACTTGTCCCAGAGGCTGAGACCGCCCTGGTATTCCTGCAGCACTTCGAGGTGGAGTTTTCCGGCCACACGCTCGATCAAAGGGTCCTCCTGGAGGATTTCCGCCTGCGTCTGGATGTAGGCCCCATTCGAATCAGCACTCAGGGCCGCCGTGGGATAGATATCGCGCAGGTTAAGGAAATTCTCGTTGACTCCCTGGATCTCAAGCGCAGCCTGGGATTCGTACAGGCGGGGTTGGGCGAAGCTAATGAGGGCAGAAGCGAGTACACCCAGACCACTGATCCACACTAAGGTACTCTTGCGCCGGAACAGGGTCCGTACGCACTCGATGCCGCTCCAATCATGGAGAGCATTGAGCTCGGACGCGGTTGCGTGGAGACTTGAGCCCGGCAAAGCCGAAGGGTATTCAGGGGCCAACGAAGGAGATCCTGGGGAGCGATGATTAGTCAATGTTCAGCCACCTCGGCAACAGATTACATTTCAGTTTCTATGATGGCGTCGTTTGGGAGAGATCCGAGCACTGGGATGCGGTCACGCTGGCTGAGTATGAGTGGCCGACCGCACAAGTCATTCCGGTTTCAGGACCCGTGCTCATATCGCATCATTCGGCGGTAGCTTTTTTGGCTCGGTTTTGCGCAGTTCAGCTCCACGGCTAAAAAAAAGCGGATTAAAGCGAGGTGGTGAAAGGCCCTCGTGCCACGCTGCCGCTGGCCTGCTACAAAACTTCCTCCGCGGTGACGTGATCGCGGTCAATCTCCAGCAGGACCGATCGTTGCAGAAGGGTTACAGAGAGAACGAGCCGCAGACACTGCTTTGAGCCCATGACGATCCCCTCCACACCCGCCAGCACGCCTTTGTGAATTCGCACCCTTCGGCCCACTTGAAGAAACGGAAACGGCTGCACCAGGAGTTGAGCCTTAATCGCTATTTGCAAAGAGGCGATCTCCGTCTCAGATATAGGAATCGGCATGTTACCGACGCCCAGGATCTGAGTTACCCCGGGGGTAGTCAGGATGGGCAGTCTTCTCAGGGCATTGAAGCGGCAGAAGACGTAGCCCGGAAACAGTGGCAGCTCAGAGTTCTTGCGGCGCGACGCATACTCTTGCCGTTTCGTATATAAAGGCAGGAACGTTTGAAATCCTTTCGCCTCGAGCGTTTTAGCAACCACCTTGTCGTGACGCGGTTTCACGGCAAGCGCAAACCACACTGGAGCACCGGTTTCCGGATGCCAATTCGCGTGCTCATGGGCTGTTTCAGGGGAGCATGAGACTGTGTCACGTTTCCTGTGATAGGACATAGCTACCGCTTTCTCGAGTGCAACCAGCACTCTAATGCCTATGGCAAGGCGTTCGAACCCCTTGGTGTGAAGCATCAAACCTCACGACGCCTTAGGCCCGACCTCACACAATCAAAGACTTCAGGGACGGCAGTAAGTTGCTTTTTTTGGGGTGACTACCGTTGGAGCGTGATGAGTCTCGGTTGCAAATGAAGCCCTCGGTATCCCTGGAGGTCCTTGGGCTGAGGTTGCTGGCTGCAGCGTTATAGGTCTTTTTCGCCGTAGTGCACTGCTCACGGGCTGGACCATGGCCGAGAGTAGGGGCCGCACAGATGAACCAGAAAGGGCTCAGGAATAAGAAAGTAATAAGCCCGCAGCCACAAACCACAACAATTACCGCCTATCTAACTGTGCTGCTCAGCGCCGCCGGGCCAAACGGAGAGGAGCAATTCTGCAAAGACTAACTTGACGATGTACTAGTGCCGAAGTTCCGTGGGCCACACCCCACCCTTCGCACGGTCTGTATCATGTTCACTTGCGGCGAAGCGCACGTATTGCTCCAGTTGCCTCGCCCCTTCTTCGCACCAACGTCTTGTGAAGGTACGTCAGCAACGAGGACGGCTTGGGCACCTCAGCGGCCTCGCGCTTCAGCTTTTCGAGAACTTCGGCGTTGTCACCATGCTTGGCGATTAAGCCGGCAGCAAATATGTAACTCTTCTTGTCCAATTACAATCCTTGGCGAGCGAGATTGCTTAAGCGCCAAGATATGGTCGGTACCACAAATGCTGTAGCCGTTCGTCGCCAACTCAATTATGAAGGATGTGACGAATGTACTTTCAGGAGAGATTTGCCCGCGAAGAATAGCTTCTTTCTGGCGGCTGTACCGCCTCATATCTGTCGAACTGTTTTTCGGGAAGCTGAGCAAATGCCGTGACGGCAACTGATGAGATAAGTCCCGGCACCGAAACACCACTTATTCTAGTCATCACCTGGACTCCCCGGGTCGCTTGGAAATGCTGATTCGCTAGACGGTCCTCGCACGTGCGGATTCCGGAGACGAAGGGAAGACTGCGCCACCAGCGTGGCCGAGAGCGCAGCCGGCCGGACGGGCCGTCGTTCATGGTCGGCGGTCGCCGATGGGCCGGCACCATTAGGCACGGCGCGATAATCCAACTGACGGTGTCCTGTCGCGAATTCGACATAACGAAAGTGCTTGCTGATAGCTCGCCAGAGCCCAGTAGAAAACGGCGCCCAAAAAAAATTGAATCTGCAGCGAAGCCGCCGAATCAACTGCATCAAATAACTGAATATTTGTAGTTGGGGTACTGTGCTTAGAGGCAGCCTGGACGCGAAAGCCAGGTAAATGCTAAAGGAGAAGAACAGTGTCGAGAGCAAAATCCAATGCTTTACGCACAGCAAAGGTGCCAGAACTTAATGTTCCGGCCAGCAGGCACTTGAGACAGGCAAAGCGCTTCGGGATTCTATCAATCAGCTCGACACCAGAAGATTACCATGCACTACGCACCATACTGAACGATCCGTTTTGGCAGATCGCAAAGGCCGGTACATGCAAGGAAGCAATCGCCCGCTTGAGTCGAAAACATATCCCTGTTGTGGTCTGTGAATGTAATCTCCCCGACGGCTCGTGGAGAGACATATTGAATCACATGATTGAGCTCGCTGATCCGCCTGTGCTTATCGTTACGTCCAGACTGGCTGATGAACGCCTATGGGCGGAGGTCCTCAATCTCGGCGGTTTCGACGTTTTGCCTAAACCTTTTCGTGAATCGGAAGTCAAATACGCGGTCACAGCGGCTTGTCGCCAGAAGCACACCTCAGTTCTTCGACAAGCGATCGGCGTGTCTGCTTGATCGCCGTGCAGCCCCCGCTCCCAGCCTTCAGAAATACAGGCTAAACGTTACACCGAATGTATTCACTGTGGGAGGATTGGTCGTCCTGTCATTCTGGCGCAAGAAGTATATTTCCGGAAGGAATTGTCGGCTAACTTGGAACCGAGCTCCGATCGCATACTGTTTGCGGTTCCATCTATCGTAGCGGGTGTCGTAGTAAAGTTCGCCGTAGGCGTACGGCGTGAACCGAAGACCGCCGAGCCCGAGATCACGTTCCACTTGCAGCTTGTTGCGATAGCGGGTAGAAAAGCTCCGACTGCTGATAAATCGCATTTCCCCGCGACTACGGTCAATCAGCACTAGTTTTCCGGGCGTCGGGAATCTCGAGGTCATCTCGACCAGCCATCGGTGCTCCAGATAGGGAGGGCCGTTGCCGAGGCTGGTAATGTATCGATACCCTGCTAGGAATGAAAGAAATCTTTTCTCAAAGACGTCCTGGCGCGCACCTAGTTCGCGCCTGAAGATGGGTTTGAGTGCGAAATCGAAGTGCAGGCCGAAATTCCCTCTCCAGGAATGCGTGTCTTGTTCATTGTTGAACCCCGCCAGAATGAAGAGCCTTGTGACGGTGTTCAACTGGATATAGCCTTTGAGCTCAGACCGAACTTCTTCGCCGGAATTCTGAGCCATGGCCTGAAAAGCAAGACCGGCCAGCAGCAGTCC
>Ga0210409_10008217_pt1 | contig 10652 bp, 14 predicted proteins | sample IncBWH17MmetaG_FD_161649 | JGI IMG/M metagenome (GOLD analysis project Ga0210409, IMG submission 161649) | Forest soil microbial communities from Barre Woods Harvard Forest LTER site, Petersham, Massachusetts, United States - Inc-BW-H-17-M | ecosystem: Environmental > Terrestrial > Soil >...
GTCGCGGGTGAGGAGCTTTGATCGAGATCAATGCCGAAAGACGGCTGGCGATTATCGGTGGCACACGCGCGCGCATCGGGGCGGGCGGTCCTGGCCGAGCCTCACAACGCGGTTAAGGTCTCGACCGCCTGCCCCTCGTCTCTGGGCTATTCCCGCATGCCGCTCTTTATGTACCGATGCCCAAACAGCGGAAACCGCGTTCAGGGCTTTGTTCCCGAAGATACCTCGGAAGACGACCACGTCTATGAGCCGGTGACTTGTCCGGTATGTCATCAGATACATCACGTGAACCCGCATACTGGCGTCGTCTTGGGCGAAAAGGCCAAATAAGGCCGCCACTCGGCCGTCCCGGCTCATCCTCGAAAGAGACGTAAGCGAGCGCCTGCCCGTTGGCGTCGCGGACGATGAAGCACCGCCGATCCAGCTCGGAGTCGGCCTCCTCGACGGACCAGGGCGGCGGGAAGCGGCGCAGCAGCCGGCAATCAATCCTCTTCAAGCATTTTGCGCACTATTTTTTGCCGTAGGGTAACCTTGTTGCGCTGGCCCGGTCGGATCACTGTCGCTTCAGGCCGCCGTGGTCCGTCGAGGAGGATCGACGGTGTTTCTTGTCCGCGACGCTAACGGGTATGCGCTGGCGTTACGTCTATTTCGAGGAAGAGCCGGGACGGCGCTGGCGACTACACTGATGACGCGCGACGAGGCGCGGCGCATCGCCGCCAACATCGCCAAGCTGCCGGAGCACCGTGAGACACCAGAGACTACCAGCGGCCTCCTCTGGCCCGACGCGGGGCCTTCGGCGGCAAAGGGCTATCCGCTAAGCTGACAGGCGGTGCGGCGGGGAAACCCGATGGACCAGCGCATCGAAGCCTTCCTGGCCGACGTTCTCGCGCTCGCGGGCGAAGACCCGGACGCGATCCGCGACGGTGTGCGCGTGGCGCTCGCCGATTGCGAGGCGATCTTCCGAGCGCAGGAGACGAACAAGCGCATGAGGGACATTACCGCTCTCGTCTGCCGCGCGCTGTGCCGCGCTCGCGTGGTCGCGGAAATGCATCAACGCCGAGGAACGCTGATCGCAGAGCACTTGAAGCTGGTGCTCACCATCATCGACCGGCAGGTGCAATGAGGTAGCGATATTTGCTAGTTTTGCCGGTCCGCGCGAGGGAGCGAACCCGTGATCATCGCCCCTGGAGAAAAAGTCTTTGGGGCTTTGCTGGCGATTGCCGGAGTAGGGATCATCCTCACCGGCCATTGGGCGACGACGGATGATATGATCGCGGACCTAATCGTGGGTCTGCTGATGCTGGGATTTGGCGTTATGATCTTACTGATGTGGAGTTTTCAGCGCTAACTGCCACCTTTGGTCCGTCGAAGCGACGGACGTCTGCTTCATTCGTCCGCGACGCCACCGGGCAGGTGCTCGCGCAGGTCTATTTCGAAGACACCAGTGCTATATGGTCGAGGAGTCGATGCGCGAGGCTCTTCTGTTCGTGATTGTGGTTGCTATGGTTGCGACTGGCCTGCGGCTGTTCGTGGCCGGACTGTTTTTCGAAAACGAAACCAACATCTGGTACGTTGTCAGTGGCGGCTGGCTGATAGGTTTGGGTGGCGACCAGTTGTGGAGGGACTTCGTCGCGCCCTTCTTGGGCTTCCAAGAAGGTTGAAATGACGCCAACGACCTTAAAAGGGACCGACCAGACGTCGCGCGGGCCGGTCACCTGCTCAGCCGCGATGAGGCCCGGCGCGTCAACATCGCCAAGCTGTCGGAGCCTGCTGCGCGGTTCGCCGCCGTTAAGCGAGGCGTGACGAGGTTGCGGGGCACACTCACGATGTCCGCGCCATGTCGGCTTGTGTTCCAATTGCGGACGTATCGCTGCATCGCGGCCGATGACGCAACGGGCCTACTTGCAGACTCACGCACTGCAAAAAAGGGAAATCTGAGAGACGCTCCGCCTTTCTCCAACGGGCCAGTATTCGGGCTCAAAGCATCGTGCCAGGAGCGCCGGGTAACTGGTTGTCGGTGTGTCAAGAACTCAAAAACTGCCCCCCACTCGCCGTTTCGCTTCGCTCACTCTCTCCCCCGACGGGGAGAGCCAGAGCAATCACACTGTAGCGGAGCCGGCAAACAGACTCTTCTTGATGATAGCATGGATGCCCCAGTTGCCGTCGACCACCTGGGTAACTCCGAAGTCTACCCCGATAGAGATGAGCGAGATTGCCTCGTCCTCGGTCAGACCCTTGGTGGTCATCAGGAAGCTGCGCATCTTGCGGAATGCGTCCCGCAGCGCGAGGTCGATCGAGGACTTTTTGTAGATCTCCGACTGCGCATCTGGACCAAGCTCAGCAAGATAATTGGCGAAGCTGAACCCGTGCATGACCCACTCGTCCTGTGTCTCGAGCAGCGGATAATTCAGTCCGGCGAGTGAGCCAGTCAGCGTATTCTGATTGTGCAGGATGAGCTGGAAGGTTCCGGTTAGCGACATTTCGATGGCGGTACCGCACAATTCGGAGTCGCCCTGCGCGGCATGAGAATCGCCGATCGAGAACAGACCACCGGGCACAGCGACCGGATAATACATGGTCGCGCCCTTGCCGATCCGCCAGTTATCCATGTTGCCGCCGAAATAGCTCGGCGGGATGGAGTCGACGATATCGGCTTCCTTTGGCGCCAAACCCATGACACCGAAATGCGGCCGGATCGGAATGCGCACGTTTTTGAGGACGTTGTGGTTCTCTTGCACGGTCGAATGGTCGACCGGTACGCCCGGATAATCGATGATTTTGTGCACGACGCCGTATGGATCGGTCTGCGGCGTCCAGCGGAAATTATAAACGGCCTGCGCCCAATTGCGCTGCCCACTGGTGTCGATTTCGTAGATCGTACAGACCTCGCGTGGCTTTGGGTCTGTGATGAGGTCGTTGTACTGAAATCCCCACCACGCGGCCGCGTTGCTGCCGAACGATTTGCCGACATAGGCCGGGTTGGCACACGGTCGCGGCTTAACATCCATGATGCGAACTTCGAGGATATCGCCGGGTTCGGCGCCGCGGATAAAGACGGGACCGGTGCAGATGTGCACGCCGAAGCCCTCGCCAGCGCCGCGCCCGAGAAGCTTGCCGTCGATCGGGCCGGCTCCGCGGCGGTTGACGCCCTTCTTGTCCTTGGTCCACAGGAATACACTTTCGGCGCCCGCGTCGCCTTTAATCATGCGCTCGGCGTCGTCGTTGGCGTGGTGCGTCAGTGCTTCAATGGTGACGTAGTCGCCTGAATCTACTTCAAGTTGGGGTTTTAGGAGCTTACTGAAATAACCCCAATGGACCGTATCGGCCGTGGCGGGCAGATAGTGGTAGGTCGACTGCCCAGGCTTTGTTTGCGCTGACGCCGGAGAGGTGAGCGTGCCGCTCGCCGCCCACGCGGCGGCGCCGCCGCCCGCCACGAACGCGCTCTTGAGGAAGCTGCGACGTTCGCTGTCGAGCTCTTCGAGCAGCTTCTTGCGATGAAGCTCAAATTGTGGGCAGTTATGATCGTCGCCTGAGCACATTGTGGTAACTCCTCACTTTGGGGTCGCTTTCTTTGCCGACCTCGGACTTTGGACATCCGATCGATATGCGCACAAGCAATCCGGATGCCAATCTTGGTTGAACAGATTTCGCATTCGGATGATAGATACGCGGTTCAATAGCGGCGCGGGATAAGTGAACGGACTGTTCCTCAATCCCGGACACCGAAGGGTACTCAAACACGGTGCGGCCTGCTAGGCCTTCGGAGCAAGCAGCTGGCACCAGCCGCTCGGGCTGATGTTGCCTTGGACGAATTTACAGGCACTCGGCGATTGGAAGTTGACGCAGCGGTTGCAGCGCTGGTTGCCCTTGGGCGTGTTCTGATACTTGGCGGTTGCCTGGCTGATCTTTACCTGCGCCATGGCTTGCGACACAGCCGTAGCTGCTGCCGCCGTGCCGAGCGCAAGCGCCGTGCCGGTGAGCGCTGCGCGGCGTGAGATGCGTTGGCAATCGTTCCTGCCGATATTCATGATCGACTCCCATCAGGCTTGGTGCTCGTGCCAATTCTTTCTTTTTGCCTAAATGCCCCGCGCTGAGTCAGTCGAGGCCGCTGATGCGGTTTCCGGCGACCGGCTAGGTGGAACGTGTTGTAGGGCCTTCGTTAGTGCCCTTGACGTCGAACGGCCGGTGACGAGGCTGCGCGCCGGATCCGCCTTTTGCCGATCCGCTGGCCGCTGGCATCATGCGCGTCCCAGCCCCCGGCGGGCATAGCGAGAGCCGGCGACACCGGCCGAAGGCGGTGGATTTCGAGATTCAAATCGTCATCCTTTCGCAAATGCTGTGATCGCGCTCACGTGGACCGCTTCGAGGCCGTGCCAAGTTGTTTGGCGGTGGCTGATAGTTCGCTCCCACGAGCAGCCGCGCGTCGGCGCTGGTGGTTCGCGCGCGGCTTAAGGTTGCTATCTCGGCGTTAGTGACAGAAACGCGTGCCGCGCTCCCACCCCCCGAGCCGCGTGCGGACGCTTGTCATCTAGGCCGTGTGGACGGATTTGATCAAGATGAAGCCGAGAGCAAGCGCGACGAACGAGCCGTAATTCTGCGCCGTCTTCTCGCATCGAAGTGCGATACGCTTGAAGCGTTTGAGCTTGCCGACCGCTTGTTCGATGCGTGCCCGTGCCTTGTAGAGTGTTTTCGGAAAGAAGGCGGGCATATCCTTGGTGTTGGATCGATACGGGATTGCCGGACATATTCCGCGTTGGCGCGCGGCGTCGCGATTTGATTTGGAATCGTAGCCTTTGTCACCGAGTGCGGCGCGCGGGTTGAGATCAGGGCCGATGTCGAGAAGCGTCTCAAAGTTGCGGCTATCACTGGCTTCACCGCCAGTGAGATGGAAGGCAATTGGCAAGCCACCGAAGTCGGTCTTCAAGTGAATCTTGGTAGAGAAACCGCCACGCGAGCGGCCAAGCGCCTGATCATGCTGCCCCCTTTTGCGCCCGCTGCCGAGACATGGGCGCGCACCACGGTGGAATCGAACATCTGCACCAAATGCGCCGTCTCGCTCATCGCCGCCAGGGCATCGAAGAACGCTTCGAAAGTTCCAGATCGGCTCAGCCGCCAGAACCGCTTCCACACGCTGTTCCAGTGCCCGAATTTCTCTGGAAGAGCCCGCCAAGTGATATTATGAACCACAAAATAGTGCAGGGCTTCGAGAAACTTTCGGTCGTTCCGGCCCTTGTCGCCGCGCCGCGACCGCGATGCCGCGAACACCCGCAATACAATCGTCCAATCCTCTTCCGTCATGGCCGTGAGCATGGTCGGTCCTCCAAAAAACCGACTGCCCATGAGTCAGAGAAAAAGTGATTTGGGAATCCCTCTACCCTATACTTGGTTAAATCCGTCCACACGGCCTAAGCGTGCTGGCGCGTCAGTGTCGTGCGGCGCTATCCGCTGGATTAACCCTGGCATTTAGCTGCAACGCGGCTTTAAGGGCTGAAAACTGTCAGCGGCTTGAGGCTCTCGCCAATCAATATGCGGGCGTTGAGCTAACCAGTGATCAGAAGCAGCTCAAGCGCAAAATGGTTAGCTGGTACTCGACGCATTGCATGCACCGCGCGGCTCGCTGAGCCTCGCACCGCCTGAGCATTTTTATACAGAATCGGTCGGCCAACGAGCGCACCTTTCCGGATCAAAGCGGTGACTCCGCGGCGAAGCACGAAGGGAAGGTGCCATGCATGATGCTCAACGCTACCGCTATAGCGCGCAAGAGTGTCTAATGGCGGCTAAAGAGGCATCCGAACCTTGCTACCGCAAACTTCGTCTTTCTATGGCCTCCTCATGGCTCTCCCTCGCCCGTCAGGAAGAAGCGATGGACAATCCGCGCATGAACTGGGATTCGGCCGAGTTGGTCAAAATTGAGGGGCTCGCGCCTTAGTTTCCGTTCCCCAAACCATCGTCTCGGGGAACCGGCTCTGGTCCGGCACCGGGAGGAGAAGACCGTCCGGCATAAATCCCGGACGGCTTCTTCATTTCAGATCGCATCCGCTTAGTTTGGGAAGCCTACGCCGGACTCCCAATATTCGAGCAGAGTAATCACATAGGAACCGATGCGGTGTTGACCATGGCGCCTACCGATCAGGGGAAAATCGTGCCGCCGGCGGGAGACCCGGAGGAACATCCCCCGCTCTCAGATCCTAAATCAATATTCCTTGGTGGTCTCTTCGTCCTTGCGCTGCTGGCGACAGCCTTTGTCGCGCGCGAGATCGTGTTGCCATTGGTCTTTGCTATCGTGCTCAAGCTCCTGCTGCAGCCAGCCTTCCGAGTATTAGAGCGGTTGCACATACCGCGATTGCTCGCGGCACTGCTGCTGATCCTCGGCTTGTTCGGAACGGTTGCCGGCTTGGGCACGGCCATTTCAGGCCCCGCCCGTACCTGGGCCGCCAAGCTTCCGGAGGGCGTCCCCCGGCTCGAGGAGCGACTGGGTTTCATGCGGGTCCCCATCAATGCACTGCAAGTGTTCTTGCAGCAGGTGGAAGATATTGGTGGAACGGAACCTTCACCACATGGTGCCGTCACGGAGCGGGGTGCGGCGCTTTTGACGATGCTATTCACCGGGACCCGAAACTTCGCGAGCGGCTTTTTCACCACGGTGCTGTTTCTTTTTTTCCTTCTCGTGTCCGGCGATATCTTCCTGCACCGCCTCGTCGAGATACTCCCGCACTTCAGCAGCAAGCGCCAAGTCGTCGAGATATCGCGGCAGATCGAATATGACATCTCCGCGTATCTGGTGACGATCACGATCATGAATGCGGCAGTGGGTATCGTCATGGCATTGGCCGTGTGGCTCACGGGGGTGGGCGACCCAATCCTCTGGGGGACGGTGGCATTCCTGCTGAACTATGTGCCGATCCTCGGCACTGCTTTGGGCGTGTTGATCTTTCTTCTCGCTGGCCTGTTGACCATTGACACGCTCTGGCAAGCGTTGCTCCCCGCCGGGCTCTACGTTGGATTGCATCTGATCGAAGGACAGACCTTAACGCCGATGCTTCTGGCCAGACGGTTCACCCTCAATCCCGTCCTTGTCGTCATCTCGCTCGTCTTCTGGTTCTGGATGTGGGGTATCCCGGGCGCGATCCTGTCTGTGCCCATGCTGGCGACTGCCAAGATCATCTGCGATCGTATTCGGCCGCTGGCTGCATTCGGTCATTTTCTTGAGGGGTGAAGCCCAGCCGATTTACCTTGATCTGGCACTTCTGCGGGCGGCCGGCACAGGTCGCCGTCGCCTGGTCGAGCGAAACCCGATTCTATCGTGCAGCTCAAGCGCGCCAGCACCGTGGAGAAGCCCAGATAATGGTGGAGAAGCCCAGATAATGATTCGGTCATCGCGGCCCGGCTTCTCTGTCGCCCCTAAGTACCGGAGGCAAGGCGCACAAAGAACCTCGATGCTTCAGCTTGGACAAAATCTTCTGTAATTTGGTCTAGGGCAAAGCTGCCGAGTCCTGCACCAGAGCCTATGGTCGCCACATAGACCAACACAGTATTTTTTACTTTTTCTGGTTGGAAGCTCATATAAGGTCTTTCGCTTCCGCCCGCTCCTATGCCAGCCTTCATATTTTCCCGATAGATCGTGAAATGGATGCCTTGATCCTTCTCCGGGCGGACCTCGCACTGCCAGCACGCTTTACTCAACAGCGCCTTGATTTCCTCGAGCGCGGGACCACGACAGCCGTTCTATCTAATCCACTCAGTTTCAAACTTTTCGCGCTCGCGCAACCGCTGTTGTTCCGCGTCCTGCCGCTTTTCAAATCCGGCGATGGCGGTTTCCAGTGCGTCTTGGACTTCCTTTTTCATAGTCAACCCGCCCTCATCGACCGCTCGTGTCCTGACCCGCCGAACCGGTTCCGCCTTTAGAGAGACGAGCGTGTAACGGAAGAAATCGGGCTTTCCTCGACGAACCGCGGCGGCGGGAGGCAGCGACGTGTATTCATTTTAGGGCCTTTCACACCGTGGCGTTGCCAAGCGCAGCGCCGCCGAAAAGCTGTCTAACTTTGTGTGTGTGGCGGAGCTTGAGATCACACCGTGCTCGGGTGCGAGCGAAGTTCAAAGAAGGATTATCGATCGCGTCTCGGCTTCCTTAGCTAATCGAAGCTCCTTCAAACGTGCGGTCTTCTCGCGAGTGGCTCGTGCCTGAGATTCATATTCGATCATCGCCTTTCGACCGTCCTGGGCACGCTCTTCCTTTTTAAAACTCTTCTCTGCCCGCTCTCGGGCCTTATCTGAGTTCATGAGAATTTCTCCTGCGCCGCGGATATTGCAGCAAAAACTGCGTCAATTGTGACGTTGATCGGTACATTGTCCCCGCGCATAAAATACATATGCACTGGGTCGCACGATAGGAAGGCCCGAAGGCCCAATTGGAGCCATCCTTTCCACCGGCCAAAACTACATTCATTCCAACAAAACCTCCGTTTTTTCCGCTGCCTTCGCGGCGAAATTGCCAAGTATCGAGATGCGCAGCCGCAAGGTCTGCAGTTTGCAATTGCTACTGCGAGCTTATCCCAGTTATTGACAGGCCGACGCATAGTGAGCTGTTTTGCACAGATTCATCTAGCGAGCCGTACTGAAAGTGAAAAGGGGCGCCTACTGGGCCTCGCGGTCTCGGCGTTCCCTGTTTGAGTTGCGTGTGGGGTCTTTCCTGGTTGAGATTGCTCGGCCTTTCCTGAGGCGCGCGAGCGTGCTGGGCCGTGCACGTAGGCGATTAGTGAAAACAGTTCACGTTGATCTTAAACTTACGGGCATTCATTGAATGATGATTATTCTTGAACCCCGGCAAACTGCGTTTGGCGAGGAGAAAGTACATGCGTGTTCAAGAGGCGTCGCTTACGATGAAGCTACTAAACCCGTGTCCGGTATGTGGCGCCGAGACCGCTCTTGCGGAGATTGAGCCCCATCCCCTGCACGTCAACTTTGAGATTCACGGATACCTCTGCGACTTGTGCGGCCTTATCAAATCCTTGGTTGTGCTTCGCTTGTCGTGGCCCACCGCTGTTCATTGATTGATACCCGGCCTTGCCGCTCTCGCGGTCTAGAAATCGCTGGGTTTTACGGTCTGATTTTGCGGCCACACATGAGGCCCGAGTTGGCCCTACAGCGTTAGATCTTGGGGTGCAAGCAAAGGTCAGCTTGCAGGAGATGACCCGACTCGGACATAGTCGCTTTGATAGACACACTTCGCTCGGACACGGCGGCGGGCTGCATCAAGCCCTGTAACCCGAGCCTAAAGCGGCGCTTGCAACGATCGAGCAAAGCGCGTAGCGCGCGGAACATGTGCGGCTGAGAGGATGTGGCCGCGTTTTAGAGCGGACGACCGTCCGGAGGGGTCGACTGTCAGAGCGCACCCCCGCGTTCGACCGCCATCGGAATGATATTTACTCGCATAACCGAAGGGGACCACTCCAAATTTCAAAAGCGGCCACCGACGTCGAAAACGGCCCAGTATCCATCGACATGCTTCTCGCTTCGTCCTTATAGTGGTCGGAAAGAGACTGTATACCCTCGGCTCCACGAAAACTACGAATCTGGTCCTATGTGCGAGCATCCTTCCAGAAGCTGCGGCCGTGCCTGGTCGGTATCGAAGCCTGCGCCTCGCCGCATCATTGGTCGCGGGAACTCCTTCGAACCGTAAGCGATTCGTCCTCCCGATCTATGCGGACCACGTTTTCGGTATACACAGAGGTACCCTGGCCCTATGAATCATTCAGTCGAAGGGAACCCCCGCTGAGTCTGCGGGGTAGCGACTGCGAATTCCGCATCTTGTCGGGGCTCGGAAAATGAGCAAGGTTGGCGACGGCGATACCAAGAACGCGCTCTACTGCTCGTTCTGCGGCAAGAGCCAGCACGAGGTGCGCAAGCTCATTGCCGGGCCGACCGTCTTCATCTGCGACGAGTGCGTCGAGCTGTGTACGGACATCGTCAGCGAGGAGAACAAGTCCTCACTGGCGAAGTCGCGCGACGGTGTTCCGACCCCGAAGGAGATCCGTAAAGTCCTCGACGACTACGTCATCGGTCAGAACCATGCCAAGAAGGTGCTCTCGGTCGCCGTCCACAATCACTACAAAAGGCTCAAACATCAGGCCGACCGCAAAGATGTCGAGCTAGCGAAGTCGAACATCCTGTTAATCGGCCCGACTGGCTCCGGCAAGACTCTTCTGGCCCAGACGCTGGCGCGCATCCTCGATGTGCCGTTCACCTTGGCGGATGCGACGACGCTGACCGAAGCCGGCTATGTCGGCGAGGACGTCGAGAACATCATCCTCAAGCTGCTGCAGTCCGCCGACTACAACGTCGAGCGCGCGCAGCGCGGCATCGTCTATATCGACGAGATCGACAAGATTTCCCGCAAATCCGACAATCCCTCGATCACCCGCGACGTATCGGGCGAGGGCGTGCAGCAGGCGCTGCTCAAGATCATGGAAGGCACGATGGCGAGTGTGCCGCCGCAGGGCGGCCGCAAGCATCCGCAGCAGGAATTCCTGCAGGTCGACACCACCAGCATCCTGTTCGTTTGTGGCGGCGCCTTCACTGGCCTCGAGAAGATTATTTCGGCGCGCAGCCGGCCGGGCTCGATCGGCTTTGGCGCCAAGGTCATCGCGCCCGCG
>Ga0210409_10008218_pt1 | contig 10652 bp, 12 predicted proteins | sample IncBWH17MmetaG_FD_161649 | JGI IMG/M metagenome (GOLD analysis project Ga0210409, IMG submission 161649) | Forest soil microbial communities from Barre Woods Harvard Forest LTER site, Petersham, Massachusetts, United States - Inc-BW-H-17-M | ecosystem: Environmental > Terrestrial > Soil >...
GGTCGATTGGTGCCGCGACCGCCTCAGGAATGGCAGCACCGCCCGCGCCCTCCTCGTCAATTCGGGCAACGCCAATGCCTTTACGGGGAAATCGGGCCGCGCCGCGACCAAGCTGACGGCCGAGGCCACCGCCAAGGCCGCGGGTTACAAGCCGGCGGACGTTTTTCTTGCTTCGACGGGGGTGATCGGCGAGCCGCTCGAAGCGGCGAAGTTCGCCACGGTCATGGAGCGCCTCGTCGCCGACGCGGCGCCCGGCGGCTGGCATGAGGCGGCCAAGGCGATCACGACCACGGATACCTTTCCAAAGGGTGCGGCCGCCATGGTGCGGCTGGGGTCGAGCGTCGTGACCATCTGCGGCATTGCCAAAGGCGCCGGCATGATCGCGCCCGACATGGCGACGATGCTGTCCTTCGTGTTTACCGACGCGCCGGTCGCTCCCGCGGTGTTGCAGAGCCTGCTCAAGCGCGGCGTCGAGGACACCTTCAACGCGGTGACGATCGACGGCGATACGTCGACGTCCGACACGTTGCTCGCCTTCGCGACTGGCGCGGCTGGGATGCGCGGCGTTGCCCCCATCGCCCGTATTTCCGATCCGCGGCTCGCCCCCTTCCGCAAGGGCTTTGACGCCGTGCTTGCCGATCTCGCGGAACAGGTGGCGCGCGATGGCGAGGGTGCGCGCAAGCTTGTGGAGATCATCGTCGAAGGCGCGGTATCCAAACGCTCGGCGCGCTCCATCGCCATGTCGATCGCCAATTCGCCGCTGGTCAAGACCGCAATCGCCGGCGAGGACGCCAACTGGGGCCGGGTGGTCATGGCCGTCGGCAAGGCGGGCGAGCCTGCCAACCGTGACCGGCTGGCGATCTGGTTCGGCGGCATCCGCGTCGCGCACAAGGGGGAGCGCGATCCGGCCTACGATGAGGCCGCGGTCGCGGCCGCGATGAAAAAGCCTGAAATCACCGTGAAGGTTGCGCTCGGCCTCGGCAAGGGCCGCGACCGCGTGCTCACCTGCGACCTCACCAAGGAATATGTGGCAATCAACGGCGACTATCGCAGTTGAGCGGTAGCCGGCCACCAACATCAACGTTTCATTAGCCGTTGTGGCGAATCCGACGAAGTGATCGATGACATTGAGTGTGCCTTTACGATCCATTCTTTAGATTGAACCCGGGCTGTGAGCGTCAAACTTATCCTCGTTGCCGCCTGTGCCCTCATCGACGCCGATGGCCGCGTGCTGATCGCAGAGCGCCCGCCGGGCAAGCCGATGGCCGGCCTCTGGGAATTTCCCGGCGGCAAAGTGGAATCCGGCGAGCAGCCGGAAGAGACCCTGATCCGGGAACTGAAGGAGGAGCTGGGAATCGACGTGAAGCAGGAGTGCCTCGCGCCGTTGACATTCGCGAGCCACCGCTATCCCGACTTCCATCTGCTCATGCCGCTCTACGTCTGCCGACGGTGGGAAGGGATCGTTGCAGCGCGGGAGGCACAGAGGCTCAAATGGGTGCGGCCCAACAATTTGCGCGACTACCCGATGCCGCCTGCCGACGAACCGCTGATTCCACACCTCACGACGCTCTTATGAGAACGCCAGGAGGCGGGAGGCCATGTTCAAGTCTGCGACAAGCGCGATCTCCACGTCGCTCCGTCGTTTCGCGGGTGACAGCAGCGGCGCCACCGCGATCGAGTACGCCTTGATCGCCTCTGGCATCTCCATCGTCATCGTCGGAACGGTCGCGACCCTGGGTACGAGCGTCAAGGGCTTCTACTCCGACGTCGCGACCGCGCTGAAATAGTCCCACCTTTGCCGTACCGCCTCGCGGGTCGGCATCGCGCGCCCCGCAAGAACGCACTCAGCGCTCTGCTTTCACGCCGGTCGATACTTCCTGCGTGCCGAGCGCATCCGCGAGGCGCGCGGCCGCGGAGCCCGGCTTGAGCGGCTGCCGCTGGCTCGGATGCGGCGACCAGCCGGACAGCCACACGATCTCGAAGGTGGCGCGCAGCCGCCCGTCAGGATCGGCGAAGCGTTCGGCATAGATTTCCGCCATGCGCATCAGCGTCGCGCGGCGGAGCGGCCGCCGCCGGCGGTCGACGAGAATGTTGGTTGCGCCCATGCGCCGCAGGTCGTGCATCAGTGCGAACGCTGAGTCGTAGCGCACGGTGAGCCGGTCGGTGTCGGTCACCGGCAGGGCAAATCCGGCGCGCTGCAACAAGGCGCCGAGATCGCGCAGATCGGCGAAGGGCGCCACGCGGGGCGAGACCCCGCCCGTCGTTTCGCTCTCCGCCGCGGCGAAGGATTCGCGCAACTCCGCCAGTGTCTCGCCGCCCAGGAGGGCGGCGAGGAGCAGTCCGTCGGGCTTCAGCGCGCGGCGGATTTGCACGAGCGTACCCGGCAGGTCGTTGACGAACTGCAGCGCCAGCGTGGAAACGACGAGGTCGAGCGTGGCGTCGCCGAAGGGCAGGGCTTCCTCGTCGGCGATGACGAATGGGGTGACGCGGCCCGCGCCGCCCGCGGGAAATGCCGCCGCCGCCACGATCGTTCCGACCGACCCGACGCGAGCGAGCGCCGCCCGTACCACTTCGCCGGGCGTGCCGAGGTCGAGCGCGAGATCGAACCGCCGCTTCACCGTGGCCAGCCGGTCGGTGATGTCGTCGGCGACGCGATCGAGCAGGAATGTCGTCGGCCCCAAGGACGCCGCGCGCCGGTGCCGCGCGCGCAACAGCCCGCGATCGAAGATCAGCGGGCTCGGCGGTGTGGGCGGTGCGGCCATGACTTCCAGACTGGCAAGTGCCGCGGCGAGCGGCGGATCAACGCGAAGCCGATGACAATTCCCGCGCGCAGAGGTAGCGTGGCGTTATGGGGGATGCGGCGGGGGAAATTCCGGCGCCTGTTTCCACGGCCCGGCTGGCAAGCGCCGCGGACAAGGTCCGCGCGCTGCTGCGCGCAGCCCTCGATATCGCTTTGCCGCGCCTGTGCGCGGTCTGCCGCGAGCCGGTGGAAGGCGAGGGGCTCTGTGCGTCCTGCTGGTCGAAGCTTTCCTTCATCACCCGACCCTATTGCGAGCGGCTTGGCATTCCCTTCGTCTATGACCCCGGCCCCGGCATCCTGTCCATGGAAGCCATCGCTGATCCGCCGGCCTACAACCGCGCCCGCGCCGCGGTGCGCTTCGACGAGATATCGCGCGTCCTGGTGCATGCCCTCAAATATGGGGACCGGCTCGACCTCGCGCCGATGATGGGCCGCTGGATCAGCCGCGCCGGGCGTGAAGTCCTCGCCGAAGCCGACGCGCTCGTTCCGGTTCCGCTGCACTGGCGGCGGCTGTGGACGCGGCGCTTCAACCAGTCCGCCATGCTGGCGGCTGCCGTGTCCGCGGCAAGCGGCGTTCCGATGGTGACGGATGCGCTCAAGCGCGTGAAGGCGACCGTGCAGCAGGTCGGGCTGTCACGATCCGAGCGCGCCGCCAACGTCCAGGGCGCCTTCCGCGTGCCGGAACAGGGCAAGGCGGCGGTCGTCGGCCGCCGGCTCATCGTCCTCGACGACGTGCTCACGTCCGGCGTTACTGTCGAGGGCTGCGCCCGGGCGCTGTTGCGCGCGGGGGCCAGCAACGTCGATGTGCTGGTCTTCGCCAGGGTTGCCGACCCGGTGCGGATATCCATATAACCGCTTGATACAGCTAATGGATCGTTATGATTTCGGTCGAAATCTATACCCAGCGATATTGCTCCTACTGCCACTGGGCGAAGGAACTGCTGACGCGCAAAGGCGTAAGCTTCCATGAGATCGACGTCACGGCAGACCGGCAGATGCGGCAGCACATGATCGAGCGCGCCAACGGACAGGGCACGGTTCCTCAAATCTTCATCGGCTCAACCCATGTCGGGGGCTGCGACGAACTCTATGCGCTCGAGGAGGCGGGCCAGCTCGATCCGCTGCTGGGGGCGGGCGAGGGCCAGCCGGAATGAGCGCGGCAACTCCTGCGGCCTTCAAGGTCGGTCTCGTGCAGATGCGCTCGGGGGTCGATCCGCATGCCAATCTCGCCGCGGCCCTGGCGGCGATCGAAGAGGCCAAGCGGGCCGGCGCCGACTACGTCCTTACACCGGAAGTGACCAACATCATGGAGAGCAACCGCGAGCGGCTCTTTGCCGCGATCGCGGATGAGGAGCACGACCCGGTGCTCGCCGCCCTGCGCGACGCGGCGCGCAGGCTTGGCATCTACGTCCACATCGGATCGCTGTCGGTCAGGGCGTCGCCCGACAAGGCGGCCAACCGCTCATTCCTGATCGACCGCGCCGGCGACGTCGTGGCCCGCTACGACAAGATCCACATGTTCGACGTCGATCTCGCCGATGGCGACAGCCGCCGCGAATCGCGCACCTACCGGCCGGGGGAGCTCGCCATCGTCGCCGACTTGCCCTGGGGCCGGCTCGGCGTGACCATCTGCTATGATCTGCGCTTTCCGGCGCTCTATCGCGCGCTTGCCGAGGCGGGCGCGTCGTTCTTCTCGATTCCCTCCGCCTTCACCCGGCCGACCGGCCAGGCGCATTGGCATGTGCTGATGCGCGCCCGCGCCATCGAGAACGGCTGCTTCGTGTTCGCCGCCGCGCAGGGCGGCAAGCACGAGAGCGGGCGCGAGACGTTCGGCCATTCGCTCATTGTCGACCCCTGGGGTCGCATCCTCGCCGAGGGCGGAACCGAGCCCGGGATTATTCTTGCCGAGGTCGATCCGGCGCAGGTCGCCGCTGCGCGCTCCCAGATTCCTTCGCTCCACAACGGCCGGCGCTTCGAGGTGATCGAGCCGATGGCCGAGCCGACCCATCTGCGCGCTGTGCGGGGGCCGGCATGATCCGCTACGCGCTCAATTGCGAGCACGGCCACGCCTTCGAGAGCTGGTTCCAGAACTCAGCCGCCTACGACAAGCAGGCCAAGCGCGCGCTGGTGACTTGCCCGGTCTGCGGCTCTGCCAAGGTCGAGAAGGCGATCATGGCGCCGCGGCTTGCCCGCACCGAACCCGGGGAGCCGGTCGAGGCGCGCCCGGTGCCGCCGCTCCCGATGCCGGCGAACTTGCCGGCGCCGACGCTACCGCTGCCGCCGTCCGCACCCGGCAAGACGCCGGTCGCGATCATGTCCCCGCAGGAACGCGAGCTGCGCAAGAAGCTCAAGGAGTTGCGCGAGCACATCACCAGGAACGCAGATTATGTGGGCCCCGGTTTCCCGGAGCAGGCGCGCAAGATCCACTACGGCGAGATCGAGCACCGCTCGATCTATGGTGAAGCCTCGCCGGACGAGGCCAAGGCGCTGCACGAGGAAGGCATCGAATTCCACCCGCTGCCGATCCTGCCCGACGAATTCAATTGATCGATTAGCGATTGATCCGCGGTGATAGGTCGTAGGCCGAGTCACTGAGCGGCCCTTCGCGCAGACGGGCGAGGTCGAAGCGGTCCATCTCGCGCACTAGCTCGACGAAAGCCTGCGCTCCGTGGGCGAGTGCTGCGTCGCCCTTCGCGGCGCTGGCCTGCGTCGCGTCGCCGACCGCGCCGGTAGCGTTGAGATCTTGCGTCATCCAGGCAAAGCCCGCCGGACGATAGGCGCCGAGCCATTTGAACTCGCGCGCCATCGCGATGGTAGCGGGCGTCGCCTGCGCCGCCTTCTCCGTGCGTACCGTGTCCGGCATCGCGGCGAGCATGAGCGAGGTCTCGATGTCGCCGCCGTGAATGCCGTGTCTTCGTTCTTCGCCCGAGAACGTGCCCTCCGGATAGCCGAAGCGGTGCCAGCCGACGGTGACGGCGAGCATGCCGAGCCGGGTGCGCAAATCGCGCGCCGCCAATTCCATGGCCGCGACGTTGCCGCCATGGCTGGTGACGAGGAGGAGCTTGCGCAGCCCGGCCCGCGCAAGGCTCTCGCCGATCTCGGTCCAGGCCTTGATCGCAGTCGCGGCCGACAGCGTCAGTGTGCCGGGATAGCCCAGGTGCTCGGCTGAGACGCCGACACGCTGTACCGGCAAAAACGTGACCGGAAGCGTCTCGGGAAGGATTTTGCGCACGCGCGCCAGATAGGCCTCGGCAATGTACGCATCGACGCCGAGCGGCAGGTGCGGTCCGTGCTGCTCCACCGCGGCGAGCGGCAGCACCGCGATCCAGCGCCGGACCGCTTCGCCCGCCGCGGCGATGTCGGCCCAGGTCATCTCCATCCAGTCGCGTTTGGGCAGCGTCATGAGGCTCTCTTAGGTCTCTCGCCAAGCGTGCCGGGCTCTCCTATTGTCGCGGTCCCAATGCGAAGGAGCAACCGATGTCGCGCGCAAGCATGTCGTGGATAGTGCTCGCCGGATGGACCGCCCTTGTGGCCGCCCCGATGACCCCAGCGTCCGCTCAGGCGTTGGACAAGGTCTCGTTCGGCACCAACTGGGTGGCGGAGGCCGAGCACGGCGGCTTCTACCAGGCGCTCGCCGACGGCACCTACAAGAAGTATGGCCTCGACGTGACCATCGTGCCGGGCGGCCCCAACGCCAACAACCGCATCCTGCTCCCGGTCGGCAAGATCGACTTCTACATGAGCGCCAACACGCTGCAGGCCTTCGACGCGGTCGAGCAGAACGTGCCGACGATCGAGGTCGCCTCCATGTTCCAGAAGGACCCGCAGGTCCTCATCGCCCACCCCGACCAGAACATCAAAAAGTTGATCGACCTGAAACGGCTGACGCTGTTCATCTCCAAGGAAGGGGTGGCAACCTACTTCCAGTGGCTCAAGGCCGACTTCGGCTTCAAGGAAGAGCAGGTCAAGCCCTACACCTTCAACCCGCAACCCTTCCTCGCCGACAAGAAGAGCGCGATGCAGGGCTACGTGACGTCGGAGCCGTTCGCCATCGAGAAGCAGGGAAACTTCAAGCCGAAAATCTTCCTGCTCGCCAATGAAGGGTTCAGCTCCTATTCGACGCTGATCGAGACCCGCCGCGAACTCGTGGAAAAGAAGCCCGACCTGGTGCAGCGCTTCGTCGATGCCTCGATCATCGGCTGGTACAACTACATCTACGGCGACAACAAGGCGGCCAACGCGATCATCAAGCGCGAGAACCCGGAGATGTCCGACGATCTCCTCGCCTATTCCGTCGCCAAGATGAAGGAGTACGGCATCGTCGATTCGGGCGATTCGCTCTCGCTCGGAGTCGGCGCCATGACCGACGCGCGCATGCAGGATTTCTTCGACAAGATGGTTCGCGCCGGCGTCGTCAAAGCGGGTCTCGATTACCGCAAATCCTACACGCTGAAATTCGTCGACAAGAAGGTCGGGCTCGATTTGCGGCCGAAGCAATAGCGCCGCCGATGCCGCCGACGGGTAACCCGCGTGCCGCGCCTCTCGTAGCGCTGCGCGGTGTCGGCAAGACATTTCCCACCGGCACGCGCGCGCTCGCAAGGCTCGAGCTCGAGCTTCGCGCCGGCGAGTTTCTGGCGCTGCTCGGTCCGTCGGGCTGCGGCAAGTCGACGGCGCTGCGCATCATCGCCGGATTGAGCGAGCCGACCGAGGGCGCGGTTGAATGGCCGGCGGCAGACGCTGCGCCTCCGGCCGGGAACGGGAGCCGGATCGGCTTCGTGTTCCAGGAGCCGACGCTGATGCCGTGGGCCAACGTCTTCAACAACGTGCTGCTGCCGCTCAATCTCCATAACGCGCCCGCGCGACAGGCGGCGGAGCGCGTCGAGGCGGTGCTCGGCCGCGTCGGGCTGCTGCCGTTCGGCCGCGCCTATCCGCGCGAATTGTCCGGCGGCATGCGCATGCGCGTCTCGATCGCGCGCGCCCTTGTCACCGAGCCGGAGCTCCTCCTGATGGACGAGCCGTTCGCCGCGCTCGACGAGATCACCCGCTTCAAGCTCAACGACGATCTGCTGCAGATGTGGCAGGCGTTGCAGACCACGGTGGTGTTCGTCACCCATTCGGTGTTCGAGTCGGTCTATCTCGCGAGCCGCGTCGTGGTGATGGCGGCGCGGCCGGGCCGCGTCTTCAGCGAGCTCGCGATCGACGCGCCCTATCCGCGCGACCGGAATTTCCGCACCTCGTCCGAGTACGCCGCTTTCTGCCGCGAAGCGTCGGCGGCGCTCGCACAAGCCATGGCGGCGGGAGCTTAGCCGTGAAGAACGCGACGCGCTTTTCCGCTGCCACCGGCGCCGGCGAGCAAAAGGCCGTGCCTCCGGCGCTGCCGCGGGCTCGCGCGGGAGACCGCGACGGCGTGCTCCGCATCGCGCTGCCGATCATCGTGCTGGCGCTCGGGCTTGCCATATGGGAGCTGGTGGTGCGGATAAAAAATATTCCGCCCTACGTGCTGCCGTCGCCCAGTCTCGTGCTGCAAACCTTGGCCGCCGACTGGGCGCTGCTGTCGCGGTCGCTCCTGGTCACGCTCATCACCACGTTCGAGGGCTTCCTGCTCGCGGCGGCCGGCGGGGTCGGGCTCGCAGTCCTGTTCAACCAGTCGCGGCTCGTCGAATATTCGCTCTACCCCTACGCCGTCATCCTCCAGGTGACGCCGATCGTTGCGGTGGCGCCGCTGTTGTTGATCTACCTCCCGCAGCGGGCGGCGGTGCTCGCCTGCGCCTGGATCGTGGCCTTCTTTCCCGTCCTCGCGAACACCACGCTCGGGCTGAACTCGGTCGACCGCAACCTCGCCGACCTGTTTGCGCTCTATCACGCCTCGCGGGCGCAAGTGCTGTGGCGCCTCAAGCTGCCGTCCGCGCTCCCTTACATCCTCGGCGGGCTGCGCATCGCCGGCGGGCTGTCGCTGATCGGCGCTGTGGTCGCCGAGATTGCCGCCGGCTCGGCCGGCGCCGGCTCGGGCCTCGCCTACCGCATCGCCGAATCAGGCTACCGGCTCAACATTCCGCGCATGTTCGCGGCCCTGCTGCTGCTCTCGTTCGCCGGCATCGTCATTTTCTATCTGCTCTCGCTGATCAACCACCTGGCGCTGCGCCGCTGGCACGAGAGCGCGCTGCAGGGCGAGCGATGACGCGGCGGGCGCAGCGCGGGCGGCGTCGGGCGCCTCGGCCGCAACGTGGTAAACGGCCGCTTGCGCCGCGACGGCTGGGCCGCGACCGCGAAGAGGCTTGACCCGCCTGGTGCATTCGGGGATCAAGGCCGCCGGCCGCAGCACCTTCGGACAGGCGCGGCAGGGATAGGACGAAGGCGTCCGAAGGAGTGCCGACAATGCCGCAGAATGCTTCGCGCCTGACCGGGCGCCATTTCCTGCAGATTCCCGGGCCGACGCCCATGCCCGACCGCATCATGCGGGCGATGGACATGCCGCTCGTCGACCAGCGCGGCCCGGAATTCGCGAAGCTCGGCAAACGGGTACTCGAAGGCATCAAGACCATTTTCAAGACCGCCCAGCCGGTCATCATCTACACCGCGACCGGCACCGGCGCGTGGGAGGCCGCGCTCACCAACACGCTCTCGCCCGGCGACCGTGTGCTGATGGTCGAAACGGGCCAATTCGCCACGCTGTGGAAGATCATGGCGGAGCGACTGGGATTGAAGCCCGAATTCATCAGCACCGACTGGCGCGTCGGCGCCGATCCGAAGATCATCGAGGAGCATCTGCGCCAGGACAAGGCGCATGCGATCAAAGCGGTCTGCGTCCTGCACAACGAGACCGCGACCGGCTGCCTGTCGCCGATCGATCAAATTCGCAAGGCGATCGATGCAGCCGGCCATCCGGCGCTGTTGCTGGTCGATACGATCTCCTCGCTCGCCTCGACCGACTACCGGCACGACGAATGGGGCGTCGACGTCACCATCGGCGGAGCGCAGAAGGGCCTGATGCTGCCGCCCGGCATGTCGTTCAACGCGGTGAGCGAGAAGGCGGCGCGGGCGTCGAAGAACGCGAAGCTGCCGCGGTCGTTCTTTCAGTGGGACGACATGCTGACGATGTACAAGCAGGGCTTCTTTCCCTACACGCCGGCGACGCAGATGCTCTACGGCCTCGATACGGCGATCGAGATGCTGCACGAGGAAGGCCTCGACAACGTCTTCGCCCGCCATCACCGGCTTGCCGAGGCAACGCGCCGGGCGGTGCGCGCGTGGGGGCTCGAAATCCTCTGCCGCGAGGCGAAGTACTATTCGCCGACGATCACCGCGGTGCTGCTGCCCGACGGCCACGACGCCGATCAATTCCGCGATCTCGCGCTCAATACCTTCAACATCGCCTACGGCGCGAGCTTCGGTCCCTACGTTACGAAATACTTCCGCATCGGCCATCTCGGCGACATCAACGACGCCACGCTCATCGGCGCGCTGGGGGCGACCGAAATGTCGCTCGCGCTGGCCGGAATCCCTCACAAGAAAGGCGGCGTGCAGGCGGCAATGGACTACATCGTGTCGACTCAATCGCGCCCGGCCCGCGCCGCCGCGGAGTGATACTGACCATCACTATTCGGCAGCACTGACGCACGCTGCCCTCTCCCGCAGGGTTCTCGAAAGAGTCTTTCCCGCTGATGGATGGTGGTTGCCTGCTGTTCATAACTTACTGAATTTGCTTGCATCAACTCGGACTAAGTATCACCTAGACCAGCGTTTTCGAAGTTCGAATCATATCAGGCCGCCTTGTCGAGCTTATAGGCCCAGGTGTGAACGACGGGCTCCTGATTGAAATAGTCCATGGCAGCCATGATCCGATCCTTGAGTT
>Ga0210409_10008219_pt1 | contig 10652 bp, 9 predicted proteins | sample IncBWH17MmetaG_FD_161649 | JGI IMG/M metagenome (GOLD analysis project Ga0210409, IMG submission 161649) | Forest soil microbial communities from Barre Woods Harvard Forest LTER site, Petersham, Massachusetts, United States - Inc-BW-H-17-M | ecosystem: Environmental > Terrestrial > Soil >...
AGATGTTAGCTTGCTTGAGGTCGAGAATCTTCGGAGGCGCGTCGGCAGAAATCTTTATGTCGCTTTCCGCGGCCTTGTGGCGATTGGACCAGTACAGAACTCCACTTAGTGCGGCAAGCAACACCGCGGCAAACAGAAGTCCATGACCTTTCATAGGATAGTCCTGATAAATCTAAATATGAAATACGCGGCCCCACGACGCGAAACTTATCTTCTTCGCCACCAAACCGAAACTCCCGTCACAATCACGGCAAGCGGAAGCAAGAGCACACTCGTAATGCCGACCCATCGAATCTGCCCGTTCGTCATGGTGATGCGGCGATCTTCGCGCTCTTTGGGGCGAATGGAGATCAGATCTTCGTCCGACGACAGCCAATTCACGGCGTTCATCGCAAGGTCGCGATTTCCTTGGAACCCAAGAAACGCATTGGCAGCCCACTCAGAACTGCCGATCACGACAAAACGGCCCTGCGAGTTATCTTTTCCGGTGGTGTAGACTCCTGCGGCAGCCAGCGTCAGAGGCCCCCGCTTGTTCTTCGGGTCATTGGGATCTATGCTTGGCGAATTCAGTTTCGTCGTGGCAACACTGCTCTCCGAAGATTCGAACAATTTGTCGACCGTTGTCTTGTCCCCGTTCTTCGTCTCTAGCGACCTCGAGATGGGAAAACCTGTCGCCGTTCCCTTCATCTCGTTGACGATCGCGTGCGAGTCGTAGTGCATGACCAACGCCACTTCCGGCCCTGTTCCCAAAACGCGGCTGATAGGATTCATGTCCAGGACCAAATCTTTGGACGGCGTTACTCCCCAACTCGAAAGCAAGCTGGTCAGAGGCTCGTTGTCCGTAATTTGCTCCTTGCCCAAATTCAGCGCCGGGTTCAATAGAAACAGCGCGCGTCCGCCATCCTCGACATATTTCTTAAGAGCATCGATCTGTGGCTGCACATAGTCGGTCTTCGGTCCGCCAACGACCAACACAGTGCAGTCCGCCGGAACTTCAGCCTTCTCCAAGAGATTGATCGATTTGGCCTGATATTCATCTCTGCCCAGTAGATCTTTCAATCGCGAAAAGCCATTGCCGGCCGTATCCTCAATCTGGTGTTCGCCGCTTCCCGTCACAAAACAAACTGTGCGAGTGGTATTCTTCAAATCGCGAATGAACGCCCCAGTGATGCCTTCCTCGGTGAGTCCCTTGGCCTCTTCCTTACGCGCCCCGATCTGCACGATCGCGGTTCCAATGTTTTTCGCCCCAGCTTGCCGCGCGAGCAAGTTATCCTTTTCGGCGTCTACATACTGGACATGGATTTTGGGAGAGAGCGTGGCGTACTGATCGAGCGTATCTTTCGCTGTCTTGAATCCTGATGGCCGGTCGAAATAATAAATCGTTGCGGGTTCTTTCAGCCCTTTGACGATTTTGGCGGTCTGTTCCGAAAGGGTGTATTTCTTGTTGGATGTCGTGTCGTAGGTCTTGTTGTAGCGGTTGGCAAGCATGTTCGCCACCGTCAGCACAGCGACCGTCACGAGAATGTACAGCGTGGCATAGGCCACATATTTCGTCTGTCTGGCCTTCAACAATTCCGTATTCACTTACGACCTCCAACGCAGAGATTCGATCGAGCGCGCCGTAAGAAAAAGCCCCAAGATAGTCAGCGTCACATAGTAGACGGCGTCTTTCAGATCCAGCACTCCGCGACCAAACGATTCCATATGGGTGTTCACGGAAATGTACGAGCAGACTTGCGCCCATGTTGCGCTGTTGAACCCTGTCACCCAACCAAGCACGAAAATCAGTAGACATACCCCAAACGTGGCGGCACCAGCGATAATCTGATTCTTTGTCAGCGTGGAAATAAATGTTCCTATCGCAAGCAAGGCAGCCGCCTGCAGCAGCAATCCAAGATAATTAATCGCCAGCGGCTTCCAATCCGGATTCCCGTACTTGAAGAGGAAGATAAAGTTCAGCCCCGTCACCAACAAGATGCAAATATAGAGCGTCAGAGCAGCCAGCCACTTTCCGAGAATCACTTCTCCATCGCGGATGGGGGACGTCGTGAGGAGCTCAATTGTGCCGGTGCGCTTCTCTTCCGCAAACAGCCGCATGGTGATCAGCGGCACAAAAAACAGCCCCAGGATCGTGATATTCCCGAGCAGCGGCCGAATGATTTGCTCGTTGATGTTCATCGGGAACGACTCGCCTTGCATCATCGACTGCACGCTGTAGTAGGAAAACTCACCGACCGCGTTCCAGAAAAAGAAGCCAAACAGGAGTGCAAACATGAGGAGCAGAAGATAGGCAACGGGCGACACGAAATAACTGCGCATTTCCTTTCGCCAAATCGTCCAAATATTTCTCACTTGCTCGCCCCCTTCGCCGCCACATCCTCCGCCGGAGCGGCTGCATGATCGCCGGTGAGCTGCAAGAAAACTTCTTCAAGACTCATGGCCGAGGAACGCAACTCGTTCAGGTCCCATCCCGCTTCCACGACCGCGCGCGCCAGATCGCCTCGCACCAACTTGTCCTTCACACTCTCAATCTCGAAAATATTGCGCGTCTGGCGTTTCTCCTTGAAGTGCACCTTGCTAACGCCTGTAATTTTCTCGAGCCGTGTCTGCACCACTGCAGGATCGACCTCTCCATTTCGCCCGGCAACTTCCAGCAGCACCGATTCGACGCCTCGCGCCCGGTTCTGCAAATTGCTGACTGAGTCTGTCGCGATCACTTTCCCTTTGGCGATGATGATCACCTGCTCGCAGGTCTGTTCGACTTCCGGCAGAATGTGCGTGCTCAAAATGATCGTGTGATCCCCGGCGAGGCTCTTGATCAAATCCCGCGTCTCATTGATTTGCTTTGGATCAAGGCCGGCCGTAGGCTCGTCTAAAATAAGCACGTCCGGGTTATGAATGATGGCCTGCGCCAATCCCACACGTTGCCGGTAGCCCTTCGAAAGCTTGCTTATCAATTTCTCGCGCACGTCGGCAACCGAGCAGCGCTCGCAGACATAATCCACTCGCTTGCTCAGCTCGGACTTCGACAACCCTTTTAACCTGCCCACAAATTCAAGATATTCGCCGGTGCGCATTTCCGGATACAGGGGCGGCGTTTCCGGCAAATAGCCAATGCGCTTCTTCACTTCCATGGGCTCTTCGAGCACGTCGAATCCAGCCACGGTGGCGGTGCCCGCCGTGGGCGGCATAAAACACGTCAGCATCCGCATCGTAGTGGTTTTGCCCGCTCCATTGGGCCCCAAAAAGCCAACTATCTGGCCTTTCTGAATCTCAAAGGAGATGTGGTCGACAGCCGTGTTGCGCGCGTACCTCTTCGTAAGCTCTTTAACTGTGATCATGTATTTTTATTTCTTGCAGCGAGATGCACAACCGTTTCGAATCGCCCCAACCAGATTCAATTTATCAAGCGCGAAGCCTCATGTTATGAACTCAGACGTGCTCGTGTCAACCCTTCCTTCGAAAAACCATCGACCGTCGCGAAATTGGCTTTGCGTGTGTCAGTTTCGAAAGCTTTCCCGCGATGATCATGATGCGGTCGCCGCCCCGGTCAAACTCCATTTCGACAACGTGCCGACACCCTGTGGATTCGTTAAGTTCCCGCAGATAATGGAGACTCTCAACGGGAACCTTTGCAAAATACCTCTGAACTTCCTCGTAGTTAACGATGGCCGCAAAACGGAGTGTGACTATAAACCCGCCCCCGAACGTCGACTTCCCCTTTGGCCATGTCTCGATTCGAAGCACTATTTCGCGTCTCGGTCCCACCTTGACGTCTCGAACTATCGCCCCGTAATAATCGCTCTCCATCCCCGAAGCGGACTCAACCATCGTTCTCGCTCTCTGGATCGGATCCCGGCGCTTGGCCGCCTGACTGGACATTCGTGCTACTCAAACTGCTTCCGAAACTCCGCGAACTGGCTCATCAAATCCGCAATTTCTTTTTGCAAACTCGCGATTTCAGCTTCCAGCTCCGTCATCCGCGCGTTCTCCGGGGAGCTGTTGGATATGGCCACTGTCTTCACGGGCGGCGCTTCGCCCACTTCCACGTCACCGGACAATAGATGCGCATAGCGTGCCTCTTTGTTGCCTGGCTGGCGGGGCAGCAACTTCACGAGCGGCGGATTGCGTTCCATCAGATGCTTCAAAGTTGACTGCACCACGCTCAAATCTTCAAACGGATGCATACGTTCCGCGCGGCTCCGCAATTCTCCTGGCGTCTGCGGGCCTCGCAACAACAACTCGCACAGAATTGCCGTCTCCGGCCGTGTAAAATTGAAAGTATCCGCGAGACGGTGTTCGTATTTCGCTACGCGGCTGTCCCCGCTTGCCGACCTGGTGAGCGCCTGTTCGCTCAACGTGCGCAAGGCCTGCCGCACTGCGTCTTCCTCAAGATTCATGAGTGGATCCCGATTCGATTTCTGGTTACAGGCATGAACCAAGGCGTTCAGCGAAAGCGGATAGTATTCCGGCGTGGTGATTTCCTTCTCCACCAAACAGCCCAGGACTCGCGCCTCAACATCGCTCAGAAAAATGTTCACGGGATAAAATCATACAGAAACGCCGGCGAGTTCCCAAATCTGCCCGGTGGCACTCCCCCGCCAGTTTTGAGGTACCATCCTCCTTCCGTGGATACTGGCGGTTTCAAAGCCTCGCCGAGCAACGGTGAGAATGAGGAGAAAGAAGGATGAAGATTTGGCAACGAGGGTTTTTTCTGTTGATGATTTTGATCGGTCTCGGAGCGAGCTTTTCCCCGAGGCTTTCAGCCCAGGATGAGGGCGGCGCCTGGGGAAAGAAAAAATCTTCGTGGCTTTTGCTCACGCCCGCAGATCGCAAGCTAGTTCAAGATTTCTCCGAGGACTACAAGAACTATCTGAACATAGCTAGATCGGCGCTGGGATCGACGCGCGAAGTAATTCGCCGGGCGCGCGCCGCAGGCTTCGCCGAATTCAGCAAACCCGAACAGGTGAAACCTGGCGCGCGGCTCATCATTCCGAACCGCGACCGCAGCCTCATCCTTGCCGTGATTGGCTCCGAGCCCATCGTGGATGGTTCGCGCGTTGTCGGAACGCATCAGGACAGCCCCCATATCGATTTGAAGGGACGCCCGATCTATCCCGCCGGGGGCTTCGCGCTTTTCAAAACGAAATATTACGGCGGAATTAAGAAATATCAGTGGTCGAACCTTCCGCTCGCGCTGGTCGGCCGCATCGACACGAGCGACGGGCGCACCATCGATGTATCCATCGGCCTGAATCCCGGCGAACCTGTTTTTGTCATTCCGGATGCTGCGCCGCACTCGGATGCAGATTTGCGAACGCGTACGTATACCAATGTGCTGCAGGGCGAAGAGCTCGATCCCGTTATCGGCAGCATTCCCGGAGAAAAAGAATCAGTGGCCGTGGAAGTCACGCAACTTTTGACGTCGACCTACAAGATTAAGGAAGAAGACCTGGTGAGCGCAGAGCTTGCGTTGGTCCCCGCTTCGCATCCCGCGGATGTTGGTTTTGACCGCGGACTGATCGGCGCGTATGGGCAAGACGACCGCGTTTCCTCCTATTGCGCTGCGCGCGCCATCATCGATCTCCAAGGCACGCCGAAATTTACGGCGCTTGCTTATCTTTCCAACTTCGAGGAAGTCGGCTCTGTAAACAACACAGGAGCAGGCTCGCAATTTTTGAACTCGACGATTGCGCGGCTGATCGGCGCGCAACGCGGTGCGTCGTATAACGATTTGGATTTGCGCCGCGCATTGCATAATTCGCTGGTGATTTCCGCCGACGCCAATGACAGTCTGAATCCGATTTTCCCTTCCACTTCGGAGGCCACAAATGCCGCGCGGCTCGGCTTCGGCGTGACGATAAAACTCTACGGAGAGGGGTTCGACGCGCCTTCCGAATTTACGGCGAAGATTCGCGGCCTGCTGGACCGCAATGGCATACCCTGGCAGACCCACACTTATAAAGTGGACGTCGGCGGCGGTGGCACTATCGGCGGATTCATGTCTCGCGAAGACATGGAGGTGATTGATTTCGGGGTGCCGCTGCTCTCAATGCATTCTCCTTTCGAAATGTCCTCCAAAGTGGATGTGTGGAATTTTTATCGGACGATGAGCGTGTTCTACATGCAGCCATAGCGGAGGAACCTTGAGGAAAACGCAAAGGACATTTTCCTTGGCAGGCCCGGAGAGATGAACGCCAATCTCGCTAAAGCAACCGCCGTCGGCGCGCTAGGCGGATTGTTGTTTGGGTTCGATACCGCCGTGATCTCGGGCACGACGCACGCTCTCACCATCGCGTATGGTTTGTCGCCTCAAGCGCTGGGCGTCACGGTGGCAATGGCGCTTTTCGGCACCATCATCGGCGCGATGACCGCAGGAATACCCGGCCAAAAATGGGGCGGGCGCGAGACGTTACGCGTGCTGGCCGTTTTTTACGTACTCTCGGCATTGGGCTGCGCGTTTGCGTGGAGCTGGCACGCACTCCTTGTCGCTCGGTTCATCGGCGGACTTGGTATCGGTGGATCGTCCGTACTTGGGCCGGTCTACATCGCGGAGCTGGCGCCAGCAAAGACACGCGGCCGGCTGGTCGGCACTTTCCAAATCAATATTGTGATCGGCATTCTCCTTGCGTATTTGTCCAACTACCTCATCGGGCGAATGGGCCTTGGAGCGGCGGAATGGCGCTGGCAGCTTGGCATTGCCGCGATTCCTGCGTTTCTGTTTCTTGTGTTGCTCTTCGGCATTCCGCCAAGCTCGCGATGGTTGGTTACGCGAAAACGCGTAGACGAGGCGCGCACCGTTCTACAAATGATGGGCGCGGAAAATCCCGAGGGCGAGCTTACCGAGATCGTCGACTCGATCCACCTCGAGCGCTTACAAACATCCGAGCCGCTCTTTTCCTGGAAGTACCGCTTTCCCCTTTTTCTTGCGATTACCATCGGCATGTTCAACCAGCTTTCGGGCATCAACGCCATTCTGTATTATCTGAATGACATTTTTGCCGCCGCAGGCTACAGCAAAGTGTCCGGCGATTTGCAGGCGGTGGCTGTCGGCGGGATGAATCTCGCGGCCACGCTGCTGGGCATGTCCGTGATCGACAAGCTGGGGCGCAAAACTCTTCTGCTCATCGGATCGGTCGGAACAGCCGCGTGTCTTTTCGGTGTGTCCTGGGTGTTCTTCGCGAATAGCCACCAGAGTTATCTTTTGGTGTTCCTCGTCGCCTACATTGCTTTCTTCGCGATCTCGCAAGGCGCGGTGATTTGGGTGTACATCAGCGAAGTGTTTCCCAACCGCGTACGCGCAAAGGGGCAAAGCGTGGGAAGCTCGTCGCACTGGATCATGAACGCCATCATCGCCTATACCTTTCCTCAACTTGCGAAGTCTTCCGGCGCGTACCCCTTCGTGTTTTTTGGCGCAATGATGGTGTTGCAATTCTTCGTCGTAGCGTTCTTTTATCCGGAAACGAAGGGATACTCGCTCGAAGGGATGCAGCATCGTTTGGGCATCGAGTGATTCGCCTGCTAAAACGTTAGGATCTAAACATTGGACCCGGCCCGCAAATTTGCGCTTGGCGTGGACATCGGCGGAACGAAAGTGGCTGCGGGTCTTGTAGGCACCGAAGGCACCATTCTTTTTCAGACGCGTGTGGCGATGGCCGCGCATGGAAGTGCGACCGAGGGATTTGGCGCGGTCCAATCCGCCATCGAAGCAGTCTTTGCGGCTCGGCCGGAGGCGCGGACAAGTTTGACGGGAATTGGAATTTGCGCGCCGGGTCCGCTCGATCCAGCGACCGGAGTGATCCTCAATCCGCCCAATGTCCCATGTTGGAGGAATTTTCCGCTGGCCGCGGAAGTGCAGCGCGCTTTTGGGTTTTCCGCACGAGTGGATAATGACGGAAATGCGGCGGGACTTGCTGAGGCTATCTGGGGCGCCGGAGTTGGATATCGAAACGTTTTTTACGCTACGTTGGGCACGGGAATTGGCACTGGGATCGTTTTTGACGAAAAACTTTATCACGGGCGAACGGGGAGTGCTGCCGAGGGCGGGCACGTGACGATCGATTATCGCGGACCACAATGTGGTTGCGGCAAGCGCGGATGTGTGGAGGCATTGTGCTCCGGCCCAGCGATCGCACGGCGTGCACGAGAACAGCTTGCGGGATTGCATAAGGCCGGATCGCGTACCTCCGAGTCCCCACGAGCAGAATCGAGAATGCTTGACCTGGCTGGGGGCAATCTCGATGCAGTGAACGCTGAGATTGTAGCGGAAGCGTTTCGCCAGGGTGATCCGCTTGCCGCTGAGGTGCTGCGAGAGACTGCGGACTTCCTGGCGATCTGGGCCGGAAACATTATCGATCTGCTGGAGCCGGATATCTTTATTTTTGGCGGAGGACTGGCCCAGCTGATGAGCGGATTCTTCGGGCGCATCCGCGAGCAATTGCCGAAGTGGTGCGTGAATCAACGCTGTGCGGAGATGCCAATGGTCCTGGCAAAGTATGCGTCGGACGCTGGTATCGCCGGGGCCGCAGCGCTGTGCCGCATTTGAAAGACTCACCCAAAAATCGGAGCGCTGCCCGGGACAACTTTTGCCGGAAGGATCTATACGCCTTCTCGAATAGCTCGTGCATCCAATAATTGCTGTATTGATGCGGTTCCTTCAAACGGGAACGAGCGCGGAAAGATTAGCCCTCTTCAGGAAGAGGGCCTGACGCCGCTCCAGCTGGGGCACAGAAATCTTTGAAGTTGAAAGACAAGGGGAAAATCGATGAGCAACAAAACAACGACAGTGAGCGGGACAGGAATTTCGGGCAAGGATTTGCCGGCCTCCAAAAGCGGCGAGTTCCGGATAGGTGGGGACTTGCCTGTGTGGCGGCTAGGATTTGGAGCAATGCGAATTACCGGGAAAGGAATCTGGGGCGAGCCAAAGGACCACGACGAGGCGATTCGGGTACTTCGGCGGGCGGTCGAGCTGGGAATCAATTTTATAGACACAGCGGATTCGTATGGGCCTCATGTTAGCGAAAAGCTAATCGCGGAAGCGCTGCATCCGTATCCCGCGGGCTTGGTGATCGCGACGAAGGCGGGGTTTGACCGTACGGGGCCGGATCAGTGGAGGATGAACGGGCGGCCAGAGCATTTGCGCAAAGCGTGCGAAGGAAGTTTGCAGCGATTGAAGCTGGAACGGATTGATTTGTATCAACTGCACCGGATTGATCCAACGTATCCGGCGGAGGATCAGCTTGGAACTCTGAAGGATTTGCAGGCGCAGGGGAAAATCAAACACATAGGGCTTTCGGAAGTCAGCGTTGCGCAGATCAAGCATGCGAGAACCATCGTGCCAATCGTCTCCGTGCAGAACCGTTACAGCCTGGCGGACCGCGTGGCGGAGGACGTCCTGGAATATTGCGAGCGCGAGAGTATTGGCTTTATTCCATGGTTCCCACTGGGAGCCGGCGAATTGGCGGCTCCGGGCGGCAAGCTGGCGCGAACGGCAGAGGAGCTTAAGATTACGACTTCTCAGTTGGCGCTGGCGTGGCTACTGTGGCGATCACCAGTTATGCTGCCGATTCCAGGGACGTCGAGTGTGAAACACCTGGAAGAAAACGTTGCGGCGGCGGTGGTAAAGGTGGATGACCGAAAGATGCGTGAATTAGGCCAGTTGGCGAAATCGGCGTAACGGTGGGCTTGCCCGCGGCGAGCGTCTTTGAAGCGCTCGCTGGCGGCTAGGTCTTCTTGTTGTGCTTGAAGAATTTTGCTTCGAGTGCGACCCGACGCGGACTGCGCGGGTTTTGTGATTATTAATGTGGATTACTTCCACGTTTGGATGTGCAGGCCTACAGATTCCCCTGAAGTGTAAATGCACATTTCTTGTTTGTTGTCAGCGGCAACGGCACACCAGGCCTTGACCTTGGCGCCAGTGAGTTCCTCCGGTTGATCATCCTGTTGGATTACCCAATTTGAGGGTGCCAAGACCTGGAGACGCGCAGCGAGATCGCGGAATCTTGTATCGGCAGCGGAAGCGGAAGATTCTGGCCAATAGCAAACGTATTGCACGACGGGCTCATTGGAGTGAAGCCTTAATGCCGTGTTGATAGCACACTCTGCAGCCCCCGTGAGTTTGATTGTGGCATCGGACACTCCGCCACTTGGATTGGCAGCACGTATCCCTTCAAAGCCGCTCGCACGAGCCTCGAACGCCTTCTTAAGGCCAAGGCACAGTTCGTCGCAGCCAGTGGCAATGGGGGTCGCGGCGGCTTTTGGCGGAGGACCCGGAGGGCGGTTGACGAGATAGAATGAAGAGAGCGAACTTACCCAAAGATAAACCTTCGCCGTCCCATCCGTTTGTTTTGTGATTTGCAAATGGACTGGACAATGGCCGACGTACGGTCCGTCGGTGGCCGGAACCGAACAATCCGGAGGGCCGGCGTCGACAAAATGGTCAGCAACCGGCGAGTCAATCTTGAACTGCCAGCCTGGCTGAAGAATTCGCAGGGAATCGAGCGCGTTTGCGTACCAACTTTCCGCGCTTGGATAAGCAATTTGCGCGTAGCAGATGTACATGGGCACATTGTTCGCCCATGTCGACATTTGACAGGGGACCTTGGCTCCTTCGGTCGAGAGGGCCGAAACGACGGCGCTGTTCGCGCGATATT
>Ga0210409_10008220_pt1 | contig 10651 bp, 9 predicted proteins | sample IncBWH17MmetaG_FD_161649 | JGI IMG/M metagenome (GOLD analysis project Ga0210409, IMG submission 161649) | Forest soil microbial communities from Barre Woods Harvard Forest LTER site, Petersham, Massachusetts, United States - Inc-BW-H-17-M | ecosystem: Environmental > Terrestrial > Soil >...
AAAACCCTATCGTCTCGTGATTGACGTGCGCTCCAAGCCGGACGCGACAGCGAAGCGGGTGCCTCCTTCAGCGTCCGCGCCGGTAGCCATATCGGACGCTGAGTCTGCAGTAGCCGGCAAGTCTGCCCTCGAAAAACCGGCAGCGAAGTCGCCGGAAGTGGCCAGCGAAACAGTTTCGGTCGGCTCCACGAAGAACGCCGCCCACGCCAATCCTTCCGCGCAGACGGCTGCAAGTGTCGCGGCCTCCGTCTCTCCGGTTCTGCCGAAAAAGAGTCCGACCGTCGCTGCTCTGGTGCCGCCGACCGAACCCAAACCCACGCGCGAAGGCGATCGCTCACTGACCCGTGTGCTGGGACTAAAAATCAGCCGCATCGTGATTGATGCCGGCCACGGCGGCCACGATACGGGAACAATCGGGCCGCACGGTCTGATGGAAAAAGATCTGTGCCTCGACGTCGCGCTGCGCCTGGGAAGCCTGATCGAAGAAAAGCTGCCGGGCGCGGAAGTGATATACACGCGCAAGGATGACACTTTCATCCCGCTCGAACAGCGCACCGCCATCGCCAACGAGGCGAAAGCCGACCTTTTCATCTCGATTCACGCCAATTCGAGCCACGACCCGGCGGCGCGCGGCGTCGAGACCTACTACCTGAATTTCGCCACTTCTGCGGAGTCCATGGAAGTGGCCTCCCGCGAAAACGCCAATTCGCAGGAGTCGCTGCACGATCTGCAGGACCTGATCCAGAAGATCGCGCGCAATGAAAAGATCGAGGAATCCAAGGAGCTCGCGAGCGATATCCAGGACACGCTGACCGCCCGGATGCAGCTGGTGAGCAAGAGTGAACGGAACCGCGGCGTGAAGAAGGCTCCGTTCGTGGTGCTGATCGGCGCGAATATGCCGTCGGTGCTATCGGAAATTTCCTTCGTCAGCAACCCCGGCGATGAAAAGCTGCTCCGCAAGCCCGACCAGCGCCAGCGGATCGCCGACGGGCTGTATCGCGGAGTCGCCACCTACCTCGATAACCTGAACAGCCTCAGCTACAACAAGCAGAAGCTCGTCTCCGAGAATCACGTCTCCGGAAGCCATCTCGAGCCCGCCTCAGTGGCATCAAACGGGAATCCCAAGTAATATTTTGGTGTCTAATACTTAGGGGTATTTATGCGCCGGCTCATTGGTTTGTCCATTGCCGCTCTTCTGCTCAGCGTTTTGCCGGCGTCCGCCCAGAGGATTCTCCCTGCAACCGCTGCCGGCTGGACAAACTCGGGCGAGCCGGCGGTGGAGCGCGAAATTGCGGCGCCCCAGGTCCTGCCTGAATACGGCTACGTCGCCCGCGAAGAAGGCCGGTTCGTGCGCGGCCAAGAGTTTCTGGACGCCTGTGTCTACAGGCTCAAGGATGCTAGCGGAGCATACGGCTTGTATTCATTCCTGCGCGCGCCGGACATGCGGCGCGCGAATTTCACGGATCACTCCTCGATTTCTCGCACGAGGGCGCTCATCCTCGATGGGAATCTTGTGTTGGACGTCTGGGGAAACGATGTTTCCAAATTGCAGCCACAGTTGAAGGCGCTAGCCGCCAGCGTCGCATCGTCCGCCCAGGAAGGCTCCTTGCCGACCCTGCCGATGTATCTGCCCGAGAAGGATCGCGTGAGCATCTCGGACCGCTACATTCTCGGCCCGCAGGCGCTGGACCAGCTATTTCCCGGCGGTATCGGAGCGTCGGTCGGATTTCAGCGCAGCGCCGAAGCTGAACTCGCGCACTATCGTCTCGGCGATCGCGAAGCGACGCTGCTTCTCGTCGGACTTCCCACGGATCAGCTCGCGGCCGCGCAGCTTGCGGAGCTTCAGAAAAATTTCAACGTGAACGGCGCGAACGAATCCTCCGGCGCGCCGCTCTTCGCCAAGCGCTCGGCCAGGCTACTGGCGATCGTGGCCGGCGCGTCCAGCCGGGCCGAAGCGAACATTTTGCTGGACCAGATCCAGATGGACACCGAGCGCAGCTGGAATGAACCCGTACCGAAACACGAGCCGCCGATCGAGTTGATGATTGAGGGATCTATCATCGGCTCGATCACCATTTGCATGTTCGCGCTGATTGCCGGATTCTCTTTTGGCGGTTTGCGGCTCCTCACCAAGCGTTTCATGCCCGGAAAAATCTTCGACACCAAGAAGCATCTTCAAGTCCTGCAGCTCGGTCTTGGAAGCAAGGCGATCAATTCAGACGACTTTTACGGTTATAGCGCCCCCAGCGGCCCGGTTCCGCCTGTGGATAAAAACCTCCCCGACCGGGTCGCTCTGCGGATATTCCGCTGAAATAACAGGACTTATCGGCCTGCTTGAAAACCGGGCTTGATGCTTGACACCACGAAATGCGCCCACTAGACTAATTTTGAGGATTGGGTTCGAGGGCCATCCGCGCATTGGCCATAGAACTTTTTCCCCTTGAAGGCCCGCTGCAAAGCGGGCCTTCTGTTTTTTCCGTCAACGCGTCCGTTCTCGCGACCGCAACAGCATGAACCTCCGGCACTTCCGAACGCGCCAGCTACAACAAGAGTTGCGATTGGGCATCCATTCTGTAACCGGCTGCAACTAACTCTTGTCTGGAAACGCCGGCTCGTAAGTCACTCCCGAGCAAGCTCGCCCTAAGGGATAATCATTAGAATGACTCTAATAAAACGGCATAGGCCGAAGTTTGCGTTCGGCTTAATCGCATGCGCCATCTGGCTCTGGGCCATTCCGGCCAGGGCACAACAACAGCCGGACACGCCGGCCGCGGAATCCTCAGGCACTCAGGTTGATCCGGCAACGCCTCCAGCTGCGTCTGCGGGAGTTCTACCGCAGCCCGTAGACCCCGCCACCACCGAAAAGGGCGGTCAAACACGAGGGCAAAACACGGTCAACAAGGATCGGCTCTTCGGCGTTCTACCGAATTACGCCACCGTTGAAACCGAACATCAATTCGAGCCGATGACGGTGAAGGAAAAGTTCAAGCTGACGGCTGACGCCATGATCGATCCCGCCACTTTTCCATTCATTGGCCTGCAGGCTCTGATCGGGCAGGCCCAGAACAGCGATCCCGAATACGGCCAGGGCATGAAGGGATATAGCGCAAGGTACGGCACCGCGTACGGAGATGCCCTGATCGGCACCTCGATGACCACGTCCTTGTTTCCCTCACTGCTGCACGAGGACCCGCGCTACTTCCAAATGGGCCACGGCACGATTTTGCACCGCGCGCTGTATTCGGTAAGCCGCATTTTCGTGACGCGCAACGACAGCGGAACTCACGGGTTCAACTACTCCGAGATCGCCGGCAACTTCGTGGCAGCGGGAATCTCCAACGCCTACCATCCCGCGCAGGAGCGCACCATGACGAACACGCTAAGCGTCTGGGGCACCGATACCATGTGGGATGCCGTCTCCAACGTCGCCAAGGAATTTTGGCCGGATATTCGCCGGCATTTTACGAGGAAAAGCGACTGACGGTCCGGAATAAGCCAGGACCAGGATTTTCGCATTCGAGACTGCGATGGCATTAAGCGACCGGAATTGCCGGCGAGCGACTGCGCGGGTCATCTCCCTGATCACCACGGGGGAAAATCCTGATAAGGTATTCACCGTGATACCGCGAACGGACTCCTCAAGGCGCCCGGCAACCCGATTCATCTGGGCTTTAATCGTTGCCACTGGAAGCCTGGCCACGTTGATCGCAGCCCTCCTGCTCTGCTGTCCATCTCGCGCTCAGGCCCAGCAGACAGATCCCCAATCGTCAGGCAGCATCAGCGGCACGATTGTGGATCAAACCGGCGCTGCCATCGCCGGCGCGAAGATAACGCTCACGCGCGAAGGCCAGACTTCAAAACAAGAACTGCAGTCCGGCGACGACGGGCAATTCTCGTTCGCCGGCATCGCCCCCGGTCCTTTCGAGCTCACCATCACATCAGCGGCCTTCGCGACGCATTCTTACGCCGGAGTCCTGCACCAGGGCGAAATATCCGTTATTCCCCCGATCACGCTAGCCATCGCCAGCGAGGTCACTTCCGTGACGGTCACGCCCTCGCAGACCGAACTCGCCGAAGTGCAGCTCAAGGATGAAGAAAAGCAGCGCGTCATCGGCTTCATTCCAAACTTTTATGTCAGCTATGTTCCCGACGCCGCTCCGCTAAGCCCCAGGCAAAAACTTGAACTGGCCTGGAGGACCACGCTTGATCCAGTCACCTTCGGAATAAACGCCGCCGTCGCCGGGCTCGAGCAGGCCGTGGATGAATACCCCGGATACGGACAGGGCGCGCAAGGTTACGGAAAGCGCTACGGCGCGGCCTACGCCGACTCCGTCACCAGCACTTTCATCGGGAGCGCCATTCTGCCTTCGCTCTTCAAGCAAGATCCCCGTTATTTTTACAAGGGAACCGGCAGCACCGCCTCGCGGCTGGCCTACGCCCTTGCGAACGCGGTGATTTGCAAGGGCGACAACAAACGCTGGCAGCCGGCTTACTCCTATCTCCTTGGGGATCTTGCCGCTAGTGGTATCTCCAATCTCTACTATCCCGAAAAAAGCCGTGGACTAGGATTGACTTTCGAAAACGCGGCAATCGGAATTGGCGCCACCGCGGCCGGGAATGTCCTGCAGGAATTTATCGTCCGCAAGTTGACTTGGAGTCTTCCCCACCACGTGCCGGCCAAATCCTAGACCGCCCCTCGCTTCACGCGCGAGCGGAACTGCCGGCCGAGTTCAGGACCTTTTCGTAGTAAGCCTCGTAGAGCGGAATAATATCGTTCGAGCAGTATTGGCGGCGCGCGCTGGCGCGGGCCATCTGCCCCATCATGCGCCCGCGGTCGGGACGCGTCAGAATCTCGAGCGCGTACTTCGCGGCGGTGTCCACGTCGCGCGGCTCGAAAAGATAGCCGTCCACGCCGTGCGTCACCACCTCCGGCAGGCCTCCCACGTTCGTGGCGACCACCGGAACTTCGCAGGCCATCGCCTCCAGCGCCGCCAGACCGAAGGATTCCTCGTCGCTGGGCAAAAGAAACAGGTCCGCCAGCCCCAGCTTTTCGTGCACACGATCCTGTTTGCCGAGAAAATGCACATCCCTGGTTAACCGCTTTTTTCGGACGATGTACTCCGCCGCCCCACGATCGGGCCCGTCGCCGATGAGCACCAGCTTGGCGGCGATCTTTTCGCGGACCAGCGCGAAAATCGCCACGACATCGGTCAGCCGCTTCACCGGGCGAAAATTCGAAAGGTGCATCAGGATCGGCTCGCCGCCGGGCGCCCATCGCGCGCGCGCCGCGGCGTCGTCCGACTTCTTGTACAGGTCGCAGTTGACGAAGTTCGGAATCACATCAATGGGCCGCTTAATTTCAAATTCCTTCAGGGTTCGATCGCGCAGATAGTGGGAAATGGCCGTCACGCCGTCGCTCTGCTCGATCGAAAACCGGGTGATGGGCAGATAACTGCGGTCGCTGCCGACCAGAGTAATGTCCGTGCCGTGTAGCGTGGTGATGAACGGCAGCCGCCGGGGCGCCGCCATCATGCGCGCCAGCAGCGCGCTGACCGAGTGTGGAATCGCGTAGTGCACGTGCAGCAAATCGAGCTGCGCCTGCTCGGCTACTTCACCCATCTTGGTCGCGAGCGCCAGCGTGTAGGGCGGATGATCGAACAGCGGATAAGTGGTGACTTCCACCTCATGGAAAAAAATCCGCTCGCTCGCTCCCGTCAGGCGAATGGGCATCGCGTAACTGATGAAGTGAACTTCGTGGCCGCGCGCGGCGAGCTCGATGCCCAGCTCGGTGGCGACCACACCGGAGCCGCCGTACGTTGGGTAGCAAGTGATTCCGATTTTCATGCGGACCGCCGGCCGCGGCGGAGCGAACCTGAGCGCAGACGGCGATGATGAGGCCGCGGGTTTCGCACGGGGGAGTTCCTACTGCCCGTTGGTGCCGCCAAGAGCCGCTTCGTCGCCTTCCTTGTAAAGGTAGCGAATCGAATGCTTGTAGATGAGAAGATTCGGGCTGCCGAATCTCGTGAGTTTAATGCAATCCCGGTCATACCATTCCACCGTTCCGCGAAGCACCTCGCCATCCGTCAAAACCACGGCGACGGGCGTGCGCGATTGCATCTGCTTCACGTAATAAAAATTCTCGGCGAAAGTTTGGTCGGGCGGCGCGGGTTTCTTCCGCGGTGGCGGAGCCGCCTGCGGAGCGGGCTGCGCCGGTCGCGGTACGTATGTTTCCTTCATGTCGGTCAGGGCAGGACGAAATAGTTTGCGGTTCACCATAAGCGCTCCTCAGATGGCTGCCTTATATGACTACGTATGCTGAGATTCGGTTGCAACATTTTGCAATAAACTTAGGTTGACCCGGGGCCTAGCGCATGCCAAGAGAGGTGACCACCGCATCCAAACCCAGCTGCCGGCCGATATTGCGCCGCAACCGGCCCTCAAGAGTGTCCAGTGCACGCGTGGCCATCTGGACCCACTCCCAAGTGATCTTCTTGCCGAGGGCTTCCAGTTCCTGTCGCAGGTCGGGGTTGCGAAGGAGAGTGCTCTTGGAGCCCACCGAGGATTCCAGCAAGTCGGTAAGCAGACTATAAAACAGCGCCAGAATATTTTCAAACGATTCATGCTCCTGCTTGGAAAGCTGAGCAGTCGCCGCGAATATGTCCCCGTATTTCTGCCCGGCGACCGCCTGATCGAGCAGGCTGAGCACGCTCTTGCGCAGCCGCGCCGATTCTTCCAGGTCCAGCGCCAGTGCCGCGCCCGGGCTACCGGCAGAAAGCTGCGCCGCCAGTTTGCGTTCCGCGGGCTTCGCGTCGGAGCGATCCTTGAGAAACTGTTCGATCTGTTCCGCGGGCACGGGCGCGAAATGGAATTGCAGGCAGCGGGAGCGGATGGTCGGCAGCAGCGCGTCGGGAGTCGCGGCCAGCAGGATCAGCGTCGCCGATTCCGGCGGCTCCTCAAGAATCTTGAGAAAGAGATCCGCGTCGTTCCAACGCATCGTATCCGCGCCGTCGAGGATGAAGACTCGCCGCCGGCCCTGCGGCTTGAAATACGCCGCGCGCTGCACCGCGCGCAATTGCCCCACGCGAATCATCGGCCGGGCCACGGGATTGCGCAGCCGCACCGGATCCGGAACGATCAGCCACACGTCGGGATGCGTTTCCAGGATCAGCGGCATGCGCTCCACGGCAGCCGCGTCGGCGGATTCACCTCGCTCGGTCAGGCCGGCCTCGATCAGCTGCGCGGGATCGGCCAGCCGCGCGATCCGCAGGCAGGAAGCGCACTCGCCGCAGAAATCGTCCTTGAGCCGCTCGCAGTTCGCCGCCTGCGCGAACATCCGCGCCAGCGCGTATTTGCCGATGCCGCGAGGCCCGGTGAATTGCAGCGCGCTCGGAACGCGTTCGCGCCCAAGCATGCCGCGCAGCGCGCTGACGATGCGCTCATTGCCCAGAAATTCGTTAAATCCCATGGGTTGACCTGATCCGTTTACCCTCTCGCCTGGATCCCGGCCTGAATGCGCGATTCCACGGCTGCCACTATCTCCGCGTGAATTGCCGCGGGCTCGCGCAGCGACCGTGAGTCGGCATCGAAACACTCGATCGTGATCCAGTTCGTCTGCCGCGCCAGCTGGTCATACACGCGCGCCGCCGCTTCCAGATGCGCCAAGTCTGCCTCCTGCAGATCGCGGCGCGATTTGGTGTAGTCGCGTGTTCCCTTCTGGCCCACCAGGCGATGCGCCTCGGCTACCGGCAGCCGAAGAAAAATTGTCAGATCCTCGGTCGGCAGCGCGTAGACCTGGTATTCGAGCTGCTTGAGCCACGCCAAAAACTCGGCTCGCTTCTCGCTCGGCACGCGCGCACCTTGATGCGCCAGATTCGAGGCCACGTAACGGTCTGCCAGGACCAGCTTGCCGGATGCCAGCGCGGAATCAATCGCCGGCTTCGATTCCAGCCTGTCGCCGGCGTACAGCAGCGCGGAAAAATGCGGGTCCACGGCGGCCAGCGATCCGAATTCTCCGTTGAGATACTGCGCCACTAGCTTGCCGAAAAAGCCGTCGTAGTTGGGGAAGCTGATCTGCGACAGCGCCATTCCGCGCCGCGTCAATTCGCGAGCCAGCGCTTCGAGCTGCGTGCGCTTCCCGGAGCCGTCAATTCCCTCGAGTACGATGAATTTTCCGGGAGCAGACATGGAAGTGACCGCCAGTTTACCAGCCGCAAGCGACTGGTGACTAGTGGTGATCCCGCGAACGCCGATCGCCAAGCCGCGCCGAACACAAGTCGAAGAATCTCTCTTCGGTGCTCGCGAATGAGGGAGCTTAACCAAGCCGCACAATTCTTTGCCGGCAATACCCGCATGCTAGAATCACGCCGATGCCGGTACAAAACAGTTCCATCGCCGCGAATCTCGCGCGTGTGCGCGAGCAAATCGCGCGGGCGGCCGAGCGCTCGGCGCGCCCAGCGGACGAAATCACACTGGTCGCGGTATCGAAAACTTTCCCGGCGGAGGCCATTCGCGCCGCGTTCGACGCCGGCCTCCGCGATTTCGGCGAGAATCGCCTGCAGGAATTCGAGGCCAAGCAGCCCAAACTCGCGGATCTACACGCGGCCTGGCATTTCATCGGCCACCTGCAGAGTAATAAAGCGCGCCGCGCGGCGGAACTGTTCGACCGGATGGATTCCGTGGACAGCCTCGCGCTCGCGCAGAAGCTCGATTCCGCGGCGGCCGAGCATGGAAAGCGGCTGCCGGTATTGATCGAGGTTCACCTCGGCGCTGAAGCGACAAAGAGCGGCGCAAGCGAGGCGGAATTGCCGGCGCTAGCGGAGAGTCTCGCAACACTCGCGCACCTGGAATTGTGCGGCCTCTTAGCCGTCCCTCCCTACTCAGCAGAGGCCGAAAACGTACGCCCCTACTTTCGCGAGCTGCGCGAACTTCGCGACAGCCTGAGCCGCCGTCTCCGGCAACCCTTGCCCAGGCTTTCCATGGGCATGAGCCACGATTTCGAAGTCGCCATCGAGGAAGGTTCGACCGAAATCCGCATCGGCACCGCCCTCTTCGGCGAGCGCGCGAAAATCGGGCGATAGCCGTGAGCTCCACACCTGCAGATTCGGGGGCAGGTGCCGAATGGCGTCTTTCCTACGAATAGCGCAGCCAGCGGGCGAGTTCGGGAAGCGTGGGACGCTTGCCGTACATCAGAATGCCGACGCGGTATATTTTCGCCGACGCGAAGATGACGGCGACCGCCGTAGCGAACAGCAAAGCGATCGATAGGACCATCTGCCACGCCGGCGGCATTTGCAGAGAGACTCGCAATGGCATCAGCACCGGCGCGAAAAACGGGATCTCCGACAAAATCACCGAAGCCCGTGACGAGGGATCGTTCAGCACCAGGCTGTAAATCACCATGGTGAAGACCAGCGGCGCCATGGCAATCCATTGCAGTTGGCCGGCATCCTGCTCGTTCGAGCAGGCCGCGCCGACCGCGGCGAACATCGAGGAATAGAGAAAATATCCGCCGAAAAAGTAGAAGCCCGCGTAGATCAGCAACGGAATGGGGAGATGCAGGCCGGAAAGCACGGAACTCCCTCCGGTCATCGCCGACATGGCCGCGCCGTACGAAGCAAGCAAACCAAGAGAAGCGGTCCAGATGAAAAATTGCGTGAACGCTACCGCGGCTACGCCCAGAATCTTCCCCGCCAGCAGCTCGAATGGATTCACCGCGGAAATCAGGACCTCCATCGTGCGCGAGGTCTTCTCCTCGAGCACCGAGCGCATGGTGATGATGCCGTACATCAACAGTGAGGTGTAAAGCAGAATCACGATGGCGATGGCCACGCCGATCGTCTGGCCCTTTTCGACCGACTCGCCCTCCTTGCTGACCTTGATGACCTGCAAATCGGCGCCGTGGACGATGTCGCGCAGGTTATCCAGGTGAATGCCGCGCGCGTTCAATCGCGCTTCGACCACGGCTTGATTCACCGCGTTGGTGAGCGGCTCGAGCAGCGAGAAATTGCCGGGATTTTTCGTGTGCAGCTCGACCGGCTTGCTGAGGTCGCGCGGGATCAGCAGATACGCGTCGAGCTGGCCGGAATTGATTTTGTCGCGCAGTCCATCCTGCGCGCCGCTGGACGAGGCGGGCCGGTCAATCGTTTCGGTGATGTTGAACTGCGGCTGGCCGTTCGGGAGCTTGGCGTCGAGGCCCCGCGCCACCGCGGGCGCGATTCCCCCGGCGTCGTCCACAATCGCGAAGCGCAGGCTTTGCTTCGATTGATGGCCGACAAGGAACACGATCAGCAGCGTGAAGCCGATGCCGATCAACGGCACGATCAGCGTGCCGATCACAAAACCCTTCGTCTTCACGCGGGTCACGTACTCGCGTTTGATAATCAGCCAGAGTTTACGCATGGGTGGTTTTCTCGATGAATATTTCGTTGAGCGACGGTTCGAGCAGCTCGAACCGGATGATCTGCGCTCCCGATTGCACGGCGGCTTTCAGAATTTCCTGCGCGTCCGCGCCAGGTTTCAATTTGGCCTCCACGCCCGAGGCGAAGCGGTTCACGGAAGCAACCGCGGGGTGATTCAGAAAAGCGTCGGAACCCGTGAATTCAATGTGCACCGTGTTCTTCCCGTAGGATTGTTTGATCGCGCGCAGGTCGCC
>Ga0210409_10008221_pt1 | contig 10650 bp, 6 predicted proteins | sample IncBWH17MmetaG_FD_161649 | JGI IMG/M metagenome (GOLD analysis project Ga0210409, IMG submission 161649) | Forest soil microbial communities from Barre Woods Harvard Forest LTER site, Petersham, Massachusetts, United States - Inc-BW-H-17-M | ecosystem: Environmental > Terrestrial > Soil >...
CGACGAGAAGTTGGCGGCAATCAACGTCGCCTCGAGCCCGGCACTGATACATGCCGAAAGCCTGAGCCCCCAAACGCGCGGTCGACAAAATCTAAAACGGCGTCCCGACCTCAACCGCCCTTGGTGAGGCCTTTGCGGCTTTGCAGCGGAGGTTGACATGCGGTCAGAGCATGCTAAAGTTTCATCCGGAGATATCATTAAGGCATCCCGCCCATCTGACAGTGCATCGCGATTCGGAAGACTGCTGAACCCTAGGTTGTCCGCGGCCAACCAGAACCTCCAGCCCCAAATCGAATAATCACGTTCTGCCTGCACGGACGGACCTGAAACCGCCTGAGTCCTTCGAGCTGCTGTAAATCGCGGCGCAGGACCGGGCAAGTGGTGAAGTCGGAAGGCCTTCACGGATTTAAGTAGATCAAAAACGCAGTTGGACGCTCGTTCAAAAATTAAGGAATCGAACATGAAAAACGGAATCGAACACTCAAAAGCAGTTAGTCAGAGCGAAATCGCGGTAGTTGCTTACCACATGTGGGAAATGGCAGGCCGCCCCGCGAGCCGGGATCTGCAGTTCTGGCTGGACGCGGAAGCTCAGCTTCGCGCGGCCGCAAAGACTGCTACCACTCCGCCGGCTGCACATCTGTCAGCGGTGGACTCAAAAAATAACACCGTCCACAAGCCCGCCAACATACCACTTGGGCTTTCTCAGAAGGACTCATCAAAGTCTCGGCAAAACGTGCCCAGGTTCTGAGCCGGCGACGACCTGTGGCCGGGAGCATTTCGTAAGATTGACCCGAGGATGGGAGAACCAGTGCATGCGGGGCCCTGCTCCGCGTTTCACCTGGCCCACCCTCGTGTTCATCGTGATGCCGCTCAAGTTGGGGTTTCCGCAATGTGACGAAATCGGCAGATTCTTATCTGCCTTTATATTTACACTTAATTTTCCGTGGACCGCAAAAACTCTTATAAGGCTAACATGATCAACAGAGCGAACAATCCCGATGACGAGAGAGGGCGAAGCAGTCCAGGCAAAAGGCGGTTACCGCGCGCGCCGTTCATATTCGGAGCAAAGGCGAGCGGCAAGGCATCGCACGTGAGAAAAGCCAACGGTATTCCGGTTAAGAGCGACGGCGCTGAGGCATGCACGGCCCCGGCGAAAGACCATCCGGGGAACGCCAGTTCTGGCGACCAGCTTGAGGGGTTGAACATGACAGAGGTAATCAAAACTCTGATCGAGATGGCCCGTGAGCAAGGCCATCTTACTTACGACGACATCAATGATGTCCTGCCCGATGGCGCGTCTCCCGATGATTTGGACACGCTGTACACCAAACTACAGAGCGTTGGCATCGAGGTAGTAACTCATGCGGAGGTTGAAAAGGCCAAACCCGAGGAACCGGAGGCGCAGGAGGATCGGTCGTTCGATTCGCTGGATGACCCTGTTCGAATGTACATGAACCAGATGGGTAAAGTGCCACTGCTCAGCCGCGAGCAGGAGATTGAGGTCTGCAAATGCATCGAAAAGGCCGAATTGGAGATGACACGCCTGGTGTATAGCTTGGGCTTTACAGCCAAGGAGCACAGCACGATCGCCCAGAAGCTGCTGGCCGACCCACCCAAGGAACGTTTTGACCGCATCGTGGTGGATAGCAAAGTCACCAGCCGTGAGAGCCACCTGCAAGAGCTCCGCGGCCTGTTGAAAAAAATGCAGGCGCTGGACGCACAGGTGGACGAGCACTATGCCTTGTGGAAAAAGGCGTTGTCCGTTGGCCGCCGCGAAAAGCTTTTTGCCGAGCTCCAAAAACTGGAGAGCCGCCTCCAGGCAACGTTTCCGAAGTTCTTTTACAAGCAAAAGATGGTCGAGGACATAATCGTCGTGGCCGGCAACCTCCAGGCAAAGTTCCAAGCCGGGCTGAAGCGCATCCAGGAGTTCGAACGCGAACCCAAAAGCAGCCGCCAACAAGCGGCCCTGCAGGAGGAGCGCGCCCAGATCCTTGCTCTGGAACAATTGGCCCGCGGGTCGCACCAGGAGTTTGCCAAAGCGTTCGAACAGTTGCAGCGAGCAGCAAACCAAGCCCATGAGGCCAAGAGCCACATGGCGGAAGCCAACCTGCGGCTGGTGGTGTCCATCGCGAAGAAGTACGTCAATCGTGGCCAATCCTTTCTGGACTTGGTTCAGGAAGGCAACATCGGCCTGCTCAAAGGAGTCGAGAAATTCGATTATCGGCGCGGCTATAAGTTTTCCACTTATGCGGTGTGGTGGATTCGGCAGGCCGTGACTCGCTCAATCTCCGACCAGGCCCGCACGATCCGTATCCCGGTTCACATGATTGAATTGATGAGCAAGCTTTGGCGCACGCAGAAACAGCTTGGCCAGGAGTTGGGCCGAGAGCCGACGGCCGAAGATCTGGCCGACGAATTGCGTCTGCCTACCGCTCGAATCAACGCGCTGTTGAAGATGGCCCGCCAGCCCATCTCGCTCGACGCACCGGTGGGGGAGGACGGGGATGTAAGCGTGGGTGATTTTATCGAGGACCAGGGCGCGGAAAACCCGGCGGCCGGTGTCAGTCAGAGCCTGCTCAAAGAGAAGCTGGACACTGTGCTGACCAGTCTCAGCGCACGCGAGCGGACGATCCTCGAAATGCGCTTTGGTCTGGTCGATGGCTACGGCCACACCTTGGAGGAAATCGGAAGCCTGTACAACGTCACACGGGAGCGCATCCGGCAGATCGAAGCCAAGGCGTTGCGTAAGCTCAGGCATCCGACTCGGGCTCACCACCTTCAGGGCTTCTTGGAGACTCCTCAAGAAGCCGACTTGCGCGGCACTTTGACTGCCATTTTTTGAACCGATGCCGCAAACTGTGGATCTCAGGGAGCCTGCACTCTGAATTTCCTTTCTCCAAGAGTTCGTTTCGAAGGCCGAATGCCAAAGCAGATGCAGGCGGGATCTGGGCTCGGCCCAAAGAGGTTATTCCAATCCAATTTTTTTGCGTTTCCGGTAAAGCGTTGCTTGATCAATTCCCAGGACTTGAGCTGCTTCAGCCAGGTTGGCGGTTCGTTCCAGGACTTTGCGAATGTGCGCTTCCTCCAGTTGCTCCATGGAAACTAACGCACCAATCTGCAGCGCGGTGTCGCTTCCGTTGCTTCCGGCCAGAGCCTGGCCGCGCAATTCCGCGGGAAGATCTTCCAGGTTAATCTTGTTTCCTTGGGACATGATGACCGCGCGTTCGATGGCGTTGCGCATTTCACGCAGGTTGCCTGGCCACGAATAGGCGCCGATAGCCGCCGAGGCCTCCCCAGAAAAGCCGTCGAGCCGGCGCCCACACAGAGCGGTAAAATGCTTGAGGAAATGGCCGGCAAACCGAATGAGATCGTCTTGGCGCTGCCGCAGCGGAGGCATTTCCGCAGTGATAACATTGAGCCGAAAGTAAAGGTCTTCGCGAAAAGCGCCTTCAGCGGCGCGCTTTTTAAGATCGTGGCTGGTGGCGGCGATGATGCGCACTTCGGCCTGACGGATGACATTTTCCCCCACCCGCTCATATTCGCGTTCCTGAAGAAGTCGCAGCAACTTGGGCTGGATTTCTATCGGCAGGTCGCCAATTTCGTCGAGGAAGAGGGTCCCCCCAGAGGCTGCTTTAACTTTACCCCAATGGTCTCGCATGGCGCCGGTGAACGCGCCTTTGACGTGGCCGAACAGCTCGCTTTCGAGCAGTTCCTTGGACAGACTCGGACAGCTGACGGTGATAAAGGGTTTGTCGGCAAGATGGCTCTGCTGGTGAACGGCGCGGGCAACTACGCTTTTGCCGGTGCCGCTTTCCCCCAGGAGCAGGATCGAGGCCGGTGTTTTGGCCGCCCGCAGCAAGGTGTCCATCACGTCTTTCATGCGGGGCGTGTTCGATTCCAAAAGAATCTCAGGACTCTGAGCATTGCTGTCTTTAATTTCCCGTTCCAGCCGCTCGATGTTCTGGTTGAGTTGGTGGAAGCGCTGCACACGGGCAAGCACCAGGTGAAACTGTTCGCGGGTAAACGGCTTTTCCAGGAAATCCACCGCGCCGCGACGCATGGCTTCCACAGCGTTTTTGACGCTGCCTTGCGCGGTAAAAATGATTACGGGCAGATTGGGCTGGCGCTTGAGAATTTGCTCAAGGATATCGAGCCCTTTTTCTGCCCCAAGATTAAGATCCAGCAGCACCGCGTCGAATTTTCCTTCCTTTAGCTCAGTGAGCCCCAACTCTCCCGAGCAGGCGGCTTCGGCGTAATGGCCCTCGCTGTCGATGAGCAAGCACGTCGCGTCGCGGAATGTCTTATCGTCGTCGATGACCAAAAAGTCCATATGACAATATTAATGAGCGATCATTGCTCGAGGCAAACGGAAGGCGAAGGTTGTGCCGTGGCCCAGGGTACTTTCGCAAGCCAATTCACCATTCATCGCCAGCACGAGTTTCTTGACGATGCTTAGGCCAAGGCCGGTGGAGGGCTCGCCTCCTGTTGGTCGCGCCGATAGGCGGCCATAGCGGCGGAACATGCGAGTTTTATCGATTTCGCTGAAGCCGGGACCTTCATCCTGAACCTGACATTCGACGAACCTGGCACCTGGCGGGCAAACGGTGAGGCGAATCTGCTTGCCTGGCGGAGAAAACTTGATGGCGTTGGACAAGAGATTATCGAGCACCTGGTTGAGGGCGGCGCCATCGGCCAGCACGAGCAGGCCGTCATGAGGGAGGACGATCTCAACAACAAGTTGCTTGCCCTGGGCGGCCTGCTGGTGCTGCTGGACGGCGCGAGCGGCCGCGTCTGACAGGCTGACTGGCTCGGACTTGAAGTTCAAGCCGTGGTCCGCCGAAGCATTGGCCAAGAACTCCTTCACGAAGGTGAGCATCTGACTGCTCGAGTGCGAGATATTCTCGACCATCAGCCGCAGCTTCGGGTCAGCGATCCCCCCGGCACGGTCGCGGAGCAGTTGCGCGCTCATGTTCATGCCGCCCAGGTGATTCTTGAGGTCATGCGTCAAGATACCGAGCAATTCATCCCGGTCCTCAGCAAGCTGCTTCAGCTCGTCGCGGGCTCTTTTGAGCGCGAGGTGAGTACGGACGCGCGTCACCAACTCGGCGTGGTTGAAAGGTTTCGTGATGTAGTCCACGCCGCCGCTTTCCAGCGCGCGAACGATCAAGCCCTTGTCGTCGGCGGAAGAAAGAAAGATGATGGGAATCTGGGCCCACTCCAGGTTCTCGCGAATGCGGCGGCAAACCTCGAATCCGTCCATCTCCGGCATTAACAGGTCGAGCAGGATGAGGTCGGGTCGCCGGGCTGCCAACCGCTGGAAGGCCTGCGCTCCACCGGTCGCGGGAAGAATCTCGAATCCAAGCTGGCCCAAAGCCCCGCCAATCACTTGGATGTTGGACTCCTGGTCATCGACGACAAGCAGGCAGCCGGCGTTGTTTCCTGTGATCGGGGTGTCAGACATGTGGCGCTGTTGTCAGAATGGTATTAGATGGGCCGGGCCAAAGAGGTTTCGATTAACTCGATCAAGCCCGGAAACACGCCGAGATGATGTTCCATTTGGCCGATGGCGTAGGCGTCGGCAAAGGTCGTGAGGGAGGCGGCGTACGTCGTCAGCGGAAGGCAATGAGCCGCCTGGCCGAGGGAAAAGAGCTTGTGGGCAAAGGCCCGTGTCTCGTTAACCGCGAGGGTGTCACGCAGGGCTGGCCATGGTGAGGCCTCCTGGCGGCGAAGCTCGAGAGCGAGTTCCTGCCATTGAGCGGCTTGCTCGGGCAGAGGAGCGGGAACGCCCGCAAACGTTTCGCCAGAATTGCGCTGATTCAACGGATCCTTGAGGGGCGCCTGCTGGAGAAACTGCGCCAGTGCCAGGAAGAGCGCGCGCCGCGAGAAAGGCTTGCGAATGTAGCCGCTGAATTGGCTTTGCAGTTCCGCCTCTTCGCCGGACTCACTCGAAGCGGTGACGGCGATGACCGGCAGCGACGCCAGCTTCGCCTGCTTGCGAATCTCGGCCAGTGTCGCTCGTCCGTCCATCACCGGCATTCGAATATCGAGCAAAACGACATCGGGTTTTATCGTTCTCAAACACTCCAAAGCTTCCTGACCATTGATCGCAAAGTGGACCCGGTGATGCGTTTTCTCGAAGATGCCTGCCATTAGGTCGCGATTGGCTCGGTTGTCATCCACCACGAGCAATGTGGCGGGCGCGAAGTCATTAAAGTCCACCGCTCCACCCGGTTCGGCGTGATCTCCCACCGGCAACCGCCCCGAAACGGGGACATTCGAGAACCGCAAGTGGAAGACCGTGCCTTGGCTGACGGTGCTATCGACGGCCAGGGTTCCTCCCATCAACTCGGTAAGGCGCTTGACGATGGTGAGACCGATGCCGGTGCCTTCCTTTTCCGCGGTTCGGCGGGAATCGGCCTGGACGAACGGCTTGAAAATCTCCTCAATTTTATCCACCGGGATTCCAATGCCGGTGTCTTCTACATCAATCAATAGCGTCCCGGTGCCATCGTGATCCCGGTTTTGCCAGGAGACTCGGGTTCTGACGCAACCTCGCTCGGTGAACTTAATGGCATTGCTGAGCAGGTTCACGAGGACCTGTCGCAACCGCAGCCGATCCAGCAACAAGGCACGAGGCAAGTCGGGTGCGAGCTCGAACTGGAGTTGGAGTGACTTCATGACAGCCTGCTGCCCGAAAACAGTGCGCAGAAACTCGCATGAATCCCGCATATCGGTGGGATCGGGGTGCAGTTCCAACTTGCCAGCCTCGAGCTTGGACAAGTCGAGAATGTCATTGATCAAATGCAGTAACGCCGAACCGCTGTCGCGAATGGCCCGCACATATTGCGATTGCTTGGGTGTGAGCCCCTCGGGCTCGAGCAGTTCGCTGAAGCCGAGAATCGCGTTCATGGGGCTGCGAATCTCGTGACTCATATTGGCCAGGAAGGCGCTCTTCTCTCGCACCGCCTGCTCCGCGTGCACTTTCTCTTCCAACAACTCCCGCCGGGCTCGCTCCTGGTAGTAATCGACCCGGTAGAAGTAAAGCGCGAACAATCCCGCACCAACACCTAGCAAACCGGCCATCCAGGTCATCTGGTGGACCAGTTTCATTTCGTGGCGAGTGGCCTCGCCGGTAGCGGACAGAAGATCGAGCCGATTATCGTGGCGCCGTTTGATGATCTCGCGGATTCGGTCCATGGTCGTTTCTGCTTGATCAGGACCGGCAGCCACGTCTGAAGCCGGCGGACTGTTCGCGGCGCGCAGCACGAGGGCCTGGCGGAGGCCAGCCAACTCGACTTCAATCAACGGGCGCAACTCATTCAGGTCTTGTTGCCCAGCCAGGTCGTCCCTTGAAGAGGCCGTGAGCCGATCGAATGCCTCAGGGAAAGTGCGGGCCGCGTTAGTGAAAGCTTCAAGATATGCCTCTTTCCCCGTCAGCAAATAGCCCCGCTGGCTTGCCTCAGCGTCCTGCAGGACCGAAAAGAGCTGATTCATCGACCCACGAAACTGCTCGGCCGCAGCCGAGGCGTCGATGCTGCGAGAAAAGCGGCTCCAAGCTACGGCACCCATGACGACACTGGCAACCGTGACGATCAGCCAAAAGATAGCTAACGGCCCGATAATCCCGTGTCGAAATCGGTAGATCATGCGCTTCCCCGCGTCGAGTCGAGCGCACACGCGTCCGGCCAATGAAGGAGATCCTAACATATCATGCAAAATGCATGCTGTATATACCTGTTATTCCTGAGGTTAATCGCGACACGACGCCCGCATCGGTCATCGGTTCGTCATCAACGACCAGCAATGTCTCGGCCGGATGAGATAATTCTCTGGAAGTTGGAGAGAAAGGAGCCGGCTGCGACTGGCTGGGATCAATCGGCATTGGTGTTGCGCGATAAGTTCTCATCCTGCTCCTCCGGGATCACGAAGCGCTGGTTGGCCTCGAAAGACAACCAGATGTGCGTTGACGGCCAACCGCACAAGCCCTTTCGCCCTCCCCGCTCCCCAGGCACGATATGAGGCGGCGACGATGTCACCAAAGGTGAGCGATTTTTTGTGGCCAGTGGTTTTCATGGAATTTTTTCCATGCTACTAGCTAAGGTCGGACCAATGTCACATGTGGTATTATAAGGTGTTTAAGCGGTGGCAATTAGGCTTCTGGAGCCAGGTCAACCTTGTGGTGAAGAGGAACAGTATCGTGCAATTCGCACGAGCGTACATCCAAGAACTGTGCGACTTGCACATCTTAAGGTTCAGAAAAGTGTGGCCGATGCGCGGTGAAAGAATGGCAAAGAAAAGACGCACTCCATTTCAAGTGTTGAGTGCGCCTTTCAGGCATAAGTCATTCTGTCCCCCTTGATGCCCCCGAAGAGTATTGGCGAGTTGACGCGACGCCGCCTAGAGGGGGAAATCCCCGATGCCATTGAACGCTACGGTTTGCAGGTGCATTGGGCGGGTGAATCACAGCCCAGCACCGAACTGGAACAGGCAGGAGGGCAGGCAAGGAACGCCGTGACGTGCAACTTGCATTCATCGTGTTGCGTCGTCTTGCATATTGCAGACGCTGTGGATGTGGGGGGGCGATGGGGCTTTTGACCCGACCCGGGATTTTCCGTCCCGGCTCAGCTGAGAATGCGGGCAGGCTGTTGTTGACAGGACGGTTGCGAGTTTGAAGTGGCCACCGCTTCGAACCAAGCGTACTGCTCGCCCAGCACGAGCACTTCTGGCACAGCACACGCTAAAGGATGCGGTAGAGGTGCTAATCCGCACCAAGGAAAACAATCAAAGAAGAACAGGTAAAATTATGTCATTAGTCACAATTGTCGTCACTCTCATCGTAGTCGGAGTTTTGCTTTGGCTCGTCAACACCTACATCCCGATGGATGGGAAAGTCAAAAAGATCCTCAATATCGTCGTGGTCGTAGTGGTAGTGCTCTGGCTGCTGAATGTTTTTGGCGTGTTGGGCCATCTGCGCGACGTTCGGGTCTCGAACGCATCGCCGGCAGTCGCCGGCATGGCTTCGGAGTCCGGCCTTTTGGTAAACACAGCTCAAAAAATCTAACGCGCTTAGGAAACAAGGCTGCCCGGCGCATGCCGGGCAGCCTTGAGTTATGTTCCCTTGCAGGCTACTCCTGCTTGATAAGATAGTAGCCCTGGTTGCCAGCGTGAGTGGCGCTATCCAGATAATCGGTGGTCGGGAAAACCCCGGAAATGTTGGTGGCCAGAGGCGTCCAAATCGGAGTCGGCGAAAGCGTGCTGGAGAACAACACCGTGTAAGTCTTGCGCGGCACGCCGTTCCAAATCAGGTCTAGACCGCCGGCTTGGGGCGTTACATCTGTGAAGTTTGGCACGCTGACTCTCACGGAGAGGTCGTCAATCAGCATCACGCCTGTCACCGTCGAGGCGCCACCGGAGGCGAAATTAAACCGAAGTTGCTTCGCGCCGGCAGGAACGAGCAGCCGTTGAAGCTGCCTCTCGAACGACGATGCGGCCACGGTCCCATTCCAGCCCGAACTTTTGCCGTTCCCCGCTGTGTTAAAATCCTGGCTTGTCAACTGATTGCCCTTCGAATCTAGAAAAGCGACACTCAAGCGCATGCTGCCATTAGTGACGCTGTAGATTTGGAACCATTGAATGTCCACAACATCGCCGGCCACGGCGATTCCGGAAAGGTCCACGGCGGGGGATAGGTACCATTCCCCGTAGTTGTTGGGATCATTATCCAGCAATTCCAGCGAATGGGTTGGGCTGACCGAATTGTTGGTCGTGATTTGATCGATCGAGGGGCTGCTGCCGCCGTGCGACCAACCGCCCGAGGGAATCCCAAGGGTTCCGTTGTCCAGTTGAATTCCTTCCTCAAAGGTCGGATTGGGGAAGAAATTGCCGGTCAGCACCGTCGCAGGCAAGAGGTGGACAGCGACCGAAAGGTCATCAATAACCAATACGCCGGTGGCAAGTGCGGGTCCTCCGGAGACCAGCGAGAAACGCATCCGCACCGAACCAGGCGGCACTAAGACCTCCTGGGTCTGAAGGGTGAAGGTCGATGTGGCAACGCTGCCCTGCCAGCCGCTGCTTTGGCCGGCGACGTTGAAATCCGTTTGCCGGACAACATTGGTGTTGACGTCGAAAAACAGGAGCGAGAGCCGCATTGGGCCATTAGTAACGCTGTACAACTCCGAGTACTGGATATCGATCAGTTCGAGGGGAACCGCGTTAGTGGAGGAAAGCGCCAGGTCGGCGTCCCATTCACCATAGCTATTGGTGCCATTGTCGATGACAGCCAAGGCATGGGTCGGGCTAGTGAAGTTATTGGTGATGACCTGGCAAATGTTGGTATCACTGCCGTTGCGTACCCAGCCAGCCGGCGTACCGTTGGTTTGGTCCAGGTTGGCGCCAACCTCGAACTTGGGATTGGGCCAAAAGTTATTCGTCAAAAGCGCTGTGGGCGGCGGGGCCGTCGCCGCCAGTGCCACGGAGAGGTCATCAATGAGCATGACGCCGAAAGTAGTCTGAGGACCGCCGGACACCAGGGCAGCGCGCATTTTCACAGCGCCTGATGGCACCACCAATACTTCGTTGCGCCTGGTGAACCCGGAACCAGCAATTGCTCCCTGCCAACCGGCGCTCTGGCCGATAATCGTATTGAAGTCT
>Ga0210409_10008222_pt1 | contig 10649 bp, 10 predicted proteins | sample IncBWH17MmetaG_FD_161649 | JGI IMG/M metagenome (GOLD analysis project Ga0210409, IMG submission 161649) | Forest soil microbial communities from Barre Woods Harvard Forest LTER site, Petersham, Massachusetts, United States - Inc-BW-H-17-M | ecosystem: Environmental > Terrestrial > Soil >...
CGCTCACGAAAATCTCTTAGAATCATACAGTTGTAAGGGCGTGTAGCTCAGCTGGGAGAGCATCTGCTTTGCAAGTAAGCAGCGCAAATCACATAAGTGCCGCATCTGGTGTCGCTTACGCGGACACACGCGGTGCAACCAACCTCTCGAGTTGGACTGAAGTTGGACCGAAATTGGTGAACTGAACTCCAAAATCGGTGTCCTCCATTTCGCACAGTGATCGCGACTTCGTCGGGCTCACGGCAGTTCAACTGTCGCATACCGACCGTTGACTTCATCTCCCAGAATGGCGAAGTCGCACTTCGACGGTATTCAACGGATCGGACTTCCACAAAAAGCCTATCGAAGGCACCTCAACTTGCACCTCCAGTTGACAGGAGGCCCGAGTCCCGGTGAAGCGGAAATGTCTGGACGAGTCGTCATACTTCACAGGCTCTCCGGTTGATTTCCAAACCATCTTGAAGGTCATTCGTGCCGGAGTAGCTATCGAGTCCAGCGCCGGCCAACGCGGCTGATCGACCACTGGGACGTTCTGCATTTTCCAGCGTGAGAGTGTTTCCGTCCTGACTGATCGTGAGTCCCCCGTCCGGAACCGGAACGACCCAGTAGAGTCCGGACGGCGCAATGGGAGGATGAAAATCGTGTATCTGGTTCCCGGGAACCGCCGGTCCTCGGAATAACGAGAGTCATATATGTGTGAAGGTGGCGTAACCGCTCGCTTCATGCCGAGCTACTACCCTGGTAAGCTGCATTAAGAGAGGCTGGTCTGCTCATCGAGTGCAATGCGATGCCGCCCAGCTGTAGCGCTGCACATTGGCGACCCTCTGTTGCGGCATCTTGGCACGTTCTCCTGTGACCTTCCGTGGCAACAGCTAAGTCTGAGCGTGTGACACTCATGTGGACGCCGGCCAGATAAGACAGACTGTTACCAAATTGAGATGCTCAGATTCGATACCAATCCAGCTACCGTCAGTTGCAAAGTTCGGTGTACAAACCCGAAAATACCATGAGCTGGCTCCTAACTCGCAACGGACGATGAAATTGGAACCTGCAATTGGGTGAGCGTTTGAACCCGATCAGATTTAGTTTCACCCCTCGATAACTCGGTAAATGCCAGGAAGTAAACAGCTCTAAGCGTAAGGTAATACTCATCGAATCAAACGATTCGAGGCTTCACAATTAGGAGTTGACGATCCGCGGCCTTACAAGGTCCTTGGTGTGCGATGTGGGACTCCGGGCGGAATTTCGGCAGCCATTCACTGAGAAATGACATGCCACCAACTGAAGGCGGGCGGATTTGGAGCGACATTATAGCTAGCTGAGCCGGTCGGATCAGCTACGAAGCAGTTATTGTTGTGCTCGCCTCCGCGGGTTATTTTAGGGAGCGGAAAAGGAAAGGAGGGGGCCGCTCCGTAGCCTGCCAGGACTTCCGCCAGGGCCATGCCACGAGTTCTGCCAGCCGGTCCGCCCGGACCTGCCTTCTGCGCATTTTCTGTGGACCTTTGCGGCACGTTCTTCCTTTCTGTTTCCCGTGAGCAATTCCTTGAGCAATTCTTGTATGACTTTCCTCTCTGTGCTATCTTCCAGCGCCATTGATAGCTGATTCAGTACGTAACGCAGAGAGACCGAGACTATGAACTTCGAGAAGAGCCAAGGGTTGGAGCTGTTGCCAGGGAGACTTCCGACGCAACAAGAACTTGGACGCGATCGGGACGTCTACTCGCGGGTCCAGGAACAGATTGAAGAGTATCCGGAGGACGAGCAGCGCGCGATCCTCTGGACCATCGCGCTACAAAATGCCTTCGAGGAGCAGGGGATTGGCCGCAGCATTCCCGGCCTGGAAATGGTCACGTACGGCTTCGCTGACCCCGAGTACGAGGAGGATGCGTTTGGAGCTCTGGTGTATACCATGCCCTCCGTGCCGGAGCTCGATGATACGCTCTCGGCCGAAACCGAGCCGCGCTTCGCGGTGAAGGTCGGGAATCTCCTCTTTCCGGTATTTGTCCGGCCCGCACGATGGGAGTTCCACCAGCTGCCTCAAGTCCATCCGGCGAATGGCACTGCCGCGTGCTGGGCCAGATCCTTGAAGCCAGGTCTTCGAAAGAAGGTTGGGCTGCTGACCGCCAAGCATGTCGTCGGTCAGCGCATTCTCGGCAATCCCGTTTCTTTGACGAAAGGGCTGGGCAGGCTTCTCGATGTGGCTCCGGAAGGAATTGATGCGGCCTTGATCCAAGTACCACGCGCCCAGTTGCCTCCTCATCTGCACGCGTTTAGCGCGCAAACTCACATCGCACAATGGATTGACGTTCAGGTTTATGGTCGCGAATCGGGGGTCTTTCAGACGAAGGTCATCGAAGTCACTCCGAGCCGCGGCTCGTTGCACTACACGATTCCACTTCGGGTGTTTTTGGCGAACCCAGGGAAGCCGGGTGACTCCGGCAGCCTCGTGCTCAACGCGAACGGCGAAGGCGTCGGTATTTACATGGGAAGCGTGACGAGCCTCGCGAACGACCAAGTGGAAGGTTTTTGCCAGCACTTAAAGCAGGCTGCCGAGACGTTAGCTCTCGAGCTGCTACTTTGAGACGGGCTCGAAAAAACGGAGGCGACATGAAAAACCAAAAGACCAAATCGGCTGCGCGTAAGGCGAGCCCGGATGATCCGGGCATTATTCTCTTCCAGGGGGAAAAGCCCGCGCCCAGGGCGGGTGCAGTTGAGCTCCATTTATTCGGTTCCGACACGCCAGGAACACTCTTTGGGCGCTCGGTGAACGATGTAAAAAAAGACTTCGAAAAAGTGTCGGACCAGGTGAAACAGATCCTCGAGAATGCGTTCACTAGGGTCCCACAAGGACTGCGCTTTGAAAGTGTTGAAATCTCTCTCGGCTTTAGCGCCCAAGGCAAGCTGGCATTCATTGCGGAAGCCGGCGTTGAAGCCAGCGTTGCTGTAACGTTCACAAGGGAAAAGTAAGCGCTCACAGTCGCTGCTTGTCGGCGCAGCCAGCAGTGCCGCCGACAAGGAAATAACAATATACTCGTTCGGCGCAATTCGCGAGCGTGCGACGCTTTTACGGAACAATTCCAGGAACCTCGTTCGCGTTCATTTTGAGAGGTGCTTGCTCGCAGGCGAAGAACACCGTCCCTCTTTCGCGCCTGCCGACACGTTGCCCAGTTTGCGGCAGCCAAAATCCACTCGGAGGAGAAGCGCATGATTATAAGCAAGGATAACAACGGCAACATCATCGGATGGCGGGAGACCTATGTCTCGAAGGACGAAATCGTCGATGTATCGGTCGTCGGCAACCTTAGCACGATCAACAGAAGGGACAGGCCAACAGGAAAGGTGGAGTCGAAGACGTTTTTCGGCAAACTGCTTCTGCCATCTGCATTCTCACCGGGCAACAAGTGAACAATGGCCGGAAGGACAGCAAGAGTGATGCGATGCTCGGCTGCGATGACATGGAGGCGGCGATCAGTCGCCTGCGTGACCTTCTGGATGCCGCCGAAACCTACCTGCGTCACGCCTTCTACGAGAGCGCTGCCACCTTGCATTTGGAATTAGCCCAAGCCAGGGAGCGAGCGTGGACCGACGACTTTCGTCGCAAATTCTTCCGGAGAGACCGATGGAAAAAGAACTGAGAGAAATCGTCGAGCGGCGGTTGAAAACCACCTTGGAAATTATCCTGCTGCAGTTGGAGGAAGCTGCGAAAGCTTTGCATCCGTTGAAAGAAGAATGGCTAAAAGATTGCACGCCTGAATGAAGCTCAGGCCAAGGAAATAAAAAAGGTTGATGCCACCTGCGGCTGCGGTTGCGAGAGGACTGGGCGGTGAATCGCAACATGACCAGGTTACGATATTCTTGTATTGTTTGGCGTCCTCTGTAACCACTCTTCTTTCGATGCCCCGAACGAAGGGCCACAATTTCGTCGTTCAGAGTTTTGGGTGCAGCCACGTCACCGTAAGAATGCCTTTCGAATACTGAATGCCAGTATTGCCGGAGTGACCACATTCTTCGCTGTGACCCTGCATCCGAAATTGGTAGCACACTCTCGTCGATGTATCGACAGTTTTCTTACACTCGGCCCAACCACTTGTGCAAGAACGATTGCCGACGAGTTGAAAGTTGTCAGAGACAACCTCCCAGCCGACAGGTTGTGGGTCTGAGCACAGTTCATACCACCCGCTGTAGTCTCCACACCTTCCGCTCGGCTGCTCTGGCGACTGACAAGTGGTATTCGTCGCCACCTTCTCGACGATTTTTGGTAACGGAGGCAGTTTTGCTAGCGGTTCGATAACGACCGATGATGTAAAGCCGGGATAGTTTACGACCAGCGTGTGAACTTGTGAGGGGCGCGGAACGATCACCGTGGTCAAGCCTTGCGTCAATTCGTTCGGCAACGCTTCCACACCCTTAGAGTGCCAAGTCCATTTCGGTGCAACTTTCGCTGGGTCAGTTCCGGTTGGATTCCAGCTTACCAAGAGTGACACTTCTGTGCCCGTTGCTGAGATTGCCGCCATGTGCAAACCACGTGACACAAACACCTGCGAATATAGACAGTCCTTGTAGAGACTTCCGGCTTGGGCATCTAATCCGGTCCAGAGAATGTTCACGAGCTGGTCGTGGGTGAGGGATTCGCTGTACTCGCTGAGTTTCTCGTGAAGCCGCTTTTCAAAGTCGCTGTAGTTCTCGCCGACCGGAACTCCGTAGATTACGGCGTTGGCTCCCTCATCATGTTTAATCTCGTTGTATTCTTTCTCTGTAACGAGCGTCGCAATCCTCCAATCGAGGTGGTCCGACGTGAAGCTTTTGTACGTGGATTTCACAAGTGCAGCGTCGCAAACACCTTCTGCGGCTGACCTAGAGGTGGAAACGAGCAGACAGAAGAACATCATCAATATCGCGCGGTGCATATACTCTCCTTGATATTTGGCTGATTTGACCGACAAATAAGAAAACGATCTGTTCATCTACTTTAAATTGACGACCGCAACCGAGCGGATGTATTGCGCCAGATGGTCGTCGACCTGTTCGCGGAAAGAAAACATTAACCTTGCGTTAAACGGCCCACAACAGGCATGAATTGCAGGCCGTTCTTACGGCGTTTAGTCCGTGCGGACGTATCTGGTACCTGCGACTAGGGCTTGGGTTTGAAGCAAACATCCACGTGCACGTCTGCTCCTCCACTACTTACACCATCAAGTGTCCCGCTTCCGGCGTCGGCATACATGTACATCGAAAACTTCCACTGCGTGACCCGATCACTGTCATCATAAGCAACTGCCTCCAGCTTGGGATCACTGACAGCCCAGCGTTTCGGACCACCCTCGCTCCCACCCGGCACGATGTGAATAGCAGCTGGAATCTGACTTGCTTGAAGAGCCGTACTCGCGCCACCACCGGCGCCATTTACCGTCGCTTGATGGTACGATTTGTCTAATTTAGTTCCCGCCGGAAGCGAAACGTCTCTGTATCCTTTGAATTCATGGTTTCCGCTGCCCCCGGGTCCCGTTGAGGCGTATAGTCGGCCCGCGAATTCAAATCCGGCAGGACATTGACTCCTTGCAACGGTCGAAAAAACGAGACTGAGCCCAATCGTGAGAAATAACACTTTTACAGATCTAATCATTGCCTTTCTCCTCTGTTGCTTCCTCACCGAGTTTCACCCGGCTTCTGGAGCAACTTTCTGACATGCTAAAGGAAACGACGCCTCGCTCTGTTTCCCTTCGAGTCGCCTCGCGAATATTGCCTGAAATCGACAAACACCAGCAGAGACCGAATGGCTGGACGGGGCAGGTTCGCCCCTTTAGGGGAATTTTCTGAAGATCAAACTTTGAAGTCGCTGTCGTGGACCCACGACACCGAATCACATTTTCGGGGCAAAGGGACGCTCTAACGCATCGCTGGTAGCGGCGTGTTACCGCGCTTCTTTACGAGGCTTAACTAGGATTTGAAGCGCGGGACGCCTTACGCACCGCACGCTTTTGTCGATGTCATTTGGCAATTTCCCCCTGCTCTGTTTTGGCGCGGCGATCTATTCACAAACCAACAACTTTTTTTCGGGGACAGCTCTTAGTCCTTACCCAATCCTGCGCGAAGATCAACATTCCTTCTACTCGGTAATGAGTGCACTGAAGCAGTTTCTGATTTTTGAGAAGTCTAAGCGGCTCTTTCCTATTCCGCAGCGGTCCTGGAGCGTGCCAGCCCTATCCGCTGGAACTTTAAACTCTGGGAAATACTCCGGTTCCAACTTCTTATCGCTCTCAGGGTTAATTTCGAGGTCGAGCCCTTCGAACATGTCACGGAGCATTCCGAAAGCCATCTCAGCATGATTCGGGCTAGTTAGAAAGACTGGCTCAGCCCAAACGTGCAGGTAGGGGTCCCCACTGGTAGCTGCCTTCCATATATCACCCAAAGCGACACTATTGAAATCACGCACGTCATATTTCAATTCGCAGGCGATCGGAACATAGATCTGATTATCCAACTGATTTTGTATAGCTCCGTTTCCAACAAAGAGCGTTGGATCGCCTACTACCCTTTTCAGGGCTCGAATAACGTTAAGTTCCTTGGGCAGGGGGGCACGGATAACACAGTACGTTTGCTTCATGGGGTCGACCGAGGTTATGCCCGACTTCTTACGCGAGAGCGTAACACAGTTCTTGGTCTTCGAGTTTTGACCGCACTTCACTCCACTCAATATATAAGTCTCTCCGGAAGTAAGCAGAGTTTCGGAGCCCCATGTTCCAGCGGCATATACATGTTCGGGAATTGTCGGGGTAATTATGTCAAGGTGACGATCCCCCTGAACAAATCCAAACAACCCGTGAGTGATCACACTGATAAAAGCATTTGTTTCTGTGTTAGTTCTCGCGTCGACTTGTTTGTTCATAACGTGGTCTCCGTAAACGTTTGCTAGTTGATTCTACCGAATATCAAAATCGTCATCAGATCCCATAAGATGCAAATGCGGCCCAATAATACGGATGAACTGTTTCTGCGTCATTACGTAACTCACAATTTGCTTGCCGAAGAGCCTCGGAAACGGTTTTCCCTTTTCGCAGTTCATCGTAAAACAACTTCATGATTCTCTTGGTCGCGGACGAATCTACGTCCCACCGGCTAGCAACAATGCTCGGAACGCCCGTTGACAGAAAAGCGCGCACCAGGTTGCCAGGACTGGAGAGACTTGATGAGACGCCCCCACCGGTTGCGCAAGCTGACAGAACTACCAAACGGCACTTCGGAAGGCGTTTACCGTATAACCGGTCCGGTCCGAAGACCGCGTCACGTCCAACAGAGTTGAGGCCTTGATTAGGCAAAGGCGCCAAAAGCAAGTCCGTCGATTCGGCCGACGGAGCTGAGTGACCTGAAAACTGGAACAGATTAGCCCATGCTAGTTCTTGTTGTACGCTATTCAACGTCGCGCTGTTGCCCGTCAAGAGAACTGGTGCATGGAATAAGGATGCGGCCTCCTCGGCTTCACTCATTGCGTCTGATAGCGGCTTCAAATCCCTCCCAAGAGTTGGCTTGATTGCGGGTGCCGCCACAAAAACCGCATGGAGATCTGTTGACCACTCAAACGGCGGATTTAAGTGTTTTGAGAAACGCAAACCGGGAGAAAGGGAAACAACAAAAGACTCGGCCAAGTAGTGTCCGGAAGAATCCACCAAGGCGTCCCAAGGAAGGTCATCCAATGCAACATCCGGCTCAATCACGATTGTCCTTTCCAAAGGGTACCTCGATGAAACGGGTGCGAAGACTAGAGAGTAGAGCCGCCGACCTGTCTCCTTCAGCCGGAAGAAGTCAGATCTGGGATCGGCGCAAAGATCGTGAAATGACCGCACAAGATTTCTCAAATACGCGGCATCGACCGGCACCCATTCTGACGAGAGCCCATGGTCGTCCTTAATCCAAATCGCCAGTCCATCTGAGAACAGAGCATACGAAATAAGAGTGCGGTGTGATCCAGACAGGGGCGGTACAGCTTCGTCTTGAAATGTCAAATCAATCGCGCTCCTAGCCCATGGAAGACCGTTTTTGATCCCTGGTGTAGTTCTTGTCGTCCGAACAGAGTCTTTAGCGAAGGGCAGGGCTGCAGCCTTATACCATTCCCATATCTGAAAGGCGCCTTCGGGATCGTTCCGTGAGCGCAACTTCAACTTAACTAAATCGCGGTAGACATCCCCGGTTTCACGACTCCAAGTTAATCGATCACGTTCATTCTGTATTGAGGCGAGTCCCCAGTCTGCTACACGAGCAGCACTCAGCAGATACGTTTCGGCCTGCGCATGATCTTGCTCGCTCTCATAGATTTTGCCCAACGTTCGATAAAATCTAAGCGCGATCGGGTAGTTTTCCACGTCTTTGAGATACGGTTCGATATCTCGCAATTCCCTAAGGGATTTGTGCAAGTCTTTGTGTTCTGTTTGCAACGCGATCAGACTAACCTCGCCGTCTAGCCTATAAAGACGAGTCGCCGTAGTTTGGGGGAGCTGGGAGAAGATGGATTCTGCTCGACCGAATTCTCGCTTGGCATCCTCAACAGCGTTCGCCATCAGCGCCATCCTTGCTAACTGATAGTGCGCCATAGCTCTTCCCGCTAGATTATCGCTGTGGTCTATGACGTTTGCGGCTTCGCGCGCACAGGCCATGGCTAGAAGCCATTCCGAGCTGTCCTCGGCCTGTCCGTCTAGCTCGTCATAAAAGTTGAAGGCGCGGATTGCAGGATAGGTACCCTGCCAATAAACCCTCAAACCGGCCAGGTTTGCGGACCAAGACTTGCTTTGGTCACCCAGGTCCCCGGAAAGAGCAGCAGAGTATCCTGCTCTGGTTAAGAGGGAGCTTCCATACCGCGATTCGCGACCGCTAACTTCTGCTTGAGAAAGCAATCGCGATGCTCGCGTTAAGTCTCCAATCATGGCCGAACACGCCGACTCTCGAAGTTGCAATTGAAGTTCTATCCAATGGTAGTGGTAGGAACTGACGCGAGGAGACAATAGCCGAGCCTCGCTCAAGCAATCTCGGGCCTGAGCGGACCGCTGCAGAGAGTAAACACGCTCCAATGAGGCCCGGAAGACACCCGGGTCATTCTTGGCTGCCTTAAACTCAATGCCTGCGTCCCTGGAGTAGCGAAGCGATTTGACCGGGTCTCCAGAAGCATTTGCTTTGACAGCCTGGGAAAGGTCTGCGATTGCGATTCGAAACTCGGCCGACGCCATCCCTGACAAAAGATCACACAGCCATGGGTCCTTGTGATTCCGCAAAAGCATTTCTGAAAGGAGACGTGTTGCTTCCAGGTTTGCGCGAACTACCGAGCGAGATAAGCTTAAGGACTCAGGGAATGCCGCAGGAAGCCATGAGACGGTCGCTTTATCCAAATACTCTTCGACCCTGTCTTCTATCCGCGATTGGATATGACTATCATGGGCCTGAGCGATGCGAGAAAGATCCTCTGGGCTAACGAGTGGTTGCTGGACGCTATCCTCATGGGATCTTAGCTTTCCGCGCAGATCATCGAGCCGTCGCTTGGCTTCAGCCGCCCACTCCCCAGCAGGCGCAATTCGGAGGTAGTGCTCCCAGTCCTCCTGGGCACTTTGGTACAAGTAGATTCGCTCCCCTACGATTGCGCGGTTAAATAGAGCGATTGGATCGTCCGGGGTCTTTGCGAGGACCTCAGATAGATATTGATATGAAGTACTGAAATCAACTGGATGATCTTCTGCTTCAGCGCGTTCGTAAAGAGCCGAAGCATAATCAATGCGCGCTGAAAACGAATCAGGTGTGGCGGCGAGCACTTGGCGCAAGCTAGATATCGCACCCTCGTAATCGCCATCCAGGATGTTAGCCCTAGCTTTGGCTGCTAACCAAAAGGGATCAGTCGGGTGCTTTGATAGGTTTTGGACTATCAGTACATCCGCTTCTAGAAGAGCTGGCGCCTTTTTGAATTGGGAGGCATTCGACGCTCTCTCAACTCTGAGTGGAGCATATTGTGCTCCCGGAACGCGCAACTCCAGAGTTCGCTGTTGTGTATAAGCCTTTGCTAGAAGCCTCTCAGTTCTCTGTGGTGGCTGGGGAATAAAAAACCATCCCAGGACGGCTCCAACAAGAAGGAGTCCGACAGTCGCATATATCAGGCGTGGTCGGGACGCAAATATCTTCCACCATTGGGTGGCGGCATTTGCTTCCGTGGTTCGGGTCTGCGCCGCGACGCTGAGTTGCTTGGCAAAACTCTTTTGCCACTTGCTGTCGCTGCTGCTAAGACCGTTCACCAAAGACTCCTCTTCCGGAGTCAGCTCATTGGAAAAGTCCTCGATTGCAATTCCTAGCAGAGGCGCACAATGATCACAAGTTGTCGCGTGCTGCATATCTTTTTCAGCCTGTTCCGCGGGCAAAAGTCCGGCCGCCACAGAGAACCACTCTTCGTCAGGCGGGCAATGCTCACCCCGCAAGGCAATGTCTCCTGATTTCAAGGAGATAAGGCGGTTTTCGATAGAGGCGTAGTTCGCAGCGAGCGAGCGGCACTTTTCGCACTGGGCAATGTGTGAAGACATGCCCTCCGCGTCCATTCCGGGCGAAGGCAATACCTGTTCTTGTGACGCACCTGACAAGACAAGGAACTCCAATTCATCCTGAGTCAGGTGCTGATCGGTTGG
>Ga0210409_10008223_pt1 | contig 10648 bp, 9 predicted proteins | sample IncBWH17MmetaG_FD_161649 | JGI IMG/M metagenome (GOLD analysis project Ga0210409, IMG submission 161649) | Forest soil microbial communities from Barre Woods Harvard Forest LTER site, Petersham, Massachusetts, United States - Inc-BW-H-17-M | ecosystem: Environmental > Terrestrial > Soil >...
GAACTCCCAGTGCTCCGCCATGTACAACTCGAGCTGCTCAGTCGCGCTCCCGGTATGCTGCTCGAGCGTCCGCTCCTCATGCTCGATCCGCGCGATGAGCGTGAGGCGCACCATCTCCTTGAACAGCGCCTCTTTGTTCGGGAAATACAGATAGATCGTGCCCTTCGAGACGCCCGCGCGCTTCGCGATATCCTCCAGCCGCGCCCCTGCCAGCCCGCGCTCGCCGAAGACCTCGATAGCCGCATCTATGATCTGGTGGGGCCGCTCCTCAGGGAGCCGGCGCCACTTGGGTTCTTGGAGTGTCAATGGAGGCCCTTAAACCGTAGTGACCGACGGGTCAGTTAGTACGGTCTGGGCCTCTTAGGTTCCCGCAACGATGGCCGCGGCCATCGCGAGCTTGTGGTCCTGGTTCCAGGGCGGTCCGACGGCCTTCCGCATCTGAAGGAACCGGGCGTCGAGGTTCTCGACACCAAGTACGCGCTGCGCGTCGTACCAGTGGACGGCCCAGCCCCGCGCCTCGGCGGCGGATGCCAAGGCCGTGCGGTACATCACCCAGTCCGCGACGTTTTGCGCGCGGTAGTCTTTGAGTCGCTCGGCAATCGTGGCTGGAAGCGGTTGGCGCTGGCGAAGAGCGACACCAAGGATCCGCGGTACCGCCGCCGTCACGGCGTCCAAGGCCAGCACCGCGTGTCGTTCGGCCGATACGCGCACCCGCTCGACCAACTCCACCGCCTCGTCGAGCGGGAGCCCCTGGCCCTCGCTGTGGTGCGGAAGCTTCGGCAGGTCCTCGTCCACGAGCTCCACACGGCGGCGGTCGAGCAGCGTTCCATCACGCGCCACCGTCACCAGCACCGCCCAGCCGCCGTGGTCGGATACCCCGATGATGCCGCTGTTAAGGGGTCGCTGCAGGCGGCGTCTCGCTGGCCTCGTAGTGCTTGTTCGTCACAACGACGATGGAGTAAAGCAGCGCGAACAACACAATCGCGCCGAGGATGAGGCCTGTGTACGCCGGACGCGTGTCCGGCCCGCCACCAGGCGCAGCGTCGTGATGCTCGCTCATGCCACCCGTACCTTGGTCATATGATCGTTCGCCTTGATCTGCCGCATGATGTCGAGGCCCTGCGTGATCTTCCCGAACACCGTGTGCTTCCCGTTGAGATGCCGCGTGCTCCTTTCATCGAGCACCATGAAGAACTGCGACCCGCCGGTGTCTTTCCCGGCGTGCGCCATGGAAAGCGAGCCGGTCTCGTGCGTCCGTGGATTGCCCTTGGTCTCGCACTTGATGGTATATCCAGGCCCACCTGAGCCAATGCGCGGATCGCCAACGGGCAGATCGCGCGACTGCGGATCCCCGCCTTGAACCACAAAGTTGGGCACAACGCGGTGAAATTTCACGCCGTCGTAAAAGCCAGCATTGGCGAGCTTCTCAAAATTCGCCACGGTCCCAGGCGCGTCGCCGTCGTAGAGCTCGGCGACGATGGTCCCGCGGTTGGTCTCAATGGTCGCGTGTTTCGTCATGGCCCGAAACCTATACCCGGAACGCGGACGGGCAAATGTCGGCCAGGACACATCCCGCACAGTTGGGCTTGCGGGCGAAGCATACCCGGCGCCCGTGGAAGATGAGCAGATGCGAAAAGATCGTCCAATCGCGCCGCGGCACGACGGGCATGAGATCCTGCTCGATCTTGACCGCGTCGGTGTTCGCGCTCAGTCCGAGTCGCTTCGACAGCCGGGTCACGTGGGTATCGACGACGATGCCCTCGTTCTTGTCGAAGGCATTCCCCAAGACGACGTTCGCCGTTTTTCTGCCCACGCCCGGCAACTTTACGAGGGCGTCCATCGTGTCCGGCACCTGGCCGCCATGGCCGTCGGTGATGCCCTTCGCCGCGCCGATGATCGACTTGGTCTTGTTGCGAAAGAACCCGGTCGACTTGATGACTGTCTCGACCTCTTCCGGATTCGCCACCGCCAACGCGGCGGGCGTCGGATATCGCGCGAACAACGCGGGCGTCACCAGGTTCACGGTGCGATCGGTACTCTGCGCACTGAGTATGGTCGCGACGAGCAGCTGCCACGGCGTCGTGAAATCGAGCTCCGTGTGCGCGTCGGGATAGGCCTTCTTGAGGCGCCGCACGACTTCTTTGACGTGGGTCTCGAGCGCCTTGCCCTTGAACAGCTTGATCCGCTTGACCGGCATTCAGTCCTCGAGCCCCGCGACGTGCCGTAGCTGATTCACCAGCTCGTGCAGTCCACGCTCGGCGCCGTCGATCTCTTGCGCCGCGCCGTCCAGGTCCAAGAGGCCAGCCCGTATCGAAATCGACAGCTGATTCATGTAGCGCACCTTCGCCAGCATCTCGTCGGTCACCTTGCGCAGCGCGTGGAATCGCCGCTTCTCGGCCACCGCCCGGTGATAGCGATGGACGAGATCGTCCGGCGACAGCTTCTGCGCGAGTATGAGTGCGTCGTCGGGCGTACGGCCGCAAAACGCCGCGCGGTCCGGTAGGCCCGCGTCATCCCACGATGTCTCGGTGAACCAGAGACGGCCGACGTACTCGATGCCGTCGTGCGCCACCCGCAGCGTAACGTCGATCTCCTTACCGTCGACGGTGATCGCCAAGACGTGTGGCGGGTGCTCGAAGTGCGAGATCGTCATGTCTCGTTCTCCGTGGCGTCGAGAAAACGATCGATGGCCGTGAACAGCGCCTTGGGCTGCTCGACGTACGGGACGTGACCGCAATCGTCGATCACGACCAGCTCGGCGCCGAGGTCGTACGCCACGTCCTCGGAGGACGCGAGCGGCACGGGGTCCTCCCGCCCGTGCACGACGATAGCGGGGCAGCGGATGTGCGCGAGCTGCGGCCGTATGTCGTAGTCCGCGAGGCTCTCCCAGACGGATTGCTGGACTCGTCCCATGACTCGAAAAGGCGTTAGATCGTGGGCCCGCGCCGGCTTGGCGAAATATCCGGCCACACTCAGTTCGAACGCCCGCTGGCGGTAAGCTCGAGGGTCGCGCCCCGCGAGCCCCGACACTCGCAGTGCCTCGCGCTCGGGAGCCACGGCCTCCTGCCGCGCCGCCATGTTGGCCTCGAACTGCGCACGATACTGGCGCGTGAGCGGCGCCGGGTCAATCAGGACGAGGCGGCGGGGGCGGATCGCGCCCGTTCCCGCGGCCAGCAGCGCCAGGAGCGCACCCCACGAGAAGCCGACGACGGATGGTGGGTCGAGCTCGAATTCGGCGACCACGGCGGCCAGGTCATCGACTTGCGTGCGCCACGTGATCTCGCCCGGCGATGGCGAGCGGCCGCCCCCACGCTGGTCATAGAAGATCGTCTCGCGCTGCTCGGCCAGGTGCAGCAACTGGGGCTGCAGGTACCGCTGGTCAGCCCCCGGACCGCCGTGCAACACGAGTAGGCGCGACTCGTCGCTCGGGCCCCACGCGGCCCAGTACAATGGAACTGGCGTGGACGCCGTTGACCCCTCGGACCGAGGGGCAGGGATGGGCAAGGGCACCCGGCAAAATACTACCGCCCAAGCCAGTAACTGAACTTCACAATGAAGATGTCGTCCGGTATCGACCGGAACAGCGCATTTTCGCCGTGGCCAAGCGCGAAGTCCGCGTACGGTGTGTACAGGTTCGTGTTGTGCCGCGACTGCTGCCAGACGAGGTAGATGGTCGAGCCTCGCCGGTACTGCCACCGGAGCACGGCGTTCCCACGCAACAACCGCGCATTGAAATCAGGATTTTGGATCTGGTAGTCTGCCGCGCCGTCGACGGGAGCGATTTGCACGTTGCCGTTCGACAGCATCGTCGACGGGTCGACCGTCATGGCCAACTGCCGCCGGTGCGAAAACTCACTGAAGCCGTAGTAATGCCCGGTGCCGAGCAAGGGCTGGGCGTAGACCTGCAGGGAGAGCGACGGCGTGAAGGTCACGTTGACGCGCGTGTCCATCGACAGCGTCGACTGATGCAGCGACGAGAAGATGTACCGGCTCCCGTAATAGACGCGCGGGGATAACGCGTCCTTCCCGGAGACGGCGATGGTCGTATCGTACTGATTGTTCGTCCACAGGACGTCGAGCGTCGGCCCGAAGCTCAGGGTGAGATTCGATGCCGGCTTGAGCAGCAGCGTCACCTGCGGAGTCCATTCCCGCTCCGGCGCATTGATGCCCGCGGAATGCTCGACGTTCGCGCTCAGCACAATCGCTTTCCGATTGTCGGTGCTGGCGAACACGTCGATGTCGTTGATGCCCCGCTGCTCGAACACGGGCCCGCCACGAGCGATCTGGTCGCTGAGCGTCGTCGGCCGGTGGATCACGAACGTTTGAACGTGCCAGAAATTCGGCAAATCCATGCCGATGAACCCGTGATACTGGACCGTGGTGAGATCGCCATCGGCGTTGTACTGCCGCTGAGTGCCGATGGTCGTGAAGATGTTGCGATACCACGAGTGCGGGTGCGTCCACTGCCTGCCGATGTTGGCGTTGAAGTACTCGTAGTCGGCCCGCCGCTGGAACGCGAGATCGTTCACCTCGAACCCCGGACTCCGGATGTTCGTCGAGGTCTCCCACAGCCAGTCGCCGTTGTCCTTGGCGAGGCGGAGATACCCGCCCCACCCGCGCAACGACGTCATCGTCGTATCGTACCGATCGGAGAACAGCCCGCCGCCGACGTTCTTCCGATCGGGGCGCTGGAAGTAATGCGCGCTCGACTGCATCGTGTGCTCGATCGCGGTCGGGCTCCCGGCGACGTCCGTGACGGCGAAACTCCCCATGAGCGAGTAGTCCCGGTGGTTCCAGGTATGCAGGAAGTCGATGCCGCCCGCTTCGGCATGCGTGTGCAAGCTGTCGCGCAGAGTGTCCGTGTCGAGACGGCGCACGGTCGAGGTGACCATCGCGCCCACGACCGTCGCGCCGTCCCGAAACTCTTGCTTGACCCGACCGACGAAGTAGTTGCTCAACGGCTCGACGATCGTGCGCCAGATCTCGTTCGGATGGCTCGGCGTGCCGACGAAGTGGGCGCTCTCCTGGTTGGTGAGCGCATCGAGCGTGCCGATCGACAGCCCGTCGTGCGTCCGACCCGTGATCTTGGCGGCGCCGAGGATTTGTGTGTTGGAGGGTACGCTGTAGTAGGCCGTCGAGGAGCTGTTGATAATGCCCCCGGACAACTGCGGCGTGCGGCCAATGCGGCGCGAGTAGAACAGGCCCATCGACTCGACGTTGCTGCAGAACTGGCAGCTGAAGCCGCCGTAGTCGAAGGCGTTCGCGCCCGAGACGAAGAACGGTCGCTTCTCGGGATAAAACGTCTCGAACGGACTCAGGTTGATCACCGCCGGGTCCAGATCGACCTGGCCGAAGTCCGGATTGATTGTCGCGTCGAGCGTCAGGCTCGAGCTCAAGAGATATTTGAGATCACCGCCAGCCCGAAACTGCTGCCGGTTGACGGGATCGATCGGGTTGCCGCGATTGAGACTCGTCGCTTCCTCCTGCGCGAGCGTGTACGGCAGCAACTCGAGTTGACCGGGTCGGTGGTCGACGACCAGCCCCGTCAGATGCCCGAATCGCGACGCGCCGCTCGCTTCGTTACGCGTGTAGAACGCCCATTGATCGCGCTCGTTCAGCCGATCGATCGCGCGGACGATCTGCAAGCCCCACGTCTGATTGCTATCTCTCGAAAACCGGAGTTGCGAGAACGGGATGCGGATCTCGGCCGTCCAGCCGAGGGAGTCGATGCGGGTGGCGACCTGCCAGATCGGATCCCACGACGGGTCGAGGCAGTTTTGGCCCACGGCGTATTGGTCGCCGATCACGCCCGACGGATTGACCTCGAAGACGTCGCGCGTCAGGTGATCATGATAGGGATCGAGCGTGATCGTCAGCTTGTCCGATGTAATCTGCGACTGCGGCCCGCATTCCTGATCGAGCAGGTCGTCGCGGCGGGCCAGCCGCGTACGCACCCCGCGGGCGCCGAGGGAGTCGTACATGCGGGCGCCGATGTAGAGCGCATCGTCGTCGTAGAGAAAACGGATCTCCGTCCGTTGCGTCCCCGGCGGACCCTCGGCCGGCTGCGTTTGCCGGAACGTCGTCGCCGGCGTCGCCGTCTGCCACGCGGGCTCATCCAGCCTTCCGTCGAGCGTGATCTCGCCTGTGAGTCGTGCGGCCCGCACTTCCGGCGGCGGCGTGGCATGGACAAAACGGCCACCGGTCTGCAGGGCGACCACGAATGCTATCGTGCCGATCACGACCAATTGGACGCACGAAACCTTTAAAAGGTTTGATCGCGCACGCGACCAAGGGTCGCCTGTCGCAACCGAGCCCGTCGCCTTACGGCGCCGGGGTTGTAGATTGAGCCCTATGTCACATACGCGTTGTCTCGCCGCGGTCACGACCCTTGCCGCGTGCGCGTTGGCGGCGCAGCCGCCGAGCGCTCCGGCTGTCACCGTGCTCCATGCCGCCAAACTCTGGGATGGCACAGGCGCGCCACCAATCACGGACGCCGTGGTTGTGGTGACCGGAGACCGCATCACCGCCGTCGGCCCAGCGGCGAAAGTGACGGTTCCTGCTGGTGCCCAGCGGCTCGACCTCGGCTCGGCCACGCTGTTGCCGGGTTTCATTGACGCGCACGTGCACTTGATCGGCCGCCCACTCAGCGATCCGGGCGCGGACCTGGAGACCGTCAAGGACTACCAGAGCTATGGCGCTATTCTCGGCGTGGCCAACGCGCGCAAGACGCTGCTCGCCGGGTTCACGTCGGTCCGCAACGTCGGCGCGCCGAATTTCGATGACATGGCGCTGCGACAGGCTATCGATGCCGATGCCGTGCCAGGGCCGAGGATGGAAGCGGCGGGGCATGCGACCGGTATCACGGGCGGCCACTGCGATGACAACGGGTGGCGGCCGGGGCTCGAGGATCGCGATTACCGCGATGGAGTCGCCGATGGACCGGACGAGGGACGCAAGGCGGTGCGCTACCAGATCAAGTATGGCGCCGACGTCATCAAAATCTGCGCATCGGGCGGCGTGCTCTCAGAGGGCGATGCGGTCAACGCGTCGCAATACACGCTCGAGGAGATGAAAGCCATCGTGGACGAAGCCCGGAAGCTCGGACGCAAGGTCGCGGCGCATGCGCACGGAGCTGAGGCCATAAAGTTCGCCGTGCAGGCTGGCGTCGCCTCGATCGAGCACGGGTCGTTCCTCGACGAAGAAGGCGCGAAGATGATGGTCGCCCATGGCACGTATCTCGTGCCCACGCTCTCGGCCGGCGAGTTCGTCGAAAATGCGGCCAAGAGCGGTCGCCTCAAGGGCCTTCGGGCGCAGAAGGCCCTCGCGGCCGCCCAGGCCATTCGGAGCTCGATCAAGCTCGCCGTGCGGTCGAATATCCCCATCGCGCTGGGCACGGACGCCGGCGTTGGCGAGCATGGCGCCAACGCCCGGGAATTCCGGCTGATGGTCGACTGGGGGGGCATGACCCCCACCCAAGCGCTGCTGGCCGGCACATCCAGCGCTGCCAAACTGCTTGGATGGCAGGACAAGGTTGGGACACTGGAGGCGAACAAGTACGCCGACATTGTCGCGGTCCCCGGGGACCCCACCAGCGATGTCACGGTCACGGAACACCCGGTGTTCGTCATGAAGGGCGGGAAGGTCTATAAGGCCCCGGAAGGTCTGCAAACTGCCCTCGGTCAGTAAGGGGGTCCGGGGGGCGTAGTTGGGGTTTGCCCCCCGGAGGCGAACCGAGCCGCGGAGCGGCGTACAGACCGCCTGTCTCAGTAACCGCTACCGTTACTTCCGCCTGTGGCCGCGCGTGTCTCATGAGGAATGGATTACTCGGTCACGTTCGCACGTCACTTCTCCCGGCTCGTCTGGCTTCTGGCCCACGAACCGGAATCGATCGACGAGCAAAAGGCCGCTTTGCGCGCGGCGGTTACGGTCTCCCGAACGGGGGTCGTAACTCTCCGCGCCGAGGGCGGTCAACTTGTCGTTAACGGTGCGCCGTTACCGGAAGCGTTGACCGGTGTGCAGGACCTCGTGACGACCTTCACGGGGCACGCGGTCAACGAGATGGTCGTCGATATGGGCGCGCTCCCGGCCGATATCCTCGGCACGGCGCGTATCCTGGGCGCCGTCCCTGTGCAGCAGGGTCCGGACCAGGGTAAAGAGGTCGACGCCAAGCTCCGGGCGCTGGCGCCGCGGACTGTGCGCGTCTCGTTGCGGCGTGCGCGGCGGGTGTCGACCCCGCTCGGCGTCCCTGTGGTTCCGCCTCCTATGGCGGTACCGCAGCCCGCGCCAGCGGCCGCGGCGGCGCGGGTGAACGGCCTGCAACCCGCGACCCTGTCGAACCGGGTCAGCGACTTCACGCACGACGTCACGAGCGAGATCGTTCGCGAGTTCACGACGCTCGAGCGGCAGAAAGAGTCGCCAGAGGAGCTGTTCGCGAAACTCGACGGCACGAATTCGGTCTCCGCGACGTCGCGGCTCCTCGATATCGTCGTCGGGATGATCGAGGGAGCGGCGCGCGAGTCGAAGCCGCTCGTGGTCGCGGATCTGTTCCTCCGTATCGTTCGGGGCGAAGCGAGCAAGCCTGACCCCGAGGTCAAGCGCGCGTATGCCGCGGCCATCCGCCGGCTGTGCAAGCCGACGACGCTGCGCAGCGTCGCGGGGATTCTGCCGAAGCGGAAGGACCGCGTCAACGATTATCTGAGCATACTGGCTCGGACTGGCGAGGAGGGCGCCGAGGCGCTCATCGAGCAGCTTACGGCGGCCCAGTCGCTATCCGAGCGCCGCATCTTCTTCGACGCGCTCGTCACGCTCAAGTCCGGGACATCGACGCTGACGCACATGCTTGGCGACGCGCGCTGGTACGTGGCGCGCAACGCGGCCGACTTGCTGGGTGAGCTCAATTGCCTGGAGGCCGAGGGGGCGTTGGCCGACTTGCTGCGGCATGACGACGATCGCGTGCGGCGTGCTGCGACGAACGCGCTCGCCAAGCTCGCTACGCCGCAGTCGCGGGTGGCGCTCAAGAAGGCGCTCAAAGACACCTCGCCGCAGGTTCGCGCGACGGCTGCTGCCGGTCTCGTTGGCAAGAACGGCAAGGAGACGGCTGCCACGCTTCTCCGCGCGCTCGACTCCGAGCCAGATCTCGAGGTTCAGATCGCGATACTCGGCGCGCTCGGGCGCATGGGGGATCCCGAGTCCGTCGATCGGCTGGTCAAGGCCGCCGAGCCGGACGGGCGGCTCTTCAAGCGCAAGCCAGCCGCTTTCCGTATCGCCGCCGTCTCCGCGCTCGGCGACGCGCGCACGCCCGCTGCGCTCACCGCCCTTCAGGAGCTCACGAACGATCGTGACAAGGACGTGCGCGACGCGGCTGCCCGTGCGCTCGGCCAGGCGCCCCGCGAGCGCGTCACGCTCAGCTAGCGACGCGTCGACGGCGCTTAGCGGGCCGAGAAGTCGGTCTTAGCCGTGATCCCTCGGCAAGTCGCTGCAATGAGCGATGCCGTCCGATCGAGGTCCTCGAGACTCACAGTCTCGTTGGGCGAATGCATGTAGCGGTTGGGGACGGACACGAGAGCCGTAGCCACTCCCTCGCGCGCGAGGTGAATCGCGTCCGCGTCCGTGCTGGTATCGCGCCCAGCCGCATGCACGCTGTAGGGGATGGACTCCCGCTCGGCGGTATCGCGCAGTAGCGAGAACAACACGGGCGAGATGATTGAACCGCGCGCGAGCACGGGGCCGCTGCCGAGCTTGTGATCTCCGTGCTCTTTCTTCTCGATGCCCGGATGGTCGGTGGCGAACGTGACGTCGACAACGATCGCCGCCTGAGGGCTCACACCAACGGCGCCGACGAGTGCGCCGCCGCCGTGGTACGCGATCTCCTCTTGGGTGGTTGCGACGGCGACGACGCGCGCCGCGCCGGGCGACTCGGCGTAGCGCCGCAACGCTTCGAGCACGACGAACGCACCAATGCGATTGTCGATTGAGCGGGAAACGATGCGACCGTTGGGGAAGTCGACGGCTCGCGCGTCGATGACGCCCGGGTCGCCGACGCCGACCCGCGCCTCGGCCTCGGCGCGCGACCCCGCGCCGATGTCGACCCACAGATCCGTGATCTTCGTCGCCTTGTCCCGATCCTCGGTCTTGATGAGATGGATGGGTCGCCGCCCGACGACGCCAACGACATCCCCGGCGCGTCCGAGGAAGACGACGCGCTGCCCGACGAGGACCTGCGCATCCCACCCACCGATGTTGGAGATGTAGAGGTATCCGTCGTCGTCGATATACGTAACGATGAGCCCGATCTCGTCGACGTGCCCCGCGAGCATGACCGTCGGCGCACCCTTCGCGTTCACGGTCGCGATACTATTCCCGACCACGTCGCCCCGCACGTCGGCGAAAGCCTTCGCGCGCTCGCGCCAGACACGCGCCGGTCTCGCCTCGAACCCCGACGGGCCGGGCGCGTCCAGCAGTTGCTTGAGGAATGCGACGGCATCGTGATTGAGCATGTCAGGCTATGGGTAGAGCACAGTCCGGCCGTGGGGCGCCGAACAGCGCGGGGTGAAAAATCTGGGCGAGTGTCTCGATACCATCTATGAGCCGCGGCCCCGGCCGGCTCAACAGCGAGTTCGCGTCAACGGCCCATACTTTCACGCCATCG
>Ga0210409_10008224_pt1 | contig 10647 bp, 9 predicted proteins | sample IncBWH17MmetaG_FD_161649 | JGI IMG/M metagenome (GOLD analysis project Ga0210409, IMG submission 161649) | Forest soil microbial communities from Barre Woods Harvard Forest LTER site, Petersham, Massachusetts, United States - Inc-BW-H-17-M | ecosystem: Environmental > Terrestrial > Soil >...
ACCTTCAGATTGGCCCAACCCAGCATTTGCTCGCCCCATAGCATGGGCATCGCGTAATGGCCCATGCGGCGCTTGTGGGCCGGCACATAGGCCTCCAGCTTGTATTCCCAGCCCCAGAACAACTGGAAGCGCCGTCGGTCCCAGACCACGGGGTCGAAGGGCGCGAGGAAGCGCAGCCTGTCGTCGACCGAGTGGCGGGCGGCCACGGGCTTCTCGCCCTGCGGCCAGAACCAGTGCAGACCGTCGACCTGGGCATGGGCGTAGCGGGATTTGGCGTGCTCTAGAACCTGCCGTACCTCGGCGGCCAGGTGCGGCACTCCATCGCGCAGCAGTCTGCACAGATAGCCCAAGCTGGCTGCGGGCAGCGGCGCGTAGAGGTGCACTACCATGTCCAGCAACTGACCGGCGCGCCCCAGCCGGGCCTCGGGGCTGTCGTCCTGCGGCGGGTGCTCGATCGCCTGGTAGACCCGGGTGCCGGCCTCGCGCCGCGCCACCCGCAGCAACCCGCGATAGTGCAGGCCCTCCAGCAGATGTGTGCTGACATTCAGGTCGGCGCCCCAGCGCCTGATGCGACCATGGTCGAAATGCGCCTGCACGTCCTTGGGGTGGATGCGACCATGCTCGCGCACAAAGGCCAACACCTCCTGGGCGCGCGCCTGCATTCTGGCATCCCAGGCGCACGGCGCCCCGCGCGGATGCAGCAGGGCCAGGGTTTCGCGAGGCAGGAAACCGTAGTTGACGAAGAAGGCCTCTTCGATCGCCAGGCGCGGGTAGCGGCGCTCCAGCTCGCCGGCGCGATAGTCCTTAACGCGCTGCGCGAGGATCAAATCCTGCGCGCGAGCGGGCGCCCGCATCGGGTCGGCCTGGACAAAGCCCAGGCGGGCAATGGCCTGCGGCAGGCTGGTGGCCTTGAAAAGGCTGCGCGTGATCGCGTAGCGGCGAAGCTGCCGGAGACTGGGGGCTTTGAGAGGGCTCACGCGTGGCGTCCGGTAGTGGCTCTGGGGCTCATTAGTGCTCACCGCCCAAGTTACACCCGGTGCGCATCCCACAACCAAGAGTCGCCATTGTCGCTGTCTCTATTTTGCGAAGTGTTCTTCATCCATGATTAGCTCCGACTGAATGAACCACTTGCCGTCTTCTTTGGAGACGACGTACTGATGATGAATTTTGCGCGGCGGCATCGGCTTGTTGATCGTCGGATCGGTCTGACCAATAACTTCCTCGTATTCGTAAACCACCGCCACATCCGGCCGCACGAAGCGGACATCCACCTTATCCGAGTCCGGGGCATCCCTGCCCGCCTGGTAAAAGGCGTCGTGGGCCAATTCATCGAACTTCTTCAAAAGAGCCTCCCGGCCGTGCAGGCGCTCCCCGAAGGAATTCGTCCAATCCGCATCGACCGCGTACTGTCTTGCTTTGGTGGCATTCTTGTCGTCGCCATCCGCACCTTGAATTAGCGCCCTAACCGCAGACTCGTCTTCGGACGTGCCACGACTCTGTGCCCACACCGCCGAGATAATAATGAGGAGAATGGCCCCCCCAGCCAGCCATCTGCTTCTTCGGATTAAAGTCGGCATCGTTCTTCTGTCTCCTTCACCAAGTTCTGTTCCGCTCAGCAGCCCGCTGTCACGATACACACGCCTAACTTCCGTTTCAAGCTCGGCGCAGTGCCTGAACAATCCGCATTACGGAAAAACCGGAAGCCAACTGGTTGCAACCAGCCATAGCACTCCGTTCTGACTCATTGTCACCATCCGTCTAGGGTGACAAAGTCTGGTTGCAGTTAGGGAAGATTATCTTGGTGCATCTATATCTGCAAATCGTTTTATTGACAGTTCTTCCGGCGTGGGATCATGATAGGCGGACCGCTTGGGAGGAGCCATGAAACGCCCCGCCAGAGTACCCTCACAACTTTCCGAGTCTCTACATCAACGTCTCAGTGCTTACACTTTTGCTGCGAGTGCGGCAGGGGTGAGTGTGCTTGCGCTGTCACACCCCGCCGAAGCCAGGATTGTATATACGTCGGCCGACGTGAAGTTTTCCTTCGGCTCGCAAGTTCCGATAGACCTCAACCATGACGGGGTTGTCGATTTTTATATCAAGCTCAACGGCACTTTCGGACCATCCAGCACCCGTTCCTGGATACAGGTCTATTGGCCGCCAGATGGCTCGAACGCCACGAACGCCGTCCGTGGTAAGAGCTACCTGTTGGCATCTGCACTTCCCGCAGGAGTTGGCGTAGGAACCCTGGGACAGGACTTCCTAGACCAACCGTATATGGCCGTATATTCTTTGGGTGCCCAGGGAAGCCGCCGTTATTCTGGTCCGTGGTGGAATGGAGGAAAAGGTAGAAAGAACATGTATCTCGGCCTGAGGTTTGAGATAAATGGCAAGGCTCACTTCGGATGGGCACGGTTGAACGTCACCGTCAGGAAAGGGCAAGGAATCAATCATTTTAGCGGCCTTCTGACCGGCTACGCTTACGAAACCATTCCGAACAAACCGATTATTGCGGGCAAGGAACATGGCAAGGATGATGCAACTCTCGGACGGCTTGCTCAAGGCGCATCAGGGCGTTAATTCGTCTTCGGTTTAGAGGATAACTGTTGCAATCAGCCATTACACTCAAAACCCCTCAATGAGTGAAATTACTGTTTCGCCAACAATGGGAAGAAGCGGAATTGAAACCGAGCCGAAGCCTTTGCGTCCGGGCTTGCGGAAAAGGGTTGCTCGGAGTTAGTGAGTGGTGGCTGCTGTTTGTTTCACGCGCCACACCGGAATTGCGGAGGCTCCGGCGGCCAGGTGTCCAAGGGTGGCCGGCTGGATCGTGATCACATCAGGCCCCTTGGTTTTTCCGGTGATGATTGGTTTGTCGGGGATGGTCTCGTAGGCGTAGCCGGTGATAACGGCGACCAGGCCCTGGCCGTACTGGATCGCAGGCACGTCGACCCGGGCCCACCCAAAGTGAATTTTCCCAGCAATCATAAACCGCAGCCCAAGATATCGATGTTTGGTGTATTGCCACTGGCCGCTGCTTAGTTTGCTGTATGTGATACTTCCGAGACGTGGGAATCGAGCCATCTCGGCTGTGTTGCCCTTGGCTTGTTGAAAGTATGACTGGTTAGGACCGACAGCGTAGCCAGCAGGCAGGGCGGAAGCGAATCTCACGCGGAATGTTCCCCGGCCCCAGACCATGTTGTTGGGATCGTTGCAGACATAACTGCTCGTCTTGACCCTATGCAAACAACCAGCGGACAAAAAAGTGGAGCCAAAGCCCGCGTGGTCCGTGTTGGTCTGGTTTCGAAACCAGAAATCGGCGACGCCATCGTGATTCAGGTCAAGGGGAACTGAACTCTTGAATGGAATCTTGGTGTGGGCGGGAGTGTAGATGACCTTGGCCTCAGAGGCTCGGGTCGCAGCCAGCAAACTGACACCAGCCGCGAGTGCCGCGCTGGTGTATGCGGAAAGCGTTTTCTCCAGTCCCGCTTCGAGTTGAACCGCTGGCCGGTCGGGCCTTGCAGTCGTTGACGCTCGTGGAATCATGTTAAGCTCCTCAAACCTCGGGCAAGTCACGGTGTAACTTCGTACACCGTACCGCAGCCTAAATTGTTGCTATTGCACAGCGTGCCCGTCCCACCCTGGAAAGTGGTTCCATAGAGATGCCCCTGGCCGTCGAGCACCGGCCCTGCCGAGGGGAACGCTCCATCGCTGCCGCCAACAAAACTGTACAGCACTCTTTCCCGCCAGCGCCCGGCCTTTGGGCGCTCCAGCTCGAAAACCGTTCCCGAAAAGGATGCGCCCGTCCCGCCTTGATCGGTCACACCGAACAAATTGCCCTGTGCGTCCATCGCCAGTTTGCCATTTGGATAAAGCCCGTCTGGACCGTAAAAGCGGTACAGCACACTCTGATCCCACAATTTTCCCTGTGATGGCCTAAGTTGAAAAACCGTGCCAAAACCATCACCGCCGAACTGACTCGCTCCCGCCAGATCTCCGTCTTTGTCCAGAATCAGCGCACTCGAAGGATTTCTAGCAAAACCACCCCCACGCGGGAAGACGTAAATTTGCGTTTCCGTCCAACCACCATGGCTCGGCGTAAGCTTGTAGACGAAGCCACAACCGAGATAGCCACGAACCTCGCAAGTGCCAGTACCGCCTGCGAATGTCATTCCGTAGACATTGCCCGCAGAGTCGAGCACGACTCCCGATAACGGGTATCCGCCGTCATTCGGCGGGCCCGCAAATTGATGCAAGGTTGATTCCGTCCAGGAGCCGTTGGACTGCGGAGTAAGTTCGAACACGGCACCACAGGTATAACCGAAAAAAACGTTACATTTCCCGCCGCCGCCCTGTGACGCTGTCCCGTACAGGTTCCCTTGGCTATCAAAGACCAAATCGGAGGAAGGGTAGAGTCCCGCGCTGCCTTTGCAGTCAAAGGAATAGAGAACGCTCTCTGTCCAGCCGCCTTTGCCGTTCGGGGCCAGTTTGAATACCGTGCCGCACTCGGATCCAAAATTAGAAGAGGTTGTGCCATATAGGTTCCCGGCACTGTCGAAAATCAACCCCGCCCCAGGCAGCGCGCCATCCTTACCCCCCTGGAAACTGTAGAGCACCTGCTCGTTCCAACCGCTCTGCGTCCGCTTCAACTCAAAGACTGTGCCGCAGCCATCCGTGCAAGCGGTACCGGTTCCGCCTCCCTCTGTTGTGCCGTAGAGGTTGCCTGGTCCGTCAAGAATTAGATCGGATGCCGGGGAAGCGCCATCGGCGCCCCCGGTGAACGAGTAGATCACTCGCTCCGTTGCGGTTGGCTGCTTATTCGCTTTGCTCGCCGGGGGAACACCGGAGGAGATCAGGGGTGGCAATGCCAACAGCGCTAAAATTCCGATTCCGCCGATCCAGAGATGATTGTTTCGCATGGAACAACCTCGCGTTAGAAATCCCAAGAGACAGATTCGAAAAACTTGCCCCACGTGCTCCCAGCAGGCGATCAGTATGTTCCCGCCGGTGGCGGGTGTCAATGGTGCAGTTGCGGAACGAGCGAACTGCCCCGGCGTTCGCGAAGAACGCGAGAGTCCGGGCCAACTCGCCGGCCTGTTCCCGGGAGTAGTAATTTTGCCAGTATCGCGGAGCCGTGAAGGGCGTATAGTCTCGCCTCTACACAACCGTAATACTGGAGATGAAAATGAAAGTCCTATTGACGATGGCGTGTCTGTTGCTAGGGTCGAGTATGTCTGCGCAAGATTGCGTCAAGAACGCGCGTGGCGAGACGGTTTGCGGGAATGGTCGGAGTGCCGCTGCTGTCAATCCAAATACAGGCCGAGGCGCTGCCGCTCACAAGAATTCGAATGGGGTAACAACCACTCAAACCACCAACGGCGGTAAAGCCAAGACCAAGAATGGAATGGGTGTTGCCCAAGCCCCAAATGGCAAGACTTGTGCCAAGGGCAAGTATGAGGAAGGCTGCACGAAGTAACAGCGGTTAGAACAAAGCGCGGCGACGATTATTGGTTGGACTAAGCTGTGGGCTGTCCCAGCTGTGCTCGCTGTTCCTAGCTTAAGTCGTGTCGGGCTATCCCGACATCATTAGACTCATAGTTCTGCTAGTTGTGTAGGCCACTGCCTTTGTTTAAATGGAAAAAGGAAAGCCTCCGAACCGTAGCGAAACAGTCAATACGAATTTCAGCGCTTTCATGCCGGTCCGACAGCCACAGGCCATAGCGATCAAGAACGCTCAATGAGCGCTATGGCGATGTTATAACAGTTGGGCTCAACCGATTGCTGCCTTGGGAGAACCAGTCACCCGAATAGCTCGTCTGGCTTCGCAGAAGCGGCTCCATGTCGTTGTGTTGGAGCTTTGGGCTTGTTGGCAGGAACGCCGATTTCGTCTGGGCCAGAACCGTCGTCGTTGGGAATGGATTCATAGCGGGCGAACTGCACGGAAGACGAGCTTCGTCCTTGCGTCATGGAACGAAGGTGCGAGTGATAGCCAAGTAGCTCTCCCAATGGAGCAATCGCGCGAATCACGACTCCATTGGCAGAATGCTCGATGCCTTCGATCCATCCGCGACGCGAATTTAGGTCCCCCATGATCGCCCCTGCAAAGTCTTCGCCCGCGACTACGTGAACGGACATCAGTGGTTCCAAGACAATCGGATTCGCCTTGTGAATGGCCTCTTTGAAGGCCATTGAAGCGGCTATCTTGAAAGACAACCCATTTGAGTCTTCCACGTGATAGCTGCCATCCCGGAGAACTGCGCGAACGTCAACGATCTCTTTACCCGCCAAAACGTCAGCTTTCATTGCCTCTTGAATTCCGGAGTCAATGAATTCCACGAATTGTCGTGGAACCGCACCCTCCGGGCTTTGGTTCGCGAATTGGTAACCACTCCCTGAGTCTCCGGGTTCCAACTCTATCGCGACATGAGCGTATTGTCCGCGCCCGCCCACCTGTCGTATGTACTTACCTTCTGCCACCGCGTGCTTGCGAATAGTTTCAAGGTATATGACGGTGGGCTTTTCAACGTGGATGGGAACCCCAAACTCACGCACAAGGCGGTCGCAAATCACTTCCAAATGTAGCTCGCCCATGCCGCTGACGGTGACCCGCCGCTCCGTGGATTGAGTCGCAGTTCTCATGCCTTGATCCTGTTGCGTTAGGACGCTGAGAGCGCGTTGGAGCCTATCCCAGTCATCGTGAAATGTCGGACTGAGAGTCACAGAGATAACCGGGCGCTTTGGAGGATGGGATTCTGTCATACGGCTGCGTTCCCCGTCTCCAAGTCTAATACCAAATCCATTCAGATCGTGCTGTCGCAAGCCTAACTGTCGAAATCAGGCCCTAAGGCTCATTGGGAATTGGCCGACACTGTCGGATCAATGAGCCTCACCGCGATTTTGCTGCCACCTGGAGATTCATCTAAGCTAAACTGTCTCGCTGGCCGGGGGCCTTGCCGCTTACATGTACTGTTTTCGCGGTCACGATCCGGAAGATTTTACCCGCGAGCTTCAAGCTCGACCATGCGGAGATGGCGCGGCTGCACCTTGAATTGAAAGCGACAAGCAGTGATTTCAGGGCGCCCCGCAGATAAAGGATCTTTATGCCTATGCCACTCGTCAACGCGGAACAGGTCAGGCCGGCAGCGGTCCCAGAAATAGGAACGAGCACGACCCAGCTCAAAGGGTTCGTGAACAGATATTTCTATTTCTCTATGTCGCTGCTATTCGCCGCGCTTGTGGTGTGGGGCTTCAGCCGTACGGTCAATGACAATCTCTTTCATGCCGCCATTCCGAGGCCCTTCCTTCTCTGGATTCACGGCGCCGCATTCTCGGGATGGGTGGCGTTTTTCATCGCCCAGTCCACGTTGGTCCGCATACACAAAGTGAGCTGGCATCGCCGCTTCGGATGGTTTGGAGCCGGGCTCGCCACGGTGATGGTTCCGCTGGGCGTTGCCATAGCCATCATCATGGCCCGATTCGATACAGTTCAACTCCATCAAAGCGGCGCAGATGCTTTTTTGTCGATCCCGTTCTACGACATGATCGTCTTTGGGGTGATTATTGCGCTGGCCATCTATTGGAGGAAAAGGCCCGAATTTCATCGTCGGCTCATGTTCGTCGCGACCTGCGGGCTCATGGACGCACCCATTGCCCGCTTTGATTTTTTGTTCGACCATAGCCTCTTTTTGCTCTGCGTGGACCTTCTGATCGGACTCGGCGTGGTGCGAGACCTTGTCGTAGATCGGCGCGTACACAAGGTGTATCTCTATGCGCTGCCCGCGTTGATAGCTGGTCAAAGCCTTGCGATCTACATGTGGCGTGTGAACCCTCCTTGGTGGCGCACGATCACCCACGCGATCTTGGGATGGTGACGGGCTCGGCAATTGTTGTGACCGGCGGGCGATGGCGCTCAATGAGTGTTGTGGCGAGTTCCCAATAGATATCGACCGTCAAATTGGGTAAGGAGCCGTCGTCGTCAAGATTACGAACAGCTGCGAAGGCGGATCAAGAGCGATCGACCATGCGGGTGATTGCCTAGATTAGCTGCCCACATCGACTACAAAGCTGTAGGTATTCGTGGCTCCGGCCTTTGAATTCCAGCTACCCTCGGCGCCGAATTGGAACACTGTTCCATGGGAAAAACGATAAGTGATCTTTGCGCCGGAAGCGCTGCGTATATTGACGGCATTGGCTAGAGAGTTGGGGAATCCCTCTGAAGGTAGCGGAAGACTCTGTGGGTACAAATCAAAAGATGCCTCGGATTCCCCGTCACCGACGGTGATCGTGATATGGATTGTGCCTCCATTCACAAACCGGCTTGCATCCAACAGGATGACGCGATAACTATGTTTTCCTCTCCCGGGTGCGACCAGCGTTCCTTGTCCTGTAGAAGTTGAACCGGGAATCAGTTGAATTACCTCTGGTGTTGATGTTGGGACGAGGTCATCACCGGTGAGGACCTTGGTAGGGGCGGCGCCTTTCTGCTTGCGATTTGCGCGCGCGGCATCGCCTAGGGACTGCCCGTAACCCGTGCTGCCGATCAGCAGAGCTTCGATCAGCAGAGTAATGCACAAACCTTTTCGAGCAACTCGCTGCATAGGACTCTCCGGCGGATGATTTGGCAAGATAATACTTCAGTGTGGCATCAGACCGGTAGTTACGGACGTACTCGCTAATTCTTGATCGCAATGAACACCAAAAACAACATTATGCCAATGACACCGCCGCCGAGCAGCACCCGAAGAATCCATGGCATTTCACACTTCGATTTCGGGGGACTTTAGCCTTTGAAGAAGATAAATCTCGATAACAGACGATAGCGCTCATTGAAGGATTGGGAGGACCCTGTCGAGTCACTGCGTGCTATGGCGATCTTACGACAGCGATCCGGCACGCCCGTTGCAGTGGAGGGAGGACGGCTTCCGTTACCTCGAGCTCACTGCGAGGCCAAGCGCTATGCGCTTACACAGCGAGGTGTGATGCAGCTCACTTACATAACGCGCTCGTTCGTGTGGCATTAATGTCGAAAGTTCAATAATATTGGGCCCGTCACGCACGACGCCGCCCAGCGGGAGGAGTGTCACCATGGCACACGCAGTCACGCTCAAGATGCCGAAGTCACGGCATCCAGTAAACGTTAAGATCCCGGCGTTTCAGGCGCAACGCTCGCACGACGAGGCTGCGGCGATGGGCAAGGCATTGCGGGACAAGTGTCCGCGCAACTCGCACGCTGAATGGAAGCCGCCACATGATCGTCCGGATGCGGTGCGGTTGATCGTAGAGTCAGACCAGGGCCGCATCCCTGAGCTGGTACCGATCCGTCACGGGCGGATGCTGCAATCGCCGTTCACTTTCTATCGCGGGGCAGCGCTGAACATGGCTGTGGACCTGGCGCGCATGCCCACCACCGATATCCGTGTGCAGGGCTGCGGCGATGCTCACCTGGTGAACTTCCGCGGCTTCGGCACTCCGGAACGGCGGGTGCAGTTCGACATCCACGATCTGGATGAGACGCTGCCAGCGCCTTGGGAGTGGGACGTGAAGCGGCTGGCGGCGAGCTTCGTAATCGCGTGCCGTGACAACGGCCTCGGCGACGTGTGTGGCGCGGATGCAACCCGTACCTGCGCGCAGTCCTATCGCGAGCACATGATCGAGTACAGCAAGATGCGGGTACTGGACGTGTGGTACGAGAGCCTCGACGCCGCTGACCTTTTGCCGACGATCCGGGATGAAGACACCCGCCGGAGGGCGAAAAAACGGCTGGAAAAGGAGCGAGAACGAAGCGCTCTGGAGCATGATTTTCCCGAGCTTGCACACAAAGTAGGAGGAAAGCCAATGATCCGGGACAATCCGCCGACGATCTATCACTCGACCGGCGAATTGGCTCGCGACGAGTTTCATGCCAGAGTTCGAGAGGCATTTGGCCAGTACCGGGAGAGCCTGTTGCCGTCCGTGCGTGTGATTCTCGACCGCTTCAAATTCAAGGACGCGGCTGTCAAAGTGGTTGGTGTCGGCAGCGTGGGCACCTTCTGCGCCGTAGTTCTCTTAATGGCCAGCGACAGGGACCCGCTGTTTCTCCAGGTGAAAGAGGCGCGGGCCTCGGTGCTGGAGGCGTACGCAGGGAAGAGCGTTTTCCCGAGCCACGGGGAACGGGTCGTGAACGGACATCGGTTGATGCAATCAGCCAGTGACATCTTTCTCGGCTGGTGCAAAGGCAAGGAAGGGCGGCATTTCTATGTCCGGCAACTGCGCGACATAAAGTTGAAGCCGAAGGTGGAGGTGTTCAACTCGACCGACATGATCCAGTTCGGCGAGTGGTGTGGCTGGACGCTGGCGCGCGCCCACGCCCGCAGCGGAGAACCGGCGATGATTAGTGGCTACCTGGGAAAGAGTGACACGTTCGATAAAGCGATCGCTGCTTTCTCGATTGCCTATGCCGATCAAACTGAGCGCGACTATGAAGGCCTGAAGAAGGCGGCGAAAGATGGCAAACTTGAGGTGATGATGGAACGGTGATGCTTGCGGCGTAGAACAGGAGGGATACCTATCGGATATTGTGCGCCGCTTAGGCACGGTTCGGTGTTGATGGAGTCAGGGCGTATGGCTCAAAACCGCTGGTTGCGCGGGAGAAGAACGAATTCCGTTAACTAC
>Ga0210409_10008225_pt1 | contig 10646 bp, 10 predicted proteins | sample IncBWH17MmetaG_FD_161649 | JGI IMG/M metagenome (GOLD analysis project Ga0210409, IMG submission 161649) | Forest soil microbial communities from Barre Woods Harvard Forest LTER site, Petersham, Massachusetts, United States - Inc-BW-H-17-M | ecosystem: Environmental > Terrestrial > Soil >...
CTCGAACTGCAGCTCATCGCCACGGGCATGCACCTCGCGCCCGAATTCGGCCTGACTTACCGAGAAATCGAGGCCGACGGCTTTCACATCGACCGCAAGGCTGAGATTCTGCTGAGTTCGGACAGCGCTGTGGGTCTCGCGAAGTCCATGGGCTTGGCTCTCAGCGCCTGCGGTGAAGCCCTGCAACAGCTGCAACCCGACCTGCTGCTCGTGTTGGGCGATAGATTCGAGATTTTCTCCGCGGTGGCTGCCGCCATGGTGGCGCGCATCCCGGTGGCACACCTGCATGGCGGGGAAACCACCGAGGGATCGTTCGACGAGGCAATCCGTCATTCCATCACGAAAATGTCGCACCTGCATTTCGTCGCGGCCGACGAATATCGCCAGCGGGTCATCCAACTCGGCGAGCATCCGCAGCGGGTCTTTCTGGTTGGCGGGTTGGGCGCCGATCGCATTAGACGGACTGCTCTGCTCGACCGACCGGCATTGGAAGCCTCGCTCGGGATGAAGCTGGAGGCCAGAAACTTGCTGATCACCTTCCACCCGGCGACGCTCGAAGAGACAGCCGCCACGCAGCAGATGGCGGAGTTGCTAGCCGCTCTGGAGGAGCTCGACGATGTGCAGCTGATCTTTACCATGCCGAATGCCGACACCCAGGGACGCGCGCTGGCCGCGATGGTCGAACGCTTTGTTGCCGGCCACGCCAACGCGCACGCCTACGCGTCGCTGGGTCAGCTGCGATACCTGTCCTGCCTGCGCTTCGTAGACGGGGTCATAGGGAATTCCTCCAGCGGACTGACCGAAGCACCGAGCTTCCGCACCGGCACCGTCAACATTGGAGATCGGCAGCGCGGGCGTCTGAAAGCCGCAAGCGTCATCGATTGCGCCGCCGACCGCGAATCAATCGGCGCGGCGCTCCGGCAGCTGTTTTCGCCGGTGTTCCGGGGAAACCTTGCGGAGGTGCGCAATCCGTATGGTGAGGGTGGTGCCAGCGAGAAGATCGTCGCGGTGCTGCGCAGCTATCCACTCGATGGCATCGTCAAGAAATCGTTCTACAAGCCGTGATGGACGAATCCAAAGCAATACCGCTGGAGGCATGGCGCAAGGGTCTCATAAGATCCAGCGCCACTATCCAGGAAACGATTCGGAATCTGGACGAGACCGGTCTGCAGATTGCACTGGTGGTGTCGGCGGAGGGCGTCTTGCTCGGCACGGTCACCGATGGGGACATCCGTCGCGGATTGCTGCGAGGCATGGGTCTGGGCAGCCCCGTCGAGGCGATCATGCAGCGGGAACCGCTGGTCGTGCCGCCGACGCTCGGGCGCGAAATCGTTTTGCAGCTCATGCAGGCGAACAAGTTTCATCAGCTGCCCGTAGTCGATGAGCACCGCCGGGTCCTCGGTCTGCACGTGTGGGACGAGCTGTTGGCTCCGACTCAGCGTCCTAATCCGATGGTGATCATGGCTGGCGGTCAGGGAACACGTCTGCGGCCCCACACCGAAAGTTGTCCGAAGCCGCTGATTCCGGTCGGTGGCAAGCCGATGCTCGAGCACATCGTCGAGCGGGCCAGGGCCGAAGGCTTCAGACAATTCGTACTGGCCATTCATTACCTGGGTGGAATGATCGAGGAATATTTCGGCGACGGCAGCCGCTGGCAGGTCGAAATCCGCTACCTGCGCGAACCGGTACCCCTGGGCACGGCCGGGGCTATCGCCCTGCTCGAGCCACGGCCGCAGGTGCCATTCATAGTTTCCAACGGCGACGTACTAACAGACATCCGCTACGGCGAATTGCTCGATTTCCACTGCCGCCACGGCGCTGCTGCGACCATGGCCGTACGGCTGCACGAATGGCAGCACCCGTTCGGAGTCGTTCGCAGCAAAGGCGTCGACATCGTTGGATTCGAGGAAAAGCCGATCAGCCGTAGCCACATCAATGCGGGGATCTACGTGCTCGACCCCCCAGCGCTCGACGCCCTCAACGTCGGAGAGCCGTGCGACATGCCGACGCTGTTCGCGCGCCTGCAGGACCGGGCCGCGCGAACCATTGTCTATCCGATGCACGAGCCTTGGTTGGACGTGGGCGGCTCGGCAGACCTGGAGCGCGCGCGAGCCGAGCTTGGATCGAGCCCGCGACGACCGGCGTGAGCCCGGGCGCCGCCAGCAGGCGTAGCGCTCAATGAGCAATTCCTTAACGAAGGATCAGTGCAACGTGGAGAAGCGCGACCCAATCAGGCAGTACAATTTGCCGGTCGAAGTCAAGTTCTGCAGGAAGTGCACCGTTTCAAATCAACGACCGCGCATCAAATTCGATGCGCAGGGTGTCTGTTCCGCATGTAACTTCGCCGAGTACAAGCGCCGGCACGTCGATTGGCAGCAGCGCGAGCGGGAACTGATCGAATTGTGTGACCGGCACCGCAAAGACAACGGAGAATACGACGTGATCGTGCCCTGCAGCGGCGGCAAAGACGGCGGCTTCGTCGCCCACCAGCTCAAGTACAAGTACGGCATGAATCCACTCACCGTCACGTGGGCGCCGCTGCAGGCTACCGAAGTGGGGCGCAGAAATCTCGATGCATTTATTGCCTCGGGCTTCGACAACATACTGGGGACGCCCAACGGCAAAGTAACACGCAGGCTCACGAATCTGGCATTACGCTATCTCGGTGATCCGTTCCAGCCGTTCATCTACGGCCAGACGAACTTTCCGCTGCACATGGCAGTGAAATATAACGTCCCCCTGATCATGTACGGTGAGAACGGCGAGGTCGAATACGGCGGCGATGAGAAGAACGCGTTTCGCCCGGACCGGGAAATCGACGATCACGACAAACACTATTTCTCCGGCCTGCCGCCGGAATTCTGGACTGAGCACGGCATATCGGCCACGGATCTGCGGCCGTTCATGGCGCCGCCGCACGAGCAGATCGCGCGTAACCGTACGACCATTCATTTCTTCGGCTATTACAAGTTCTGGGACCCGCAGGAGAACTTCTACTACTGTACGGAGAACACGGGTTTTACGCCCAATACGGAGCGTTCTGAGGGTACGTATTCAAAATATGCCAGTCTCGATGATCGCGTCGACGGGTATCACTATTATCTCGGCTACATCAAATTCGGCATCGGCAGGACCACTTCCGACGCTGCGCACGAAATCCGCGACGGCAAGATCACGCGCGAGGAGGGGATCGCGCTGGTCAAACGCTATGACGGGCAGTTCCCGAAGAAGTACTTCGAGGAGTTTCTGGAATACTGCTCGATCACACGGGAGGATTTCGAGGCCGTCGTGGACAGCTGGCGCTCGCCGCACCTCTGGGAGCGCAGCGATGGGAACTGGCGCCTCAAGCACGTCGTCTGGGAGTCGCGCTGAGCTTCCGGCGTCATGCGAAACGTCCGTCTGATCGCACGGCTCGATATCAAGGGTCCCAATCTCATCAAGGGAATGCATCTGGAGGGGCTGCGCGTCATCGGCTCGCCGAATGAACACGCGCTGCGCTACTACGAGCAGGGAGCCGACGAGCTGATCTACATGGATTGTGTCGCAAGTCTATACGGACGCAACAGCCTTCGAGAGATCGTGCAGAGCGCGGCTCGGGACGTATTCGTTCCGATGACGGTGGGCGGTGGCGTTCGCTCCGTCGAGGATGTCACCGATCTTCTACGTTGCGGCGCTGACAAGGTGGCAGTGAATACCGCGGCGATAGCCAGACCGCAGCTGATCAGTGACCTCGCGCGGCGTTTTGGCAGCCAGTGCATCGTGCTTTCGATCGAAGCCAAGCAACTCGGTCCCGGCCGCTGGGAGGCTTACACCGACAACGGCCGGGAGCGCACTGGACTCGATGCGATCGAATGGGTCAAGCAGGGCGTCGCGCTCGGCGCGGGTGAGATCCTGTTGACCTCCGTAGACCGGGAGGGCACACGCAGGGGCTTCGATATTCCGCTCGTGAGGGCGGTGACTGCCGACGTTTCCGTCCCTGTGATCGCCAGCGGCGGCATGGGCAAAGCGGAGGATCTCGTGGAGGTCGTACGACAGGGAGAAGCCGATGCCGTGGCAATGGCTGATATCCTCCACTATCAGCGCGCAACGATGCAGCAGGTTCGGTGGGCCGCCCAGGCAGCCGGCATTGCAGTGAGAGCCTATGAGCCTGCCTGAGGTCGCGGTAATCGACTACGGCGTAGGCAATCTGCTCAGCGTGCGCAGGGCTCTGGAGCATTGCGGGGCGAGAGTCACTGTCACAGCCGAGCACCGAGCCATTTTGAGCGCGCCGCGGGTGGTCCTGCCCGGCGTGGGGGCCTTCGCCGACGGCATGGCCGAGCTGCGCCGGCGAGGATTGGATCAGGTTACGCGCGAGGTTGCTTTCCGGGGAGTACCGCTGATGGGGATCTGCCTGGGCATGCAGATGCTGCTCGGCGAGAGCGAAGAGTTTGGCCTCACACAGGGACTTGGCCTGATTCCCGGGCGGGTAGTCGCTATCAACTCCACCGCCTGCGATAGCCGGCCCCTGAAGATTCCCCACATTGGCTGGAGTGCGCTCGTCCTTGCAAAGGGGCGCGACAACTGGGGAGGCAGTTTCCTGCAGCAGGTTCGGCCTGCGGAGGCTGTCTACTTCGTGCATTCATTTACGGCCCAACCCAGCGATCCGCGGCACCGTATTGCCGATTGCTTTTATGGCGACCTGACGATTTCAGCCGCCGTCGCCCGGGAAAATGTGGTCGGATGCCAGTTTCACCCGGAGAAGAGCGGTGAGGCCGGATTGAAGGTGCTGCGAGGATTCCTCACGCCATGAGGATTCTAGCGCTGATCACCGCACGTGGTGCTTCCAAGCGCGTACCCGGAAAGAACCTGCGCCGGCTGGGTGAACGTCCGTTGATCGCATGGAGTGTAGATGTCGCCAGGGAAATTCCGGAAATCTGCGACATTCTCGTGTCGACCGACGATGCCGCAATTGCCGCGGCGGCGCGCGATGCGGGCGCACTGGCTCCCTGGTTGCGGCCGGCCGAGCTGGCGTCGGACACCGCCTCGTCCGTCGATGTGTGCCTGCACGCGCTGGACTGGTACGAGAGTCAGTATCAAAAGCTCGATGGGTTGCTGCTGTTACAACCTACTAGTCCTTTTCGACGCCGCGAGAGCGTATTGCGCGGCATAGCGCTGTTCTGCGCGCATCGCCGCCGTCCCGTGATCGGGATTTCTCCTGCGGCTTCGCATCCATTGTGGTGTTTCCGGCTCGACGGCCAGGCGATGCGACCTTTCATCGAGGGACAAGGTCTGCATCTGAGGTCCCAGGATCTCCCAGCGGCATACGTGGTGAATGGAGCGTTCTATCTGATCGATCCGCAGGACCTGCGCACACGGCGGACGTTCTACAGCGATGACATGCTGCCCCTGGCTATGAATGATCCGGTCGAGGGTATCGATATCGACACCGAGTGGGACTGGACAGTGGCACAAGCCGTTCTCCCGCGCAGCCGAAGCGACTTGGAATGAGCAAGATCGTCTACCTCACAGATCAGCCCTTCGATGAGCGCAACTATGATCGATTCGGCATCCAGGCCTGGATCGATAGAAACTGGAGTGTCGAGGTGTGGGATCTGACTCCCTGGGCACATCCTCGCATGTGGCGCGATTTCACCCACTATGGCCGCAAGCCCAAACGCTTTACCGGCTACTTCGCGATCTCATCCTGGAGCGAGCTGGCACTCAGGTATCGTGAATGCAAGCAAATCAAGTACTTCATCGACTTAACCGGGGAAAGTTATCAATCGCTGCGAGTCAAGCTGTCTCTCGCTCGGGCCGGCGCCGCCCGGATCGCCTGCGCCCTGGGGTCGATTCCCGAGCCCGAGCCCAGTCACCGCCGCGGCTTCGCCGGCAGATTCCGCAAGGCTCTCACGATGGGGCCCAGGGGGGCGCTTAGAGCGCTCAGAGACAGAGTTTTCTCCAAGACCGCCGCCGCGTTTGCAGCACCGCGTCTGGTAGTGGTTGGCGGCAGGACTTCCGTGCATTCGGTAGGGTCCGAGCGCGCGATCATCCGCGCTCACAACTTCGACTACGATATCTATCTGAAGCTCGCAAGATCAGGCGGCGCGGCTGCCGAGAAGTACGCCGTCTTCGTGGATCAGGACTATTGCTTTCATCCCGAATTCACCTGTGAAGACAGCTCGACAATCATTACCCCAGGCAAATATTTCCCTGCAGTTTGTAGTGGCCTTGCGACAATTTCGGCGTCTCTGAAAATGCCGATGCGGATTGCAGCCCATCCGCGCGCGACTTATCGGCAACGAGGCATGAACTGCTTCGAGGGGTTCCCGGTCGAGTATGGCAGGACGGCCGAGTTGATCAGGGACTGCAGTGCAGTCGTGTGCCATGACAGTACGGCGATTCAATTTGCCGTGCTGTTCGGAAAGCCGGTAATCTTCGTGACGACGGACGAGCTGATTCCCTGTTACGAGGGCAGATCGATAGCCAAGGTGGCAGCCGAGCTGGGGAAATCACCCATCAACCTGGATGGCGATCTGCGAACCGTGGACTGGCGAGAGCAGCTGCACGTCGATTCCGGAAGGTATGCGCAGTATCGCAACGAGTACATAAAGACCGACGGGAGCCCGCAACTTCCAGTGTGGGATATCGTCATCGATCGCATCGAGGACGCGGAGAGATACCTGCAGGTGCCAGAATGAACGATTCGAGGAATTTCCGTGATGTCGTGCTGCTGCCGCTCGTGGCCGCTTGCCTCGGCCCGACCTGCGCAGCCGCTGGTGTGGTGACCCCGGGCGTCGCGGTAATGATCACCCAGTCGTATGCATACACCAGCTACGGCGGCGGCGACTTTGTGTTTTCCACGAGCAGTCCGGCGCCGGGATGCGGGAGCGGCTGGTACATCAAATCCACGGATCCGGGCTACAAGGCGGCTGTCGCCGTGGTTCTAGCCGCCCAGGCGGCGGGACTGCAGGTGATAGTCTATGGCGACAACTCGGATCTTTGGGCTGGATCGCCCAGTGGACGGTATTGTCGGCTGCAGACTGTTGGTCTCAGCTCCTGAGCGGTCCCATCCGCCCTGATCCAATGGGTCATGGGATCTTGGGTGCACGAGCCGTAGTCAGCCATGAAATTCTGTAGCGAGTTGCAGTGCACCTTACGCATAGCTGCCCTGTCGCTCGGCAGTCTGCTGCTGGGAAGCGGGCCGGTGCTGGCGGCGACGGGCGATACCCTCTACGGCACCGCGATATCCGTCGGCGATGCAGCAAGCGCGAACGTTAACAGCATCGTTTTCGATGGGCGCAACATCTGGGTCGGCGTTGAGGACTCTAGCGGGGGTTGGGTCAAGAAGCTCAGCGCATCGGGCGCGATCATTTCATCTACTCAAGTTGGGATCGCCCCGCTGCAGATGGTATACGACGGCGCAAGGATATGGGTGACTGACTACGCATCGAGCGACATCACGATCCTCGGAGCAGATGGCGGCGTGGTCAAGACGATCCAGTTGGCACCCAGCGCCAATCCCGAAGGGATCCTGTTCGACGGCAAGTACATCTGGGTCGCAAACAACGGCGTGGGGGCGAACAGCGTCAGCAAGTATGACTCGACCACGATGACGCTGATCCGCGAGTACATCGTCGGCCTCGATCCGGACGGATTGGCTTTCGACGGCACATACATATGGGTGACCAACAGCTACGGCAACAACGTAGTGAAGCTAAACAGGGACACCGGCGAAATCCTGCGCACCTATCCGACCGGTGTATTCCCGTTGTCAGTCGTTTTCGACGGCACCAATATGTGGATCGCCATCGGCGCCGACGCGGACTTCGGCCCGCCGATCAATGTCACGGGCAGTGTGATGAAACTGCGCGCTAACGGCGGCATCAACCTCGGCACCTTCCCAGTGGGCAGCGTCGTCAGGGGACTGGCTTACGATGGAACGTCCATCTGGATCTGCAATTCGCACGACAACACATTCACCCGCCTCCGTGCCACCGACGGCGCGCGGCTGGGGACATACCCAGCCGGGGGCGCGCCGCGCTCGATGGCATTCGATGGCAAGCACATGTGGATCGCGAACTCGGGCGACAATACAGTGAGCGTCATCACATCCAGTCCCGATGATCCGTCTTTCCTACCGTTGGTGCCGATCCAGACCGCTGCCGACGTAGACGCCAGCACCACGCCGCGGAGCACGTCCAAGGTGAATGCTGCGGCTCTTGGCGCAATAGCAAGCATGCTGCTGGGCGACAACTAGAAATTACCATCGATCGTGCTCCAGCTGTGCGGCGCTCTGGCGGAACCGGTGGTGGATCGCACCGCCAGTAGCATCACAACCCAAAGGCAAATTTGCTTCAACGTTGAAAACTGTCTTTAAGAACGCCGTCAAACAGTTCCTCAACTCGTCCGTACGCGTACTGGGCGATAATTCCGTCGGCCGCCACCTTTATGGGCAGATCATCAACAGCGCAATGACTCGCGTTCAGAAGGTGACACATTGCGGGTCTGATTTGATCTTTTCCGTGCCCAACGCGCTCAGTCAGTTTCGCGCCGATACCTTCTCAAGCAAGGAGCCCGAGACGCTCGATTGGGTGGATAGGATACCGCGCGGTTCGGTACTCTGGGATATCGGCGCCAACGTCGGCCTATATACCTGTTACGCCGCCAAAGCGCGCGATTGCCGCGTCTTTGCGTTCGAGCCTTCAGTCTTCAATCTCGAGCTCCTGGCTCGCAACATCTTCCTCAATCGCCTTACGGACCTCGTTACGATCGTGCCGCTGCCACTTTCAGAGCAACTCGCGTTCAGCACACTCCGGATGACGTCCACCGACTGGGGAGCGGCTCTGTCCACTTTCGGGCAGTCCTATGGGCACGACGGAGAACCGATCCGCAAGGTGTTCGAGTTCCCGACCGTCGGTCTTTCGATGGTCGACGCAGTGACGCTGCTAAGGATTCCACAGCCCGACTATATCAAGATGGACGTCGATGGGATCGAGCATCTGATTCTCAAGGGAGGGATGCCGATTCTGAGGGAGGTCAAAAGTGTTTGCGTCGAAATCAACGACAAGTTCTCCGCGCAGGCGGACGAAGCCGGCAGCTACCTGCGCGCGGCCGGATTATCCTTCAGCGAAAAGAGACACGCGCAGCACTTCGATTCCGATCCTGGCGCCGCGAGATACACTTTCAATCAGGTCTGGGTCCGATGACGACCGGCCGTGCTTATCGACAAGAGAATTTCGTAAGTAACATGAGCGGACTCAAGGTCGGTGTCGCCGGATTCGGCGTGGTCGGAAACGCCGCAGAGTCCGATAAGGGGATTGCGTGCCGAATTTAATGAGAAATGGCATCCGCTCGCTGTTAGATCGCCGCCGGATGAGCCTGGAGAGATCCTTGGCCAGCGACGTCAGAGTCTTGCTGGGTGAAGATGCCATCGCGCTGCTCGACGTGGGGGCTTCCGGAGGGATCATTCCCCGTTGGCGTCCCTATCGGCAAAATATCGCATTCACGGGTATCGAGCCCGATGAGCGATCCATTCCGGCATTGCTCAACTCGCCCGAGGCCAGGATATTCAAGAGCTACGACATCGTCCCGTCCGGAGCCTGGAACCGCAACGGAAAGCTGCGTATTTCGTTGACCCGCAAGCCGATGTGTTCTTCCTATTTCGCTCCGAACATTCCGTTTCTATCCCGCTTTCCGGAAGTTGAACGCTTCGACATCGTCGGTACGGCCGAGGTCGAATGTCGCACGGTTGACGAATTGCTGGCGGCCTCCGGGAAACCGGTGGATTTCATCAAACTTGACCTGGAAGGCGGCGAGTTAGCGGTACTGGAGGGGGCCGGGAATACCATCGAGCGCTGCATGGGATTGCACGTCGAAGTCTGCTTCCAATCGATTCGCGAGGGCCAGCCTTTATTCGGCGACCTGGCGAAATTCTTGCAACAACGTGGAATCGAATTCGTCGACTTTGTGTCGTTTTTCCGCTGGGAGCGCGGTTCTTTCAATGGCCTGGGGCAGGCGATCTTTGCTGACGCATTGTTTTTGAGAGGACCGGAAAGTCTGCTTGGTCTCGGTGACGGTAAGGGTCTCACCTCCAGGAGCGCCAAGGCTTACCTTGCCATCATCATGATCTACGAAAGATTCGATCTGGCGTTGAAATTCCTCGATCTTCTGCAGGCAGGCAGCGCGGTCTTGGGTCGAAGCGATATCGAGCGCTTTGCGTCGATTTTTCGACGGCGCAAAGCGCTCTTTGACAGGCGTTACCGTTTTGTCGCCCTGTTTGGGCGAATGTTTGCACGTTTCGCAGGGCACGACTACAGCCTGCACTACATTTACTGAGTGATATGCGAATCTTCGATTCCCTTTCAGGCTGAACGACGATGAACTCTCTGCGAGTCGGAATCGCCGGATTCGGTGTAGTCGGAAAACGCCGCAAGGAATGCATCGGTCGCCATCCCCATTTGTGTGTTGTGGCGGTATGCGACCGGGCATTTGACGGGGAAGGCACCCTCTCTGAGGGAATCCGCTACTACCGAGATTACCGCCAGCTGCTGGCGGAGGACCTCGACGTTTTGTTCGTATGTCTCACCAACGATATCGCGGCTGAGGTCACTATCGCGGGTCTCGAAGCAGGTCTGCACGTCTTTTGCGAGAAACCGCCGGGTCGAAGT
>Ga0210409_10008227_pt1 | contig 10645 bp, 3 predicted proteins | sample IncBWH17MmetaG_FD_161649 | JGI IMG/M metagenome (GOLD analysis project Ga0210409, IMG submission 161649) | Forest soil microbial communities from Barre Woods Harvard Forest LTER site, Petersham, Massachusetts, United States - Inc-BW-H-17-M | ecosystem: Environmental > Terrestrial > Soil >...
AACGGATTTCGCGCGGTCGCCTGTTTCTTGAACCGTGGCATAGCGGTCTGAACCCGCATCCATCGCGCCTGTCGAGCCCATGCCACGATACGACTTGAATGTGCGGCCCTGGTAGAGAATCGTTTCGCCCGGAGCTTCCTCCGTCCCGGCAAACAGGCTGCCGATCATCACGCAGGATGCGCCCGCCGCCATCGCTTTGGTGATGTCCCCGGAATACTTGATGCCGCCATCGGCGATCACCGGCACGCCCGTGCCCTCCGCCGCGCGCGACGCTTCCAGAATCGCCGTCAGTTGCGGTACGCCCGCGCCCGTAACCACGCGCGTCGTGCAGATCGACCCGGGCCCAATCCCCACTTTCAATCCATCAATGCCCAGCGAAATCAAGTCCTTTGCCCCTTCATAGGTCGCGACGTTGCCCGCAACCAGCTGCATTTCCGGCAAGCGCTGACGAATCGCCTTGATCGCCTCCATCACCCGCTCCGAGTGTCCGTGCGCCGTATCGATTGCCAGCACGTCCGCCTTGGCCTTGGACATTTCCACCGCGCGCTCCAGAAAATCCCCGGTGGCGCCCACCGCCGCACCGACGCGCAGGCGGCCCTGCTCGTCTTTCGCCGCCCGCGGATATTCCAGCTTTTTCTGAATGTCCTTGACGGTGATGAGCCCCTTCAAGTTGAAGTCCTTGTCCACCACCAGAAGTTTTTCAATGCGGTGCTTTTGCAGGATGCGTTCTGCTTCCTCCAGCGTCGTGCCCACCGGAACGGTCACCAAATTTTCCTTCGTCATCACCGAACTGACTAGCTGCGTATGATTCTTCTCGAACCGCAGGTCGCGATTGGTCAGGATGCCCGTCAGCCGCGAGCCCCGCGTCACCGGCAGCCCCGAAATGCGGTATTTGGTCATGATCTCAAGCGCCTGCCGCAACGTGATGTCCGGCGAAATCGTCACCGGGTCCACGATCATGCCGCTTTCCGAACGCTTTACCCGGTCCACTTCTTCGCCTTGCCGGTCGATGGGCATGTTGCGGTGCACGATTCCGATTCCGCCCTGCCGCGAGATGGCAATCGCCAGACGCGACTCCGTCACCGTGTCCATGGCCGAGGAAGCCAGCGGAATGTTCAGCGGCAGTTTGCGCGTAAAGTGCGTGCGCGTATCGACCTCGGTCGGCAGCACCGACGACCTGCCGGGCAGCAGCAGCACATCGTCAAAGGTAAGACCCTCGGAAATCGCACCTGCATTCATTCCAGCCTCACGTCAGAAGGATGGGCGCTCGAAAACCTGCGCCATAAAACAGCACAGCCCGGCAGGTTCCCGCCGGGCTGGAAGAAAAATTCATCAAATCGAAAAAATGCGTCACGGTGAATCTTCAATTGTAGGGGTACCGCCACTCCCGGTCAAGTTGGCCTGAGAGGAATCAAGCGCGCCAAATAGCCGAGAATTGCAAGGCGCCAAAAAGAAACCGGGGCTGACTCGCGTGAGCCAGCCCCGGGGGTCAATTGTTAAGTTTGAGCGGGTCGTCCGTTAGAACGTGAACCGCGCGCCGAGTTCACCCCAAACCGACTTTGGGATGATGGTGCTGCTCGGGTTGATGAAGCCTTGCGGATGGCCGAAGCGCGTAGGATCGGCAATGCTGGCGGCGGCATTAGCGCCAAAGTTGTTGCCGTAGTTGGCTCGATTCGTCAGGTTGAACGCCTGCGCAATCAGTTGCAGGTTCATGCGCTCGCCGAACTTGATGTTTTTCGACAGCCGCATGTCGAGTTCGAAGAACGGGTCTCCGCGGAGTGGATCGTATTTGGCGATCGTGCAACCCTGTGCGACACCGTTGATGCCGTAGAAACAGTTTTGCGCCCCGGCGTTGTTCCCGGAAAATGCAAGATAGTTCGTGGGATCATTCGTCGGAACCACGACGGCGTTAAATGTTCCGCCCCCTGTATTCAAGGTACTGGCCGAGTTCGTTAGGTTGTAAGGGCGTGCCGAACCGTACTGCAGAATCGGCGACAGCTGGAAGCCCTTGGTCAGGTCGATGAGTCCGCTAAGCGTTATGTGATGCCGCTCGTCGTTCGGCGACGGCCCCCACTCATAACTCGCAAACGGATTGGTCGATAGCCTCGGATAATTGCGGAAAGAACCGCCGCCGCCGTCATACGAATAGGCCCAAGCCAACGTATAGTTCGCGTTGACGGTAAAATGATGGGACATCCGCTGGCGGAAGCTGAGGTTCATTCCGTCGTAGTGCGAGCGGCCAATCGACTCTTCGTTTCGAACGCTGGCCAGCTCCGGCTGCGTAGAAGCGGCAAACGCCGGATCGAGTGGGCGATAGCAGCACTGCTTGCCAATGGGCTGCGTCGTATCAGGCAATTTCTGGTCAATGTTGATGGTCTTGTTCTCGTGCAGACCGAGAACGTGCGTGTATTCCGCTTCGATTACCGTATTGGAATTGAGCGCCCAGCTATACCCAAAGTTGAACTCTTCGGTTACCGGGTTGCGGTAGTTGGGGTCCATCAGCCGGCCGATACTGCCTGGTGGAAGCTGTGTAGAGGGAGCGGGAATCGTTGGCTGAGGGCTGACGCCGAACTGCCATTGACCCAGCGTGAGGCCCGTGCCCGGAACGGGATCGGTCGGGGCACTGAGACTGATCACTGTTGCAAAGACCGTCGGGTTGGCCATCTGTTCCATGAACAACGGAATGTTCTGGAACACGTTGCCAAAGTAGAGACCGAATCCTCCACGCAGTACGTGTTTTCCAGCGCCGGTCACGTCGTAGGCGAAACCGACTCGCGGGCTAAAGTCCTTGTTGTCGTCATGCGGCAGTTTGCTGATGTAAGGATTCGAGATCGGGCTGTTGAGCGCCTTCAGTTCCAAATAGGTGCGGCTATTCTGGATGTCCGACCCGCCGATCATGTTGATGTCCTTATCCCAGCGCAAGCCGAGATTGACCGTCAGACGCCGGTTGACTTTCCAGTCGTCCTGGCCATAGAGACCAATTTGCTTGGTGGCCACCAGAAAGTCCGGGTTGCCATTCGCAATGGCCATGCCGGTAACAGCACCAGCAGTCGCAAACTGCTGCGGGAAGAACGAAGGGCCGCATTTATTTGTATTATCGTTGACCGTTGCCGTTATGCAGCTCGGGTTCTTCGCAAAGTCGACTTCGAGGGTGGAACTGAACTCGAAAAACCCGCCTTCCACCGGATTGTTGATGAAGTCCACCCCACCCTTAAAGGTATGGTGGCCAATGGTTTTCGAAAGGTCATCCTTGATTTGCCACTTCTTCTGAAAGGACTGCTGGGGCACGTTGGTATTAGTGCCAAACGTCGCGTTGGGGAACACTACGAGCGGTGCGCTGATGCTGCTGGCGATGAGGTTGTTCCAATACTGATAGCCCACCGTGAATTGGTTCACCATCGTATTCGAAATAATCGAGTTCCACGTGATATTGCTCAAAATCAGGTGGTTTTTGGTGAAGTTCCCGTTGGTAAGGTCGCCGGTACCATTCGACTGATCGTTGAGGCTGTCGTTAACCTGTGCGTTGTAACTGAAATAAATGTTGTTCTTGCTGTTGACCACCAGGTCCGCGCGGCCGTTGTAACGCGTTTCAAAGAAGGGACGTGGGATAGTGGCAGAGGGCTGAGCCGCCAGCCCGGCGGTCTTTGCGATCGTCAGCTCGCTGAAAGCTGATGTGTCCTCTGCCTGAGACTGGTGTTCGCGTTCCCGTTCGATGGCAAAGAAGCCAAAGAGTTTATTCTTGATGAAGGGTCCGCCAACCGATCCGCCGAACTGCTGGCGAGTATAGTCCGGATGAGAGGACGTCGTGGCGCCTTTACCATTGGGATCCTTTTCGTCCGTGTTTAGATTGGTGTTGCGGAAGAATCCGAAAACCGAGCCGTGGTAGTTGTTAGTGCCCTGCTTGGTAATCATGTTGATGGCCGCGCCTTCGGACCGGCCGTTTTCCGCCGAGAAGCGCTGTGTGCTGATCTGGAATTCCTGCACCGCTTCCAGTGGAAGCTGCATCACCGGTCCGCCGACCGTGTTGTCCTTGTTATCCACGCCGTTGACGGTAACGTTGACGTTGCGTCCACCAGCGCCGTTGACGGAAAGAATCGCGTAGCGGTTCTTGGTGGGATCATAGGAATCCGTGGCCTTGACGCCCGGGGCCAGATACGCCAGGTTGGCAACATCGCGTCCGACCATCGGCAATTCTGCTACTTCGGTGGGAGTAATATTCTGGCTGACGCTCGTCTTCGCCTGATCGATCAGCGGCATCTCGCTGGTCACTTCGATCACTTCGCTTGCCGTGCCGGGCTTCAACTCTGCGTTGACCGTGGCAACCTGACCAATCAAGGTTTCGAGAGTTTCCGTCACCGTCGAAAAGCCAGCCCTAGTTATGGTCACGGTGTAATTGCCTGCCGGCAACAACTCGAACCGGTAGTAGCCCGTGTCCGACGTGGTCGCTGTGCGGGTCACATCGTTGCCCTTGTTCTTCACTACCACTTCCGCACCAGACACCACCGCGCCCGACTTGTCCGTAACCGTACCCTGGATCGTCGCGCTCGCGGTTGCCTGTCCGAATGCGTTGTTGCTCCCCAAGCTGAGAAGCACCACCCCCACTAAAAGCAAATACATAAGTTTTTTCATTTCTATTCTTTCTCCTGATGCAGCTTGGCTGCACTCTCTCTGAAGCTTTTTGAGACGAACCACTTCGCCTTGTTTTTGCTCGGGCCCGACATCTTTGGGAGGCCACTCGCAGAAAGAAGCCGCCGGGTAAACATTCCCCCTGCTCCAGCGCCTCTCGAAGGGATCCACTCGCAGTGGTCGTTGATTCTGTTTGTCTTGGCCGTCCTAGCTCAACGACCTGGTCCCGGACCTAATTTCCCTGAATCAAGTCCGATTCCTTACAGTTTCTTAACTACTGGCAATTCTCCTGCCAATATAGAATTGATGTAAATCACTGAAAACACTATGATTTACACGAAATTTATATGCCATTTCGATGGAATTCAGAAGTCGTGTAGGGCAGCAATACAGAAAACCATATGTCAATTCCCTCCACCATACCGGGTCGGACTTGTTTCTCATCGCCATCGTGCAATACAGTCGTGTTGTGAAACCGGATCTCCAACCCTTCGAGCCCCATCCCCTCTTGAAGAATCGGCACGCCATGACCATCGCCAGCGCCTTCGTGCCCCGAAAGTTTGCACTCCCGCCTGCGGAACCGCGCCTATTCCAGGTCGATCCAGACTCGCGCCTCCTCGGCAACTGTCATTGGCAACCCGGAAAGTCAAAAGCAGCCCCGGTAGTCGTTATCGTCCACGGGCTGGAAGGCTCGAGCGATTCCAACTATGTCCTGGGCATTGCCGATAAGGCTTTTCAGCGCGGTTACCACGCCGTGCGCCTGAATCAGCGAAATTGTGGCGGGACGGAAGCCTTGTCGCCGACCCTGTACAACTCAGGGATGAGTGGCGACTACCGCGCGGTCTTCGAGGAGCTTTCGAATGGCGATGGCTTCGAACAGATTTTCTTCGCCGGCTATTCCATGGGCGGAAATCTCGTCACGAAAATGTCCGGCGAATTCGGTTCCGCCGTCCCGCGCGCCTTGCGCGCCGCCGGCGTCGTCTGCCCGGCGATCGATCTTGGCGCCAGCGCCGACGCGCTCAACCGCACCGAAAATTATCTTTACCAGTGGCGTTTTGTTTCCGGCTTGATGGCCCGCTATGCCAGAAAACAGAAGTTATTTCCCGATCGTTATCCGCAAAATGGATTGCGGCCGATTCGAACTGTCCGCGAATTCGACGATTTCATCACCGCGCCGCAATTCGGCTATCGCGACGCGCAGGACTATTACGACCACGTGGGCGCAAAACGCGTAGCAGCCAATGTGCGCCTGCCGCTCCTAATGATTACCGCCCAGGACGATCCCTTCGTTACCTACGCTTCTTTCCTGGCGGCGAAGATCAGCGACAATCCTGCAATCCAGTTTGTCGCCACCACGCACGGTGGCCATTGCGCATTTATCTCAAAACACAGCGGCCCCGAGCGCTTCTGGGCCGAGCAGCGCCTCGTCGAATTCTTCGAAGCCCACCGAGCTGATCTCTGATTCCTGATCTCTGGTCTCTGATCACTTCTGTCAACCTAGCGGCTTTTCCAGCGAGACAGCAAACCCAGGCGTCAGAAGCTGCGCCGCCCCATCCGCGGCAATCACCATGTCGTCTTCGCACCGCAGCCCAAACTCTCCCGGAATGTAAATCCCCGGCTCATTCGAAAACGTCATTTCCGGCTCCAGCACCGTCTTGCTTCCGCGCACCAGATACGGATGCTCGTGCCCGTCCAGCCCGATGCCGTGGCCCAGACGGTGCGTGAAAAACTTGTAGTCCGGTCCGTAGCCCGCGTCAGTGATGACCTTGCGCGCCGCATCGTCCACCGTGCCCGAAAGTTTTCCGGCGCGGGCGGCATTCAGCGCCGCATCCTGCGCCTTACGCACAATTTCATAAACGCGCGCCACTTTCTCCGATGGCTTCCCGTAAACACCCGTGCGCGTCACATCCGATTCGTATCCGTCCACCGTGCACCCGCCATCGATCAACACCACATCACCTTCCTTCAACTTTTGCGGCTGAATCGTTCCGTGAGGCAGCGCCGCCGACGCGCCCAACAGCACCAGCGCGCCTCCGCGCAGCCCCATCTTCGAGAATCCGCCTTCCACCAGCTTGCCGATGTCTTCCTGCGACATCCCTTCCTTCACCGAAGCATGCACCGCGCGAAAAACATCGCAAGTCGCCTCGCAAGCCAGCCGCATCAATTCCAATTCGTGCGCCGACTTTTTTCCCCGGCAAGCGATGGTCACTGCATCCGCGGAGACGCATTCGAATCCCGGCCCCGCCGCCCGCAAATTATCGAAAAATGTGAACGCCGCCGTTTCCTCAACGCCGATTCGCCCCGTTCGAATCCCCCGCTCCGCCAGCGCCGCCACAGCAATTCTCGTGGGGCTCTGGTCTTCCTGCCAAACGCGCACGCCCGCCGGGAAATGTAGCTTTTCCCGCAGCCTGCCCTCTTCGAACGCCGGTACGACCACGATGGGGTCGCCCGTGCGCGGCACGACCAATCCGAGCAGCCGCTCGCTCACTCCCCAGCGAATCCCTGAGAAGTAATAGAGCGAAGTTCCCGGCGCGAAGAAAAGCGCATCGTATTTCGGAGTCAGTTCCGACATCAGCTTTTGCGCATGCATCAACCGTTCCTGAAACTCATTTGCCTGAATCGGATGAACGCGCGCCCCCAGCGGCTTGAGCCCAGCGAACGCCGGTGGCAGCTCATCTGCGGCTTTCTCGGCGATGGCGACGGCCCCCGGCGCAAAGGCCAAAGCAGATGCCGCCGCCGCGTTCTTCATAAAATCCCGCCGCGACGTTTGAAAAACCGGTTCCAAAGTTGGTTCATGCATGGCAATGAGGTTTATATGTGGTCACCGCAGATTGTCAAGCCAGATGAACGATGGCTCATGCGTGGCAGGTGGCCTCTTCGTGGCCATCAGCGGAAAAAACAAAAGCGAGGGAGCATCTCAGCTCCCTCGCTTTTGGCATTACTTCGATGTTTCTAGGTTTACCAGCTGAACCGCAGACCCAACTCCATGGTCCGGCTGCCGCCATTAAAGAGGAACTTATTCAGGAATTGTGAAGAGGTTACGAAAATGTAGCCGGTGTTTAAAGGGTTGGTGTTGGTGTTTTGATCGAGCGTCCCGTTGTTGCTGGGCAGGCCGATGCTGTAATTCTGGTGGTTAAACGTATCGAAGGTCTGGAAGCGGAACTGCAATGACGCCCGCTCCGTGAACTTCATGGTCTTGAACAGTGACATATTCCAGATATTGAGCCCGGGCGTGTTGACTGTGTTCCGCCCGGCGTTGGCGAGTGCGCCCAGGCCCGCTTGTACAAAGCGGGCGGTCGGGTTCGCCGCCACATAACCAACCACGTTGCTTGAGGCGCACGCTGCGCTCGTCGATGTGACAATCCGAGTGGCTCCGCCCGCGCCGTCATTGCAAACCTGCTGAACGGTTGTGGCGGTCAGTCCGACGCCCGCCGGGTTAATGATCGTCCGGTCGCCCGCGCCATCACCGTTCGCATTGGAGTCCACATTGGAGAGCGGAGTCACGGGCTGGCCTGACTCCGCCAGGTAGGTGCCGCTCCACTCCCAGTTGTGGGCTAGCCCGCGGACGAAGCGGTTGTCGGAATGGACGTTCGGGAAGTCGTAGACCCACGTGACCGCGAACTTGTGAGTCAAATCCAGCGCCGAACGGCCGCGCTCCGCGGCAAAATTAAAGCCGTCTTGCGGTCGCCGAGGGTTCACACGGCTGCTGAACAGTTCGTTCGTGGAATTGTCGATGTTCTTGGAAAAAGTGTAGTTGCTCCGGAAATACAGTCCTTTAGTGAACCGATGCATGAAATCGACCGAACCGGCGTGATAAATCCCCGCTCCTAACGGCGGGTTTGTGGTGAGATTGCCGAAAAACCCTTCTGTGGCCAACGGCTGGAACAAGCTGTTCGCCAAGAAGTTTTTGAAATCGGAAAGGTTACTTGCGGGCGCCGCGACTGTCGCGGGAACCGCTGACGCGGTCAAGTAAGTTGGGAGCGGGGCAATGCCTCCGCCGGGAACATTCGGGTCAAATGCGGAGGCAGAGTTCAGGCGCTTCTGCACAGGTAACTCCAGGCTGCGCGTGCCGACGTAACGCACCTCAACGCTCGTATCCCTGAACAACTCGTGCTGTACGCCGAGCGACCAGGTGATCACTTTCGGGTCCACCATGTCCAAAATCAAGGCCTGCGTGTTAGCCCGTGCGTCGGCCGTCGTTGTCGGAGGTACGTTAAACTGCAGAAGGCCGCCCCCTGCGAGAAACCCCGGTCCTGGCGTCGGCTTGCCGCCGACCATTGGGCCCGACGTGCACCATGCCGGTGCCGGTGGATTAGTGGAAGAGCAGGTAGCCTTCGTATTCTGTTCCGTCTGCAATTCCGGCGGCAGGCTGTTGATGGCAAAGTTGAGGGGGATGACGTCGTATGCTATCTGGCCGCCTCCCCGGATGGACCATTTGCCGTGGCCCGTGGGATCCCACGCAAAACCAACGTGCGGGCCAAAGTTATTCGTATCTGATTTCGGTTTGCGGAAGATCAATCCAAAGGCTGGATCGTTTGCAATAGCGTTCAGCGCTTGTTTCCCTTCGTCGCGCGGTACTCCGGACCATTCGTACCGCAGTCCAAGATTCACCGTGAGCCGCGGCATCAGCTTCCAATCGTCTTGCACGAACCAGTAGACTGCGGGATTGTTGTTAGCCGAGCTTGCCGTCCCGGCGCCTCGAAGCGCGCCATTTGCGCCGTCGGGTACGAGGTCATTGACGAGCGTATTCAGCGACGCATAGTCCCACTCTCCGCGGGCCCGTGGCAAAGAGCTTGTTTCCGTGATGTAGTTTCGCCCCTCGACTCCCGCCTTAAACGTATGCTTCCCACGAATGTAGCTTACGTTCTCGACCGCCTGGTACACATTCTGCACATACCCTTGAGGAGCGAGGCTGAAGGGCCCGAGGTTGCTGCCGAATGGATCGATTTCCACATTCGGGAAATTCGAGAACTGGCTGGGCGGCAAACTGTTTGGCCCGCTTAACCTAGAAAAGGAAAGCCGGAAATCGTTAATCACCCGGCTACTGATTGTCCAGGCATCCGTGAGAATATACTTCCGCGCGTCATCCGTTTGCGTGCCGGTAAACTGGTTCTGTGGTTCGATGGGGTTCACCTGTGGCAAGCGTTGCCGGTCATAAAGAACACGTCCTCGCACTTGGTGTTTGCCCAAGTTCAGATCGCCATTGATGGTGAAGTCGTGTTCTCTAAAGTAGCTCGGAGCAACTCCCGCGAACGTGCCGAACGGAATCGATTGCGCGTTCCCATTTAAGCTTACGGGCGCGGCACACGGCTGGTTCTTGGTCGTTCCGCAGTTCTGATCCTGCTGAGCAGCAATGGGAAATTGCTTCAGAACGGCCACCACGGCTGAGTCGGGGCTCATTGCCAGTAATTGCGACATCCCCGTCGCCGTCGGTGTTTGCACCGACGCGCCTTGCGAACCCAACCCTTCATTTTGGAATTCGTAGGCCCCGTAAATGAAGAATTTGTTCTTCAAAATCGGGCCCCCGGCGCTTGCGCCTAGGCGGTTGTAGTCAAAGCGGTTCTTCACGTCAGGGGATGGAGTCTTCGAAGTGGCCGCAGCGGCTATTTCTTGGTTGGTTGCGGCGTTCAAGTCCCGGTTGCGGTTGTAGCCCCATCCGGCGCCATGCCAGTTGTTTGTCCCGGACTTGGTTACAATGTTGAACTGCCCGCCGGCAGAATGGCCGTATTCCGCGCTGAATTGATTCGTGAGCAGCGTAAACTCTGCGACCGATTCTTGAATCACTGGCTGCGTGGGACCGTTCGTATCCACTTTGTTATCATCCACGCCGTCAATCGAAAATCCGTTGAAGCGCGGGCGTGTCCCTCCGATTGATCCCCCTGAACCCAGCACGCCTCCCTGTTGCGTGGTTGTTCCCGGAGCGAAAACGGCAAACTCCTTTACGTCACCTCCCAGGGTATTCACCGGAAGATCGTTAACCACTCGACTGCTGAACGTCGCGCCGAGTTCGGACGACTCT
>Ga0210409_10008228_pt1 | contig 10644 bp, 12 predicted proteins | sample IncBWH17MmetaG_FD_161649 | JGI IMG/M metagenome (GOLD analysis project Ga0210409, IMG submission 161649) | Forest soil microbial communities from Barre Woods Harvard Forest LTER site, Petersham, Massachusetts, United States - Inc-BW-H-17-M | ecosystem: Environmental > Terrestrial > Soil >...
GGTCAGCCCGTGAAAGCCTCGGTTGTGTATCGACTGCTGGCCCGTCACGGTTGGCGGAAGGTGGCACCGGACACCCGTCATCCCAAGAGCGATCCGGAAGCGCAGGCCGAGTGGAAAAAAAACTTCCCGAAACGCTGGCAGCCCTACTGAAACCCGCAGACGTGCGAGGTATCCCAACTCCGTTAACAGCCGGCTGACCCATGGGGAATGTGTTCCCGTCTCCAGGGCGATGAGACTTCGGGTATCCTCTCAAATGTCTGCTTCATCGCTTCCGGTGTCGTCGCCACTTTCTGTTCCAGAATGATTTTCCCCGCTTCATCCAAAACGCAGTAGCACCACCAATGATCGCCGAGGTCCAGACCAAGCGTGAGCTTGTGCCTTTTGAAAATCATGTTTCCATTTGCCCGAACAGTGCTAGTCTTTTTCATTGCCGGTCTCCTTTTCCTTGCGCCACGAGCGCGTCGAACATTGGGAGCTTGTCGCATCCAGCGGGAGACCGGCGTTCTCATCTCATCTAGTAAACGAGCTGACGCCGAAGTGGGCACTAGGCTCCACTTCTTCGGTTTGGCCAGCGGAATTGCATCGTCGCACGGAGAGCAATTTACATGCAGAGGTCGCGACTAGTGAGAGGGGTGCCGAAATCCGCCTTGGTCCACCCGCGGCAACCCGGACGGGGATCTGCAGGCATAGGAGGCCTCGGGAAACTGTCCGCCGTTGCGGCGCGTAGACGAGTAGGATCGCTGAGATCGTAGAGCTCAATGCTTACCGAGCCTAGGGTCAAAGAGGGTAGGGACAAAGAGTCTGTTTTCACGCCAATGGTACCGAGATAGTACCGAACGGCGGCGTGAATCGGGCGCAGCGGGCGGCCCGAACCCGAGAGCACCGACAACCGGCGCACTCCGCGATAACGATCGACATCCTTGGTGTAAGAACGCGGTTCGTTCTCATCGCAAACCCCCGCCGTCCACTCGCTTGGTAGCAGACCGTAGCGTGGACCATAAAAACTCGTTCCGATTTGCTGCAGCTGCAACACGTAGATAGAGTCGCCAGGTTGCCGGTGTTCCTTGAGGTAGCTAAGTAGCTCGCGATGATGCTCGATCTCGTATGGTGGCGGAGCTGCCACAAGCGCCAGAACAGGCGGCACAAGAAGCGCCATCATCAGCGCCCCGCCGACTACCGGATGGAAAAAACTCGCCTTGCACCGAAGCCACTCGACCCCTGCCGCCACTACCAGCAGTAAGCTCGGAAGCAGCCATACCACGAGCCTGCCGCGAAACGGATACTGGTGTGCCACCGCCGCAGCCAAGCAAACTAAGAACGGCCCGAGCAGGAGCAGCGCAACCGGGCGACGCTGGCGCCACAATTCAACGATCCCCACCGCCGCAACAACTACGAAAACGGCCGGCCGGCGGTAACGCAGCAACGTGGCATCGTCGAATAACGATATCCATCGATCCCAAAACCAATGGAGGTCCGCCTGCAATCGTAACGGCCACGGAACAAAACCTCCAGCCCAGAAATCATGCATAAACTGGCGAGTCGTAGCACTCATGATGTGGAGGCCAATAACGAGCGCAACGAGAGACGCGGCGGCCCACATGGGGATTGAGATAAGAAGCCCTCTCGCGACTCTTCGGTCTCGCGTGATCAGCCACTCCATCGAGAGGCTTAGACCCAATCCAGCCATCACCAGCACGGATGCCTGCGAGAACCAGATAACAACGAAACCAACTATACCGTACAGCAGCAAACGATTTGTCGAGGCCTCGCGCTCGCGGAGATCCAATGCGAGTAGCAGGAGCGCGATCGCCACTACGATATCGGCTTCGTACTGCTTAACGTTCGCGCCAAACCGAATAAACGGAACGCCTATCGCCAACAGCGATAGAGCTGCGGCTGGTGCCGCTCCTGCGAGCACACGCTCCGCAACACGCCGAAAGAGAATCACGCTGGCGACGGCGCACGCAACGGGAATAGCCTCAGGGCAAGCTCGTTCTGGCCGAAGGTCATCACGGCAATTCGTTCAACGAGAAGAAATCCTCTAGGGGCAACCCGATCGAATAGCAGCGGCTGACTAAGGAGTTGGCTTATCGGCAGATCCAGGATATTGCGGGTCAGGAGAATTTCGTCCAGGTATAGGGACGTATTCGCTACGTATGCCCACAGGCGTAGCGCCACCCCGAGCATCACGATGGAAGTCATCAGTCTAGGCTCGCGCAACTCCCGTTCAATCCGTGCTGCCCCGGTCGCGTCTGTGCAATCAGCTGTTCGCGACCGATCAGCCGAGTGCGTCGAAATCACTGGAATTGACATGCTTGAGCGCCGCCAGGAAGCCTGTGGATCGTGAAAACTCGGAGTCACTATATCCAAGACCGGACCCTGTCTTCAAGGAAGCTGGAAGCTGCCGAGACGTTCCGGGGGTGAGCCCACATTTAGAACTGCCAAAGCATGACCTGCGGTGCTTGATTATCACGCCACGCGTTCGCCTCTCAGTTGCCGCCTTCAACATTTTTGGTGTAGTCAGCAAACCGGGAATTACCGTCGTTTGGCTGCCAACATACTCTAACGCCTGGCAGCCGTTACCGGACACTACGCGCAACTTGTCTGCTAGCCGACCTGAGTGGCCAAGAGACCGTTACTTGGCCCCGTCTCTTGGTTACAGCTCGGGGATTACTAGCTAAGTTAGTTTCGTTCTTGTAATAGAATTTACTTGACATTCACAACGAGGAAGGTAGACTCCCTCCCGAAGTTTCGACCCGCACGCTGAGACAACTTCCTGGAGTTGGTTACCTAAGGTCGACGTTCCTCTATTTCGGATGGACTGTTCAGTCCTCGCTTGCCGTCTTCTTTGGTGCGGCCCTATGAGAATGTTCGACAACTTGCGATTCGGAGGATACATGCGAATATTTTTGCAGTTGCCTTGGGCCTTTCCCTGCCATTAAAAGCAGACGGCCTGAGCAGCGTGGCATTCAACAGCCCGAGCCAATTCGGACCGTCTCCTAGAAAGCGATGCCACCTCATGCGATAACCCGGTCGAACCGAATGATGAGTTTGAAGCGCAACGACTCACGGGCCGTTGTTTGCGGGAATGCCCGGTATGCCATCGAGGCCGGATGATCACGATCAGGGTTCTGCCCAAAGTGCGCTCTTCGACGGCCATCGAAGACACGTCATGATCCATTCCGCGCGACCCCCAATCGCCCTCTCCAAAAACTCGCAGCCGTCGAGTCAACGGAATCGTCTTGTCTCACGGAGTTCAAAACTCTTTGCCGTCAACCAAGGGCTCCACACTTTGCCCTTTGTAGGCCCGGAGAAGATCCCGAATCGCAGCCCACCAAGCTCATTTCCGTCATTACTAATGGCTTGCTCTCTCTACGTCCTCTCCGATTCATCAAACAAAACCCATAGGACAAGAATCTTGCAGCGGCCTAGTTTCTAGTCCAATCCATTTTTAGCTCACCGGCACGGCTCGATCACGTTCCTCCCTGCTTACACCCACTGTCGCCGCGCCTGTGTGTTAGGGTATCGTGGATTAGTTTCGTGCAACTCGACATGAAATGGGCGACCTAACCAGGCTAACCAAAGCCGTAATACAGGGTGACCTAAGCAGGTCCGGACTATCCTGGACGAAAACCGCGAACTCGTTCACCAGCGAGACGAAACAGGCGCAACAGCTCTTCATTACGCCACACTTGGAGGACATCGCGAGATTGTCCAGTTATTGCTGGACAACGGCGCGGAAATTAACAAAGCGGATGGCCAGTTCGGCGCTACGCCGACAGGTTGGGCAATCGAGTATCTGCGAGAGCGAGGCGGGTTCCTTGCCATCGAACTTGACGACTTTGCCTACGCCATCGAGCACGGAGATGCTAAGTGGGTCGCACGATTTCTAAAACGCTTCCCCACCCTTCGCCAATGCATAGACACAAAGGGAAAGCCCTTTCGACAACTTGCACAGGAATCGGGCAATCCAGAAATTATGGGCTCTTTTTCGGAATACCTGATCAAGTCCTGAGGAGCGCGGTAACCGGAGATGCTTAACGTCCGCCAAGCGCAATCGAGAGCGGGTAGCCGATCACGTTCGGTGAAAGGGCTTTCTGCGTTGCATGTATGTAGTTTGTAAGGTAATCGTGTGGAATGGAACGAAGGTAAGGATTGACCAGCAATGCGAACATCCACGGCACGCTGCGGCTCAACGCGACAAACTCAATCTCCACGTAAACGCCGTTGTCCTTCTCTATATAACGTGTATAAAGGTTCAGCCGCCACATGTATCCGTGGTCATTTCCGACAGGCAATTCCTTCTCATCCGGATTGCCGGGATTTTGCACCTCGGCGATACGAACAGACCGGGCAAAGCAGTAGCCGCGGGAGCGGTCGGGTAGAAAATAGTCCACGCTGAATTCCGTATTGTATACGACGGTTACAATGGCGTGACGGTAGAAACGGTAGTAGACAGAGAAATGCTGACCGTCATGCGCCAGCACGTGGGCTCGCTGGACGTCAGGTGCATACAGTTCCGGATGGCGGGCGTAATCCTGGGCAAGCGCCACTGCCTGGTCAAGTGTCGCGCCCGGAATGAATCCAATCGCCAGCCAGTGGTGAGCGAGTCCATCGGGTAAATGGATTTCTTTTCCCTTGTCTAGCGTGCGCATGGGCTCGATGACGACATCCCCGCTGTGAACACGCGCCAGTATCGAGTTTCTCTCCCTTTCGGAAAGGGAATCGAAGTGAAGAAAATTTTCTGGACCAGCCACTTCGCTTAGTATTCGGACCTCCGTGAGTTGCACATATCGGTCGAACGCTTGCGCAGTGCGCTGTTTGAGTTCGCTTGCACGCGTCGGGGACGGGAATTCGAATCCCACACAAATAGCTAAGAGTAGAGCGAGGAAACACCTCCGTACGCTCGGTGCAGTGGCACCACCTGTTGGAGCATGTTCCGCAGAATGGGGTATATGCTTTTGAGTCCTCAAAGCTTGGTCCTCCTGCTGAGTCTGCTCCCATTCGACTTTCACATTGGTGTGCCAAGGCCTGTGCGTGAACTCTTGCTTGATGCGTTGGGCACCGGACGGACCCTCATGGACTGGAATCCCCAGTGCAAGCCAAAACTTTTCGATACATTTGCCAAGTCTCAGTTGAAGGTAAAGAAAGAAGTATTCATCATGGCAGAAATGGAGGCTCCCATGTTTCCGGTAATCCGACGCAAACCAGGAATCAGCCAGCTGTTAGGGCCATCTACGTGAGAAGCCCAAGAACTCGAATCACACGTCTCCCTCGACCGGTGAATATGGGCTAGCGGAAATGGTCGACGACCATGATATCGCTGTTGACCTCGTCCACCTGTGAGTAGAGCATCCAGCGCCCATCGGGCGAAACAGACAAACCCCCGTTATGGGAGTTGAAGTCCCGATCCACATCCATTATCCGCCGCACTTGCCGGGTTGAAATATCGAAGTAACAGATCGAATGTGGCGCGTCAGCCGGGACGAAATAAATGCCTCCCCGAACAACTGTCCAGAGAGCAGCGTCTTTCAGCAAAGGCATACCCGGCATACCCTCTATTGGTGAATCCGGACCGAGTGGATTTACAGGTTCCATCTTCAGTCTGGCATCAACTAAGGCATCAACAAAATAAAGCGCCTCTCCATCGAATGACTCATGGACACCAAAAGCTGGCCCGGAGGAAATCACAGTCGCATTTCCGCCCTTTTCAGGACAGCGGTAGACTCTTGGCGCCTCCGTTGTGCCCACAAGGAAGTACATCCATTTGCCGTCGCGAGACCATCTCGGCAAAAACATTCCCGCGATGTTTGTGACAATCCTGTGCGGGATGAGTTCGGATATGTCGACGACGTACACTTCCGGACGGCCAGTGTACCATGTGTCAAACACGATCTTTCGGCCGTCCGGGGACCAACTCGGAGTTCCAGTCGCATAATTGTTCAGCCTAGCTATTTGCACCAAGTTGGTCCCGTCTGCGTCGCTTGTCCATATTTCTGGGTCTCCTCGCAGAGTGGATTCGAACGCAATATGCTTGCCGTCCGGAGAATAGTTGGGATTCGTCTCCGCACGGGTAGATGCTACAAGCTTTAGCCCCGCCGATTCGGGGTGCAACAAATCCTTGCGCCAAATATTGATATTTTGGGACGAGTTCGTGAATGCGAGCTGGTTGCCAGTTCGGGAAATTGCGGGCCAGGCCGCATCATGCCCGAGCGAAAGTTGCCTCCTTTCTGACTGAGTATAGCTCATTCAGATGACAACGAGTGGCGTATTCGGCGGCTCACCTCACTCGTTAACCTTATAATTCAGAGGCTTTGCCTGTACACCCCAAGTACACGCGGAGTTCTCCCCGCGTCTATGGTGCAGATTTCCGAACAATGTGATGGTTCAGCTATACGGGGTGAGAATCGCCGGACCGGCGGGCCTCAAATGTCAAATCCCCGATTTTAGGGATAACGTTCCGTCGGCCATCGAGAACGAGAACTCCGATTATGGAGTCGCAAAGATCAGCGCCGATCTGCGGCGGCTGGAGCGGCGCGACCTGTGGGCGTGGATGACGCGGTGGTGATCATTCTGGGACTGACCGGTGCGGTATTTTCACTTTCGGTGTCGCTGCAGTGGATAGGATGAAAACGGTCCTGGGAGTGGATTATCGCGTTGCGGTACGCACGCTGGTGATTCTGGTGCTGGCGTTCACGGCGCAGACGACCTACCAGCATGTAAAAGTGCGCAGGCTGCAGCGCGAATTGGAAGAGCAGCATGTTCAGGCAGAGGTATTCCGCCGGCTGGCTATGTTCGATCCGCTCCGCTTACGGGTCTGTACAACCGCAGATTTGCGGAGCAACGGTTGAAGGCGGAGATCGCCGGGTCTGAACGGAGGGGACATCCGCTGATTGTGGTGCTGGTGGACTTGAACGATTTCAAGGAAATCAATAACGAGTACGTTCACCAGGCGGGCGACCTGGTGCTGAGAATTCGCCAAGCGCTTGAGCAGTTCGACGAGAGGATCGGACGTGGCGGCGCGCTGGGTGGAGACGATTCATGATGCTGCTGGTGGATTGCGAGGTGGAGCAATTGTCGCGTGCACTGGTGCGGCTGGAAGGGTTCGAAGTTCAGGTGAACGGGAAAACTTTGCCGATATCAGTGGCGGCCGGATGGAAACGGTACGAGCGGAGAGATCGGAAATTGTGAAGGGAAGAGAACCGGCGGTTGTGGCAAAAGTTTAGTTGAAAGAGCCGTTGCACCAAGAGATACGCGATTCAGCTGGGGTGACGCATCTCACACTTAGGCGCAGGAAGCTGCGCCGTTAGTTATTTGCGGGACGGCGCGAACGGTAAAAGAGGTAGACCACCACGACGGCAACGAGGGCACTGACGGAATCCAGAAGCGAATCCCACGGACTGGCACCGCGAGAAGCCACAAAGGATTGGTGGATTTCGTCGAGTGCGGAATAGCCGGCTGCGATGAACCAGGAGAGCACAGCCGAAGACGAGTGCCATCCACGGCGGAATCCGCGCAGCCCGCGATAGAGAAGCAAGAAGAAAATAAAATATTCGGTAAAATGGGCGAATTTGCGAATGATGTGGTGAGCGAACTCCAGTGATGCCACGTTGATGCCGGGAAAGAACCAGCGGAGAAGCGGCTCGATGATGCGGCTGGTGTGCTCTGAAGAAAACGAATCGGTGGAAAGGAAGAACATCATCGCAGCCCAGAGCAGCGCAGGCCACCAGGCGCGAAGCCAATCAGGAAATAGCGAGTGCGGCGGAATGCGTGAACCGAGGCCCGCGAGTTCAGGTGCGGGGCGCGGATTACGCCAGGATTCAGAAGTGGACAAAAGTTGCTCCTCGAAAAAGATCGAAACTCAGACTGCGCTCTCATGTTAAGAGATACGCTTCCAGAAAAAGTATAGATAAGAAACCGCAGAACAGCCTATTCCATGCGGTAGTTGGGCGCTTCCTTGGTTATAACCACATCGTGGACATGGCTCTCGCGAAGGCCGGCAGCGGTGATGCGAACGAAACGGCCCCTTTCCGTGAGCTCCGTGATGTTGCGTGCGCCCACGTAGCCCATGCCGCTCTTGAGCCCGCCGACCAATTGATCGGTTAAGCCGCTCAGCGGACCTTTGTATGCTACGCGTCCCTCGACGCCTTCGGGGACGGACTTTCCGCGGTCGGCGCCCTCCTGCGAATAACGGTCGGCGGAACCTGCTTCCATGGCGCCCGTAGAACCCATGCCGCGGTAGGACTTGAATGTTCGGCCCTGAAACAGAATAGTTTCGCCGGGAGACTCTTCGGTTCCCGCGAACAGGCTACCGATCATGACGCAAGATGCGCCGGCGGCGATGGCCTTGGAAATATCGCCGGAATACTTGATGCCGCCATCGGCGATGATGGGGACTCCGGTGCCTTTCGCGGCCTTCGCCGCTTCCATGACGGCGGTGAGTTGCGGAACGCCGGCACCGGTGACGATGCGCGTGGTGCAGATGGAACCGGGACCGATGCCGACTTTCAGACCGTCGATGCCGAGGCAGATGAGTTCCTTGGCGGCTTCAAACGTGGCAACGTTTCCGGCGACGATCTGCATGTCCGGCAGGCGATGGCGAATGGCCTTGATAGCTTCGATGACGCGCTCGGTGTGGCCATGGGCGGTGTCGACGGCGAGGACGTCGGCTTTGGCTTTGGACATTTCGACGGCGCGCTCCAGGAAATCGCCGGTAGCACCAACAGCAGCGCCCACGGTGAGGCGGCCCTGGTCGTCTTTCGCAGCACGCGGATATTCGAGTTTCTTCTGGATGTCCTTAACGGTAATGAGACCCTTGAGGTTGAAGTCCTGATCGACGACGAGAAGCTTTTCGATGCGATGTTTCTGGAGGATTTTTTCGGCGCCTTCGAGGGTGGTGCCGACAGGGACGGTAACCAGATTGTCTTTGGTCATTACCTGGCCGACGAGCTGGCTGAGATCTTTTTCGAAGCGCAGGTCGCGGTTGGTGAGGATACCCGTGAGACGCGTGCCGCGGGTGACGGGCAGGCCGGAGATGCGGTACTTGTTCATGATTTCGAGGGCCTGGCGAATCGTGATGTCCGGTGAGATCGTGACGGGGTCGACGATCATGCCGGATTCGGAGCGCTTTACGCGATCGATTTCTTCGCCCTGGCGGTCGATGGGAATGTTGCGATGGATGATGCCGATGCCGCCCTGTCGCGCGATGCCGATGGCGAGGCGGGATTCCGTGACGGTGTCCATGGCGGCCGAAGCGATGGGGATGTTGAGAGAGAGCTTGCGGGTGAACTTGGTGGCGGTGTCGACTTCCGTGGGCAGAACGGTGGACTTGCCCGGGAGCAGCAGGACGTCGTCGAACGTAAGACCTTCGGGGATGGGACCGTCAATCATGAATGAACGCCTCGCAAAAGGAAATGTAGGGCGTGGAAGCGCGCGCCCTTAAGCAGCACAGCCCAGCGGGTGGCCGCTGGGCCGAGAGATGAATTCAATAGATCGAAAAAATGCATCACGGTGAATCTTCTATTTTAGGGTTGCCAGGAGATGGGGTCAAGTCAACCTGATAAAGCCGATAAAGCCTTCATCCACCAAGTCTTTGGATGGCCTCTTATACCGATAGAACCTACTTGTTTAGCAAGAACTGCAGAAACTCTTCCCGGGTAACCCCGCTTCCAGCAAAAGCGAGAGGAGCGTGCCTTTGGAATATCGCGATTATGTTGAGGAATTACAGCGCCTCGCTTTGAAGTCGGATTGTGGTAGATGAAGTGACTACCGGACGAATGATCGAGGACGAACCCACGATCCTGCAGAAAGCGGGCGACTTCACGCGGCCTAACGGCGGGGAGCTTCGGCATACTCGAGATCAAGCGAAGCAACGAGCGATTCATCGTCGGTCGGAATCGGTTGGTTGTGTTTCTTCAAGCTCTCGATATATCCGGAAATGGCGTCCTTAGCCATCTTCTTGGCTTCGGCTAGGGTGCGTCCATGGGTAACGCAGCCTGGAAGCGCCGGGACTATGACGGTGAATCCGCCTTCCGATTCCGGCCTTAAAACGATGTTGAAATGACCACGAGACTTTTTCATGTGCGAGCAATCTTATAGGAAGGTCGGAAGCGTTCAAGCGTACGTCGCATGAATTGGCAGGCTCGTCACCAATATAGCCTCGACGCGAGCGCGACCGCCGTGAAGCCTGTCGGTCTCGTGGTCAGTGTTGTCGCACTTCAGTCGGAAGCCTGAAGTAAGTGAAGCTGAGCCTTCTGGTTAGCTGTGGCGCTGATCCTAATACCGTTGAGCGCGAGGAGAAGATAAGCGGTGAGGCGGCGTTGGCGCACCGGGTCCGCGGATTCCTGGATCATGGTTTGGAGGATGGGCTCGAGAAAGCGGGAGTATTTGGCGAGGGTGGCCCGGTCGCCGGAGGCGAAGGCAGACTCGACGGCTTGTTCGGTGGCGGGAGTGATGAGTTCGAGGCGGCCGACAAAGACTCGAGTGATCTCAGCCGGTGCGGGAGAAATGGAGAGGGGAAGCACGGAGTCCACGAAGCTGCGCGGAACGATATAGAAGAGGCGAGAGCCTTCCTCAAACCAGGAACTTTTCCACGTTTCGAGCATGGCATGAGCCTCGTCGGCGTGCAGGCCCTTGGAGATAAGA
>Ga0210409_10008229_pt1 | contig 10644 bp, 7 predicted proteins | sample IncBWH17MmetaG_FD_161649 | JGI IMG/M metagenome (GOLD analysis project Ga0210409, IMG submission 161649) | Forest soil microbial communities from Barre Woods Harvard Forest LTER site, Petersham, Massachusetts, United States - Inc-BW-H-17-M | ecosystem: Environmental > Terrestrial > Soil >...
AGAAGAGCTTCCAGCTAGATCTGAAAGCGCTTCTTAGCGCGGTACAAATCGAACGGCCCGATGTGATTTTCCTGGGTAATCCCAACAATCCCACTGGCACATTGATTCCTCGCCGGACACTTTCTTGCGTCATGAACTTCTGCACGAATCACCGAATTAACCTCGCGGTTGATGAGTCGTTTATCGAATTCACCGGGGAACATTCGCTTGCACCTGTGGCTGCCCGGCAGCCTCAGCTGGTAGTCGTCCGCTCATTTACCAAGTGCTTCGCGCTGGCAGGATTGAGAATCGGGTATCTCGTCGGGCACCGCTCGATCGTGAACAAAATAGCTCTCATCACGGAGCCCTGGTCCGTGAACACATTGGCGCTCGCTGCGGCAGCCGAGTCGATGAAGGACCCTGCGTACCTTTGCAAATCCCTTGCGCTGATCCGAAAGGAACGGCATTACCTGTCGCAGGGCCTTACGGAGCTTGGCTGGTTGCAGCCATTCCCTTCAGAAACTAACTATCTGCTGGTTCACATCCAAGCGGAAGGCATCAACGGAATTGCCCTGCGACGGAAGCTAGACGCGGAAAACATTTTGATCCGCGATGCGAGTGGCTTCCGCGGGCTAAGTCCCCAGTACATACGTATCGCAATTCGCGGTCGTAAGCAGAACCAGTTGCTTCTTGCCAGGTTAAACGACATCGGACGGCGGTTCAAACTCAACTGCGAGCCCAAACCATGACCGCGCGGAAGATCATGATTCAGGGAACCGGATCTAGTGTCGGCAAGAGTGTGATAACAGCTGCTCTGTGCCGATATTTCCGGCAGGAAGGACTTCGCGTCGCTCCGTTCAAGTCTCAAAACATGTCGAACAACTCTTTCGTGACCTCTACCGGAGGAGAGATCGGCCGCGCGCAAGCCTTCCAGGCCCAGGCATGTGGGATAGAACCTACGATTGAGATGAACCCGATTCTGTTGAAACCGTCGAGCGAAATGGGGGCGCAAGTTGTCGTGCTTGGGAAACCCGTGAATGTAATGAAACCTCGTGAGTATCACGAATACCAGCCTTATCTAATCGGTGTGATACGGGACTCGTTGGAGAAACTCTCCAAACAATACGAGATCATCGTGATCGAGGGCGCTGGCAGCCCGGCAGAGATCAATCTGCGGCCGTACGACATCGTAAACATGGCGGTGGCCAGGATGGCTGCTGCACCCGTCGTGCTTGTCGGCGATATCAATCTGGGCGGAGTTTTCGCGTCATTGGTGGGCACCTTGGAACTGCTGACCGAAGGAGAGCGATCTTTCGTCAAAGGTCTCGTGATCAACAAATTCCGCGGAGATATTTCACTGTTGAAAGAAGGTCTCAAGTTCCTGGAAGCCAAAACGAGAAAGAAGCTGTTAGGAGTGCTCCCTTTTGTTAACGATCTTGAGGTGGCTGAAGAGGACTGTATTCCAGAATCGAAATGGAAGTCATCGTTTCCCGGTGACCCCGACAAACTTAAAATCGAGATTATCCATTTCCCGCATATTTCGAACTCGACCGATTTCGATAGCCTGGAAAAGGAACCGGATGTATCTGTGCAATTCCTCAGGCGTGTGCCCGATTTCAGCAATGCACTCCCGGATGTTTTGATATTGCCCGGCTCAAAAAGTACGATCTCGGATCTCGGGTACCTGCGGTCTTCAGGTTTTGCAGCATACATTTACCGGTGCTACGAGGCTCGTATCCCCGTCGTTGGTATATGTGGGGGTTACCAAATGCTGGGCAAAGAGTTGCTCGACCCTGATGGCGTAGAGTCCGAAGTCCGAAGTACACAGGGTCTCGGCCTTCTTAATTTGACAACATCTTTCGGGCGCGAAAAGAAGACGGTTCGAGTCCGGGCTGTGAACGTCGAGAGCCACCACGAACTCTCCGGTTATGAGATTCACATGGGAACGACTGAGGGGTCGGGCGCTGCGCGACCCGTGTTCCAGATCCTGGAGGAAATGGGAGAAGTTGCCGAACGCTTCGATGGAGCGAAGTCGGAAGACGGCCTCGTCTGGGGGACCTATCTACACGGAGTCTTCGATGCCCCACCTATTCGGCGGGATTTTCTAAATCCCCTCCGAAAGCGGCGCGGATGGCCAGCACTGAATGCCTTGAAAGTCAGTTCTCCCGCCCAGACTTTGGATTCACTGGCCACATTGATTCGACAGCACGTAGATTTAGTGGCCCTCGACCGAGTTCTCAATGAGAACCTGTGACATTCTCCAAGGCTCATCCATGCTGAACCACCTCGGTTTCGGAAACTGTGCCCAAGGAAATTTGTGCCAGCTTAGGGCTTCACCCTATTGGCGGGGTGAACCTCTCTGGCTCGGATGTTATGAAACCCATCGCAGCACCCATGGTCGGCGGCATGATTACTTCAACGATTCACGTTCTGATTCTCGTTCCCGTCTTCTTTGCCTTCATGAAGGAACGTGCGCTTCGGGCTGGCACCCTGGGTATCAAAACTGGTCGGGAATAGAACTGGGATCGAGAAGCGCGGAAACCGGGGATTCACAATTTCTTCCATCGTCGCTGGGAAGCACGCGAATAGCGTCGACGTGCGCGCCTCGAAAATAATAGATACGGGACTACTATCATCGAGCGCGATCGGAGTGCAGAATGAACCATTCGACGCAGAATGATCACGGACAGGCGTCAGACCCACACGCCAGTGACAAAATGTCAGACACTCACGGGAGCCACGATCGCCACGCCGGGCACTCCGTCGCCATGTTTCGCGACAAATTTTGGCTGAGTTTCGCTCTCACAATTCCCGTCGTATTTTGGTCAACCGACGTTCAACACTGGCTTGGGTACACTGCGCCTTCCTTCCCCGGCTCGACGTTTATCCCCGCCATCCTCGGAACGGTCGTCTTCGTCTATGGCGGCCTAGTCTTCATCGGCGGGGCCTGGGGCGAACTTGCCGATCGCAAGCCTGGCATGATGACTCTCATCAGCTTGGCGATCGTAGTCGCGTTCGGAACTTCACTCGCTGCGACATTCGGCCTCTTCGAGATTGACGTTTGGTGGGAACTCGCATCACTGATTACGATCATGGTCCTCGGCCACTGGATGGAAATGCGGGCCATTTCCCAGGCTCGTGGCGCGCTCAATGCACTCGCCGCTCTACTCCCGGACACCGCTGAGCGCGTAAACGGCGCAGAAACTCAGTCTGTTCCCCTCTCTGAGTTGCGCGTTGGCGACATCGTTCTTGTCCGTCCGGGAACCCGCGTTCCGGCAGATGGCACTGTAGTTGACGGCGCTGCGGACGTTGACGAATCGATGATCACCGGCGAGTCCAAGACTGTCTCGAAGACGGCAGGTGCCAAAGTTGTTGCTGGGACAGTTGCTAGTGGCGGAAGCCTTCGCGTTAGCATTACTGCGATCGGAGACCAGACCGCACTCTCCGGAATCATGCGGCTCGTCGCCACTGCGCAGGCTTCCGGCTCTCGCACGCAAGCTCTTGCCGACCGAGCAGCCGCGATCCTCTTTTACGTGGCAGTCGCGTCTGGCACTATTACTTTCACCTACTGGTGGTTTTCAGGCGACAAAGAACACGCCCTCATTCGAACGGCAACGGTCCTCATCATTGCTTGCCCCCATGCCCTGGGGCTGGCGATTCCGCTGGTCATCGCAATCTCCACATCACTCGGAGCGCAAAACGGTCTCCTTGTTAAGGACAGGCTCGCACTCGAACGTGCCCGCAATTTGGATCTAGTCATTTTCGACAAGACCGGTACCTTGACACGCGGTTCTCCGGCCGTATCGGAAGTCGCGGCCGCACCTGGCACTACCGAAAACGATTTGCTTGCTCGTGCTGCCGCTGCCGAATTCAACTCCGAACACCCACTCGCCAAAGCCATCGTCGCCGAAGCCAAGCGCCGAAGCGTGATCCATTTGTCAGCCACGAATTTCGAGGCGCTACCTGGTCGAGGAGCGAAGGCGCTTGTGGAGGGCAAGAGTGTCGAAATCGGCGGACCGCGCTTGTTGACCGAGGCCAACGTAACGGTGCCGCCAGAAGTTGAAAAACTGACAACTGCGTGGGCATCCGATGGGAAGACGGTTCTCTATGCCGTGGCGCAAGGGCGCCTGCTCGGAGCTTTCGCAGTGGAAGATGAGATTCGGCCCGAATCTAGCGAAGCCGTCACCGAACTTCATCGACTTGGTATCCGGGTGGCGATGATCACCGGAGACTCGAAGACAGTTGCCGATTCGGTCGCCCGCCGCATCGGTATCGATGAAGTCGCAGCCGAGGTTCTTCCTGCTGATAAGGCAGCGGCAGTGAAGAAGTTTCAGACGGGCGGCAAGCAGGTCGCAATGGTTGGCGACGGCGTGAACGATGCACCAGCGTTGGCGACTGCAAATGTGGGCATCGCAATAGGTGCAGGAACAGACGTAGCCATCGAGTCCGCTGGAATCGTACTCGTGCGTAGTGATCCGCGCGACGTGGTCGGGGCAATCGAGCTTTCACGCGCAACCTACAGAAAGATGATCCAAAATCTCGTTTGGGCGACCGCTTACAACCTTGTCGCTATCCCGGTTGCCGCTGGTCTTTTCGTCCGCTGGGGATTCGACCTTCCGATGAGTGTGGGAGCGGTCGCAATGAGCCTGTCCACCATCATCGTAGCCGCGAACGCTCAGTTGCTTCGCGGGCTCAAGTTGCAGCACGAGACCCTCCGCCATCTTCCTGGCCAATAGCGAGGACTGGATTTTGAGTTGCGATCAAGTTCGTTGCAGTAGGGGTCGAAGCTCCCGGATGTCTCTGACGTTCTCGATGCTCAGTAGGCGCTCGATCAATTTCGTAGATGCCGCGGGACCGAGGACAGGCGCGATTAAGTCACTAGCTTTGGCGATGACCTCGTCGCGGGTCATCGGGTTTTCAGGAGTGCCCCGTACAGCCTCGACCCGCTCGGTGAGCTTCGTTCCGTCGCTGAGTGTGACCTCGACGATCGCAACTCGTTTCGGTATGAGTCGCTCCAGTTCCTCATCGGGAATGAGCTGCACTTTTGCGCGAACACGGAGGACCGCTGGGTCCTGCATGCGTGCCTTGTCATGGGCTGCGCGGAACGAAACCGTTTTGTCGACGATCATCACCGCGACGAGGTGCTGAAGGCAGATATCCGGCATTTCGCGATTGTTCACGGTGAACGCCGCGCTCGTGGCAGCCCGTACGACCACTTGCTGCACTTGATCCGGCTCGAAGGGGTGCCGCTTCAACAGGATTTGCAGTGCGTCAAGTGGTGATTGGATTGGCCCTCCGGTGGTCCATCTCTTGATGGTCGTCAGCGTGATTTCATAGCGATCGCCAAGCTTCTCCGTGAGCTTTGCTGGGTCGGCTTTGGGAGAGTAGGACTCGATGAAATTATCAGGACCGGAGAGAATATCGTTAACGCCGGTCCAGCCAGAGTGGACGAGTAACGCAGCAGTGACACCGTTACGTGCCCCCATGCCGCCGAATACAAAGCCTTTCTCGATATGTTCGGTATCGCGCCGCCAGGAACCAATCCCTGCCCCCGCTTGTTGTGCGGCATAGTCGAGCAGCCATCGCATTTGGTCTGGATTCAAGCTAACGGCACAGCCTCCAGCCGCCGTCGCCCCAAAAGTTCCCACCAGGTTATGAGTGTCCTTGATGAAAGAACCGTCGCCCACTGTCTTCATCGCGCGCATCCCGATGTCGTAGCCGAGCGTTACGGCGCGCACGAAATGCATCCCACTGATGCCGAATTGTTCCCCTAGCGCCAGCGTGGTGGGTACAATCGAGCAGCCTGGATGCGCGCCCCCGCCGGAATAATCATCGTCTGTTTCATCCGAATGGGCCAACTCCGCGTTTGCGATGGCCGCTTCGATCGGCCCACAAAGCGTCTGGGACGCGACAACGGTTGCAATTTTTTCGCCGCCATAGGCGCGAGCGAATTCGATGGCCTTGCGCCCAGGGGGAAGTTCTGAACCCGAAACCATGGCTGCCACGGTGTCCAGAATGTGGTGCTTTGCCTCCTCCATTACCTTGTCCGGGAACGCGCGGTTGCGGGCCTCGCTCATGTACGTGCTGAGGTCGGTCATAACCGGGCTAATGGACTCCGCTGCTACCCTCGAGGGCCAAGATCGAAACATCCCCGCGGCGATCACCCAGCCAAATTGTTGCAACATACTGCGTCGTGTCCTTGTGCCGCTGTTCGGCAGTGACAGGTCTGACCCTCGGTCGTGTCCCATGTTGGTTGCTACCTCTTTCGCCCTATTGTTTGGAGTGTTCACTGCTGTAAATTCTCCCCCGTTCCAAACAGCGGATTGTCGGGGGGCCGTATGAGGACCTGAGAGCGGATTGTCTCCATCTGGATAGGCATCACTTGTGCCGGATTGCATCGTACGCTTCTCTCGCACTGGGCACAACGAACTTGACACCAGAGCAGGTCCCAACGAGAGCAGGGCAGTTCGGCTCGTTTTCGCCCGTCTGACGAGGTCCGCTTGCGGCCGCGTAATCGATTTCTCATACACTGCTCTGGCCCTCCTCCCTCGGCCTCAATTTTAGAGCTTGAGGACTCGTGCGGCGTTATCGCCCAAGATCATCTTTCGTTGCGCGTTCGTTATATTTACCTGATCCAGGAAATGCACCGGTCTTTCATACCCCATGTCGAAACAATAGTCGCTCCCGATCATGATGCGCTCGGCGCCCACCTCGCCGATCACGAACTCCATGATGGATTTCGAGTGGACCACCGTGTCGAACGTGAACCGTTGCAGATATTCGCTAGGAAGCCTCGGCAGGCGCAGTTTTTCGATTTCCGGCCGTACCGTCGAACCGTGGTCGATGCGTCCCATCAGAATCAGCAACACGCCGCCGCCATGGGGCAGGCTGAACCGAAGCTTCGGGTGCCGGTCGAGCACGCCACCGAAAATAAGGTGGCAGGCGGCAATGGCTGTGTCGAAAGGGAAGCCTAGCAGGTTCGAGAGATAGAACGGCGCGGTGCGCGGTCCGCCAACCACCTGCAGCGGATGCAGGAAAATGGGAAGGTCTAGCGCTTCGATTCGTGCAAAAATCGACTCAAACAGGGGGTCGTCAAGATCGCGGTGATTGATGTTCGTGCCCATGTAAACGCCTCGTATTCCCGGCAATTTGCTCGCGCGGTTCAGTTCATCGATGGCGCGATCCGCGAAGAGCATTGGAAGCGTCAGCAGTCCGACCAGCCTCGTCGGATATTGAACGTGCGCCGAGCTGGCGGCATCATTCCACGCGCGCGCCAGTTTGTGAGAGACTTCTTCGTCACCCCAGTGAGCCATTGGTCCGGTGAGCGACATTGCCTGGACCGCAGTGCCCTGCGCGTCCATATCCGCGATCCGCTTCTTTAAGTCTACGACCCGGTAAGGAAGCGGTCCCTGGAAGCGCGCTTCCGTCATGATGTAGAAGCCTTCTTCCCCGGCGCGATATTCCACGCCGAAGCGCGGCCCGTCTTCTGCCAGCACGTCGAGAAAGGCTTGCGGGAAAAAATGAGCGTGAATATCGACGGGGCGTACACCGCTCACGTCATGGTTCAGCATGGCCAGTGATCTCCTGAATGACTATGGTCAACCAATCGAACACGCCCGGGGACCACGCCTCAGTTTGAGTTGTCTCCGCCGCTAGTTCAGACCAGATGGTCATAGCAGTGCTAGGTACAAGCCCCTCTACTCTAAGCGCTGAATGCCCAGGCGATCCGCGAGTTCATCGAGAGCCTTGCGCAGCGGGGCGCCTAGCGGAACGCCCCGGGCCATCCGCTCGCGATAAAGCATTTCCGAGCGCTCTCCGGGCAGCCGGACCTCGTCGACGCCCGGCAGAGTCGGCGACGACTTCATGACCTCCCATACCTCGTCGACATTTCGCTTGAAGGACTCGACGTCCGCAAACGCCGAAACCTCCACCGCCATGATGGCCTGCCCCGTGTTGCTTGCGGTTTTGGAGTCCACCGTGTAGTCGACCACATCCCGGCCAAACGCGGCTCCGTTCAGTGTTCCGGCCAGCAGGCCAAACATCAGCGCCAGCCCATACCCTTTTGGGCCGCCTACGGGAACAAGAAATCCTTCGCTCGCACGCTTCGGATCGGTCAAGGGCTGGCCCTGCCGGTCGATCATCCAGCCTTCCGGCATCGGCTCATTGCGTTGCGCTTTGAGCCTGATCTTGCCAAACGCGGTGTTCGTCGTAGCCATATCCAACACGATCGAAGGATGCTGCCAAGCGGGCACGGCGATGGCGACCGGATTGGTGCTGAGCAACACCTCTGTGCCGCCCCACGGAGGCACAAGATTGGCGTTCCCCACGCAGAAATACAATCCGATCATGTCCTGCGCCGCAACGATTCGCGGGTAAAGCTGCGCCGGGCCCGCATGATTGCTTCGACGGGTCCCTACCCAACCGATGCCGTACTGACGGGCCTTCTCGATAGCCAAAGCCGTGGCCCGTTTCATCACCAGATGGCCCAGGGCGTTATCGCCGTCGACGAGCGCCGTACCGGCTCTTTCGCCCACGATCCGAATGTTGGGCCGGGCATTGACTGCGCCTTCTTGGATTTGCTTCACATACTGCGGCAGCCGGAACACGCCGTGCGCATCTCCGCCGCGCGCGTCGGATTCGGCCATCAAAGCGGCCACCTGACTGGCATCCGCCGGGGGAATGCCTACCGACACCAGTCCTCGCGTGATGAACCCGATGACCTCAGCGATCTCGACAACGCCTGGCTGGCCCGGTGCGGGCTTGGCGGTTTCGCTCATGATCACATCCTATTCTGCGCTGTCAATGTCAATAACGGCCTCAGTATGCTCGCGTTCTTCTGCGGCTTATGAGGCATGTTCATGGGACCGGTTACGGCAGGTAATCAAAGACCATAAGATGGGCTTCTTCAATGACCAGGTCAGAAAGCATCGAGGTTTGCCAGCCGGCAGCCTTGTCGCGCGTCGTCACACCTTGTGCGATGTTCAATTCCTTAAGCAGATCGGCCTCGAGGTCCTGTGTCCCGTGGCGAGCCGTAATGACGTAATGCCTTGGGACAGCGGAGTAGAAGCGCTTCAGTTCAGGCACCCAGAGCCCGGTTTTGGATATTGCTCCGGTCGGAACTTTCCCGAGAAGCTGGAAGTGGTCTGGGTCCATCTCCTTAAACACCGCCACTGTGCCGGTTGTCCCTGCGAAATAAATGCGTCCGGTAGCCGCGTCAAATTGGACGTCGTCGGCTCCGCCCACGCTGTCGAGCACTTGCACCACTTTCCCCGTCTCCGAATCCATGACAACCAGCTTCCCCGGTTCGTGCTGGTGCCCGCCTCCCACGTTGCCAGTGTGCGCTACGGTCCGGCTACCCACAAACAGGCGATGATGGACTGCGTCCAGACCCGCTGTATGAGGCACCGGGCCTCCGGTGATCGGCCACTGTGCAACCACGTCGCGCTTCTCGAGATCAACGACCGCCACGTGGCTCTCACCTCCCACAATGTCTCCCATCGTGACGTACAAGCGCTTTCCCGACGGCTCGATCGAGATGCCCGCGGGATCGCCACCGGGCAGCTTAATGGTGCCCACCAATTTCGCCATTTTTGTGTCAACGATGTCGATCGAAGCATTGTTGGATCCGTGCTGGCCACTACCACTAAAATCTTCAAAGACTTCGACGCCGGCATAAATCAGATGGGTGGCAGGATCGTATGCGGCGTTATCGGCTCCTCTGTTGGGATCACCATATCCAGACAATTTGACGGTCTTGATTACCTCATAGGAAGTCCCGCTAATCGCAGCAACCGTGCTGTCTGTCAAGGTCACCCAGATTTCGTTGGTCTCGGGCAGATAAAACGGCTTCTTGGGCAGGGCTGGGAGACCTTTGGTCTCATGGATCACCTTTCCGGCGCGTAGGTCCACGGAGATCAGGCTCTTGGCAGCTTCTCCAGAAATAAATAGGCGCTGTCCCGTGACGTCAACTGTGAGGTGATCCATGTAGCCATCCCCTGGCAATGGAATCGTCTCAGCCAGTCTCAAAATCCCTGACATATGCGTCATGGGCAGCTGTTGACCGGTCATATACTGACCCTGCGCTTGCGAAAGGAAGACGGACAACATGGTCACGAATATCGCGAGCAGCTTTTTCATTTCTCGACTCCTCAATCGGGAATTTCGATCTTCAGATCGCCGTGGGCGTTGCCTCCGCGGCCGGTTCAGAATTAAATTCGTGCTCCAGCTTGGCAACCACAACGGCCGCGACTCCATTCCCTATAACATTTGCGAGCGCTCGCGCCATCGATAGAAAATTATCAACTGCAAACACGAGCGCGAGTCCTTCGAGCGGCAGAACCCCGGATGCCGCGACCGTCGTTGCCAGGACTATAAAAGCAGCTCCCGTGACACCGGCGGCTCCCTTCGAAGTTACCAGCATGACGGCCACCAGAGCTAACAGCCGACTGAAGGTGAGCGGGACGTGATAAACCTGCGCGATAAAGACGGTGCTGATGGGCAACGATAAGGCTAAGCCGCCCAGATTGAATGCGTATCCGGTTGGCAAGACCAAATCGACTACCGAACGCGAGGCCCCGAAGCGCTCAAGCTTTTGCATGAGCTGAGGCAATACGCTTTCCGATGAGGACGTGCCGATCACCAGAAGAATCTCATCGCCGATGTGTT
>Ga0210409_10008231_pt1 | contig 10640 bp, 12 predicted proteins | sample IncBWH17MmetaG_FD_161649 | JGI IMG/M metagenome (GOLD analysis project Ga0210409, IMG submission 161649) | Forest soil microbial communities from Barre Woods Harvard Forest LTER site, Petersham, Massachusetts, United States - Inc-BW-H-17-M | ecosystem: Environmental > Terrestrial > Soil >...
CAGCTCGACGGCGGCGAAACGGTAGAGCTGCATGTTGGCGATGCCGTAGCCCAGCAACAGGCCACCCACGCACATCACCGGGAAGCTCGCCATGCCGAGCCCGATGGCGGCAAAGGAGGCGCCGACCATGCCCATCGCCGAGCCGGAGCGGAAGCCGAACTTGCGGCCGCGGCGCATCATCAGCAGCGAGGCCGGGAACACCGACAGCATGACGCCGAAATGTTGCATGGTGATCGGCAGGTTCGCCCACATGCGCATGTCGGGCGAGACGATGGTCAGCACCGCCAGCGCCGAGGAGGCGAACATCAGGGTGTTGCTGCTCTGGGTCAGCGCCTGGCACATCGCCAGCAGCGCGATGTTGCGCATCGCCCGCCGCGGCACGCCGCCGGACGTTGCCGCCGTTTCCTCCACCTTTACCGAGCCATCCATTGGGCGCGCACTCTAGTCGGCCGACCGCCCTACCCCAAGCGCTTAGCCGGTGGCCGTTTGCAGTGCAGCTATGACCTCAGAAGTGAACGTAGCCTTTGCGTGATGCTCGCACCGGCCGGCCAGCGAGCGTGAGTTGTACGCCGCGCCCGCGCTTGAAGCGGCCGATTTGTGTCACTTGCACACCCGCCGCACGCGCTGCCGCGAGCAACGCGTCCTGCTCACGCGGCCGCACGGCGATCAAGAGTTCGTAGTCGTCACCGCCGCCCAGCACGTTGGCCCACAGCTTTGGAGCAGCCGCGAGAGCACGCCGCGCGCCAGCCGACAGCGGCACACGCTCGCGCTCGATCATAATGCCAAGCCGCGAAGCTTCGCCGATGTGGCCGGCATCGGCCAGCAGGCCGTCGGAGACATCGGCTGTTGCCGAGGCGACGCCGACGAGGCGCGGACCCAGCGTCGTGCGGGGCTGTGGTTGCCTAAAACGCTTTTCAAGAGCCGAACTCTCGAGCCGCCCGCGCGCGGCAAGCAGGCCGAGCGCGCCGTCGCCGATGGTGCCACTCACCCACAGCTGATCGCCCGCCCGCGCACCGGCGCGATTGAGCCCGCGGCCGCGAGGCACGCGACCGAAGGCGGTAATAGTGACGGTGAGCGGTCCCGGCGACACCACCGTGTCGCCGCCGCACAGCAGGATGCCGTAGCGACGCTGGTCGGCCGCCAGGCCACGCACGAAGCCCGCCACCCAGCTTTCCTTCCAGCCCATCGAAAGCGACAGCGACAGTTGGTAGGCGAACGGCGTCGCACCGCCTGCCGCGAGGTCGGAGAGGCAGACACGCAAAGCCTTGGCTGCCACGAACTCGGGTTTCTCATCGGCCAGGAAATGAACGCCCGACACGATCGTGTCGGTCTTGACCACGAGGTCACGTTTGGCATCGGCGTCGATGAAGGCATTGTCGCTCTTCAATCCGCCGGCGCCCTTGAAGCCGCGGGCGAGCGGCGCGAAGTAGCGGGCTATAAGCTCGAATTCGCCGATGCGCCTGGTGCGCGCCATCGATTGACTACCGCACGAGCTCGGCGGACCGCGCCTGGCGCGCCACGCGGTCGAGCACTGAATTTATGAAATTCGGCTCGCCCTGGTCATAGAAGGCGTGGGCGATCTCGACATATTCGTTGATCGCCACTCGCGGCGGCACGTCCCGGCGATGCAGGAGCTCGTAGGCCCCCGCGAGCAGGATCGCGCGCACCAGCCGGTCGATGCGTTTCCAGGTCCAGTCCTCGGCCAGCGCCGCCGACACGGTCTGCTCGAGTTCGTCCTTGTGCGCCACGGTGCCTTCGACGACATCCTTGAAAAGCGGTCGATCGGCGTCGCGGCGCATGCCGCCCTCGCCCGCCTCGCCGGTGCGCACGTTCAGGAACTGCTCGATGATCTCCGCCGGCGCGTGCTCGCCCTCCTGCCATTGGTAGAGCGCCTGCACTGCCGCCAGCCGCGCGGCCTGACGACGGCTTGGTGTGGCGGCGGGCGCCGGCTGGTCGCTCATGTGTTCCGCCAGCGACGGCCGAGCGCCACCATGGCGAGGCAGGCATGCGCCGCGTCGCCGCCCTTGTCGCCGCGGTCGGTGGCGGCACGCGCCCAGGCCTGGTCGACATTGTTGACGGTGACGATGCCGTAGCCGATCGCCACCTTCTTGTGGACCGAGAGGTCCATCAGCCCGCGCGCACTTTCGCCACAGACATAATCGTAATGCGTGGTCTCGCCACGGATGACGCAGCCCAGCGCCACGAAGCCGTCGTAGCGGCCCGCCGCAAGCGCGATGGCGCCGGGGATCTCGAAAGCGCCGGGCACGACGACGCGCTCCGACAGAGCGCCGTTCTTGGTGATCTCGCGCTCAGCGCCGGCGATCAGGGCGTCAGCGATGTCTTCGTAGTAGCGCGATTCCACGATCAGGATGCGCGCGCCCTTGACGCCGTCGACCGCCGGCCGGGTCGTCGGGGTTTCCGTCCGCGTCGACATGGCTCAGCGCGTCTATGGACGTCGAGAGGGGCGGCCGGGGACCGGCTTCTGGCCGACGATCTTGAGGCCGAAGCCTTCCAGCCCGACCACGCTCTTCTTGCTGTTGGACAGCAGGACCATTTCCTTCACGCCGATGTCGATCAGGATCTGGGCGCCGACGCCGTAATCGCGCAACTCGCCGCCAGCCGGCTCGATCTTCTCGCCGGCGCGACGGCGCTGCTCGGAGAGCATGACGGTGACCGGCTCGCGGATCAGCACGATGACGCCGCGGCCTTCCTTGGCGATCTCGCGCATCGAAGCCTCGATCTCGCCGCCGCGGCCGGTGTCGCGCTGGCCGAGCGCATCGGTGAAGATGTTGACGGCGTGCATGCGCACCGTGACCGGGCCCCCGGTCGCTGGATCGCCCTTCACTAGCGCGATGTGCTGGGCCATCGTCACCTTGTTGACGTAGATGACGCAGCGGAAGTCGCCGCCATAGATGCTCTCGAACGTGGTCTCGCTGAGCCGCTTGACGATCGAATCGTAGCGCCGGCGATAGGCGATCAGATCGGAGATGGTGCCGATCTTGAGGCCGTGGCGCTGCGCGAAGCCTATAAGGTCGTTGCGACGGGCCATCGTGCCGTCGTCGTTCATGATCTCGCAGATCACGCCGGCCGGGGTGAGGCCCGCCAGACGCGCCAGGTCGACCGCGGCCTCGGTATGGCCGGTACGTTCCAAGGTGCCGCCGTCGCGCGCCACCAGCGGGAAGACATGGCCAGGCGACACGATGTCCTGCGGCCCGCAGGAGGGATCGATCGCCACCGCCACGGTGCGCGCGCGGTCGGCCGCCGAGATGCCGGTGGTGACGCCCTCGCGCGCCTCGATCGAGACGGTGAAGGCGGTCTGGTGGCGGGTGCCGTTGTTTTGCGACATCAGCGCCAGGCCGAGCTGCTCGACCCGCTCGCGGGTCAGCGCCAGGCAGATCAGGCCGCGCGCATGCTTGGCCATGAAGTTGATGACTTCGGGCGTGGCGCATTGCGCGGGGATCACGAGGTCGCCCTCGTTCTCGCGGTCCTCGTCGTCGACCAGGATGAACATCCGGCCCTTGCGGGCTTCCTCGATGATGTCCTCGGCCGCGGCCTTCACCTCGGAAAAGGTGATCTTCCAGGCGTCTTTCTCGAGCGCGCTCATGACTTTTGGTGCTCCAACAATCGCGCAACGTAACGCGCGAGCATATCGACCTCAAGGTTGACCCGCTGGCCGACTTTGGCCTGTCCCAGGGTCGTGACGGCCTGAGTATGTGAAATCACGTTGATGCCAAAGCGGTTGCCGTCCACCTCGTTCACGGTGAGCGAGATGCCATCGATCGCGACCGAGCCCTTGGACGCGATGAAGCGCGCCAGCTCGGCCGGCGCCTCGAAAACGAAGCGCACGCTGCCGCCCTCCGGCATCATCGACACGATCTTCCCCATGCCGTCGACATGGCCATAGACCAGGTGGCCACCCAGCTCATCGCCCAGCTTCAATGACAGTTCGAGGTTGAGGTGGCTGCCCTGCTTCCACTCGCCGAGATGGGTCTTGTCCAGGCTCTCGCCCGACACCTCGACCGCGAACCAGTCCTTGCCCTTCTCGAGCACGGTGAGGCAGCAGCCCGAGCAGGCGATCGAGGCGCCGATGGCGATCGGCGTCATGTCGTGCCGGGTGCGCACCACGAAGCGGCGATCGTCCGCTTGGCCGCCCGGGCTCACGGAGGTGATCTCGCCGATGTCGGTCACGATGCCGGTGAACATGCTCGTACTTATGTCCGCCTGGTCCAGGTTTCCAGCGTGTCGCCGGCCAGCGAACGCGCCGAAACCAGGTTGAACCGGGGCGCGAAATCCAGCCGGTTGAACCCCAGTTCACCGACCGCAGAGCGGCCGTCACCGCCCAACACGAGGCCCGCCCGATAGCTGCTGATGCGATCGACCAATCCCGCCTTCAGGAAGGCCGCCGCGACCTGCCCACCGCCTTCTATCAAAACGCGGGTGAGACCACGCTCGCCGAGCGCCCGCGCCGCCGCCGCGATGTCCACCCGCCCCTCACCGCCGGCCGCGACTTCCATGACTTCCACGCCCGCCTCCTGCAAAGCCTCGCACGACGCCGCCGGCGCGGCGGACGTGCAGAGGACCAAGACCTGCACAAGCCGTGCCGTCTTGGCGAGTTTCGAGGTCGGCGCAAGGCGCGCCTTGGAATCGAGCACGATCCGGATAGGTGAACGTGCGGCAAGGCCGGGCAGCCGGCAGGTCAGCTCGGGATCGTCGGCCGCCGCCGTGCCGGCGCCGATCAGGATCGCATCATGGGTGGCACGCAGGCGCTGGCCGTCGGCGCGCGCCGCCTCGCCGGTGATCCACTTGCTCTCGCCCGAGGCCGTGGCGATGCGCCCGTCGAGTGAGCTGGCAAGCTTGAGATGAAAGAGCGGCCGCCCTGCCTTCACCCGCAGCAGGAAGCCCGCGTTGATCTCGGCCGCCTGGGCGGCACCCTCCCCCACGTCAACGGCGATGCCCGCCGCCATGAGCCTGGCGTGGCCCTGCCCCTTCACCCGGGGATCGGGATCCTCCAGCGCCGAGACGACGCGGGCGACGCCGGCTGCCACCAGGGCATCGGCGCAGGGCGGCGTGCGGCCGTGATGCGAGCACGGCTCGAGCGTGACGTAGACCGTGGCGCCCTTCAGGGCTTCGCGGGCGTGCGCGATGGCGTCGGCCTCGGCATGCGGGCGGCCGCCCTCCTGGGTACGGCCGCGGGCGATCACGTGGCCATCGCGCACGATCACGCAGCCCACGGCCGGATTGGGCCAGGTGCGCCCGAGCGATCGGCGCGCCAGCGCGAGCGCCGCGCGCATCATCGCTTCAGTCCTTGAGGTTGGTCTCGGCGAGGTCGGAGATGAACTCCTCGAAATCCTTGGCCTCGCGGAAATTGCGATAGACCGAGGCGAAGCGCACATAGGCCACCGGATCGAGCGCGCCGGGGCTTGCGAGGCGCCGCACGATGCCGTTGACCACGCGCTCGGTGCGCTCGGGATCGACCGGGCGCTTGCGACACGCCACCTGGATCGAGCGGGCGAGCTTGTCGCGGTCGAACTGCACACGCTGGCCGTTCTTCTTCACCACCGTCAGCTCGCGCAGCTGCACGCGCTCGAAGGTGGTGAAACGCGATCCGCAGGACGGGCAGTAACGCCGCCGGCGGATCGCGGAATTATCGTCAGTCGGTCTCGAGTCCTTAACCTGTGTGTCCTCGTGACCGCAGAATGGACAGCGCATCTCGTCCCCCTGTTTATTCTCTGGCTTGGCGCGTTGTCAGTCGCGGTAAATGGGAAAGCGGGCACAGAGCGCGTGCACCTTGGCACGCACCTGTTTCTCGACCTGAGCGTCACCGTCGGGGCCGTTCTTGGCGATACCATCGAGCACGTCGGCGATCAGGTGACCGACCTGGCGGAATTCGGCCGTGCCGAAGCCGCGCGTCGTCCCGGCCGGCGAGCCGAGCCGCACGCCGGAGGTGATCGTGTATTTCTCGGGGTCGCCCGGAATGCTGTTCTTGTTGACGGTGATGCCGGCGCGGTCGAGCACCTTCTCGGCAGACACGCCGGTCGCCTTCTTGGGCCGCAGATCGACCAGCATGACGTGGCTGTCGGTGCCGCCCGAGACGATCTTCAGGCCGCGCTCACTCAGCGCCGCGGCGAGCGCGCGGGCGTTATCGATGACGTTCTGGGCGTAGATCTTGAAGTCGGGCCTGAGCGCCTCGCCGAAGGCGACGGCCTTGGCGGCGATGATATGCATCAACGGCCCGCCCTGCAGGCCGGGGAACACCGCCGAGTTGATCTTCTTGCCGATCTCGGCGTCGGTCGACAGCACCATGCCGCCGCGCGGGCCGCGCAGGGTCTTGTGGGTCGTCGTCGTCACGACATGGGCATGCGGCAATGGGCTGGGATAGACGCCGGCGGCGACGAGGCCGGCATAGTGCGCCATATCGACCATGAAGAAGGCGCCGATCTCGTCGGCCACCTTGCGGAAGCGCGCCCAGTCGATGTGACGCGAGTAGGCCGAAGCGCCCGCCACGATCAGCCTGGGCTTCTCCTGGCGCGCCACCGCTTCCATCTGCTCGTAGTCGATCAGGTGGCTGTCGGGCTTGACGCCGTAGGACACGACCTTGAACCACTTGCCCGACTGGTTGGCGGGCGAGCCGTGCGTGAGATGGCCGCCCTGGTCGAGCGCCATGCCCATGAATTTGTCGCCGGGCTGCAACAGCGCCATGAATACCGCCTGATTGGCCTGCGCGCCGGAGTGCGGCTGCACGTTGGCGAACGAGCAGTTGAACAGCTTGCAGGCGCGGTCGATGGCGAGCTGTTCGGCCTTGTCGACTTCCTCGCAGCCGCCGTAGTAGCGCCGGCCGGGATAGCCCTCGGCGTATTTGTTGGTGAGCACCGAGCCCGCCGCCTCCAGCACGGCGCGCGAGACGATGTTCTCCGAGGCGATAAGCTCGATCTGCTCGCGCTGGCGGTGCAGCTCGCCCTTGAGCACCGCATCGATCGCCGGATCCGCCTCGGCGAGCCCCTGGGTGAACATGGACAACGGGGAATCGGTCATCTTGGCAGCGGCTTGACTCATGTCGTTCAACCCTTGGAAAGCTTGGCGACGCGCCCGACATGGCGGCCGCCGCTGAATTCGGTAGCGAGGAAGACCTTCAGCGCCTCGCGTGCCGTCTCGGGTCCGATCAGCCGCTGGCCGAACGCCACGACGTTGGCGTCGTTGTGCTCGCGGGCGAACTTGGCCGACGTGACATCATGGGCGAGCGCTGCACGCACTTTGGGATGGCGGTTGGCGGCGATCGAGATGCCGATACCGGTACCGCACACCAGAACACCGCGGCCGGCCTTGCCCGCGGCGATGACGTCGGCCATGGCCCTGCCGAAGTCCGGGTAATCGACCGACGCCGTCGAATTGGTGCCGAAATCAAGCACTTCGTGACCCGCCTCTTGCAGGTCGCGCTTAAGAATCTCCTTCAGGTCGAAGCCGGCATGATCCGACGCGACCGCGATGGCGCCCCCCGGCATCTCGACGATCGATCCCCTCTAGCTGTTGATCTCCCGGATACCATATCCGGGGCCGCGGTGTCACGGTCCCCCAAAATCGTGGGAAGTGGCCTACAAGACGTTGAATCGCCTCAGGAAAACCGCGAGCCACGTATGGAGACCGCGGTTGCTGCTGTCGGTTGAGCCGCCGCCGGCCCGAGCATTGCAATGTAGCTGCCGTCAAGATCGTCGCCGGTGGCAGAAGAATAAGTAAGCACCAAGGAGGGGGTAAGGGTTTTTCCGGCTTAGGAAAACCGCCGGCCATAGACGATGACTGAGCTCATTTCGGCCGACGCCACAGCACGACAAGTTCGCGGCGCAGCGCGAATCCCAGGCGCCTGTACAGCGCGACGGCGCCGACATTATCCGGCCGCACGTGGAGGAACGGTACTTCGCCGCCTTCGAAGGCGAGTTGCATCAGCCGTTTTGTCAGAGCGATGGCATATCCCTTGCCCCTCGCCTCGGGGTGCACGCAGATCGCGCTAAGCTCGACATGGCCCAGCACGCGCAGGCGCTCGCCGGCCATGGCGACGAGACGATCACCGTGCCAAATGCCGAGATAGCGTCCGAGAAGCGGCGTGCGCGGCCCGAACGGTCCGGGCTTGGTCGCCACCACGAGATCCATCATCGCCGCAATGTCGGCCATCGACAGCAACGATGCCACGCTGTCGCTGCCGTTCGATCCGCCGCTTGCCACCATCTGCAGCATGGGAAAGCGGTCGATTTCTTCCCAGCCATCCGGCAGCGACTCGACGGATGGACGAAACAGCCGTGCCTCGGTGTTGGCCGGCAGATCGGCCGCAAGATCGGCGTAAGCCTGAGCGCTCGGCTCGGCGATCGCCGAGAACGGCGCGATGTCGCGTGGATAGTGCCGCGCCTCTCCGCAGCCGAAGGCGTGGGCGCGATGGGAACCGGTGAGCGCGTGCCAGACCGGGTTGTCGAGAAGGTTGATTGCCATGGCGCGCGAAGTATCATGGCGGATGAAAGCCGGCTCGCCGGAATCGGACTCCATCGCCATGCCCTTGATCGCGACACTCGACCGCGATGAATGCGAACGCGCCCGCGTCAGCCGCGACCGGCGTTACGACGGCCGCTTCTTCTCGGGTGTTCGCACCACGCGCATCTACTGCCGTTCGGTCTGCCCGGTGTGGCCGGCGCAGGGCAAGAACGTCGAGTTCTATCCCACCGCCGCGGCGGCCGAGGCCGCGGGTTTTCGGCCTGTCTGCGCTGCCGGCCGGAGACGGCGCCGTTCTCACCCGCCTGGCAGGGATCGCGCACGACGGTGAATCGCGCGATGCGGCTGATCCGCGGCGGCGCCCTCGACCGCGCAGGCATCGACGATCTGGCCGAACGCCTCGGCATCGGCCCGCGCCATCTCGACCGCCTCTTCCGACGCCATATCGGCGCGAGTCCGCTGCAGGTGGCGCGCACCCTGCGTGTGCAGCGCGCCAAACGGCTGCTCGACCGGACGAAATTGCCGATGGCCGATGTCGCGGCGCGCGCCGGTTTCGCCAGCCTGCGCCGGTTCAACACGGTGTTCGCAGAAGTCTACAAACACACGCCGGGCGAGGTCCGTCGCCTCCGCTTCAAACCGGTATGATGCCAAAGAAAAAGGCCCGGCTTGCGCCGGGCCCTCCGAGCGACCTTGGCGTCGCTTACTTCTTGCCGGACGGCGTCGACTTGCCATCCTTCCAAATGTAGATGTCGTAGACCGGATCCTTGATGTCGCCCTTCGCGTCGTAGGTGAGCGGTCCGACGGCAGACTGGAAGGTGCCGGAACGCAAGACCTTGGCTATGGCAGCGGCGTCGGTCGACTTGGCCTTGTTGGCGGCATCGGCCCACACCTTGACGGCAGCGTAGGTGAACAGCGTGTAGCCGGTCGGGTCATAGCCCGAATCCTTGAACTTCTTCACCAGCGCCGCGTTGAACGGAAAATCCTCCGCCTTGGGCGGGAAGGACATCAGCACGCCGTTGGTGGCAGCCCCGCCCAGCTTGCCGAACTCCGGATCCTCGAGCGCGTCGAAGCCGACCAGCTGGGCGCCGAAGCCCTGCTCACGCGACTGCTTGACCAGCATGGCGGCCGCGGTGTGGTAGCCGCCGAGCACGATCATGTCGATCTTGGCCTGCTTCATCTTGTTGATCAGCGCGGTGAAGTCCTTGTCGGTATCGTTGTAGGCCTCGTACATGGCCGGCTTGATGCCGCCCTTCGCCAACGCCTTGACGGTCTCGTCGGCGACGCCCTTGCCGTAGGGTGACTTGTCGTGGAGCACCGCGATCTTGGCGGTCTTGTTGTTCTTGATGATGTAGGCGCCGACCGTCGCTCCCTGCACGTCGTCGCGGCCACAGGTGCGGAACACCGTGGTATTTCCCTTGGCGAGCGCGTCATCCGTCAGCTTGATGTTGGTCGAAGCCGGGGTGATCTGCAGGATCTTGGCTTCCTTGTAGATGTCCGACGCCGGGATCGAGCTGCCCGAGCAGTAGTGGCCGGCCACGAAGACGACCTTGTCGGAGACCAGCTGGTTGGCGACGGCGGTCGCCTGCTTGGGATCGCAGGCATCGTCGCCGATCTGCAGCACAAGTTGCTGGCCGTTCACGCCGCCGGCGGCGTTGATGTCCTTGACCGCCATCTCCGCCCCGCGCTTCATCTGCTCGCCGAAGGCGGCATACTGGCCGGTCATCGGCCCGACCGTCGCGATCTTGATCTGCGCATAAGCCGGTGTGGCGGCGGCGATGGCAGCCACGGCAAGCATGCCCAAAAGCCTATTCATAAGGGTCTCCCATGGTTTCCCTCCACGACCGTGGAGATCTGCGTCGAGCTTAATGCCGCTCCTCCCAGCCCAGCAAGCCTTTGCGCTCGTAGAGCCAGGGATATTGCCGGACCATCTGACGCGCGCGCGTCAGCCGGTAAGCAAAGGCGGCGATGGCGAATTGCACAACCCAGCCCAGGAAAAAGCCGCCGATCGACCATAGTTCGCCGCCGGCCAGGGCGTAGTCGAAGAACCGCAGCCCCATCGAGAGCAATGCCGAATAGAGCACGAGCTGCCGCAACGACCGCCAGGTGATCGCCACGCCCTGGCCGGCGGCAAACGCTGCCGGACCGACCAGCACGAAATTGAACAGCAG
>Ga0210409_10008232_pt1 | contig 10639 bp, 5 predicted proteins | sample IncBWH17MmetaG_FD_161649 | JGI IMG/M metagenome (GOLD analysis project Ga0210409, IMG submission 161649) | Forest soil microbial communities from Barre Woods Harvard Forest LTER site, Petersham, Massachusetts, United States - Inc-BW-H-17-M | ecosystem: Environmental > Terrestrial > Soil >...
GAAAATAGCCCTCTTGTCGCGAAGCTGTGTTTGCCGAGATGACGGGAATGAAGAGCGCACAGTCGTGGATCTGGCGACGGATCTTTTGATCCCAAACGTCTCCGCCCCGCAGCTCGCTCTGGTCGAGCCAGACCTCAATTCCCACGGTTCGGAGCGATTCGCAAATACGCCGGGCAGCTTCGGCGTCCTCCGAGGCGTAGCTCAGGAATACGGCCCCGGCGGTCATCTGGTTTGGCGATCCCCCTTCATCCTCTCCCTACTCTATCTCTTATACCGGCTTGGCGAGAATGCCCTGAGGAGCCGCGCTCAGGCAAGGCGCGGTGTGGTCGTCCGCTCTGCCGCCTCGGGGGACGTCGTTAAGGGCTCAACGAGACCGTCTCTTGGATTCGCCCTTTTCTCTTGCCCTCAGTACGCGGGCTTTCACAATGCGTCGAATTAGTACGTAAGGGATGCGCTTTTTGAACGGGAATTGCAGGTTACCTTTCGGCCCAGCGTAGGGCTTCACGGCTTGCATGAGGCCATCGTCTCCCCGTACCGGAGGATATAAGCCGATGTGCTTTTTAAATGCCGCGAAGTAGATCAGCATACCGTTCAGCTTGAACGCGGGCATTCGATAGCTGATAGATTCCTCGGCATCCGGTGCTGCCGCTTTGACCGTTTGACGTATCTTCTGGAGAACGGCCTGAACGTCAGGCGCAAAAGTGGCGATGTAATCGTCCACTGTTCTGGGGATTTTTTGCGTGGGCATAACAGAGTCTCAGTTATGATTCGCCGGCCTTCTTGGTTGTCGGTTCCGCCTTGATGCCGCCCAGGGCGAGCCCTGGCTAAAGGCTGATGACTTGGGTCGCGTAACGCTGGACGAAGGAACCCGGGCGGCGGTGAATTAACCCGCCGTCCGGGTTCGCCCTCGGTTCAATCGTCGAGCGAAATTGCCTGAGTATAGGCGTCCTGGTTGGGAGCCGTGACACCCGGGCTGCCGCGGAAATCGGTCCAGCATGGATGCAGCACGCCATCAGACCCCAACGCCACCGCCGTATAGTCGCCGATGAACTCTCCCTGCAACACGGTGCCCGTTACCGCGCCGATGCCCACAAACTGAATCTGGGGGTTCGAGGTCTGCGTGGTGACGCGGCGCACACGATGATTGCCCAATCTGCCCAAATCCTCCGCCTCGCCGGACACGTAGGCGACGTCAAGACCGATGCCATTCGGGTCGTACACGCGCGTATAGAAGCTGACGGCCACCTGGCCGCCGTAAGCCGCAATTGCAGGGTAAACCTCGTCCGCGTCGGTTCCCACACCGTAGGTCTGGGACCAGTGCCGGCCGTCACGCGACGTGACGATGAAAACATCGCCGTTGGTCTTGATGGAAGCTCCCGTGGTCGGATCATATTGACCGTCGCGGTCGTCGGACCACGCCGCATACAGCGCACCGGTGACTGGATCGATGGTCAATTGAGGAAAACTGTTGATGCGGAAATTTTCCCCCGTGAGCGTGTCCCGGCCGGTATCGGGGTTGAATGGAAAATCGAAATCGTAGGCAACTTCCTGATTGGTGAAGGTGCGTCCGCCGTCGCGCGAGGTTGCGATGATCACAGCATCGTGGTCGGTGGGCTGATCGCACGCCAGAGATTGGCATACGGCCGATTCATAGGCGATGAAGAGATCGCCGCGACGGTTTACCTGCGGGTTGGATCCGCTGCTGTACGCCGTGATGCCGCCCGGAACAAACGCGGAGGATGGATTCACGGCCACGGGCGCCGACCAGGTCGCGCCGCCGTCACTCGAACTAGAGACTTGAATGGGCGAGTCGCTGAGCCCGAACGAAGTCCAGGTCACATACACCGTGCCGCTGTGCTGATCGACGGTGATCCATTCCTTATCGTTAAAGTAATTGGTGTCGAGAGGATTGCCGCTGGCATCGACGCCATCGGTGTGCACGATCGAGGGCTCGCCCCAGGTTCGGCCGCCGTCGGTCGACTTGCTGACCACCACACCGCTGCCGTTGTTGAGGCGGCTGAACACGAGGTTCGCGTAGTACACCGTGTTGTGGGGACCGAACGCAACTGCGGGATCGCCGGCGGAGTCCATGTCGGACAACAATCCGGTCGCACCGGTCTGGAAAGTCAGATGGGGAAGTTGAACGTTCAACCAGTGGTGGCCGCCGTCATATGTCGTGTATGCGTAGCCCGAGCCGTCATTGCGTCCCTCGCGGGTATTAAATACCCGATAGTCGTTCGTCCCCGCCACTAGGTTACGCGGGTTGGAGGGATTGACCGCGATGGTCGTTTCGTTCTGCGCGGTTTCGCAGCCGAGTTGCGTACCGGCAAGCACCAGCTGATCGCCATTGATCTGATCAACGTTTGGCCGCGGATTAGCGTAGACGTTCAGCTGCCCGATATAAGATTGGCAGAGCGCGGACAGAGTCGGCGCGAGTGAGATCGCCGTGTCATCATCGCCGGGATCTCCCCCTTTGGGGAGCACGTGATTCGGAAAAAATGCGCTGCGAGCAAGAGGAGCTGCAGTCGCCATCTTAGGATGGCTCCTCGCGCCTTCCGCAACCGCGTTGCCTGCCAACGCCGCGCAGGCAGCCAGCGCGCACGCCGATGTCGTCGAGACTATTTTCATGAAAATTCCCCTACGGCTCCCAAAATGTCGCGCGAGGAACCCTCGGGGTCTATCTCTAGCGATGAGGATACCGAATTTGTTTATGTGAATTGCGAATTCGCCGACCGGCCGTGCAACGTGACACAGCGCCCCGCGAGGGCCGTAGAGTAAGGCGAAACCGCGCCGCTGGGAAGCGAATTGAGTTGCCGATCACCGGTCTCGGCCCGCTCGCGCCGAAGTCGGGTTAAGTTCGAGAGTCCCGGTTGGCGCGCCTGGAAAATCCGCGGACAGTAACCGGCGAATCATGGGGTTGCCGGGAACGAACATCCAGCATTTATTGTCAAATGGGCGACAGATCTGCTGAATCAACCCGTGAAGTAAACATAGGCTGCCAAAATGCAGGCCAGTATGAACGCCGACGCCGCGACGTCATGCCAGCCCCAACTGCTGCGGCTCTTCTCACGATCCGAAGCGCTGAGCGTCGCAAACGTGAGGCCTTGAATTTGCGCCGCATCGGGCGCCGCGCTCGAGAGGCTCACGCCGATGAGCACCAGCGCCGAGACCGCGGTGATCAGCACGCTGAAATACTGGAAATTGATGTTGTTCATGACCCAAAGAAGCGATCCATGCGCATAACCGCCCGCCAGGCTCGCCATCTCCAAAGAGACCGGCGTATCGATCAACATGCGCAGGGCGCCGAGCGCAAAGCCGGCAACCAGCGCCCAGAAACAACCAAGGGCATTGGCACGCCGCCAAAACACGCCGAGGAAGAATACGACGAAGATCGGTGGGGCTAGGTAGCTCTGCACCGCTTGCAGGTAGCCATACAGCCCATGCGCGCCGCGGATCACCGGGATCCAGGCTAATCCCAACAGGACACATGCGATGGTTGCCAGTCTTCCTACGTGCACCAGCTCCTTTTGCGAGGCCAGCGGCCGCCATTTCTGGTAGAGGTCCACGGTGAACAGCGTCGAACAGGCATTGAACACACCGGCCAGCGAACCCATCAACGCCGACAGCAGTCCCGCTACCACAATGCCGCGCAGCCCCTCGGGCAGAAGATATTTCACCATGAGAGGGAATGCCGCCTGGGTCGCCGCCGCCACCGGCTTGCCCTCCGATGTCACCATGGAGGCGAGTTCGGGGATCTTGCCGCTTTTCGCCAAAGCGAAACAAATCAATCCCGGAACGATGAACAGATAAACCGGAAACAGTTTCAAAAACGCCGCGAAGATACTGCCGCGGCGGCCCGCGCGTTCGTTCGGGGCACCCAACACCCGCTGCACGATGTACTGATCCGTACACCAGTACCACAATCCAATAATCGGCGCGCAGATCAGCATGCCGGGCCAGGGGAAGTTACCATTGAAATACCATGCTTGCCGCGTCAGCGCGCCTGCGGCGTTGGTTTCCATCACCGGCGCCCAGGTCGAGACCACACCAGGCGGACTGATTGGTTTCCACAGATTCAGCATCTCGCTGCCGCACAGCCTACGCACCTCCGACCAGCCTCCGACCACATGCAGTCCATAGAAGGTCAGCAATGCGGAACCGCCGATCAGCACGATCACCTGTACCGCATCGTTGTAGGCCACGGCGCGCATCCCGCCAAGCCCGGTATACAGGCCGGTGAGCCCGATCGTGCCGACCGAACCAATCCAGAAGCTGTCGATGACGTATCCGGACACGGTTATTTTCATCTCGGGGAGCAACGACGAAAACACAACCCCTCCCGCAAACACACCCACCGCGATCTTCGAGACCACGAAGGTGACGAGCGAAACCACCGACAACACATAGCGGGAGCGCACCGAGAACCGTCGCTCGAGGAATTCCGGCATGGTGTACACGAGCGAGCGCGCATAAAACGGCACGAACACCCAGGCCAGCACCAACAGGCACCAGGCGTGCAGCTCATAGTGCGCAAGTGCGACACCATCTTGCGCACCGGAGCCGGCCAGTCCCACAATGTGCTCGGAGCCGATATTCGAGGCGAAAATCGAAGCGCCGATGATCCACCAGGGCAGATTGCGTCCGGCGAGGAAGTAGTCTGCGGCAGTGTCCTGGCGTTTGCGTACCACCCACGCGGCGACACCCAAGAGGATGGAGAAATACAGGGCGATCGCCAGCCAATCGTAGCCGCCGAATGTGTGCGCGCTCATAAGAAGAACTTTATAACTTTAAAAATGCCGGGATGCTGCGCCCAGGCCGTTGAGCGCAAGAGTTCGATCAACACATCTCCGCATTTTTTCTCCCCGGAAGTTGTCGAGCGAATCGAGACTGCATTGTGACAACGCTGACATAATAGCTCATCGCGGAGGATCGGCGCTCGGTCGTGCATTCCCGTGGACCCCCCCCAACTTCATCTTGTAGCAATTTATCCTGGCTTCTTTCTCCTGGAAACATCGGGCGTCCCATCGGAGCAGATCGCGATTATACTGCGGCGCACCATATCTGTCAGCGCTGACACAAGGCGCTGCCATTAAACACAACGAAAATATTTAATCGTTGACGCCGAGCGCCGGCGGAGTTAGCCTGCCGCCTGCGTCGACCTTGGCATGAAAATCGGTCGATGGGGGATAGAGAGCGCAAAATAGTGCTCGGCAGCGGGAAAATGAGGCACCCGCCGGGTCATCGGATTCGATGCGCCAGTAAAACAACGTCACTTCTGGGAGTCCCATTACCATGTCGCATCGAAGGGAAAAGCGCGCACGCCAGGCTGCTCGTTTGGCAATAATGACAGCGGTGTCACTTCCAACGTCACTCGCCGGCCACCATGCGTTTGCTGACGATCAGTCACAGTCGACCAGTCAGCCCGCGATTAAGGATAAAGACAGCGAGCTGGCGGAAATCGTCGTCACCGGCTACCGCGCATCGCTGCAAACCGCTCTCGATACCAAACGTCTTTCTAATTTGCCGATCGAGTCGGTGGCTCCAGAAGATATTGGCAAGATGCCCGACCTAAACGTGGCCGAGGCACTGCAGCGTCTGCCCGGCATCCAGATCGACCGGTCGGGCGCCAACGGCCAGGGCAACGCAGTGTTGATCGACGGCATCCGTCAGAATCTCACCACCCTGAACGGCGATTTGTTTCTCACGGGCAAGGAATTCTACGTCTCCGGAGAAGCGTCAGGCGGGGGGGCCGGCGGCAATCGCCAATACGCGTCCCTCGAAAGCATTCCAGCCGATCTAGTGAGCGGCATCGACGTCATCAAGAACCCGAATGCGACCATCACCGAGGGCGGCCTGGGCGGCACCATCAATTTGAAGACAGCTAATCCGCTCAATTCGGCCGACGGATTGACGCTGGGCGGATTGTTCCGCGAATCGTGGGCGGAAGGGGCCAATAAGAAAAATCCCGATGCCACCTTGGTGACATCATACAAACTCAATGACCGGGTCGCGGTAAGCGCGAGCTTCACTTTGGCCACCAACCAGACCCATACGGACGAGTACCAGGCGGCCAATCGCAATCAGTGGCTGATCAACAATGCCGCGACCGGCCCCTACGTGGGCGCGCTCACGCCCGCCGGCATCACTAAATTGCCGCAGTATTACATCGAGCCGCAACTCGCGTATTTCTCCGACATCTACGACGAAACGAAAAATCAGGGCGCAACGTTCGACATCGCCATTAAGGTGACCGAAGCGATATCGACAAATTTCCTGTACTTCTACGCCCGGCAGGATGAAACGGACTACACGTACTCCGACAAGGCGTGGTTCAACGGTCAGGGCGCCGCTCCAGGAACGCCGACCTCGCCTGGGACCCTAATGCCGGGCGTCGACCCAACGCAGCCGTATTCAATCGATGGCAACGGAGTCGTCGGAAACGCAGTGTTCAATGCGAACGGCGCCGAGACCGCCTCGCTGTTTCAACAGAACATCTCAGAAGGCAACAACTTCCAGTGGCACACGACGTTCGACAACGGTGGCCCGCTGCGCGGGCTGTTCGATGCATCGTTCGCGCATGCCTTCTCGAATCTGCAGGCCGATCAGGCAGACGTAGAACATGGCCTGTACAACGCCTTCAACGGCGGTGCTACCTCGCCCGCGGCGCCCGGTTGCAACAATGGCGGCTCGTTCTGCACGAACGCGACAGGCAGTCATGGATACGAGTTCAACTATTCGAACGGGGGCACCAGCGGTCTGCCCTCGGTCAGCTATCTTGCGCCATTCGCCGATGTTCTGAACAACCCGGCGTACACGACATTCAAATCGAACTGGGCGTGGGCCAATCGAACTGACGCTCGCGCGTGGGCGGTCAAGGGCGAAGTCGCGTGGGACCCGCCCTTCATCACCGACATCAAGGCGCACATCACGGCCGGCCTTCGCTACTCGGGCCGCGACCTGGATCAGACCTTCGGCCGCTACCTAATCAATGGCTCGGACCCCTATGGCATCGGCGGCGTGGGCGCCGGCACCGCGGCCGGCAATTGCTGCCTCAGCCCGGTCGGCGGACCGTGGATCTATTACTCGGATCCGGGTTACGCGACCATTCCCTATTCGACGGCGGCTTCGAACCCATCGTTGGCACAGACGGTCAGCAATTTCGCCGTGGGCAACATCACCGTTAAGAATCCTTCGACCGGCGGCATGAACAACCCCTCCACGTACCTGCAGAAAGTGTGGTCGGGCGCCGGGATCGTGAACAACACCGAGCAGTTCTTCGTCGACGGATTGAGCTCATTCTCGGTCACCGAAAGAACCACCGCGCCTTACCTAATGGTGGACCTCGGCAGTCCAAGCAGCCGTTTTCACGTCGATTTCGGCGTTCGGTTGGTGAACACGGATTTGACGATTAATAATGGTCAGGCGGCGTTACAGCCGACCTTCTACGGCACCGCATCGTGGAACGGCGTGGATTCAAACGTCGTGCCGGTTGAAGTCAAACGAAACTACACCGACGTACTGCCCTCGTTCAACTTCGTGCTGGACGTCACCGACTCTCAGAAAGTGCGGTTCGGCGCGGCCCGAGTGGTCGCCCCGCAGGACCTTTATTCGCTCGGCTTGGGCAACTCTTACAACTTCACGCGCGGCGCGGATGACCCCGTCACCGGCAATGCGCGCTTTCAGTTCGCCGGCGGAACCGCGGGCAACGCCCACCTCGATCCTTATCGCGCCTCGCAATTCTTGATGTCTTACGAGAACTACTTCCAGCCGGGTGCCGTGGCGACCGTTGCGGGGTTCTACAAGCAGGTCGACAACTTCGTCGAGACGGAAAACATCCCGACCAAGGTGAACGACAGCTTTGGCGGCACCACCTCCAACGTGTCACAACCGGTGAATGCCGGCAACGGCCGAATCTACGGTATGGAGTTCGGCACACAGTACAACTTCGGACAGCTCGTGCATTGGTTGACCGGCGCGGGTATCGCGGCCAACTATACATACACTCAGTCCCAGTCTCAGCAGCCGACGAGCTTCACGACCCGCGGACCGATCCCCGGCGTTTCGTTGAACGCGGTCACGGGCACCGCGTACTACGAAAGGTATGGGTTCTCGGCGCGTTTGTCCTATTCGTGGCGCAGCCAGTATCTGAACGATTCCGCCGTGGGGTCGACCTTTGCATTCGCCGACCAGTACGGGCAGAGCAAAATATATGAAATCTTCGGCGCCGCCTACGGACAGCTCGATGGACAGATCAGCTACGACATCAACAAGCACGTGGGCGTCATCTTCTCGGTACAGAACATCACCAATGAGGCTCAGCACACGTACCTGCAGTGGTCCAATCAGCCTTTCACTTATGATAGCTGGGGTACCCGCTACCTTCTCGGGGTGAAGGGAAGGCTCTGAGCCCTCGCGCCCGCCGCACGTGAGAGCGTGCGGCGGCACGCCGCAGGCGTACGGGCCGGTCGCTCGGCCGGCGTTCACTGCGCGAACCGCGGTAGCCTCAATCCTGTCCGAGGTATCTGGTCATGTCGGATAAACCCAAGATCTCACGTATCGCCATTGTCGGCGGCGGTACGGCTGGCTGGATGGCGGCGAGCATTTTGGCGCGGGCGCTGCCCGGCACCGGCACCATGATCACTGTGATCGAGTCACCGGACATCGGCACTGTCGGTGTCGGCGAGGCGACTATTCCGCCCATCGTGGACTTACTGCGCTTTCTCAATATTAATGAAGCCGACTTCGTCCGGCATACGCGATCGACCTACAAACTAGGGATCAAATTTACCGATTGGTCGCGCATTGGCCAAACCTATTGGCATCCGTTCGGCACCTTCGGCGGCACGATCAATCTGCGGCCGTTTTTCCATGCGTGGCACAAGGCGCAGGCCGAGGGTCTCGCACCCCGCTTCAATGACTTCAGTTTGTGCGCTGCATTGGGCGATGCGCGCAAATTCCGCTTTCCGGATCCAAGCACCCAGGGACCAGTCTCCGGGCTGCGCTACGCCCTGCACTTCGATGCCGGGCTGGTCGCGAAATACCTGCGTACCTATTCCGAACGCCTCGGCGTCGCGCGCTTGGAGCAAACGGTCGAGAACGCCACCCTGCGTGCGGATGGGTTCCTCGAGGAACTGGTTTTCAAAGATGGCTCGCGCCTGCAGGCGGATTTATTTATCGATTGCAGCGGCTTTCGCGGCGTGCTGATCGAACAGATTCTCAAGACCGGCTACATCGACTGGAGCGATGTCTTGCCGTGCGACCGCGCGGTGGCGATGCCGACCGAATCAACCACCGCCCGGCCGCCCTACACCCAGGCCTATGCACGCGGCGCCGGCTGGCGCTGGCGCATCCCGCTGCAACACCGCGCCGGCAACGGATATGTCTACTGCAGCAGGTATATCGAGGACCAGGCGGCGCTCGATGATCTTACGATCGAGGTCGGAGAGAAGCCCTTGGCTGAACCGCGCTTTCTGCGATTTGTGACCGGGCGGCGCAAACTGTTTTGGAACCGCAACTGCGTTGCGCTGGGGTTGGCTTCGGGTTTTTTGGAGCCGCTCGAATCCACCAGCATTCACCTGGTGATGAGCGGTGTGTACAAGCTGCTCGAGCATTTCCCCAACTCTGGATTCGCCCAGTCCAATATCGATTCCTACAATTCCGAAACGATCCAAGAGATGGAACGGATCCGGGATTTCATCGTGCTGCATTACTGCATGACGGAGCGCACCGACACCCCGCTCTGGACTTATTGCCGGTCGATGAAACTGCCGGATAGTTTGACGCAGCGGATCGAATTGTACCGGCGCACCGGCCGAGTACGCGTCAAAGCTGGCGAGTTGTTTACAGATCTTAGCTGGTTCTACATCTTCGATGGGCTGGGCGTTCGCCCGGAAACCTACGATCCGTTGCTGGACGTGGTCGCGCTGCCGCAGCTGCGAGACATTCTCTCCGCCTACGCGCAAGCCACTGATGCGGCCGCGCGTGCGGCACCTTCGCACGACAGTTACTTTGCCGATGGGCTCGCGTGAAGATGACGCCATCCAAGCCCTTGCTCGGCGGCGTCGAGCTTGGCGGAACCAAGTGCGTGTGCCTGATCGGCACGGGGCCCGACGATATCCGAGTTCGAGGCTCGGTGCCGACGGGCAATGATCCTCTGGCGACCATGATCCGCATCGAAGAAATCCTGCGTGACGGAATGGCGGTGCACGGGCCGATTCGTGCGCTCGGCATCGCCTCGTTCGGCCCCCTCGATCTGTCGCGCCAGTCACCGACGTATGGTTGCATTACATCTACCGGGAAACCCGGGTGGCGCGATACGCCAGTGGCCGCGCCATTGGCGCATGCATTTGAGGTGCCCGTCGGATTCGATACCGATGTGAATGGCGCCGCACTGGCGGAGGGGCGGTGGGGTGCCGCCAAGGGCTTCGCCGATTTTGCCTATGTCACGGTGGGCACCGGTGTAGGCGTCGGGTTGATGGTAAACGGGTGCCTCGCACACGGCTTTGGCCATCCCGAACTAGGACACATGCGGATTGCCCGAAGAAGGGGCGACAACTGGAAAGGCACCTGTGCGTTTCACGGCGATTGCGTGGAAGGCCTTGCCTCGGGAGTTGCGATCGCGGCTCGCGCGGGGGTGCCG
>Ga0210409_10008233_pt1 | contig 10639 bp, 6 predicted proteins | sample IncBWH17MmetaG_FD_161649 | JGI IMG/M metagenome (GOLD analysis project Ga0210409, IMG submission 161649) | Forest soil microbial communities from Barre Woods Harvard Forest LTER site, Petersham, Massachusetts, United States - Inc-BW-H-17-M | ecosystem: Environmental > Terrestrial > Soil >...
TGGTGTATGCGACTTCGCAGGACACCATGTTGAAGAACCATCCGGGTGACAGCAAAAACTCCGCGGTGACGGAGTGCGTGTATGCCGACATCAAGAACCTGCAGGGATTTAAGAACTCACTGGAGCCAGCGAGACTTACTGCGCTGGCGAAACGAATTTATGCGGCGCGCAGGGTGGTGTTGATCGGAGGAGATATTGCGGCAGTGCTGGTCAGCTACCTGGAATATCAGTTGAATTTGCTGGGATTGCCTATTTTCGTGGCGACATCCGGCGGGGCGATCAGCCACGCGATGCGGGCAATGAGCAAGAAGGATTTGCTGATCGCGATCAGTTTTCGAAGAGGATTGCGGCAAACGGTGGAAGGAATTCAGCAGGCACGGGAACGGGGAGCCTATTGCGTTGGGATCACGGACACGTATCTTTCGCCGCTGGCGAGGACGTGCCACGAAGTGTTTTTGGGCTCGACAGATACAGTGTATTACGGGTCGTCCTATGTGGCGCCGATTGCGTTGGCGAATGCGATTCTGACGGCGGTAGGAGAGTTTAAGCGGCCGAGGACGCTGGCGATTGTGAAAGAGTTGGCGGAGGAACAGCGGGGGGGATCGCGGTGGTTTGGGTCGTGAGGGGCGGCGGCGGATTTGAGGCGTAATGCGCGACGAACGGAGATTGAGCGCGAGTTGTTGCGTTGGCGGACCGCCTCGGAAGGCGGTCCCTACAAAAGAAAGAGTGACGCAAGAGAAAACCCGCACCCTGAAAAGCGCAGGGTGCGACACCCAAGGATGCCAGCCGAGGGCCAGCGGTGCCGGGGAGTCCCAGGACACAAACTGAAGTCTGTGCTACCGGACTAACCCAAGAAGGGCGGCTTGAAGCCGCCCCTACACAGAGATTAGTCGATCGGGAGTTCGGGGATGGCGGCGCCGTCTTTGCGTGGGTCGGAGGCGCCGTAGTTGGTGCCGGTGGCGAAGTCGCGCTGGACGGCTTGGCCTCCGCCTACTGCGGAAGAGTACGTGCCAACGAGAGTGATTTTGTGACCCTTGGCGGTTAGTTCGTCGCGGGATTTTTGCGAGAAGCGGTTTTCCATTTGCAGGTCGCAGCCTTCGAAGGTTTTCTTGGTGAAGCGCGGGGCTTCGAGTGCGGCCTGGATGTTCATTTTGTAATCCACTATATCGGCGATGAATTGCGCGTGGGCCTGGGACTGATTCCAGCCGCCCATGATACCGAACGCTATGCGTGTGTCTCCCTTTTGCGCGAAGGCAGGAATGATGGTGTGGCGCGGGCGTTTGTGTCCGGCAAGGGCGTTGGGAGAATCGGGATCGAGAGTGAAGAGCGCGCCGCGATTGTGGAGCACGAAGCCGGTGCCGGGGGCGACGATGCCGGAGCCGAAGCTGTCAAAATTGCTTTGAATGAGGGAGACCATGTTGCCGTCGCGATCGACTACGGTGAGATAGGTGGTGTCGTGGCCAGCGGGAATTTCTCCCGCGCCTACATTGCAATTGGCGTGATCGGGGTCGATTAGTTTGGCGCGTTGCGCAGCCCAGTCCTTGGAGAGAAGCGTATCGACAGGAAGTTTTTGGCCGTGCGGATCGCCGATGTATTTGGCGAGATCGGCGTAGGCCAGTTTTTTGGCTTCGATCATGGCGTGCAGGGCTTTGCTGGAACCAAAGCCGTAGTCTTTCTGGCCGAGGGGAAAGGTTTCCATGATGTTGAGCATTTCGAGAGCGGCAATTCCCTGCCCGTTTGGCGGAAGTTCGAAGACGGTCCAGTCGCGATAGGTGGTGGAGATGGGTTCGACCCATTCGGCGGAGTAGGCGGAGAGATCCTTGGCGGTCATGACGCCGTTGTGGCGCTTGATGGCCTCGAGAATGTGCGTGGAGATTTCGCCGGTGTAGTAGGCGTCGCGGCCGTGAGTGGCTATTTGCTGGAGAGAGTTGGCAAGATCGGGATTGCGGAAGAGTTCGCCGGTTTTCGGCGAGCGGTCGTTGGGAAGATAGAGTTTGGCGGCAGCTTCGTCGGAGCGGAGGAGATCGACTTCGCCGGACCAGTAGCCAGCGACCCATTCGGTGACGGGATAGCCGTTTTGCGCGGTGTTGATGGCGGCGGCCAGATCATCGCTGAGTTTTTTGCGGCCGAATTTGTCGGCAAGTTTTTGCCAGCCATCGACGGCGCCGGGGACGGTGATGGCGTTGACACCGGATTGCGGCATTTCGCGGAGACCGAGTTTTTTGAGCGAGGCGATGGAGAGGGCTGCGGGCGCCCAGCCACTGGCGTTGAGACCGTAAAGTTTGTTGGCTTTGGCGTCGTAGACGATGGCGAAAAGATCGCCGCCGATGCCGTTCATCATGGGAGCGACGACACCCATCATGGCGTTGGTAGCGATGGCTGCGTCTACGGCGTTACCACCGTGTTCGAGAATGCGGACGCCGGCTTGCGCGGCGAGGGGAGATTCCGCGGCGACGATACCGTTGCGGGAAATGACCATGGAGCGGGATTGCGAACGGTCCTGGGCATCGATGGATGAGATAAGCATGAGTGAGGTGAGAAAAAAGAGAGAGAAGCGAGTCACCGAGGAATTGTATCGAGAGTGGAGGAAGTAAGGAAGTGAGGAAGTAAAGAAAGGGCTGGGTGCTACCGATTGGTTTGGTGGAGCGTTTTAGGCTGTAAAGCGGTGGCGAGCCACCGCACTCCAAGAAAGAAAACCCAAGACCCACCTGCAACTACGGCGGATGGGGCACCCTGACGGAGACGTTACTTTTGCGAACATGCGTGATGCACTGATGAGAACGGGAGATTGCAGGGTTGCCTGTATGGTCGGGCGCGAGTAGGCGTGGGAGACTGCGTGGGTTCGATTCCCCTGACGGAACGAACGTGGCGTCGATGAAAGTCGACGTTAATGGCGGCGGTTGAGGATCGGACTCGGGCGCGGAGATCCTCAGCCGCCGTTTTTTTGTGTGAGGAGGAGGAAGAGGATTCGCGGCGGGGATGTGAAGAGCGGAGAACCCCTGGAGGACCAGCCTGAAGGCTGGCCACTACATGAAGAGAAGCCCGAGAGTGCGCTACCGAGGAGAAACCCAAGAGACAGACTGAAGTCTGTGCTACCGGGAGAAATCCCAAGAGGGCGGAGCAAGCTCCGCCCCTACAAACAGCAAGAAAAAACACAAGAGCGCCAGTCTAACGACTGGACACTACATAGGACGCCGACCGGAGGCCAGCCTACCAGGAAGAGGGTTTGTGGGGGCAGGGGATTTGGTTAGAATGCAGGCGTGAGCGAGCCTACCGATAAATCACGCAAGGATGCGAAGAAGCCGGAGTTGGATTCCCCCGCGAAGAGTTCAAGCCCGACGACGGTCGGGAAAGGCGCGGAGGCAGAGGTGCGCGCGGATTCTGCCCTTGATGGGACGGTGAAGGCGCTGCTGGCGGCGCGGACGGCGGACCCGTTTGGAGTGTTGGGGCCGCATGCGGTAGAGACGCCAGAGGGGCGGCGATGGGTGGTGCGATTCTTCCGGCCGGGCGCCAAGGACGCGAACGTGATTTTGCGGGATCGTGGCGAGCGGGTTTCAGCGAGAAAGATTCGCGGTGAGGGATTGTTTGAGGCGGAACTACCGGGAGTGAGCGAGCTGGCGCCGGCTCCGGGGAGCTATCGGATACAGACGCGGTCGGAATACGGGGATGAACACGAAGGGCACGACACGTACGCGTTTCCGTTTTCGCTGAGCGAATTTGATTTGTATTTGATGGGGGAGGGGCGGCACTACGACACTTACGAGAAATTGGGCGCGCATGTGCAGACGGTGGATGGAGTGCAGGGCGTGCATTTTGCGGTGTGGGCGCCGAGTGCGCGGCGCGCGAGCGTCGTAGGAGATTTCAACCGCTGGGATGGGCGCATGAATTCCATGCGCGCGCGTGGGTCATCGGGGATCTGGGAATTGTTTATCCCGGACCTGGGTGAAGGAGCGATTTACAAATACGAGTTGGTGGGGCCGAACGGAGCGATTTTGCCGCTGAAGGCGGACCCGTACGGATTCCGGTCGGAGTTGAGGCCGAACACCGGATCGGTGGTGGCGCGACTGGATGGACATGCGTGGGGCGACGCGGAATGGATGGAGCGGCGTCCGAAGACGCAATGGCTGGATGAAGCGATCACGGTGTACGAAGTGCATTTGGGATCGTGGCGGCGAGTGCCGGAGGACCACGATCGCTGGCTGACCTATCGCGAATTGGGGGATCAACTGATTCCGTATGTGAAGGAACTGGGCTACACACACATTGAATTGTTGCCGGTGATGGAACATCCCTACGACGGATCGTGGGGATACCAGACGCTGGGATATTTCGCGGCGACGAGTCGATTCGGTTCGCCGACGGAATTTATGGAGTTTATCGATCGCTGCCACCAGGCGGGGCTGGGTGTGTTGCTGGACTGGACTCCCGCGCATTTTCCGCGGGACACGCATGGGCTGGCGTTTTTTGATGGGACGCACTTGTTCGAACATGCGGATCCGCGCCAAGGGTCGCATCCGGACTGGGGCACGCTGGTTTACAACTACGGGCGGAATGAGGTGCGGAATTACCTGATTTCGAACGCTCTGTTCTGGCTGGACAAATATCACATCGATGGATTGCGGGTGGATGCGGTGGCATCGATGTTGTACCTGGACTATTCGCGCAAGCATGGCGAATGGGTGCCGAACAAATTCGGCGGGCGCGAGAATCTAGATGCCATTGATTTTTTCAAGAGATTGAATGAGGTGGTGCACCTGCGTTTTCCGGGGACGCTGACGATTGCGGAGGAGTCGACATCGTGGCCGAGTGTTTCGCGGCCGACATATTTGGGCGGACTGGGATTCAGTTTGAAGTGGAATATGGGTTGGATGAACGACACGCTGAGTTATTTTTCGAAGGATCCGGTGCACCGGAAGTATGAGCACAACAAACTGACGTTTTCGCTGCTATATGCGTTCACGGAGAACTTCATGCTGCCGTTTTCGCATGACGAAGTGGTACATGGAAAGAATTCGCTGCTGCACAAGATGCCTGGAGACATGTGGCAGCAATTTGCGAATCTGCGGCTGCTGTATGCGTATCAATATGCGCATCCGGGGAAGAAGCTGCTGTTTATGGGGCAAGAATTTGCGCAAAGGAATGAATGGAGTGAAGCGCGGAGCCTGGACTGGCATTTACTGGAGCACGGGTCGCACCGCGGGATACAGAGGCTGGTGACGGATTTGAACAAGGTGGTGGGGAGCGAAGCGGCGTTGCACCAGGTGGATTTTGACTGGCGGGGATTTGATTGGATTGACGCGAACGATTCGGACAATAGCGTGTACTCGTTTACCCGGCGAGGAAAGAATCCAGGGGATTTGATCGTGGTGGTGATGAATGCTACGCCGGTGGTGCGGTATGGTTACCGGCTAGGTGTGCCGAATGCCGGGCACTACGACGAGGTGATGAATACGGACGCGGGGATATATGGCGGGTCGAATGTGGGGAATATGGGCGGGTTTTCCGCGGAGGAGATTGGTGCGCAGGGGCGGAGATATTCGCTGGTGGCGACTTTGCCGCCGTTGGCAGCCTTGTATTGGAAGTGGAGAGGGTGAGGAGGAAGTTTTTGAGTTGAAAGTTGAAGAGTTCGGGAGGGAACGCGGGCAGTATCGCGGAGAGTGCGGGATGCGAAGGCGGGAGATCTCGCCACGATCCCTCCACTCCGCAGCGGCAAAAAACGCCGCTGCTCCGGTCGGGATGACAGCGTAAGAGAAGGCGAGACCCAAGAGAAAACCGGCACCCATAAAGACGACCCGTCGAAGCTCAGGGCAAGGGGGTACGGCGCCCAGACACGCGAAGTGGGAAGTCGGAATCGGAATCGGAGAACCCAGTAGGGCGGCGTAAAGCCGCCCCTACAACTAGCTAAGGGCGGGATGAGCGAATTTATCGACAAGCCGGAGAGTGCGGAGGTGGCGGAGGAATCGCGGGCGCCTCGTTTTCGGGATACCTCGCGGTTGAACTGGATGGGGTGGTCGGGATTTTTCCTGGCGGTGGTGCAGAGTGTTTGTAGCGCGTTTATTGCCTTGAGTGGAGTGCGGTTGCTGGTGGGAGCGGTGGCGTTTGCTTCGGCGTTGGGTGTGTTGAAGGTGGCGGACCGGTTGCATGTGGATGCGATTCGCGTGCCGATGATGGTGCTGGCGCTGGTGGGGTCGGTGGTAAATCTGGTGGCGTTGTGGCAGGTGTGGAGACTGCGGAAACGCGGGGCATCGGCGTGGAGAATGAAGGAAGTGCCGGCAAAGAAGAAGCGGGCGGAGCGGATTCAGTTTGTGTTGGCGGTGCTGACGTTGGTTTTGCTGGTGGTGGAGGAAGTGGCGCATTGGAGTTTGAAGGGGAGAGGGTAGGAGAAGAAGTTAAAAGTTAAAAGTTGAAAGTTAAAAGTTGAGAGTTGAAGGTTGAATGTTGGAAGTTGGACGTTCGACCGATCCCGCCGATTCCGTCGATGTTTGATGAGTTTTGAGATTGCCGCGATCCCTCCACTGCGTGCCACGGACTGCGTGGCACTCCGGTCGGGATGACAGAGTCGGACACGGGCAGCCCGAAGGTGGACTGTGGTGGACCAGCCTGAAGGCTGGCCACTACAAAAGCTCGGCAGGGTTTCTTGCCGCGATAACAGCGTGCTTCGGGTCTGTGTAGCAAAAACCCCAAGAGGGCGGAGCAAGCTCCGCCCCTACAAAGTCACCGGCGCAAAGACATGAAATTTAGGAGGTGGGTTCGGGGCCTTGGATTATCAGGCGGAGGCGGGCGTGTAGGCGTTCGCTGTAGCCTACAGGGAGTTCGAAGGTGCGATCGTCGGCAGTGAGGATGAGGACGTTGCGGGTAGAATCGAGGATGGCGGAGCAGATCTCGCAGTTCTCGAGGTGCAGCTCGATTTCGCGGAGGAGCAGCGGATCGAGTTGGTGATCGAGATACTCGGAGATGTGTTCCCAAACATTTTTGCAAGCGATACTCATGGAGAGATCCTCCCGAAAAAGCCTTTGCGCGCTGGCCGGGCTTCTTTGAGATAGGGCACCAGCAATTTTTGCAACATCATTCGCGCGCGGTGCAATCGTACTTTTACAGTGGTGATAGGAATGCCAAGGGCGGCAGCGGTTTCTTCCTGATTCAATTCCTCGAGATCACGCAGGATCAGAACTTCGCGATAAATTGGCGGAAGGGTTTGGACAGCGGCGCGAAGTTTTTCGCGGATTTCTTTTTTCTCGAGAGCTTCGGAGGGGATTTCGCGCCAGTCAGTGAGGAAGGCGGGGGTGAAGTCGCCGTCGTGATCTTCGGGGGAAAGGTCGAGGGGATCTTCTGCGGCAGTTTTGGCTTTGCGCAAACGGCGGCGGCCTTCGTTCATGGCGATGGTGACGAGCCAGGTGCTGAATTTGGACTCGCCGCGGAAGCTGGCGAGATGACGGAAGGCGTTGATGAGGGTTTCCTGGGCTCCGTCTTCGGCTTCCTGTTCGTTGCGGACCATGGCGTAGATGGTGACGTAGACCATTTTTTCGTAGGGGCGGATGAGGTCGTAGAAGAGCTGGGATTCGCCGGCGAGGATGCGGCGGATGAGAGCGGGTTCGTCGGCGGGTGTTGTAATGGCGGGAGGCATTGTTGGTCGCATGGTGTTCTGGACGGACACACACGGCGCACTAGGATTATAGGAGTGTTGGGGGTGGAGGAGGTTACAGGGAAGTTGGATCGGGAAGAGGTACTTGGCTCCCTCGATCGCGCTTGTGTAGCAGCGTTGCCATGATCCCTCCGCTCCTTGGCTGTCGTTCGCGCAGCGCGAATGACAGCCACTCCGGTCGGGATGACAAATCCGGATGTGTTGGTTTTGGCTAGCTGAGGGCGCATAAGGTTATAGGATATTGCGAGGCGCGGCCTTTTGTAATTGGCGGACCGCCTCCCTTTTCGTCGGGGCAAGCAGAAGGCGGTCCCTACAAAAGAAAGAGTAGTGGGAATTCGAGAAGAGGCGAGGTCACGGCAAAGAGACCCAAGACCCACCCGCAACGACGGCGGATGGGGCACCCGGAAAGATTCAGAAATCGTGCGGACTCGGGTCTAGCAATGCTGGACCCATGCGACGAGGAAAAGGCGTTCCGTTTGAAGGAGGGGTGGATGCAACCATGTTTTGGCGGGGAAAGTCATATACTTAGGGAGTGGTAGGGTAGATGTGGCGGGAGGCGGCTTTGATGGACTTTACTATGGGGACGCGTTGGATGCCGAGACATTTTGGCGGAGTGCGGCTGATTCGGGGTTTTTTGGGCTTGGTGGGAGTGGCGTGTTTCGCTGGGGCGGCGCTAGGGCAGAGTCCGGAGTCGGTGGGACCGCCGACAGTTACGCCGCATAAGACTACGAAGCCGCGACCGTCGGGGACTTCGAGCAATTCGAACGGGAACACCAATGGGGCGGATGTGGCGCCGGAACCTGCGGCGAAGCCCTCGCCGGTGTTGCGATCGCCGGGAGACAACCCGATTACGACAGAGCCGCCATCGATGGCGGTGGACGACATTGTCAAGAAATTTTCGGAGAAAGAGAGTCAGTTCAAGGTCGAGCGCGCCAATTACACGTACACGCAGACATTTTCGATTCAGACAATCGACGAAGATTCGAACCGGCCGGATGGCGAATACCGGATGACCAGCGACATTGTGTTCACGCCGGATGGCAAGCGATTTGAAAAGGTGACCTATGCCCCGCCGGATTCGCTGCGGAGAATTTCGTTGAGCGAGCAGGACCTAGATGACTTGCGGAACATTCAGCCGTTCGTGTTGAACAGCGTGGACCTGCCGAAATACAACGTGAAGTATGTGGGGCGGCAGCAGGTGGACGAACTGGCGACGTATGTGTTTGATGTGGGGCCGAAGGTGATGGAGAAGAACCAGCGCTATTTTCAGGGGCGGGTGTGGGTGGACTCCAACGATTTGCAGATCGTGATGAGCGACGGAAAAGCGGTGCCGGACATTATTACTAAGAATAATGAGAACGTATTTCCGCGGTTCCGGACGTACCGGCAGAATATCGAGCAGGGGTTCTGGTTTCCGGTGTTTACGCAGGCGGATGATTATTTGCATTTCCGGAGCGGGCCGGTGCACATACGGATGACGGTGAAGTATTCGAATTACAAGAGGTACGGAAGCACGGTGAAGATGGGGACGGCGACGGAAGTGAAGTAGGGCGGAGGAAGAGATTACCGCGGAGACCACTGAGGAGCCGCAGAGAGCACAGAGGGAACCCGGCGGCGGGTTGGTTTTACGGCAATAAATAGATAGGTGATAGGCTGCGGGATCGGAAAAGCAGGCAGACTAGTAGTGTGCCCGTCGGAGGGCAGGTCGGCGAAACATCAAGTGCGCAGGGTGTCGTCGGGTGGAGATGAACTTGTTGCGTTGGGCGAGACGCATTGTTGTAAAAGTGTCTGCGGCGGCGGGTTTGCTGGCGGTTGGTTCGCTGCTGGTTGGGGCTAGCCCGGCTTGGGCGAATTGCGAAAATATTCCCGCGGGAAAATCCTTCTGGATACGGTTACTGGACCCCTTGGCATCGTACAGCACGAAGCCTGGGACGCAGGTGCGCGCGGAATTGATCCAGTCTCCGGACTGCGATGGATGGCCGGTGTTTCCGGCGGGGCTGGAGTTGCGCGGCGAAGTGGTAGCGGCACGGAAGGTTGGGCTGGGACTGATTCACGACACCGCGTTTATCGAGGTGTTGTTTAACCGGTTGGTGACGTCGGACGGAAAGGTGCTGCCGATCGCGTCGCAGGTGGTGGAGATTGATAACGCGCGGGAAATTGCGCGGCACGGCGTGATTCGCGGGATTCGCGCGACGAATACTCCGCAGGGGCGAATTACCAGCGGACTGATTCACCTGCCTACGTACAATCCTTATGGCGATGTGACCCTGATGGTGTACCGCGCGTTGACGGTGCTGCCGGAGCCGGAAATTTATTTGCCGCCGGGGACGGACATGCGGCTGCAGTTGAATGTGCCGCTGTACGTGGGAGATCAGCCGGAGGTGCCGCGAGTATCGTTTGCGATGGATGAATACGAGCGCGGCGATGTGGAGATGGTTTTGAAGGGCAAGTCGGCGCGAACGATGACAGGCAAGGGTAAGGATGCGGACCTGGTGAATCTGCTGCTGGTGGGCAGCAGCGAACAGGTGGATCGGGCATTTCGCGCGTCGGGATGGGTAGGAGGAGACGCGACTTCGACAAAGAGCGTGTTGCGGCAGATGGCGGCGTTCCTGACGTACTCGAACTATGCGACTGCTCCGGTATCGCAGCAATACCTGGATGGGCGAAAGCAGGATTGGACCTGGCAGAAGAGTTTTAATGCTTACGGGAAGCGCGAGCATTTGCGGATATGGGAGCAGACGGAGAGTGTAGAGGGAAAGAAGGCCTGGCTGGGCGCGTATATCCGGGAGACGGGGGCGGCGCTTTCGGTGCGGAACAAGAAATTCATTCATCACATCGACCGGAACCTGGATGAGGGCGTAAATATGCTGGTGCGGGATCTGTCGTTGTCGGGTTGCGTGAAGGCGGTGCGTTTGCTGCCACGCGCGGAATTGCCGCAACTGATGACCAATGCCACCGGCGACGAGATGAAGACGGATGGGATGCTGACGGTGGTGG
>Ga0210409_10008235_pt1 | contig 10637 bp, 18 predicted proteins | sample IncBWH17MmetaG_FD_161649 | JGI IMG/M metagenome (GOLD analysis project Ga0210409, IMG submission 161649) | Forest soil microbial communities from Barre Woods Harvard Forest LTER site, Petersham, Massachusetts, United States - Inc-BW-H-17-M | ecosystem: Environmental > Terrestrial > Soil >...
CCGGCGAGACCCTGGCATCAATCGCCAAGAGCTACGCCGTCGACACCGCATGATCTCCCGGTTGAACCGGTTGAACTGACCACAGGGTTGGAGAAACAAGAAAAGATCAAGATGCCACGGGGGGGGAATTGTTGCCGGCCTGGCGGGTTACGAGCCATGCAGCGGTGATCGGCACGGGCCGCCAATCATCTCCCCCAGTTGGCGGCGCACCCTCGCCTGGCTGAAGCGGGCCGCCTGAGAGGCCGATAATGACCAAAGTCACCGTGTATCAATATCTCGTGGTCGATTCCTACCGTATCGAGAGGCGGAAATCTGGGCGTTGGGGGACACGAGAGGGAATTGAATCGCTCAAAGACTTTGCCGAGATACTCGAAAGCACCGCCATCGAGGTCGACGCTTCGGCCGTCGACTCGTCGGGGTTCACGCAGTTGGACTTCAACCCAACAGCCGGCTGACTGCGTTGCCGTCGGCCCAGACGCCGCGGCCCTCCACTGAATGCGGCGTGGAAGCTGCCGCTAGGTGGGTAGCAGGGCCATAGATGTCGCTCGCCTATCGGCTTAAACTGGCGCGTTACCGCAAAGACTAGCCCCGCCTCTCGCGCGGGGCTTTTTCTTTGCAACTAAGGCGGCCTTATTCGGTTGGCGCGGTTGGTGCACTTAGCAGTGTGGCCGCCTCTTCCCCGCTGGCGACCGAGGCTTCCGCCTCGCCTCGAGCCATCCATCCGCAGTAACCCTCACCGGAGCTACGCACGGTGGGGGTTTTTGCTTTGGCTCATCCGCGCAGCTGTCGGTTGGGAGAACAGAAATTGAATGAATTGCCAGTGATCTTGCTCGTTGAAGACGACCAAGGGATTCAGGGCATCGTCGAAGACTCGCTTTCCGAGGGCGGTTTCGAGGCGCCGATGACGACCCCCGGCCGTCTCGCAGCGGTCGGGGTTTTGCTTTTCAGAACCTTAAAGCGACCCGGTAAACTCGGTTTTATCGTAGTCGGTCGTTGGGACGGGCGGCTTTAGTCGGACAGGTGAGGGTGGTGTTCAAAATAACCGTTGCACTTCAAAGAGGACATTTCGCCCGCACTTTCCCGTAAGGTGCTGATTTCATTGATAAGTGGCTCACCCTTGTCGTGTCCACCACCCAGTCTTCGGAAATCTGGACCATACAGGCCGCAGGCAGGAAAGCCGCCTTTGCGGCCATTTTTCGCGATTTCATCTAGCTACTTCTCAGTCTCTGGAAAGGCAATTTGGTCTTTGGGGCGATTTCGGCGCGCCGGTCTCCGGTTCCAAATCCCGTTCCCGGCGTGCAAGCCACTCTTTGCTTTCCCACGTCTCGGCTTGCGGCAGATCAACCAGGCTTCGGGAAAATGATTTTATAAATTTTTGCTTTTGAAAGGAGACTGCTATGCCTTCGCCCGATCCCGTCCACGCGCTGCTCGCGAAACTGGAAACCGAGCGGCTTAGCCTCGTCCAGAAACTTGCGCAGAGCAGCGCGTTATCCGCCGATGCCCTCAAAGAGCTTGCAACGCTGCAGGCAGCTCTGACTGCGGTCAGCGAAGAGATTGAAATTCATGGTCCAAAGCTTGGCTGGGGCAGTGGACAAGAACTGGAGTAGAGACATTTAGTATATCTCGGCGCGGGTGTTACAAGACCGACGTGCAGCGTCCTCGGGCGCGCGTGGAACGACACCCAGCCCTTACAAACCGCGCGTTTCCAAGACGCGCTAAATAGGGCGTTTTCTGCGGGGATTTCCGGCCTTTCATTTCTCGGGTTTTGGTCTCTGCAGGTGTCCACGCGCCTCAGCGGCGATTCTAGGCGTCCTGTCTCCGCGGCCAAAAATTCCGTTCCCGCGACTAGCTTCGAGTTCGAAGTCTGGGCTGCCCATTTGAAGCCGTGCTCTTTCGGGCGACATAGTAGGCGGGGTGGGTCAGTAGTTTCGGGATTCCGAGCCGAACCAGTAGGCCCGCCCTGTACTCGCGCCGAACTTTATTACTTGCAAGTTTTGTCAGCCTTCAAAGCTGTTTCCGCTGATGCGTGTGTCGGATGTGCTGTACCGATAACCTTCATGTTGCCACCAGCGGCAGGCTGGACATTGACAACTTCACATTTCATCGTCGCGGTATCTTGAGCCAGGTAGAACGAGGAAGCACCTGATGGCGGCGCCTGACCGGTAGTTTTGTCCTGCGCGAATGAAGGTGCCGCGAATGCGAGAATAGCAACGGTCGTTAAAAGAATTTTCTTCATGGTGTATACCTCCCGTCCGTAATGGACGGGGACCAAATAGTGTCAGCCGATATAGGTTCCTTGGCGTGGCTCTTAATTCATAAATCTTTTGGAGGTGAGCAATATTGACCAGCGACTCCGAACTTGCAGGAGCATGCTGGTTACATCACCGCTCCGTATCGGCATCTACCGGTGACTGAGAGTGTCGCGCTCCCGCCTGATCTAAGGCGAAGCATCATGCCATCACGTCAGCTTAAGCTCGTAGCCGACCAGACTCGGTATACCAACTCGCAACGTCTTCAATTGCGCCGCCAGATGCTTCGGTACGCTCGGTCGTGGCCGAGAGGATCATATGAACGGAATCAACGTCGGCAGACCGCCGCTTCGTTGCGCAGCTTCTCTGAAAACAAGGAGTGGCTTGACGTCCATACCTTTTTTCTCGTTCGGGAACATCATCGCGATCAAGGCGACCGACTTCGAAATTAGGACGGTGAGCAAAAGTGAGCAGCGCACCGCCGTTGGATGTGGTCAGCTGGTAACCGAACGTCGCGGCCGATCACGCGCGACGTTCCATGGCCCAGGTCGAATTCAGCCCCAGGGGCTGGGGCCGTCTATCTCCTAGTTTGGAAACGGAGGTAGAGCCCGTCGGAAAATCCTATTGATGAGGCCACAACGTAGCGGAGACGCTGCGGTGTCGGCTGATCCGCTGGTGGTCGGACCGGTGTCGGCTGAGCCTCGGAGCCGCTCCATTAACATGGTGCAATGGGTCGGGAGCGCATCCGGGGGGACGTTCAATCTGACACGCCAAGAGGAAGCAGACGAAATGATTATCGCTATGAAAACGTTTCTAAAGCCGGAATGAAGAAAAGTGAGGCGGCCTACAACGTGAATACCACAAAGACGAACGCCCCGATAAGGACAATCGCTCCTGCGAGAATGACAACAACGAAAAATCTAGCCATTCCAGCCAACGCCGGGATGACTAGATTTGTTGCCGGGATGGCTAGATTTGTTTGTTACGTGGGCGGCTGTAGACCCGGCGATGATAGCCACAGATTGATTTGGGAAGCGGTCTTTAGCTGACTGGCCTTCCGGCAGATACGGTTTTTTACATTCAAAAGGGCAGGGTCAAGCTCACTGTCCTATCGAGGCCGTCGTCGGAATTTTAAAACCGGGCCAGTTTTTCGGCGAGGGCTGTCTCAATGGCCATCCATTGCACATCGCGACCACGACGGCGATGGAAGAATGTAATCAACAAAGAAGCAATGATCGCTACCCTTCATAACGAGCCGAAATTTTCCGAGCTGTTCATGGCGTATCTCTTGACACGGAACAGCCGAGTTGAAGAGGACTTGATCGACCAGCTTTTTAATTCAAGCGAGAAGCGACTCGCCCGCCTTCCCACTAGCCATGCGCTTGACCCAAAAGTTCGCTCCGCTGGCACCCGAGAGAAGACCGCAGGACCCGCAAATGGATGGCAGTGGCCTTCGGTTCAAAACTATGGATCATGGCGGGGAATATCCCGACACAATGCCGCAATCCATTGTCGTGACCGACCCCAAAGGGCGCTCATGCATTTACGTGCCGATCACGCAGGACGGCAAGGTTGTGGATTGTTTAGGACACACGATAGACATAGAGGACGATTGAAATTCGCGCACCGCGCCCTTCGTGAACCCGTTTTGAGCGCGGTGAGATCGGTCCTCTGTTTCGGGCGGCTTGATGGGTCGTCTCGAAGGGCTTGGTGTCGAAGCGTCGCGACCGGCCCTATCAGGCTGGACGGTCGGAGACACAAACACCGTCCGACATAATGACATGACGCGGGTTAGGCGAGTGCCGGTTAAGGTTTGAGGTTTGAAGGCGAGACCGGCGGTTCCGCATTAGGAACAACCTGTTTTCGCCGTTATGTCGGAACCCGACCCGTCGCGCTCGGTTATCCAAGCTGATTTACTAAGCCGGACTTCAACCGGATCATCCCCTGAAAAAGCCGACCGTAGTGATGGGGCTGGGAACTGTTTGCTCCACTGACCTTCAAGATCAAGAGGAGCTTGCCATGCCCTCAAACAGAGAATCCACGCGGGACCGCGAACGGCTTCAATCGGCCGCGCCAATTTGTGACGATGCGAACCTGCTTAAATTGGATGAAGAAGTTGCCGAACATGTGCGCGAAGCAAAGCGCCGCGATGCGTTAGGTCCCGATGAATTAGTCTCGACAGTCGTTGATGCGGTTGCGCGTAACTATTTTCGGCACATCCTTCGAAAACAAGCGCGCGTTACGCCCCTTCGGAGTCGGACGCGCTCTTGAAGAAACTAAGATGGACAACGCCCGATATATTCCACCGCGTCGCTGGCGCGATAGGACACGGCGCCGCCGTTGGCTGGACAACTTTGTCGTCCGACGGCTCGCACTCGCCGCCCTCGTGATTGTTGTGTTGCTGATTATGCTTCTTCTAACTTATCGGTACGCGTGACTAACGTGCGCCTAGCACCATTCGGACCCGATCCGTTTTTGTGTAACTTGTAACTTCTAATCCTTCGCACGATATCCGATTGACAGGCCGTTGAACGCGGGGCGTGGTTTCATCTTGAGGGGTGCACCGCCTCGCTTGTGTCCAGTTCGCGACTAGGAATCCAAGTGAGCAGTTCCAAAAGGCGGACCCGCCCCAATGACCAAGAGTAATCGGGAACGCTCGCCATACCCGCACGTTGATTAGGCTTCTCTAACCTCAGAGGAGGATTTTATGGACTGGAACCAAGTTGAAGGAAATTGGAAAGAGGTTAAGGGCAAGGTCAAAGAGAAGTGGGGCAAACTCACTGACGACGATCTAACCGCAATCAATGGGCAGCGCGACCAATTAGAAGGTCGGCTGCAACAGCGATATGGGTTTGCGAAGGATCAAGCTCGTAAAGATGTGGACACTTGGTTTTCATCGCTGAAGTAACCAAAGCCCTTCGCAGACATTCGCAAAAAAACGATTTAGATAATAAAGGGCCGGTTGTCACCGGCCTTTTTTTGAAGTGAAGGAAACAAACAATATGTCACGTCACAATGAAATGCCACCCGTGCCGCCCGCCAATCGAAGCCACAAGGGCACTGGTGACAATACCGAAGTAAGCAAGGACACGTCGAAAAAAAAGGGCGAAGTGAATACCGCCGAACAAGGCGACACAGCCAATATAAAGCAAAATACGACCAATGCCGGATTCTTCAAAGGACGGCGTGTGAAGTAACTCGGTTGAAAGAGGCCGGTACAACCACTGCTCCCTATGTACTGTTGGTTGGCAAATTCATACTTCCGCGTTCCTTCGGCGAAAACCCGAGTTTGCCCAGTAGGCCGATCAATAACGACACGTGACCTACTGTTAGTTGGTTGAGCCGATACCGTGCTGTCAAGGTCGCGGCTACGCGAAAGCCGCCAAGGTCTCCCTCGACGGCTAGTGCCATTGCGTTTGCTTGGGAGGTGCGCTGCGTCGAGCGGAGCTCGAACGCGGTGCCTCTTCTTATTTGGACGCACTGTCTCAATTAGGCGACGGGTGCGGGCTGTGTCCGGGGTAGGTCGTCATCAACAAAAGGGGCGCCTTGGTGAGCGCGTTTTTTCCGTCTGCCGCACTCATCGGAAATAGCACGACCGCGACCGGCGAAGCCTGGGCGTCACCGTGATGCCTGCTTCCCTTCGACAAAGTTAACCTCAACGCCCTTCCTGACTGATTTCGCCAATCGCTCCACGTCCCAGTTCGTCATTCTCACGCAGCCGTGTGACTCGGATTTGCTGATCCGGGACGGTTCAGCCGTTCCATGAATGCCGTAGCCATTCTTTGAAAGGCCTATCCACATCGTGCCGACCGGATTATTGGGACCTGCGTTGATCGTGAAGGGCTTCGTCGACCCGACCCCCTTAAATTTGTATTTTGGGTCATATCGGTATGTCGGATTGGGCTCGATCGAAACAACCTTCCAGTTGCCTGATGGTGTGGGTGTCTCCTCGCTGCCAACGCTGGCCGGATAAAACGCGACAAGCGTTCCATCCTGCGCGAGGGTTCTCACTGTCTCTCGACCCTTGTCGACTTCGATGCGTGAGACCTTACGCGATTGTTTGTCGGCTGAGAGACTTGCCACGTTGATCTTGTCGCCGACGCGATCGAACTTCTTTCCCGGGTTGATCTCTGCCAGTAGATCCTCGCTCATGTGGAAGTGTTCGCCCAGAGCCTCCTTCGAGCTCGTATAGTTCAACCTTTTTAGTGATTTCTTGTCCTCCAATTTGGCCGGCAGCTTGTCGATGAATGGTCCCTTCACGTCCTGATCTGTCAGGGCGTATTTAACGATGACCGGATCACCCGAGCCTTGCTGAAGCTTGGACCATATCTCCGGGGTAAGAACCTTGCCGGACGGAAGACTGTTCGCTTCTGCGAAGGCCCGAAGTGCTTTCTCGACATTATCGCCGAACCTGCCGTCGATCTCACCCGGAGAGAACCGAGCTCGATCAAGCAGCACCTGAACCTTGACCGCGAGAGGGTTGATCCGATCCTCCGAAGCGAGCTTTCCGGTAAAGGTTGCCGCGTTGATCACATCCGGCTTGAGCTCAGTCGCAGCTACTGGAAGCTGCAGAAGGGCGGTCAATTCGAGTGCTATGATCCACTGTTTCATTATGCCTCTGGCCGGCTTTCTAAGTCAGTTCGGGCGACGATTATGATTGCGACGACAATGAATGCCGCACAAGCGGCCTCCCCGAAGGAATGCCGCTTGAGTTCGCAATTATTGATCAGTCGCTCGGTCAAGGATATTGTTCCGTATTATATGCTGATCCGTGGACTTCATAAAATGCATTAGCTAAAACTTAATCTGACATCTGGAGAAGCCCCGCAAGGCTTCAGCTGGTCAGAAAGAAATGCTTTGCCAATTGAGGGGAAACTCCTCGTTTGAAAATACCCCGGCATTGTTCGGGGCTTTCTTCATACGGTAGGCACCCGCGATGTCAGGTTTGGGGTCATCAGATCGATTCAGTTATTCGTCCTTCCATTTGATCCAGCAGCCAATAGACGCCTTTATAAGCGTCAACCGCATGTGCCAGGAAAATGCTGGCGCTGAACAGTCCCATAAGCGCAGTGGCCAATTCAAACATGGAAATCACCTAATACTGCGCGCTGATCCTGGCGGATTCATAAAGGTCGGTGTTTCAGGTTGATTTCATCGCCCGGAAAAAACGCTGACTGCGCCATTGTGCCGTTTAAGCTAGTCGAGTGGCCGCGGGCATTGGATTTAAGCTGTCCACCGCTTGGTACTTAGTTCAGCCATTTCTTTCGAAAACTTCCCGAACATAGCGATCCGCTTGCTTGTGAATTCTGTGATGACAATGGGAAAATCAACGGGCGACCTAATCGTTGCTAGCCTTTGGGCGAATTCAAAAGCAAATTGCATGTTGGCTTGTGCCATTTCCACCAGCTTTGCTGGATAAGCGGGCACGTTTGCCGTGGTTAAGGAAAAATTAGTCCCTTTCTTTGAACCGCTATCCGTCATCGTCTGTTTGTAGTCATCTTGTGAGACTGTCACCGGATTCTCAACAAGGAGAGCCTCTTGTTGTGAGTCGTCAGGAAGCTTTGGGGCCAATTCAGTCGTGCCTGCCCCAGCCGAGCGCAGACGGCTGATTTTCGGACTTCTAACAATAGCCTGAGTGGCGCGTTGGGCCTTCGCGGCTATTTTGGGGCTGCGGGAGTGCTTTATAGCCGTTGCCGGCTTACGTTTGCTCATCTGACACTCCAAGGGTTGATGGGTTGACTGCAAAGATCATCCCGCAGGGACAACATGCTGTGCAGTGTAACGTTCCAACCGCAGGGTTATCACTGAGATTAGTTCATCGCATGTTCGCCATGTCGCACCGGCGCGCAACGCTATGCTTGGGGAACCAGGTTCATCGTGGCACCACTGGCTCTCCGCCGATGTCCCGTTTTGCTCATTTTTCGAAAAATTAACGAATTAAGGCACTCGCTAAAACCAAGCTAGCCCTTCGCGCATACCCACATTCGAAAAGGCCGCCAGCATTTAGGCTTCGCGCCGATGTATACGTGCTGCTCAGAGGGGCTTTTGCTTGCGAATCTGAACAACATTAGCTGAAGCCCATGGCTCGCAATACGCCGCCCACGCTTCCATCAACTTTCGGCGCTTCTCCAGCGCGTCGCTGCGGCGGTATGCTTGCTCATCGAATTCTTCGCTTGAACTGAAAGAGGCCGCCAACCGAGGCGGCCTCCAGACCAAATCTTAAACTAACTACTTCTTGCCGTGCTCTTCCATAGGAGCCTTGGCAAGCTTTCGTCTGAATGATGCCTGGCGTGAAGCGCGTGTCCTCTGGCCGCGTGTGCATGACGGGCCGCTTTTTCGTGCTGTCCGCCCTGATGGTGTTTCGCTGCTTGTTAGTACTTAAACTCGGGCATGGCCTTCAATTCATCCTTGGTGGCGTTATACACCGCGTGATCCGGATACCAACGCTTACCGGCGATGGTTGTGGTGGTTGTCGTGGTGGTAGTTGCGGCACCGGTGGTGGTTCGCGTGGTGCCGTCTGGAGCGGAAGTAGTTGCAGGAGCATTCGCCGGTGCGGACGTTGTTGAGGCAGTTGTCGAGGTCACCGGCTGGTCCACCCACTTCAGCTTATCGAAGGCGACTGCCACGTAGTGCTCGCCCAAGCCGAGAACGCCGCCCACACCTAGAATGACATTGGCCACCTTGCCTGACCTATCCAAAATCACGTCGTTGATGTCGCCGATCTTTTCGTTTGCTTCATTGTACACATTGACGCCGGCGAGCTTGGACCCGCGCCATTCACCCTCCCTGTGCGTGGTGGCACTGGTAGTCGAATCAACTTGGTTTGTGGCTGTTTGCGCCGACGCCGCGCCGGTCATCGACGCGGTAGCCAGGAAGGCTATTGCAAGATATTTGTAAAGCATGATGTTCCTCCACTGTTTAGGAAAACAATAATGCGGTGGGACTTTGGTTCCAGCGGCGGAACAGCAAATAGTTTCCGTCGCGGCAAGGTCTCGGAGAAGCAGCTGACGCTGTTCCGGTGGCAATCGCGACTCGATAAAATCGGAGTGGCTGACCGCTTGATCCGATCGCCAGTCGCTTCGAATATTTGCCCGAAATGGCAAATGTAGGATTTGCGCCTTAAGGGACCGGCGCGCTAAAATTGGGCGAAATTGGTCGAGCCAGCGGAGGCTCCCGTGGAGAAACCAGCCAAGGACGTGTTTGACCCGAAAAGCTTTCTCGCCAAAGTGGGCGCGTGGCTTTGAGTTTGTCTGCTTATCGGAGTAGACTGGAAGTGACTCCCTCTGTTGGGCGGGAGCGTGCAGCACTCTCAGTCACCGATAAATGCCGAAGGCGGGGCGGTGATGGAACCAGTATGGAACTTAGAGTTCCGGCACCGCTGGTCAATATTGCTCAGACCTCCAATTAAATTCCACCTATTCCCAATGCGACCTTTACGAGTTCTGGCTTCGGCAGCGGCGGCGCCGCGGGAGCAGGAGGCGTCAGCAGCGTGGCTCGGGCAGTTCCGGCAATGACCTGAAAAGCAAGATCCTTCAGGACGCTCTGCAGCAGCATGACGGCGGGAGGAACTTCAGATTTTGCCGCGACGGCAAACAACGACAGCCCGACGGCATCCGGCATGAGCCGCCATCCTGTCGGCGACGGAGGCCAGCCGGCCCGAGGCGAAGTCAAAGTCGGCGGCCGCCTTCTTCAGGTCGCGACCGATGGTCTCGATCTCGGCGACGGTGGCGGCTCGCTGCTTCTCGTCGGCCGGCCTGACCTTCTCTGCCTCCAGGTCGGCGATGGTCTTCTCGACCTCCCGGATCGCTGCCGTCAGAGTATCGACCCGGTCGCGGGCGGACACGCACCGAGGCCTCGGCCTTGTCCAGGGCGACGTCGTCGGCACCCTCGACGGCTAGCTTCCTGGCAGCGTCGACGTGACGGTCGACCAGCTTTTTGGCGGTGAGGAGGCGGTCGGCCAACGCGGTCCTGGCATCCTTGGCGGCGTCGGTGGGATTCTTTGAAAAGAGTTTCACGGGATCAAATCGTTCTAGCTAAGGTTGTGTCCCCTTATAAGGCGCTCAGTGAGTGGCGGCCAACGCTCAAATAATCAGAAAAAACCGGCGGCAGGCTCGTTCAAGGCCCTGAGATGTTGCCAGGCGCGCAGCGAAATGAAGCGGCTCAAAAAGGAGCCTTTTTCGTAGAGCTAAAGACAATCAGGGATTAATATCGTTGGGCCGGCTCCGGAAGCAACGACCTTGCTGAAAACCGCTGCCGTCCTCATCAACCAGCGAGAATTGATGACGTCGAGCCAAAGGAGGCTCCCATGAGAAAGCCAGCTAATCACGAGTTTGATGCGAAGGTCTTTATCGCCAAAGTCGGAGCCGGGAAAACGATTCTCGAATTTCG
>Ga0210409_10008236_pt1 | contig 10637 bp, 8 predicted proteins | sample IncBWH17MmetaG_FD_161649 | JGI IMG/M metagenome (GOLD analysis project Ga0210409, IMG submission 161649) | Forest soil microbial communities from Barre Woods Harvard Forest LTER site, Petersham, Massachusetts, United States - Inc-BW-H-17-M | ecosystem: Environmental > Terrestrial > Soil >...
ATTGCTGACCGATACCAGAGTCAGCTCGAGCTGGCCTGGCGATCGTTCGAGCGCGCTGCTCTCGAGCCGCGCCACGTGGCCGTCAGGCGTGAGCGCGCAGAAGTGCGTGAGGAGCAGCCGCTGGCCCTCACGCGTGTAGAGCGAGACTTCGTTGTCGCTCGGCGTGCCGAGGGTCTCTTCGACGGCGGTGCCCTTCGACACCAGCCGGATGGAATCGAGGATCTGCCCGTACCCCGGCAGATCCGCCTGCCATTCGCCGGCCAGCGACTTCATCTGCTCGAACGCATCCGGCCGAGCCGCGGGCTCGGTACCCGCCCAACTCACGCCGCCCGCGGTCAGAGCGAGCAATACGACGATACGCATGCGAGTTCCCCCTTCACTTGCAATCGCCGTCGCAGGAGGCGATCGCCCGTTCGCAGTCCTCGATCCTCAGGCAGCCGCAATGAAAGCTCGACTCGAGCAAGGTCTTCATACGCTCGATTCGCCGCGATTGCGCCTCGAGCTCTGCGAGCTTGCGTCCGGCCAGCGCACGCCAGCGCGCCGCGGGCGTCGTCCCGGGCGAGAACCCCGAGAGGAAGGTACGCGTCTCGGCGATGGTGAAGCCGGCATCGCGCGCCAGCTGAATGATCCGCAAGCGGGCGGCGGCCTCCGCGCCGTAGCGCCGTTGGCCCGATTGCCGCGCGGGCCTCGGCAGCAGGCCCGCCTTCTCGTAGTAACGGATCGCCGAGGGCGCGAGCCCCGCGGCCCGTCCCACCTCGCCGATCGGCATTGCTGACCTCACGACACGCTCCCGTTCCCGAAGGCTTGACTTAAAGCGCACTTTAACTTGTATGCTCGAGGCAAGAAAGGGGCAGAAACATGAGATTCCCATTCAGGATGACCGCCCTGGCGTGCGTGCTGGCGGCGCACCCGGCCCTCCCGGCTTCGACGCCGCAGTTGTCCGCCGTCCTCTCGGACCCCGCGCGCCCGGCAGCGGAGGTCGAGCTCGATGCGCTGCGCAAGCCCGCGGAGCTCATCGCGTTCGCCGGCCTCAAGAGCGGCGACCGGGTCGCCGACTTCATGTCGGGGAACGGTTACTTCACCCGCATCTTCAGCCGGGTGGTCGGCCCCAGCGGGCGCGTGTACGCCTTCGTTCCCGCACAGCAGCTCGCGAACTGCTCGGCGAGCGAGACGGCCGGCAGCAAAGCGCTCGGGCACGACGCGCGCTATGGAAATGTCGAGGTGCTGATCGACGCCGCCGACCGCTTCGCGGTGCCCGAGCCCCTCGACCTGGTGTGGACGGCGCAGAACTACCACGACCTGCACGACAGCTTCATGAAGCCGCTCGACATCGCCGCCCTGAACGCCGCCCTGTACCGGGCGTTGAAGCCGGGCGGAGTGCTCATCGTCGTCGATCACGCGGCGCAGGCCGGCTCCGGTCTGCGCGACACCGAGACACTGCATCGCATCGATCCGGCGAGCATTCGCGCCGAGGTTACGGCCGCCGGGTTCGTGTACGAGGGCGAGAGCACGGTGCTGCGCAACCCGGACGACTCACACACGCTGCTGGTGTTCGACCCCGCCATCCGCCATCGCACGGACCAGATCGTCCTCAGGTTCCGCAAGCCCGCCCGGATGAGCCCGGCCGCGGCTCACTGATGCGCTTCCATGTAGGCCCGCAGCAGCGCGTTGATGCGCGACTGGTACCCGGCGCCCTGGCTCCTGAACCACTCGATCACGTCGGAATCGATGCGCAGCGACAGCAGCGTCTTCTTCGGCGCTACCCTGAGCCCGCGGCGCGCCATGGCGCGCGCGAAGGTCTCGGGCGAGAGGGGTTTGCGGGATGGAGCAGCGCGCTTCATGTCTTTGAGCCTGCCTGGTCGTCGTCGCCGCCTACGGGCGAGTTCTGAAAGTCTTCGATCAGCGCGCGCGCTTCGGCCGCGCGCTCTTGCGGCACCAAGATTACACGGCCGTTCAGGGCTTCGATCGGCAGCGCGCCCGGGAACAGTGAGCCGGCGCCGGCGCCCTGGACGAAGTGAGGAACGCGGCGCGCCTCGAGCATCGCGACCACGGCCAGCAGCTCCCCTTCCGTGGCCGGGCTGAATACTCTGATGAGACTCACCGGTTCTCGGCTCCCGGCAATGGGTCCGGTCGGGTCACTCGCGTCCTCGGCTCAATGTTGCGCCAGCACCGCGAGAATGGCCTCGCGGGCCAGAGGATTCAAGGCGGCGTAGCCGGCCGCGTTGGGGTGTACGCCGTCGTCGGAGAGCTCGGACTTGAGACCCTGGTGCGCATCGACGACCGCGGAATAGTAATCGAGATAGACGAGCCCGCGCCGCTGCGCATACGCGCGCATCCAGGCATCGAGCGCGGCGATCCGCGGCGCGGGACTGAGGCCCGGGCGCCACGGATAGTCGACCGCCGGCAGCACTGAGGCGAGCACGACGCGAATGCCGTGGGCCTGCGCGATCTCGGCCATGCCGGCCAGATTGTCCTCGATGGCCTCGAGGGTAGTGGGCCCGGTGTTTCCGGCCAGGTCGTTGGTGCCGGCGAGAATGTGCACCACGGCCGGCCTCAGGCGCACGACGTCCTGGCGGAACCTGACGAGCATCTGCGGCGTGGTCTGCCCGCCGATGCCGCGGTTCAGCACCTCGAGCTGCGCGAGCCCGAGACTCCCGAGCTTCCAGCTCTCGGTAATCGAGTCGCCGAAAAAGACCACCCGCGGCCTGGCCGGATCCGGCGGCGGGAGCCGGCGGTTCTCCTCGCGGTAGTGGCGCAGCTGCGCCCAGTCGCTGTGCAGGCGCTCATCGTCGGCCTGATCGGCCGCGCCCGACGGCGCTCCCGCGAGCGCCAGCACGGCGCCGAGTATGAGACGGATCAGGCGTCGCATCCGCTCGAGCGGCTAGGCGCCGATGCTCGTCTCGTCCGCGATCATCTCCTCGAGGCGCTCGAGGTCGGGAACGAGCGGGGTCTCATTCACCATGCGGATCTGGCAGATGATCGGTGCCCGCTCCGGGAACGCCCGCGAGTTGTCGGGCCGCACCACGTCCGAGCTCACGCGCACCAATTGCGGGAAGCCCTGCGCGACCAGGGCGAAGTTGCCGCCTTCGACGCGAGTGCCGAGCGCATGCAGGATGACGACGCGCGTGCGGCCGCTCGCCGGCGGGATCATCTGTCCGCAGGTGCCTTCGAAGGACACGAGCGGCACCGCCTTGCCGTTCCAGGGCACGGTGCCGATGTACCAGGGCGGGGCTCCGGTCATCTCGGACGGCGTCTGAAAGCCGATTACCTCGGCGACGCAGGCGCGCGGAATGATGAGCCGCCCGTCGACCAGCGGGATCAGGAGGCTGTAGATCTCGTTGACGCGTTCGGTCATGTCAGGAGGCAGCCTGGCGCAGCGCCGCGCGGCGCCGCTCGACCAGCGGCGCGATCGCATCGAGCAGCTGCGCCTCCTGGTAGGGCTTGCCGAGGTAGTCGTCGACGCCGAGCTCGATGGCGCGCGCGCGATGCTTCTCGCCGACGCGCGAGGTGACCATGATGATCGGCACGTCCTTCAGGCGCGGGTCGTTGCGCACGTGTGCGGCGACCTCGTAGCCGTCCATGCGCGGCATCTCGATGTCGAGCAGGATCACGTCGGGGACGTTGTCCTGCAGCAGCGCCACCGCGTCGAGCCCATCGCGCGCGGTGATGACCCGCATACCGTTGCGCTCGAGCAGGCGCTGGGTCACGCGGCGCACGGTGATGGAGTCGTCCACCACCATCGCGAAGGTGCGCCGGTCGCCGCGCTCCCTGGGCGCGACCGGCGCGGCGGCGCGCGTGCGCCACTCGGCGCGCACCAGGGCGCCGATGTCGAGAATGATGACGATGCGGCCGTCGCCGAGGATCGTGGCGCCCGAGATGCCGCGGATGCTGGAGATCTGCGGCCCGACCGACTTGACGACGATCTCGCGGCTGCCGATCAGCTCGTCCGCCACGAGGCCGGTCGAGTGCTCGCCGGCGCGCACCAGCACCACCGGAATGGTCACGTCCTGCACCGGCAAGGGCGCTGGCGCGAGGCCGACGAAGCTCGCGAGATGCTGGAAGCGGTACTTCGCTCCGCCATAGTCGAAGACGGCCGCGTCGCGCCCGAGATGGGCCAGAACTTCCGACTTGGAGAGCCGCAGCACGCCTTCGACCGTCGGCAAGGGCAGCGCGTAGTACTCCTCGTCGACGCGCACGACGAGGGCGTGGCTGATCGCGAGCGTGAGCGGCAGGCGCACCGTGAACACGGTGCCCTCGCCGGTCTTGCTCTCCATGTGCAAGGCGCCCCCCAGGCGCTTGATCTCGGTGGCGACCACGTCCATGCCGACGCCGCGGCCCGCCTGCTGGGTGACCGAGCCGGCGGTCGAGAATCCGGGCTCGAGGATCAGCTGCATCGCGTCCTCGTCGCTCAGCGCCTGGCCCGGCCCGATGAGGCCGAGCGACGCGCCTTTCTCGCGGATGGCCTTGAGGTTCATGCCGCCGCCGTCGTCGGTGAGGCGCACCATGACCTCGGCGCCCTCGCGGTGCAGCTCGAGCACGATCTGCCCGGTGTCGGGCTTGCCGCGCTTCACGCGCTCCTCGGGCTTCTCGATGCCGTGCACGACCGCGTTGCGCAGCATGTGCTCGAACGGCGGCAGCATGCGCTCGAGCACCTGGCGGTCGAGCTCGCCCGAGGCGCCTTCGACCGAGAGCTCGGCGCGCTTGCCGGTGTCGGCGGCCGCCTGCCGCACGATGCGCGCCAGGCGCTGCACGTGGCGCTGGAACGGCACCATGCGGGTGCGCATGAGTCCGTTCTGCAGCTCGGTGATGGTGCGCGCCTGCTGCTGCAACAGGTTCTGCGTGTCCTTGGCCTGGTTCTCGAGCAGCTGCTGGATGCTCGCCACGTCGTTGGCGGTCTCGGCGAGCGCGCGCGAGTACTGCTGGATGGAGGAGTAGCGGTCGAGCTCGAGCGGGTCGAATTCGCTGCGGTGCGAGCCGACCTCCTCCTCGTGCTTGTGGAGGATCTGCGCCTCGGTCTCGATCTCGAGGTGGCGCAGCTGTTCCTTGAGGCGCGTCACCGTACGCGACAGCTCGCCCAGGTTGAAATCGAACGAGCCGAGCTGCTGCTCGAGCCGCGCGCGCGCGATGCTCGCCTCGCCCGAGATGTTGAGGAGCTGATCGAGCAGCTCGGCGTCGACGCGCGCCATCTCGACGCGCTCGCCGGCCTGCATCGGCTCGCGGCCGGGCGGCACGGGCTGCGGCGAGGCGAGTCCCTCCTCGCCCGGCTCGCCGTGTGCGAGCTCCTCGTTCATCCGGGCGACCCCGGTATCGGTCATCGGCACGGGACCTGCGGGCACCGCGGTCGCGCGCGCGATCGCCGGAATGAATGGCTCCGGCGCCGCGGCCGGGGGCCGTGGCGGAAAGACGGGAGCGCGCGTCGGCGGCGGTGCGGCTTGCGGCGCTGGCGCGGCGGCCTCGCGCGCCGGAGCTCTCGGTGCCGAAGGCGCGGCGGACGGAGGAGCGGCCCTCGGGGCTGGCGCTGCCGCCGGCTGCGCCGCGGCGGGCTTCGCGGCGGGCGCCCTCGGGCTCGCGGGGGCTCCGGCGGGCACCGGAGCGGGCGCAGCGGCCGGCCTCGCGGGCGCGGTGACCGGCCGGGTAAATGCCTGGATGCGCGCCAGCGTCGCGCGCGCCGGCGCCACGCGCTGACCCGATGAGACGTGCTCGCGCATGCGCGCGAGCTCATCGAGGCTCGCCTGGATCACCTCGAACACCGTGCTATCGGTGGCGACGCTGCCGTTGTCGACCGCCAGGACCAGCGACTCGAGCTCGTGGGCGAGATCGCCCATCGGCAGGATCCCGGCCATGCGCGCGCCGCCCTTGAGCGTATGCAGCGGGCGCTTCAGGGCGAGGCGGAACTCGCCGCTCGAGGGATGCGCACGCCAGTCGGAGAGCGCGCGCTCGGAAGCATCGATCAGCTCGGTGGCCTCGTCGGTGAAGATCGCCGCGACTTCGGGATCGAAGTCGGCGGCCTCATCCGGCGGCTCGCCCTCGGGCGCGGGCTCGGGCTCGGGTGCGGCGGGCGCGGCTGGTGCGTGGCCGTCCGCGACGGCGACCCGGTGATCGAGGCTGCGCTCGGCCGTCTCGATGCGCTCGAGCAGCTGCCAGTGATTGACGAAGTAGCCGGTCGGCTCGTCGAGGTGGGTGGCGACCGCGTGCATCGCCGCCATGCACTCCCCGAGGAGTGTCAGATCCTCGCCGCGGACTCCCAGGCCGCTGCCGTAGGCGCGGCGCAACCAGTGATCGAGTGGCTCGGCGAGGCGGATGCCGTGTCGCGCCTGCGCCATCTTCGAGCTCCCCGAGAGTGTGTGGCAGGCGCGGTAGACCTCCTCGGGCAGTATGTGCGGCTCGGGAAGCGCCGCCTCACGGTCGAGCCAGGCGCGCACGGTCGCAATGTGGGTCGCGGTCTCGCGCGCGTAGATGTCGCGCAGCGTGTCGTCCTGCAGGCCCGGCCGCGTGCCGGTGAGCGCGAGGTCGGCCGGCAGCGGCGCGGCGACCTCGAGGCCACCGCCGACGACGGTATCGGCGCCCTCGATCACGTCCATGAGTCCGCCCGGCATGGCACGCGAAGCGGAGCGCGCCGGGTACGGCTCGGCCCGGGGCGGCCGCGGATGAATCTGCGGCGCCTCGACGAACACGGCGGTGGGCGATTCGGTCGCGAGCTCATCGGGCTCCGCCGCGGCCGGCGCGGCAGCGGCGCCGCGGCCGGCGGCGAGCGCGTGCGCGCGCGCGACGATGGCGCCGGTATCGGCCCTGGGCGGCGGGCCGCCGTCGAGCTGCTCGACGAGCTCGGGTAGTGCCGCGACCGCGGCGCGCAGGGTCTCGAGGATCGCCGGCGAGCGCGTCAGAGTGTTGTCGAGCACGCGGTTGAGGAGATTCTCGATCGCCCAGGCGAACTCGGCGAGCTCACGCGCGCCGACCATGCGGCCGCTGCCCTTGAGGGTGTGGAACGAGCGGCGCACCGTCACCAGCGAGTCGCGCTCGAGCGGATTCTGTTCCCAGGCGGGGAAGCCGCGCTGGATCTTCTCGAGCTCCTCGCGCGCTTCCTCGATGAAGAGCTTGACGAGCTCGGGGTCGGCGCTCTCGGCCAGCGTGGCGAGCTTGCCGGTCGCAGAGGCCGAGAGCGTCGGCGCGGCGGCGCGCGTGTCCGCCGCGGCCACCTTGAGCGGCGCTGCCGTGGGAATCGCCACGGTACGCGCGTAGGCGTTCGGGTCGAGCGGCTCGACGGTCGGGACCGAGGGCGTCGGCTGCTGCTCGAGCGCCTTCACGCACACCTGGGCGTTGTCGAGCATGTACCAGGGATCGGAGCGCCCGGCCTGGAGCGTCTCCATGTAGTACTCGACGCTGACGATCGCGTCCGCCAGGCGGTCGACGAACCCGGGCGGCAGCACGTGGATGCCGGGCTGCATGACGCGCTTCAGCTGCGCGGTGATCGACTCGATCACCTCGACCGCGCGCGCCTTGCCGAGCATCAGCAGCCCCGCCTTCATGCCGCGCATCAGATCCTGCCAGCTGTCGAGCCCGGCGGCATCGAGCGTGCCGCCGACGCTCTGGGTGATCGCCTCCTTGATGCGCGCGAGATTCACTATGCACTCGCGCAGCACCGCCGCCTGCACCTGCTGGAAGTCGGGGTCCTCGCCGCCCCCGGCGGCCGGGGACTCGGTGTCCCTCGGCAGGATGAGCCCGACCAGGCGGTCGTGGAGCCGGTCCTCGACGCTGATCAGGGTCGCGGCGATCCCGACCAGCGTGGCCTCATCAGCCGGCAGCGCTCCGCCGACGATCTTCTCGAGCCGCTCGGTCTCGTTCTGCACGTTGGTGCGCAGCTCGCCCAGGCCCAGCACCCCGAGCGTGTCGCCGATCTTGCGCAGCATCTCGACCTGCGAAGCGAGCTCGGCCGGCTGGCCGGCGCCGCGGCGCACGAAGATGTCCAGCACGTCCTTGACGCGCCCGAGGTCCTCGCGGATCGCGGCGGCGACCGTCTGCATGAGCTTGACACTCGGGGCGGAGAGACTCTCGCGCTCCTGCTCGATGCTCTCGTCCACCGGCAGGAGCTCCGACAGCCGGAAGGAGGCGCGCACCGCGTTCACCCGGCCGCCGGTCGACTCCGCGCGGCCGACGTAATAAAGAAGGTTGTTCAGGAGCTCGATCGGCGGGTTCTGCGCGTAGCGCGCCTCGCCCTGCTCATAGAGGCGGCGCATCTCGCGATCGGCGAGGCCGAGCAGCCGCTTCACCGACTGGCCGCCCTCGAGGCCGTTGTGCTGCAGCGCCTCGACGACCGCGCCGATCACCCACCACAGCTGGAACACGGGCTGGCGCGTGGCGATCTGCTCGAGCTTGTGCGACACCGCCGCCAGCACCTCGAGGTTCTGCTCGGGGCGCTCGCCGCGGATCCAGCCGATCAGCCCCTGCTGGTAGCGCGCGCGCAGCCGCCGCGCCCATTGCTCGACCGTCATCGGCGTCTCGCCGGCGGTGGCGGGCTGCGGCTGCGCCTGCTTGTCGGACTTCAGGTTGAGGAGCAGCAGCGTGCCTTCGGAGAGCAGCGCATGGCCGCGCACCGCCCGCAGGTCGTTCAGGAGCGGCAGCAGCACCAATGCCAGGTCGCGGCCGCCGGCCAGCACCCGATCGAGGTAGCTCGGCAGCTGCACCATGGCGCGCATCAGGGCATCGAGACTCTCCGCCTGGCCCTTGCGCTCGTTGAGCGTCGCGATCAGGTACTGCGCGACGTGCTCCATCTCCTCGGCGAGCAATGCGGCGCCGTAGATCTCGAGCACCCTGAGCACGCCCTGCACCTGGTGCAGATCCTGGGCGCAGCGCTCGAGCAGCGCCACGTTGTCGGGCTGCTCGACGTAGTTCTCGAGCGCGCCGCGCGCCTCGGTGAGGGTGGCGGTGATCTCGCGGCCGACTAGCTCGAGCGTCTGGGAGGCGACTTCGGGCATGCGCTCTTCGTTACCTTCAGGAGCCGCCGAGCGAGGCGATCTGGCGGACCTTGGCGGTGGTCAGCGTGCTCTCCTCGATCTTCTTCAGGCGCACGCTGCTGCCGGAGGGGCTGGTGCCCGGCAGGCGGAAGCCCGAGGCCGACTTGCGCAGCCCGGCGGATAACTCCGCAAGCTTGGCGATCGCGATCGAGGTCGCGTTGGTCGACTCGGCGGTTTGCGCGCTGATCTCCTTCAGCACCTGCATGTTGCGCGCGATGCCCTGCGCGGCGCTGGTTTGGGCGCGCGCGCTGGAGGATATGTTGTGCACCAGGCTCGCGATCTGGTTCGATACCTGCTCGATCTCCTCGAGCGCGGCGCCGGCGTTCTCGGCCAGCAGCGCGCCACCGACCACGTCCGTGGTGCTGCGCTCCATCGACACCACCGCCTCGTTGGTGTCGGTCTGGATGGTGCGCACCAGCACCTCGATCTGCTTGGTGGCATTCGCGGCGCGCTCGGCCAGCCGCTGCACCTCGTCCGCCACCACCGCGAAGCCGCGGCCGGCATCGCCCGCCATCGACGACTGGATCGAGGCATTGAGCGCCAGGATGTTGGTTTGCTCGGCGATGTCGTTGATGAGCTCGACGATGTTGCCGATCTCCTGGCTCGACTCACCGAGGCGCTTGATGCGCTTGCTGGTCTCCTGGATGGTCTCGCGGATGGTGTTCATGCCATCGATCGTGCGGCGCACCGCATCGCCCCCCTTGTGGGCGACCTCGACCGAATGGCGCGCGACGTCGGAGGCGCGCTCGGCATTGCCCGAGACCTCTTCGACCGAGCCGGCCATGCTGGCGGCGCTCTCGGTGGCGGACGCGATCTGCTTCGACTGCGCGCCCGAGGCCTTGGCGAGATGGGCCGACAGCGCCTGCGTCTGGCGCGTGGCGGAGTCCAGCTGGATCGCGGAGGCATTGATGGTGGTCACCAGGCCGCGCAGCGCATCGACCGCGTAGTTGATCGAGTCGGCGATCGCGCCGGTGATGTCCTCGGTGACGGTCGCCTGCACCGTTAGATCGCCGTCGGCGAGGCTCGAGAGCTCATCGAGCAGGCGCAGGATCGCCTGCTGGTTGCGATCGTTCTCCTGCTGGCGCGCATCCGCCGAGCGGCGCTGCTTCTCGACCGTGCGGCGCGTGCGCAGCGCCACGGCCAGCGCGGCCAGCAGTGCCACCAGGGCCGCGGCCGCCAGCGCCAGCGGCAGCCACGAGAGCGGTGCGCTGGTCGGCGGAGAGAGGAAGAAGTCGGCGAGGCCGCCGCCGGCGACCAGCAGCGCCGCGAGCGCCAGTAGTGGCGTCAGGCTCATGCCGCCGCCTCCGCGAATGCCGCGCTCTCGAGCACCGAGCGGAGCGAGAGCACCGGCCACTGCTCCTGCGCGCGGCGGAAGGCGCCGGCGAGGTAGCGCTCGCAGCGCGCCACGGTCGGCGGCGCATCGCCCGTGAACTCGCTCTCGGCGAAGCGGCGGAAGCCGAGCACCTCATCGACCAGGAGTCCGGCGGGGATCTCGCGGTGATTCACCACCAGCACGCGGGTGTTGCGCGTCACCGGCGTGACGCCGCTGCCGAGGAACTGCCGCAGGTCGACGATCGGCAGGAGTTGGCCGCGCACGTTGGCGAGACCGCGGATCCAGGGCTTGCC
>Ga0210409_10008238_pt1 | contig 10634 bp, 9 predicted proteins | sample IncBWH17MmetaG_FD_161649 | JGI IMG/M metagenome (GOLD analysis project Ga0210409, IMG submission 161649) | Forest soil microbial communities from Barre Woods Harvard Forest LTER site, Petersham, Massachusetts, United States - Inc-BW-H-17-M | ecosystem: Environmental > Terrestrial > Soil >...
GGCTCGATATTGCAAGGACACCGAAGCCGTAATCATTGGGGGCGGCAATTCTGCCGGCCAAGCTGCGATGTTCCTAAGCCGCTATGCGCGGTGCGTCCGCGTGCTGGTGCGCGGATCCTCGCTCGCCGCTTCGATGTCGAGCTATCTCACCAGCCGCCTTGAGGCTGACCCGGGTATCACGATCGAGTACAACTCTGAGGTCACGGCGCTGGAAGGCGGCGAGCATCTGGAAAGCCTCACCATCCGCAACGCCGAGAGTGGGCAGTCGCGGAAGGTTGCGTCGCGGGCGCTATTTATCATGGTGGGTGCCGCGCCAAACACCGAATGGCTATCGGGTTTGGTGAAGCTAGACGACAAAGGATTCGTCGTCACCGGCCTCGGCCTACCGGCTTCGCCGTTTGCGACTTCCTACCCCGGCATTTTTGCAGTCGGCGACGTGCGGGCCGGGTCCGTAAAGCGGGTGGCCTCGGCGGTGGGCGAAGGCTCAGTCGTGATCTCCAAGGTCTGGGAACACGTCAAACAGAACACCACCTGAGGCGAAATGCACTGAGAGAGTCGCAACTTCTCAGCGATCCTCTTTTCGAGGGTCACGAACGCGATGCCTCTTGCCGGCCTCCGTGAATTTTGTCGAACGCCTCAAGCGCCTGGCGCGTTCTACTCAACACAACGAACCTTCGCAGTGGGGCCACCACGCTGCCGAGGTCCTGAGCTAACTAATTTCGCTGCTCCTCACGCGAGCGGTCGAAGTTAACCCATTTGAGACAGTCACGAGCGACGGCTTTGCGGCGGAGCAAATCGCCCTCTGATCAGAGGTTGGAGTCATAAATATTGCGCCGTACCTTACGTCACACCGTACAGTGGGTTTGGAGGATCCACAATGAACGAAGCGACTATGGAATGGCTGACCGCGGCGGAGTGTGCGTTGCGCACCGGACTGACGGTGCGGGCACTGCGCGTCTATGAGGACTACGGGCTGATCACGCCAGGGCGTTCGGCGGCTGGCTGGCGTCGCTACAGCGCCAAGGAGCTGCTCAAGCTCAATGAGATCGGCCTGCTCAAAGTCCTTGGTCTGACCTTGACGCAGATTCGCGATATGACGCGCAGGGCAACGCCGCCCAGTCTGCGCCACCTATTGGAGCTGCAGCTGGGCACATTGAGGCAGCGCCGCGCCGAAGCGGAACGGGGTCTCGCTGTTGCAGAGGCGGCGCTACAGCGCTTGCAGACCAGTCACTCATTGTCGGTCGAGGAACTGTGCTCTCTCATCAGGAGTTTTGAAATGAACACGTCCACTACAGATGTCGCTGGTCCCGCTGACGATGAACAAGCCGCACTCAACGCCGCGACGTTGGATCGCTATGCCGGGCATTACTTGCGCAATCGCGCGCTGGGGGTGTCAACGATCACGCGCAGGGACACCAAGCTTTTCCTCGAACCGATTGGTCAGCCAGCGATGGAGCTTGAGCCGATTGGCGAAGCAGAATTCGCCATCCGAACATTCGATGTGGTGCTGCGCTTCGAACAGATAGAAGACGGTGCCGCGAAGAAGATGGTGATGTGGCAGCGTGGCAGAATGCTTAAATTGGCGAGAATCGACGCGGCAACTGCTGAGCTCATCAAGCAGGCGATCGCCAAACGCATCAAGGATCGCATTCCGATGCCTGGCAGCCAACAGGCAGTGCGTCAGATGATTGACACAGCCAGGTCGGGCAACGCCAACTACGACCAGATGAGCTCGGAGTTCGCACAGACTGTGCGGGCACAGCTGCCGTATTGGCAGACGGTGGGACAATATTTTGGTGCGATCGTCTCGATCGAGTTTGTGGGAGTCAGCAAGCAGGGATGGGACCTGTACAGAGTTCAGCATGAGCATGACCTGCAGCAGTACCGCATCGCCCTGGGTGATGACGGCAAGGTCTACAGTTTTCGAGAGGCAAGTGCGACCGCCGATAGAGAGGCTTTGGCATAGAACCAGTGTCGCCCTACAGGACCTGCGACACCGCCCACGCAGTGTCGGTCCACTGGGCAGTGAAATGTTCCGACCACGGTCCATACGTCGCCCTTCAGCGTCGCAATGTAGGGTTTCTCTGAGTCAATCTGTTTCTTCCCGTAGATCGGCACCCAGACGGCAGCGGCGATTCCAATCGCTGTGGCGGCGTCCGGTACGAAACCGGAGGGAGGCTTATAACTTTCCTGCGCCGCCGCCGTAAGGGAAATCGTCATGAACCCGATAGCCGCGAGTGTGGATGCACGCATGTTGGAAGCCTAACGGAATGGCCGGTTTTCGGCGGTCAGTCTGATGTGACGAAGTTCCGCTTTTGGCTGTACTCGTTCGCCGACGAACGGCCGGCATCGACGGTCCAATATGCAAATCTGACCCATCTCTGCCTTTGGGAACGTCCGCGATCAGGCGGCAAGCCAACGGGTGAGTTCGACCCACTCCCTTCTCAAGGCGCGGGTCGAACCCTCCCCGCAACGGGCTCGATGATGCAGAGATCACGTCCAGTGAGCATTTCGGCCGCAAGCCTTCGCTCGCGACCCAATCGCGGCCGTTCGGAAACTCAGCGATGGTGTTCGGCGGACTGCAAGGGTCGCGGACGAAGCTGGAGCCAGCTATCAAACCGTGAGCGATTCTACCCAGTGAGCGATCGCCGCCCAGGCCGGCGTCGCGCTCAAAGGCGCGTAAAGCAGCCGATTGGCCAAGATGATTGCACCGCCGATCAAATAGACAGAGTGGGGTCGGCCGCGCGCGCGCCAGTCGTAGACCATGGCGGCCACGATTAGAAGGTCGGCCACAAACGACGGGACGGCGACTAGGTGGAGCAACCGGTCCACGGTCGCCGGCGAGGCGACGGCTGACGGGGGCGAAGGTGGGGCGCCGCTCAGCGAGAAGGCGAACCTGAACATCCGGGCGATCGCCGGGTCGGCGATGGGAACCATGGCCAGGATCATGAGCCGCTTGTGTATCTCCGGTCGTTTTACGTTCAGCAGCCCGGCGGTGATCAAGCCGGCGAAAAGGAACACGTTGGTGAGCTGAACGACTGAGGCTCTAAGCCCTAGCTCGGCCAGGCCCGCGCTTTGCGCCTCGTGCATGGAGGCGATCGTAACCAGCACGATCGTGAATGAGACCGCGGTCGAAAGAGCGACGCCGGCGACGCCCCACGTGCGATGATCGGCGATGCGGCGGCTGGCGACGAGACTGGTCTGGAGGAGAACGAACAGAGTCCAGGTGAACATCAGGACGCCGTGCAGGTAGAGGACGGGCCGGCCGACCGTCGCGCCGGTCGCAACCTTGGCCCAGAAGGTCGGGATGAAGCCGGAGAAGGCGATCGCCACGAAGACGATCGCCATCCAGACGTAGAATCGGGGCGGTTGCTGCTGAACAGCGCCAGCCGCCGTGGCTGCCACCATCAGACCCCCCAAGGCTGACGAGCGGCAAGCTTGGCGCCGAACCGGGTGCCTGTCCAGCAAAGTCCCTGGCGCGCGCGGCCGACTTCGTAGCGCAATAGCCGCCCTCGGCGCTGAAGGTCGGCAAGTGCGAGCCATGAGCCGATGCCATCGGGCGCTATCGGGGCAGGCTCCGGGTTGGGCGTCCTTGCCCCGTCAATAGCAGGAATCAATCCCCCATCTCGCTCGTTCGGAACGGCGGCTTTCCGGCCTGGAGCCAACTTCCGCTATTGGCTGGTTGTACTCGTTCGCCGACGAAAGGCCGGCATCTCCAGTCCAACGGGTCATCATGACCCGTTACGGCCGGACACCAGCGGCAGCTGTCGGGCAGATCAAATAGCACCGCGATTCTGCTCGGTTCGCGCCACCACATAGGCGGCGATGTTGTTCGCGGTCATGCCGCCGCCTCACCTGATTCACTCCATCGACCGGGTAACTGGTCGCCGCGAAGTCCCATTTTAAGCGAATTACGTCAACCACTTCCAAACGTCGACTCAAATGTAGGCGACCACATTTCTCGGATTAGCGTCTGCATCTCGGGCTCCTGTGAGGGAAATAGCGGAGGCAGCGTGAAGCCCGATCGACAAACGACATCGCGCGCAGGAGGACGTGAAGGGGGTGGGCAGCACCGGCATGGCTTAGTAACCCCCGGATGACGTGGAACGATCGGAGATTGCATGAATGGCGTGCGCCTTGGCGATCTGCTTTCCGTCCAACCGTTTGACGGTGACCTCAATGTGGTATGACCGACGACTTTGATTGATGACAGTGCCTTCCAACAGCAAGGGGCCGGCATCGGGTAGACAGGGGCGGAAGTAGCTGACTGCAAGTTCCGAAGTCGCACACACCTTGTCGTCCGGTATGACGGTCATTGCGGCATGGCCACTGACGTCATCCAGCAACGCTGACAGGTAGCCTCCAAACAGCACGCCGTTCGAATTGCTAAATCTCTTGTCCAAGGGATGGATGCATTTGACGTACCCCGCGTGATACTCACTGACGAGTGGGAGCGACATGGCCTCCCCGCATGGGGACCTCTCGTGGCTTCCAGAGATCATCCTATCCAATCGGTCCGTGCCAATGCTCATCATTACTTCCGACCGCACAGCTCAATAAGACCATCTCGATAGTAAACGATCGGGAATCTGCGGTGAGTGAGTTCGCCTGGCCCCGCAGGTGCCCGATGATCCTCCGAGCTCCGGTTATTGAGGCCACGTTGCCAGGGTCTGCCGTCAATAGGCGGTCGTGACCCCGTTGTAGACAGTCATCAGCGTCGGCTTTCGAGCAGTCCAGTCGAGGGCGCTTTCACTCAGCGCGGCACATGAGCAATTGCGTGATACCGTGTGATGAGGAAGCAGCCGGGACCGATGAATAAGGACGCAGCATGACCCAGGCAAGTGTGCTCACCAAAGTACCAAAGGACCTACCGCCCGGTCTCGAGTTTGGGATCCGCATGCGTGTACTCGTGGGCGCACCGATTGATCAAGGTGTTTGGGACGGGTGGCGGCGGCGAATCGTCCCTATCCTCGGGGGCAGTGCCAAGGGCCGGCGATTCATCGGCGAGGTCCTGCAGGGCGGCGCGGACTGGCAGGGGATTCGAACCAGCGACGGTGTTGCCCGGCTCGACGCCCGCTACACGCTGCGACACGAAGACGGGACGATCGTCACGGTGCTGAATTTTGGCGTACGGCGGGGACCGCCCGATGTGATGACGCGCATCGCCGCCGGCGAGTTGGTGGATCCGGCCAGCTACTACTTCCGCACCTCGCCGCAGTTCGATGTCCAACCCGGCCCGCACCAGTGGTTATCGGAAAACACATTCGTATGCGTCGGCAAGCGCTGGCCCGATGCCGTGGAACTTGACATCTACCGTGTACTTTAGCCTTCTGCCCGCTGCCGCCCCGGCTCGGTCCAGCGGTCGGCGACGCGCGATCCCGGCTGGATGGTAGGCGCCGCCTCGTTCAGGGTCTCCATTGCAAAGCCCGCGGCAGCCTGGTAGCTCGCCATGAATGCTGACCGCTCTGCGGGCGCGATGACATGGTCGATGTTGTCGAACTTCCCGCCACAGCGTTCGTCGACGATATTGAGCAGGCCGAAGGGCCCCGCACCGCGATTCCGCAATATGAGCTTCGAAATCGGTCCACAGAGACGGGCGTCATACTTGGCCAGGGCTTCCGGCGTGGCGCCGGATTCGCACATCACCGCACCCAGCACGCGCGCATCGACGATGGCCTGACTGGCGCCGTTCGAGCCCGTCGGATACATGGCGTGAGCGGCATCCCCCAGCAGCGCTACCGCGCGGTCAACCCAGTTCGGGACCGGGTGGCGATCGATCATCGCATTTTCAAATGCGAATTCGGCACCTCGGATCAGCGCCGGCACATCCAGCCAATCCCAGGTCCAGTTCGCGAAATGATGCACAAATGAGTCGATCTGAACCTGCCTGAACCATCCGTTTAATTGTTTCTTGTCCGCGTTATCCCAGGTGACCTCGGCGATCCAGTTGATCATCGCCAGTCCCGTCTTCGGGTCCGAATGCGATATAGGATAGAAGACGATCCGATGTTTGTGGGTACCGAGCCCGACGAAGGAGGCGCCGGTCCTGATCGGCCTGGCCCACGTGACGCCGCGCCACATCATGCTGCCGCCCCAGTGGATCGGAGGTTGTCCGGGATGCATCTGTTCCCGGACGGCTGAATGAATGCCGTCCGCTCCGATCAGCAAGGAGGCCGGGACATCGGATCTTCCACCGTCCGCATGGACAACCTCGACCGTCACCCCAGCATCGGAAGTGTCGCGATAACCTGTCACGCGGGCGCCGAGCTGTACCGACTGCGGCCCTATACGCTCGATGACCTTCTCGTACATGAGCATCTGCAGGCAGCCGCGATGCACGGCGTACTGCGGCCAGTGGTAGCCAGCAAGGCGGCCGCGCGGTTCGGAATAGACATCATTGCCGTTGAGCCCGACCAGCGCCCATTCCTTGGTGGGGACGCCAACCTGATCGAGTTCCGACTCGGTAATGCCAAGCTCGTAAAGCTCGCGCACGGCATTGGGCTGCAGGTTGATCCCCACACCCAGCGGACGCATCTCGCGAACCGATTCGAGGATCAGGCAAGGAACACCGATCTGATGAAGGGTCAGCGCGGTGGCCAGGCCACCGATGCCGCCACCGGCAATGACGACCGGGCGATGAATCATGGCTGGCAGCGGTCGGAGCCGCGCACTTGCAGACCCAGATAAATCAGAGATCCAGCGACTGTGACTGAAGCCACGGACTGGCTCAAATAGGAAACCTTTTCCAGGGTCATGATAGATTCCCTTTCGCAATTTGGCGCCTCGGCCGCCAAGCAGTTCCGACCGAAGTGCGCCTGATCACTCATGTCGAGTGTAGCTCATGATCTCATTGCGTCGGGGACCCCTCAGGGACAGCGGTTGACCCTGTAGGCAGACACTTGGGACTGTCCGCTTTCGGGAATCGTTGCGTTAGAAGGGTATCGCTGACGATCTCGCTGAAGTGTACGCGCCACCAATGAGCTAATTTCTTACCCAAGAGCTGCCGCTGGTGAGTGTCGTCCCGAATTCGATGGCTAGAAGGGGACCTTTTCGATCCCTACCCGCCCGCTTCCATTCGCCACCGATCATTCGCGCGGCCGCCCTCCGGCAACGACGATGGGTTCGTCGAGAGCTTGCCGATACTCCTCCTCGCCGATCGCATCCACCGACCGAAGTTTCGCCAGTAGCTCGTCGATCAGGAAGCGCAGCCCAGTCCCCGGCGTGCCATGCGCGAACGAGCTTTGATACTTGATCGGCCCGGGAATGATCGCGACCAGAAAGGCCATTTCGGCCGGCGACAGCGCCTGAGGTTCGCGCCCGAAATAGCTGCGGGCCGCGGGCCGCAGGCCACGCAGGTCCGGTCCCCATTCGATGATGTTCAAGTAGATCTCGAGAATACGATTCTTGCCGAGCGCCGACTCGAGCAAGAACGTGATCGACAGTTCCTGGAGCTTTCGTCCAATCTGCTTGTCGCGCGGCAGAAACAGGTTCTTGGCCAGCTGCTGCGTGATTGTCGATGCGCCGCGGGCGGCGCCACCGCGCGACCAGTTGGTGAGAAGCGCGACTGGCAGTTCGCGCAGGTCGATGCCACGATGTCCATAGAAGCCTGTGTCCTCTGCAAGCAGCAGAGAGCGAACGAACAGCGGCGGAACGTCGCGCAGGGCGATAAATTCGGGGGATGCGAGCGAGACGTCGATGGGGCGGTGTGGCCTGGAGCCGTCTTGGGGGCTGAAGATGAAATCGCGGCGCAGGCGCTCGATCGCCGGCGGCATCTGGCGTGGTGGCCTGAAGTCGATCTTCTGGCTCACCGAGAGCGAGGCGGGGTCCGCCAGACGTCCGCGTATACGCACATCGATCGTCGCCGAGCCAAGATCACGGTCGCCGCCAGGCGCGATACCCAAGCTCTCGGGCACCGCGAGCCCGGACGCGCCCAGCAGTTGCGCGAAGTCCAAATGCTGCACGCCTAGTGCGAGATCGACAAGCGGATCGGTGTCCAGATCATGCAATGCGATCGAACCCGACACAGCCGCACCGGCCAACGTCGCGTGAACCTCGGGGATCTCGACCATGCCCTTGTCTCGGCGCCAGGTGCCATCGAATCTCATTGCCACGTCCGTCGGATCGCCGAGCTGGGGCTCGTCGGCTGCGTTATCCGCCAGCGCTCCCAACTTCGCCCCGCGCGCGCTCATGTCCACATGAAAATGAAGCGCATCGGTGCTGAGCTGAAAATCCACGCGGCCGTCCGCGATACCACCATCGAGCAGAGGATGGGCGTCGCGCCGCACGTCGAGCAGATGGGCGACGTCGAGCCCGCGCAGCTCGATGTTCCACGCGCTACCCCCCGGATTTGCCAGCTTGTGAATTGACAGGCCGGACTGAGGCTGCACCAGCGCGAGCTGGAAGTCGTCGCTGAAAATGCCCACCGCGTCCCAGGCAGTGGCGGGCAAGCTGATTCTGATCCCTGCTGGGCCGGCCAACGCGGCGGCGCGAACTGCGAGTCGCAGCCGGCCGGGCCACGTGGCCGTGATCATGTCGGCATGTAGACGCTCTCCATGAGCGAGGTCGAGATCGAATCCCTCCAGTCGCAGCAATGGCCAGACACCGATGTGTACCCGCCCGATTCGGGCAACTGCCTCATGGCGCACCGCCGCGGACTCTATTCGCGCACGAACCGCGTGTTCGAGCGTGGATCTCAGCAACGGCGCGGCCACGCTTGCGACCAGCGCCGTAGCCATCGCTCCAAGCCACCAGCCTCGCCCGCGGATTCGAAACGCAAACATTTACGCAAGCATGCCACAGCCAGATCACGAGTCCGCCTGCGGGCGTTGGATCGCAGACGGCGCCCCCACGTCAATCGCGGCCTGCAGATTCACGGCCAAGGTTTCTCTCGTCAGGAACGTGTTCGTCGTCGCCCCTCCACGGGTACGCTTGTGCTGCTTGCGCGACAGCGCCGGCGCGCTCCAGGAATATGATCTATTGCGAATGGCTGCTTTGGGCAGGCTTTTGAATGTTTGCTATTTCCGCTTTTGGCCGACGGTACTCATTCGCCGACACACGGCCGGCGCTGGCGATCCACTGGGTCATCATGACCCGTTGCTGCCTGTCGGCATTCCCAAGTCCAGACGGTCAAATTGCAAGAAGCGGACGTTCGGGTTGCGGGGCGGTTTTAGGCGGTGGTTGCGGTGAAGTGTTTCCGATAGTCGCGCGGTGGGACGCCCAGCACCCGGATGAAGGTGCTGCGCATCTGCTCCTCGTCGCTGAACCCGCACGCCTCGGCGACCGCCGATATGCGCTCAGTGGTTTCTTCCAGCCGGCGCCGCGCGGCATCAACGCGGATCGCTTCGACGGCTTTGGCCGGCGTGCGGCCGCGCATCTTCGAGTAAGCCCGCGCGAAGTTGCGCGGACTCATGTTTACGCGCTCGGCGAGCGCCTCGACCCGAAGGTTTTCCGTCAGGTGCTCGGCGATCCAGAGTTCCAGATCGGCGAAGGTGTTCGAATCCGATTCCGCCTGCGCTTCAAGCAAGGCGCTGTACTGTGATTGGCCGCCTGAGCGTTTCAGGTAGACCACGAGCATGCGCGCGACTTCAATCGCAACCTTCCTACCAGTGTCCTGCTCGATAAGCGCGAGCGCGAGGTCGATGCCGGAGGTGACGCCGGCGGAAGTCCACACGCGGCCGTCGCGCACGAAGATCGAATCCGGCTCCACGGTCACGGACGGATAGCGGCGCGCCAACAAGTCCGCGTGCAGCCAGTGCGTCGCCGCCCGGCGGCCATTGAGAATTCCGGTCTCGGCGAGCAGAAAACTGCCGACGCAGACGGAACATACGCGCTTGCAATCCCCTGCGGTCTTCGCGACCCACTGCACGAGCGCGCGGTCGCGCGTCACGTCCTCAATGCGAAAGCCGCCCGGCACCACGAGAGTGTCAATCGGCTTCTTCGCGGCGTTGCGCATCGACGTGGTGTTGAGCTCCACGCCGTCGGCGGTCATCACGGCGCCGCCGCGCGACGACACGACAACGCACTCATATATGCCGCTCTGACCCTGCGGTGCCGAGAACGCATCGGCGACGCGGAACGCCTCAAGCGGGCCCGACAAGTCGAGCAGCGAAACACCGGGATACACGGTGAAGACGATGCGACGCTGCTTCGATGGCGGTGCTTTGTTCGCTGGCATAACTTGGCAGGATTGCAGGGATATATGTCATTGAGCACAGACGGCCGATATTCCACCATCGTAGTTAGAAGGTTGTGAGATGACCAGTCCTTCTGACACACACCCGCGAAATCCCATAACAACGGGCGCGAGCGTTATCAGATGGTTCGTCTAAACGGTCGACAGACAAAAGGAGCGAATCACAATGAACACGCAGACACAAATGAAAACACATGAAACCGCGACTCCCGTAAGAGCCTTTAATCGCGCCTATATCAACGGCCAGTTCGTCACTCCCCATGGAACGCAGATCGTCGATTTGGTGAACCCGACCGACAACAAGGTTATCGGCAAGGTCACCATGGCAGACGAAATCGACGCCCGAGAAGCCATCGGTGCAGCGAAAGAGGCCTTCAACTCCTTTTCGCAAAGTAGCAAGGAATACCGGATGGAGCTCCTGCAGCGGTTGCACGACGCCGTG
>Ga0210409_10008239_pt1 | contig 10633 bp, 17 predicted proteins | sample IncBWH17MmetaG_FD_161649 | JGI IMG/M metagenome (GOLD analysis project Ga0210409, IMG submission 161649) | Forest soil microbial communities from Barre Woods Harvard Forest LTER site, Petersham, Massachusetts, United States - Inc-BW-H-17-M | ecosystem: Environmental > Terrestrial > Soil >...
GGCCAAGTCCAGGTGAAGAACATCTGGATGACAGTCGACCCGTATATGCGCGGCCGCATGGTCGATCGCGCGAGCTATGTTCCCCCGGCGCGATGAATCGGGTGCGGAGCTGGGTCCAGGTGTAACCGGCCGTGCTGTTTGGCACGCGCACAAGATTGCCATCGTCGACTGGCGGCTTGTAGTTGGGATTGTCCTCGATATACGCCCAGCGCGGCGGCGTGTCAGCGGCCGTGGCGGTGGTGGTTAGCGTGGCACACACCATGACCGATGCAAGCAGAGCTTCAGCTATTTTCATCCTTGCCCTCACAGGTTGACCCCTTGTGATTCTAGAGCGGTATTCAGCCGCGGAAACGCACTCTTGGCGTGAGATGATGGCACTGCAAAAAAAGAGCGACCGTCAGAAAGCCTGCCGACAGCACGCGCGCGGCCCGTAAACATAGGGGTTTCGGCATGTCCCCGTGACTTGGGCATTGTTGCGGGCCAGCCGCAGCACCTTGCGGTCAAGGTCCAAAATCTGCTGCTCGACAGCCTCGCGTGCCTTGAGCAATGGATCTACCGCGGCAGTAAGTTCGGGCCGGTCCTCGGCCAACTCCGCCGCGCGCGCAGCAAACGTGTTCATCTTTGCTCGTCCGATGACGAGCCCAAGATTCTTAAGGAGCCCGCGGATCTGGTTCTCAATATCCCGCTTGATCTTGACGAGTAGAGCTCGGCTGACAAGAAGGGCTTTGGTCGCGTGACTGTCGAGATCTTTGACGCGGACCTCCTTGTACCAGCCACATTGCATAATGCGCGCGATGCCCACGGCGTCGTTTCGATAAAGCGCCCTTTGTCATCGCGACAGTCAATGATGTTGGGTACGCGCTTTGCGAAATCGCCGAAAATCCGCGCCATACTTCGAGAACTAGGAGAAGCAACGGCGTGTCGCATTTGGCGAAAAACGTGCGACATTGGCGCATCGCGGCCGGGTTAACCCAAACTGCCGCTGCGAAGCGATCTGGCATGAACCGCTCCTATCTCAGCCGTTTGGAAAGCGGCCGCCGCAACCCCAGACTTTCTACGCTCGAACGCTTGGCGAAAACTCTTAAAGTGACGCCAGGTGCTTTCTTTGAAGACGTGTCAGCGCGCCTTCGCGAACGAAGTACAAACCCTTCTTGATCCATATAAGAAAGGGTCCGGCGAGGCCGCGCTTTGTTTCACTCCTCTCAGCCTCGCCGCCCGCTCTCATCGAACCCGCGGCAACGTCCTCCGATGACGAAGCGCCCGACACCCCGCCCATCATCCAAATCAACGGCAACAACCCCGCCGTCATAGAAGTCAGCGCCACCTACAACGACCTCGGCGCCACCATCCCCGGCCCGGTAGCCGACCTAAACCTTGGCATTCAGACCTACCTCAACGGCACCTCGTCAAAAATATCGTCATAGACACGAGCCAACTCGCAACCGACACTGTTCAAACATAGTGGAGCAAATCTACTTTCTTACCGCCTTACCAAAATAGAAGCCCAAAATCATTGTCCAGCCTGCGAAGACTTCGCGCGGTATATCCGTGTAAGTGCGCGAAACAACCATGATCATCAAAACGATCGTGACGATAAGTCCGATTACGCCTGACACATCCCGAGAATGTCGTTGGCTATTTTTGATAACAGACTCATTCGCGACCGAGCTGCCTTTTCAATCTCATCCTCGCTCTTAAGCAGTTGTCCGATAAACTCTGAAAGATTTAGTTGCGGGTCCTTCATCCTTTCTTGGACTGCCGGGTTATCAAGCAAGTCCTTCACCATTTGGCGTCTAGTGGCTCGTGACGATAGCATCGCGAAACCTATCAAAGGGAGCAATATCAATAAGGCAAACAATATCAGTAAAATTACTAAAATAATTTCTGGCCTGTTCTGAATTAGTTCAATCAACACCTGTTGCACTGCGTCCTCCTCTGACAGCCTAATCAACTATCCCCACGCCATTGTCACCGCGCCCGCCAGGCGGCGCTACACGTAAAGCAACTCTATGCCTCGCTTTCTTCGCGCGAGCGGCGACGAATTTGATTGTCTTCGGAATGCGTATCATACGCTGACCATACCAAAACTATATCATAAACGGCGAGACGAGGTGGCGGAATGGCTGCGCTAGGACGATGATGAGCCGACGATGTGAGTTCAATCCGTAGGCGACTTCTCACCGTATTACAGTAAATCGAAGAGACTAGTACCCAACTTCACTGAAGGGCGAGTCAAAGAGGTAGCTCGGATTCTGGAGTCGAGTGAGTCACTTATTGACGATCTGTGGCGGCTCGCTGTCTAACGATTCTGGGTACTAGCCTAGATCCGGCAAGAGACCGGAAGGCCCCGGAAACGCGCCGCCATGGACCGGTGGTCGAGTGCCAAGCTCTGCGACGTCGCAAACCTGCTGTTGGGCAGCAGCCTATTTTTCTCGCCTTGGCTTTTTGGCCTGTCCGCGGGGGCACAGACGACCATTGGCCTGTTCATTGCCTTGCTGGCAGTAGCTGCGCTTGCTGCGTTTGCGGTATGGGAGGAATGGCTCAGCCTGATCGCAGGGCTGTGGCTCATCGGCTCGCCTTGGCTCTTGGGCTTCGAGGACAGCGACACAGTCATGGTCTACGTGGTTACCGGCACCATCGTCGCCGCACTGGCCGCCTTCACGCTATGGCTCGTCCACCACGGCGACCGCCGGATCACCCTCAGCAGTTAATTAGCGGTTCTTTGTGGTTGATGGCCGCATCGACGGCGGGATCGCGCGGAGTGTGTGTTAGGTGCAGGCGGTGAGGGCGCGGGACAGCTTCATTCTGTCCCCATATCTGGCCCCCTAGATCACAATCAGCTTCGACGCGATCTAAAGTATACTGATTTATCGGGAGATTTTTGGTCGGAGTGGCAGGATTTGAACCTGCGACCCCCTCGTCCGGAACGTGTGCGCAACCATCACCATGGGCCACGTCGGCGCACACCTGCGAACGTGACCCGGTGCCGGGCTGCAGTTGCGACGGGGCGTAGTGGGCTTGCTTTCTTGAGGGTTCGGCCAATACTGAACGTGGCATTCTTTCAACGGTCACCAGGACAAGCGGCGATCATGGCTCAACGGAAGAAGCGACCAACAGCACGAAAAAGGAAAATCGACAGCGGCCCGTAAAGCTCGCAAGCCCGAAGACCGGCGAAACGGGTCGTAGGGAAGGCAATCCCAAAGAAGAGTTTGGCCAAGGCTAGGCTCAAACGTGGGGCAAAGAAGTCGCGGAAGAACGTGAGGGCAATGAAGCCGCCAAGCACCCCCGTGGTTGAAACTGTCGTCGTCGATGTGATTGACGAGCCGGTTGCAGGTGTAACGGTCGTCACCGAATTCGAGGCGACGGAGATGCGTGAGGCGAGCCCCGAGCACCCGGAGGAGAGTCGTTCGGCGCCACCGGAATCAGAAGAACCATAAGAATCGCGTTGCTGCGCGCTTGTCCTCCACGCGGGTCGGTCTTTCGCGACCGGATCGCGGGCTTCGTTGATCAGCCCCCTTCCCCCCGAGGACAGACCGGAGGCCCACGCGACGCGCGACCTCGCAGGAGGGACCGATCTAAGCGTTCGGCGGGCATAATCGGCAGGGCACTTTGACAGTCGGGAAATGGTCGGTAACGTATTGATCCAGCATAGTGGTTTTCGTGATGAGTGCAGCCGCGAATGTGTCGCCAGCTCCGGTCGGGTCGCTAGTCTCATTTTCATCCGGCTGCAGAGAAAGAACACCGAATTGGAAGGCCTTTCCCTCACGATAGATCGACGCGCCCTTCTCACCGCGTGTCAGCGCAACGAGCGAGCATTCGTCGATAATTGACTTCAGTACTTTTTCGTCCACGGAGTCGGAGCCAATCGCAATGTCCTTGTCACTAAAAATGGTTGCATGCGCATGCCGCAAAAAGCCTTCAAAGCCGGTCCACCGTTCTTGAGTTACCTTATCGTCTGGCTTGAGTGTTCGAAAATAGCCTTGAGGAGCGACGGCAAGCATCTTGCATCGTGCGAGCGCAGGGTAGAGGTCCATATCGACTTCGTGAATGACTGGCGCGATGAGTACAGCGGCATCCTTTAACAAGTTCTGTGGGAAAAAGGGAAGATCAGCGCGCGTGATCGGCTCTTGCACTTCAGGCACGTATTGCGTTCGCTTTCCATCCTGATCGTAGATATTCTCGAATGACGTAATTGTGTCGAGCTTCGTTGGAAGAGGATGCACGCGCACCCCCATATGCTCCAAATGGGCGATGTACGGATGATCCGACGGGCATTTCGTAATTATGTGGGCTTCGTGCCCGAGGCGCCGTGCGGCAATCGCTGAATACGAAACCCCGCCCCCTAAATGGTCGTGCGGAGCAGTATCGTTGACGATGTGCCCGACCGCCACAAATTTAATGACCGACCTGCCCACCGGCCTCGCCATCTTCAGTCGGGAAACATTTAGCCGGTTCTTTCGGCAAAGGAAACTATCTAGAAAAACAAAAAAACCACGGCGGGGTCTGCCGAGGCCTTTTTGGTGCGAGTCACTATACTCGAGCTGACTAGCGAGACAATTCGAACTTAGTTGAAGTTGTGAGATTGATTGACCGCGCTGGAATTACGGAAGCCGGTCCTCAATATATTGTGCGACCGCGCTTCGATCGGGATTGCTCTTTCCCTTCGCGTTTGCATAGGCATCCTTGAAGTCCACATGAATCGCTAGAGTACCAGGTCGATATTCCTGCATAACATCATACTGGGGGACTTCATCCATATCGAAGCGCTCGTAGACGGATCGATGCATGGTGGCGTCGCTGACCCCCTTGTTGTCCATTTTGGGCAATTCGCGAGCTCCGTACGTCCAGTTCTTCCGAAAAAGTTGGGAATAGCACCGAAGCCGGACTTCACCTCGTCATGCTGCATCCCGCCCGAATCCGGATAGAGGCGCAGAACGCTCTTGTCGTACCTTATTCCATTCGGAATGATGTACGCACAGGCGAGAATCCATTTCAGTGCAGCGTCAGAGAGACGCGACTCGTTTTCTTTGTAGCCACCACCGACATCGGTGTGATTGCCGGGGAACCATACTTGCTCGAATGTAAGATTGTTGTATTCGTCCCGGTCGGGGCGTCCGTCAGGAACCCCCCAGCGTACGCGTGCGAAATCTCTTCTGTTTTCATCGATTGAAATGGCGTGCTTTGCGTACGGGATATTGATGTTCAAGTCCGTGTCGTAAAATGTGTGCTTCCATTCCACGGTAAAATGGAACGTTTGAACCTGCTGCCATGCTGAATATCCCGGGACATGGAAATCAAACTTGGTATGAGTTCCGATGTAGATGCATAGTGCAATCGTGATCGCCACCGCGAGCAGCACAATGTAAATAGGCCAGAAGTTCAGAAAACCGAGATACCCGCCGATTAACGGCAGTTGTAATGCGTATGAAAGTACGAAAGAGACAAGAGCGGCCATACCGGCGTACACGGCCGAAGCACCTACGGATTGCGAAAGGCTGCCCAATGCCGCGACCGTGTCGAATGCGCTCACAAAGTAGGGATACACATTGGCGCGCTCGGCGTTTGCCGGATTGGATGACGCGCATTCCGCGCGAAAGCGCTTGGCAAGTTTCTTCCGGGTTTCCAAGAGGAATTTTTGCCGTGGCGTCGCTTTTTCTTTCTTGCGAGAGGGCGTGAACTGATAAATGTGTTTGACTGCGTACGTGGCCAAATTCTTGGATCCGGATTCGTCAAGTGGGAGTTTGTTGCCGTCTCTGTTTCGGGTTGGAACGCCGCAGAGGGCAACCACCGCCGCGACAGACCGGATGGTGTACGCTCCTCTGCTGAAGCCAAATAGAAAAATTCGGTCTTCGGGCTTTGCCAGTCGGATTATGGCTGCGTAGCAGTCGATAACGTTTTGCGTGATGCCCAACCCCGTGGCTTGGCTGACCTTGTCGTAAATCCACCGCACACTGCGAGTGAAAAGGAATCCTGGCTTGCTTCGGCGAGAACCAAGCCCCGGGTCGTAAAGGCTGCTTGATCTTTCGGGTTGATGCATGAGTCGGGAGCAACCCGCGTCGCTCGGTAAAGCTTGTACACATTTGTCCGGTCTTCGTCGAATTCGTAACCACCCACTTGTCCGGTGCCATCCGAAAAAATCAAAATGTTTCTGGACATTGGTCTACCCCAGTAGCGGTATTTGGACTTAGGAACTGGAACCGAGTAGAGCCGGTCTGTACTTTGTAGGAAGATACCATGACTCCCCGCGATTCGTACCGGGAGGCAATGCAGGGGGCTCGTGGGAGGAGTGGATTCCAGGCTGCTGAAATCTAACAGCGCGAATGCCGGCAGCCCGAAGGCTGCCGGCACGATAAGCGCTACTCGTCGCGCTCTTGACGACGCTGGTAGCGCGGGAGCCGCGTGTACGTCGTTTTGGACGACGACTCGTCGAGAAGCTCCGTAGCTTCGCGGAGAAGCTGAAGCGCAAAGTTGACCTTGCGGGCAATTTGCGATCGCGTGTTTTGCGTAGGCATAGACGTAAGTCAGTTGATTGTTAAAGCGACCTGCCGGAGCACGCTCCAGCAATGCGCACAGCACCAGCCGTCGGAAGTCGCCGGGTCAAGAGAGCGGAGTGAGACGTTTACGCCCGAAGCGACCTTTACGCGCCGAAGCGACGGCTACAATGGGAAGAGCTGTGCAGCGGACTAGCAGAGCGAAGCGGTTGGCGCTGTTTTTGGCATTCGTACTACCGAACACCTGGTCCTACCCAACCTAAACTTCAATGCTGGACGCGACGATTAGTACGCTGTTCTAGGCAAATTCCGCCCTCTAGCATAAACAGCACTAGAGAGCTGATATTGCTTGGATGGCCGGAAAGCTCAAGGCGCGCCCTGCGTTAGCTACGAACCTGTCGAGCAGTCGAGTGAGCACGAAAGACGGCTCGCTAGCGCGTTTGCCGTTCTCTTTGAGGCGGCTTTGCGCAGTGGCGTTGTCCTCTATGGTGAGCCTACACACTCGGATTCGACGACCCTCACCGGCCCAGAGTAAAATAATACTATATGACGTCAACGAACAAACGGCAGCAATTCGTCCGAAGCTGAGTGCAATTAATCCATAATGCAATATTGGGTTTCAGGGACGATCACCCACGACCTTTGATCGGCAGCCTCGCAAGTATTTTTCCTGAATACGGACCAGGACCATCAAAGTACCCCAGAGAGGTCAGCGTCTCCCCTGAGGCCCAGATGTGTTCAAGCAGTTTCACTTCCTCCCATTCCTCTTCGGTGGGGATATAACCAAGACCACCGGTCATGACGATCTTGAGAGTGCGAATTGTGCCGATATCGCCCAGACCTTGGCGGCATAGTTCTTCGGCGGCGACCATGCGTCGTGAAGGTCCACGGTGGGGTCGTGCATCACAGCGAGGAGAAATTCATGGCCAGAGATGCCGGGGAGGTTGTGTGGGTGGGTCATGGTTGACCTCCTATCAACTGGGCAAACCGCCCAGTTGCGACCAAGGACCGCCGCTATTGTGACGGCGGTACTTGAGCAGGAAGAGCGATATTCACGACATCTTTTCCTGATTAGCGGCCATTGGGACTTACGCTGCGCTCGAGATTTGCCAAGGTGGCACCCCCACAGCGCGGGACCACGCCAAGCGTTTACGGTGGCCTTTGCGGCTCGGGTCACGGACCTGGGTCCTCGGCAGGAGGAGCAGGTCCGGCGTTCGTTTCTTGAGCTTGTGTACTTTGATCCGTGGCTTCAATCGCGGAAGCAGGAGCCGGGATGTGGTCTATCGTATGGCCGTTTGTCCCTTGATTGATTTCCGGCATGATGATGTCGCAGCCGGGAAGCGGATGAGGTAAGCCGCCCGTGATTGTAATGGTCTGATTGGGATCGGTGGCGCTATGATCTTGAATCTTTAGTTGGAGTTCTTGGCCTGCACGTCGGGAATCAATCCAATGCCGGACCGCGGTCATTAGTTCGATGGGATCGAGGTTTCATTTTCTACAGCTAACGTGGCGAGGAATGACTCGGCTTGTTCGACGGATGAAAGGACAGGGACCTCGGACCTGACGGTGATCTTGGGCTTCGTGCAGGTATAGGAGGCAGCTTCCTTGATCATGGCGGCACGGACCTCGACGGGCTTAGATTCGTCGTGAGCCCATTCCAGCATGAGCAGATAGGGATGTTTGTATTTTTCCTTCCTTTCTTCGTACACAAGTTGGAAGTCCCGGCCGATCTTATTTTTGGATCCGGATGGACGGCCGTTCGCGTTACCATTCCACTCTTCACCCGAAACGAATGGCATAGTTGATTGACAGTTGTTTACTGAGCTACGGATTGAAGCTCGTGCTACACTTTACAGCAAAAAAAATTTCGCCGACAAGGCGTGTCAAAGTCGAGGTGCTCGTTGGTCAGTAGAAACTAAAAATTGTTGCAATGGTGTTTTAGTCAGGCTCCTGCGCCGCGCGCGAGCCGGGCAGGTGGTGGGCTTGGTGGCTTTTGGCGAGTTTGAGAGCTTGCTTAAGCGCCTTGACGAACTTGTCCTTGACGGTCTCCCGGTCGATACGGCGCCGCAGGAAGTCCGCCCATAAGAATTCGCTGAAAGGCGGGGCGGTCGCCTTGCCAAAACATGCGCGGCGCAATTCGCCGGCGAGACTGCGGTAGGGATCGTCCTTCAGCCCAGTAATCCGGCTCGGAATTGCGTTATAGGCGCAGCGCCGTCCAGCGGTGTCATAGGGGTGAACCCAACCGCGGATGTCGAGAAACACCCAGAACTCGTCCTCACCAAGCGCGCTCAGATCGGCAAATACCGTGCCCAGCATGCTCTTGACGCCCTCATTATGCAACGCCAGTGACAGATGGTGATGATCGACGACGAAGAAGCGCCCCTTGGGCCCGCGAATGACTGGAATTATGTTGCTGCGCAAAAACTTCGCTTGCCTCTCGCCATCTTGCGCTCGCCACCGTTTCTGCCTGTCGCGCACCTCGCGCATACCGACCGTGATCTGTGTCGGCCGCAACTCTGCGATCAGGAGCCCCATCGCCAATAACTGCGTTGAACCTCTGAGTTTTTTCTGTTCTTTCAGATTTGATCTGGAGTTCGTCAAGCTCTGTATCTTTGCCTGGTATTACATTATCTCGCTCCTGAACTCTTCTAATCTGCTCATCCCCTACTGCCGTCGTCGCCTTGTCCTGCTGTTCTTTGGCGATTTGTTGAGCGGAGTCGGATGCCGTGTGCAGTACTGCATCCACTGGCACATTCAGGAACCTATTGCGCAGGCGCCCCATTGCCTCCTGAAAAAAGCCCGCTGGGATTGGTAATCCGTTGCACTTCTTTAGTGCCGTCAATTTGCCAGTTAGCTGAGTGGCAGACGTATGGAAGTCGAATCCGCCTAGCATCAGCGGCACGATATTGCGTTGACTATCGAGCGCAGCCTCAATCTCACGGCGCATCCAGTCCACTGAATCCTTGCGCGGTTCCAGTGCGGAGGGAGTCAAGAGGACAAGGAAGTGAGCCCGCGCCCTTATGTTCTCCAATATGGCAGTCTCGAAATTCCCGCTGGCGATACCATCGTAGTCGATGAATACGTCGTAGCCATGCTGAGTTAAGTCCCCGAATACCGCCTGCGCCCATGACTCGTCGGTGCGGCGATAGCTGATGAAAACCGTTTTCTCGATGCGTCCCATAGCTGAGTGCCTGACGGCGCGATCCGGTCGCGTACTTATAGCAACAACTTGGCCATCTTCGCTAGCGCGAACCTACCTCAATGCACTGCAATCGCACCTCAGTTGCCTTAGCCGATCAGGCGAAATCATCTACTAAAATTAGAGGCCACGCGTCAGGTTCCGCTCGTTCCTCTGCCTTGTCCAGTGCAGCCTCCCATTGGTCTCGGGTGTAGTCCTTTGCCTCCGCGAAGACGGTGTCGGCAACCTTAAAGTCACCATGAACTGGACACTGGAAGGCTGTTGCGTCCCCGGTACGTGGAAGCTCTTGTGCTGAGGCTTTGCAGATTGGGCATATGACTGTGGGGGCTTCCTCATTCATTAATTTCCTCCGTCCACTCGAACACCACTTCCCGATCTATATTGCTCATACGGGAGCAGGAAAAGCACACCGGTTTATGAGCACACCAGGCACATTGTGCCCATGTGCTCATGTGCTCCTCCACCACCCCGGCCCCCGTTAAAACTTCCCACCACCATCCTCAAAGAGTGCCCAGGCCGTCGCGATTTGCCATTGAATGTCAACCTGATCGGCCCAATAATTGTCCTTAGCCTCGCGCAGCGTGTCGCGCAGTTCGGCAAGTCTGGCGATCTCAGCTGCCGCAAAGCCGAGTGGAAGGTTGCCGACCGGTGGAGGCGCGTGCGGACCAGTGTACGTTTCGTCGTTCTACGACCGAACTGGTTTTCGGACAATTTCCACACCTTTTGGCGCGAGGGCATCAAGCAGCGCGTGCTTGCGGTGCTTGCCGGGGACGGACGGTCGAGTTTCATCGACGCGCGCGACATTGCGAGCAAGCCAAATTCCTCACCGCGGAGGAGCGAAATTGGCTCGTCACCAGAATCGCCTCCGAGCGCCGCGCCACTGAGGCGGTGCGCACCTTCACGCTGTGGCAATCCGATAAAGTGATGGGAGCGAGCTGAGTAA
>Ga0210409_10008241_pt1 | contig 10631 bp, 7 predicted proteins | sample IncBWH17MmetaG_FD_161649 | JGI IMG/M metagenome (GOLD analysis project Ga0210409, IMG submission 161649) | Forest soil microbial communities from Barre Woods Harvard Forest LTER site, Petersham, Massachusetts, United States - Inc-BW-H-17-M | ecosystem: Environmental > Terrestrial > Soil >...
GGAAAGCCCGTGGCTGAATCGCCGCCGCAGGTCCACCTGCAACGCGTGATACGAACTGTTCCCGACGGAGAACCACGTCCAGGTGTTTGCGAGCGCGGGATTCGCCTTGGGCGTTCCCGCCGGAATGTAATAGGTTCCCGCAGGCACGGGTGCGCCGGCCAGTGGAGAGTTTGGCACTCCGTTTGGCAAATTAATCGGAAAGCCGAGCGTGGGTCCGTTCGTCGCGGTTACCGGCTTACTGGCGTCATAGGTGGGATAAACGGCTGGGCACGGTGAAGCGGGACAAATCACCGGCACCGGCTCATTTGCATCGATCCCGATCAACTCGTGATACCCGTGCGAACCGACATATCCAATTGTCAGCACTGTGTTCGGCGAAAGTTCCCGGTCGATTCGCAGAGACCATGAAATCAGCGTCGGCGTTTTCATGTCCGGCTGAACTCCGCCGGGCACAAGCTTTGCGGTTGCCGGCACTGGGGCAGCAGGGTCTACCGGGAAGGAAGAAACCTTAAAGTTCGCAATACTGTAGGTCGGGTTGAACGGCGCATTCTGATCCGCGCGATACCCCAATGCATCTTGCAGGTCGTTGTACATGCCGAATCCGGCGCGAAGCACCGTTTTGCGGCCCAACGGGCTCCACGCCACGCCGATGCGCGGCTGTGGCAGGAATGTCGCGTTGTTCGTGGTGAACAGCGAACCGCCGATCCGCGGGTTGGTGGAAATCACACCATTCGTGAACGTGTAATTGGCCGCGTGATCGTGTGCCTCATTCCATCCCGTCGAAAATTCGGCGCGGAATCCAAGCGAAACCGTCAGCTTCGGGCTGACGCGGAAAACATCTTCGGCGTAGAAAGCACCGAACAAAGACCGCCAGTACATTGTCGTGGGCGCCGGATCAAACAAAAAGGAAGAGGCGGTGCCCTGCAAAAATGTCGTCAGGCTTGTAAACGTAGCCTGTCCAAATTGGCTGAGGGCGATGATCTCGTTCGATTGGAACCGCTGGAACCATGCGCCGAAACTCAGCTGGTGCCGCCTTTTCGTCATCGTCACGCGATCCTCATAGGTAAACAGATTGCGTGTGATATGCAGGTTGCTTCCGTTGTTGCTCCCCGCCAGCCCGATCGATGCCTGTGGATTCGACGCCGCGCTGCCGCCAACCACTACCGCGCCCACCTGCAGTCCTGCGAGGAATCCCGGCACGCCGGCCGCAACAGTGCCCGGAGTGGGTTCCCCGGTAAAGAAATAGCCCGCGCGCGAAAATCCGAAGCGAGCGGTATTCAGCAGGGAAGGCGAAAAAATATGCGTCTCATCCACGCTCAAAACCTGCTCGCGCAGATTGAGAATGTCCGAGCTGAATGGGTTGGCAGGCGTGGCTGTCACATCGCCGCCATCGTCGATGGTATAAATTCCAGCCAGCGAATCTTTTTGCGAAAAGATGTGATCCACCCGCAATGTCCCAAAATCCTCCCGTATCGTCTGCAGCGGATTGCTGAAGTACTCCGCAATACCACAAGCCGGAGTGCATGCCTCGGTGGACGACTGCGGCCACAGATTCAACAGCGGTTTCACACTCGCCACCGCTGCCGCGCGCGACGCCGCATCCGGCACGAACGCCACCGACGTCTGATGCAGGTTCTGGCGGAATCCCTCGTAATTCCCAAACAAAAACGTCTTGTTCTTCTGAATCGCACCGCCCGAAGAGACCCCAAACTGGTTGCGTTGAAAAGGCGGCGCGGATCCCTGATCGAAGAAATTCGCCGAGTCCAGCGCGTTATTCCGTAGAAACTCATATACCGCGCCGTGCCACTGGTTGCTGCCCGATTGCGTAACAATCACCACCTGCCCGCCCGGCCGCTTGCCAAATTCCGCGCTATAGGAATCCCGCTGCACATTAAATTCCCGCACCGCCTCCACTCCCAGCAGCATCCCGCTCGGCCCGCCCGGCGTCATGTTGTTTTCCGCCGCGCCGGTATACTCCACGCCGTTCAACAGGAAGATATTCTGCTGTGGACGATTGCCGGTGACGCTGAAATTGCTTCCCGTGCTGGAATTGGAAATCCCGGTACCGCCGGTTTTCTGCGAAGTGAAATTCACAATCCCCGGATTCAGCGGGAGAAGCAAATCATAGCTCCGGCCATTCAGGGGAAGATCCTTTACAGCCTGTTCGCCAACCAGGCCGCTGATGTCTCGCGTCGTCACGCTGACAATTGGTGCATCGCTCGTGACGCTTACCTCGGACTTCACCGAGCTCACTTGCAGCCTCAGATCGACGTTGGCTTCTTCGCCGACCACCAGAGAGATACCGGTCTGTACAGCGTCCTGAAAACCGCTCTTCGAGATCCGCACCTCATACCCGCCAACAGGCAAGGCGAGCACCAGGTACCGGCCCGCATCGTCGGTAGCGGTCGTCCGGGCCGCCCCGGTCTCCAAGTTCTTCGCACTCACGGTCACCTGCGTTACGGGCGCTCCCGACGCATCCGTAACAACCCCACGGATACTCGCCGAGACTTGCGCTTTTGCGGTCGGCAAGTGCACGGCCAGCGAAAGAAGCGCCAGCAACACGCATCGGGCGATCAGCGATTTCCCGCGGGCCAGGGAAGCACGGCCAGTCACAAAGGAGCCGGGCGTAACGCCAGGCAGCGAGTTCGTAAACATTGCGCAATCCCCCGTATGCAGATGGCGCCCTGGCCAGTCCGACTGGTCCGGGCAGACCCATAATTCAATACAGTTCAAATCGTTCTGTCAAACCGACTTAATACGGATAGCCAGTGGGCGAATTTAAGCGGTTTCAGAGAGGCGAATCGTTCAAACGGACTTCGGTGTAACGGCGGACCGGTGCAGCGGCCGGAATTTCAGGAGGATCCCAAGACGATTTACTCGTGCTGCCAAGACAAGGGAATCACCCGCGGAATCCGCACAAACGGGCCAGGAGGTGGAAAGCAGCCTTAACTCTTGGAGATTCAATGGTGCCGGCGGGGGGAATCGAACCCACGGCCTAGGGATTATGAGACCCTCGCTCTACCACTGAGCTACGCCGGCTAAACGCAATTCTTTATGCTACGGATGAACTGCGGAGAGTGTCAAGTTGCGGTTGTGCGTCGAACCAGCGCTTTGATCCAGCATTTTGCGCCGCACTGTAGCAAGCAGGCCCGAACAAAGGGGTCTCCAGAAGCTCTTCTCGGCTATATCACCTGGGAACTCACGGAAAGCGCCCTGTTCCGGATAGTACTTCCGTACCATCCAACTTGGCACTTCGGTACCGTTGCTGCTATTCGTTCTGGAACACTACACTCCCCCTTGTCGGAAGCGGTCTCTGCTCCCGTCTAGCGAAAGCTGGGCGAAAGTACTAGACCGTGTTCCGTTGACGGTTTTGCACAGAGTCATAGTGTATCCTTGCTTGACACTACCCTAATATGGGGTAGAGTGTCTCCGTTCGTAATCCCGCTCTCGGAGGCACTAAATGTCACGCAAACTAGGTGCATTGGCTCTTGCATTAGGCATTCTTGTTGGCGCAATGGAACTGAAGACCCTGGTGACGGCACACAGCAATTCCGTCGTTATCATGGCCAACGGCGTGTCACCACTGCCCAAGCTGCCACCACCGCAGAATTAATTTGGCCGGATCAAAATTGATCGTTTGATTCCCTGACCGGCCAGATTGCGCGAGGAAAATGCCAAGCGGAATCGCACTGGCAATCTGGATTGTGGGAATGGGCGCAGGAGTGTATTTTGTCTCCTGCTCGCTGATCCGCGGCGCTTTTTTTAGATATTTCTTCCTCAACCTTTATGTAATTCTCTCTCTGTTCGCCGATCTCGGGCGTCAGGGCGTTCTGCGCTTTTATGGCGTGGATTCGTCGCAGTACATGTACGCCTACTACTACACGGACTGCTTACTCACCGTCACTCTGTTCGTCGCGGTGACAAGCCTCGCCTCCCGTGTTTTCGCTGAATTGAACCTATCCCGCTATGTTCGATTTGTGGCGGTTTTGCTGCTTCTCGGGACTGCCGGATTTACTTATGCCGTCGTCGCCCAATCCACGGAACTCCTCGCCACCAGATTCGCCGTCGAACTCTCCCAAAACCTTTACTTTGTCGGTCTGGTTCTGACGTATCTCCTGTGGGGCGCCGTGCTGAAGCTGCAAGAGACGCGCACCCGTCTGGTCCAGATGGTTCTTTCTCTCGGCCTGTATTTCAGCGCGTACGCGGGAAGCTATGCACTACTCAACCTCGCGCCTCAATACGAAGTCGCCAAGTATCTTGCCCCGCTTCTTGGCTGCTTCCTGCCGATCTCCTGGGCACTGACCATCATGCGCTATTCCGAAGATGCGCGCCTCACGCCGGCTCGCCTGGTGGCGGTGCCCCGATGATGGCCGCCTTCATCCTTGCCTTCTCGCTGCTGACCCTGCTGATGTTTTTCGTTTCCTATTGCCGGTCGTTGACCGCCTCATCCCTGCATACTTCCATTACTGAAGATGTGCGGGACGTTACCGGAATTCAGGTCCGAGCCGCCGGCCGTGACTACGCCCGCGTCGTGCAGATTCTCCAGTTATGCCCGGACCGCCCGGAAGATCGCTCCGGCCTGAAGATTGTCGCTGCCTACTATTCCTTTCTGAATCTTCTCGATCAGGGCTTTGCCAAAATGTTCCCGGCTGTGCGCCCGTGGGCCGAAGAAGAACGCGCAAGCTGCGCCCATTTTGCGGCTGTGGCCCTCGGCCGCCGCATCGCCCTGAATCGCGAAATGCTCGCCCAGCAAGTCGAACTGTGACCCGCCCCTGCTAACTCTTTAGCTCCATTCTTTGATTTCCTTAATTTCCATCTTTACCTTGCAGTGCTATGATTTTGGTCTCTGCTCCTCACCGGAGTGTGAGCGTCCGCAGCGCAAAAACTACCGGTGAATACAATATGCTCGCAGTGTGGCGCGGTGCTCTCTTCCGGAGAGCGCGCCTGTCACTTTTGTGACCATCCTGAAATCTCTTCCCTGGCGGAATCTCCTGCCTCCACGCGGGGCAATCTCGCTTTGCGTTCGTCGGGCGAAGAGGAATGGCGCGGGGAGCTGAACCAGCGCCTCCAGGCGTACCGCGCGCGCCGCAGGAAGGCCTTCCCCAACGAAGCGCAGACGGAACTTCCCTTTGAGAGCCGGCAGCCGGCAGCCGCGGTGGCCGTCCAGCCGGAGGAACCACAAACCGCAGCCCACGATCCCCGCGACGATTTCGCGTTCACCATTGCGATCGGTAGGCCGCCACAGAAAGCCGAGCCGGATGACGCCCGGCTTCTGATTGACGTTTCTTTGCCGCCATTGTCGGAAGATCAGGAAGAAGTCCCTGAGGCTCCCGAAGAGCCGCCATCGGATCTCTATCCAGTCGCCACCTTGCGCGAGCGGCGCCGCGCCGCGCTGATTGATGCGGCTTGCCTCGCGTTTGCTTATGGCGGCTTCCTCGCTCTGTTTGGCTCCCTGGGCGGGGAATTCACGCTCAGTAAGCTGAGCGCAGTTGTCTGTTTTTCTACCTTCGCCTTCGTTTACATTCAATACTTCGGCCTCTTCACCATCTTTGGCGGAACCACACCGGGAATGATGGTTCGCGGACTGCAAGTCGCGAGTTTCACCGGTGAGGCCCCCACGGCGCAACAGCTCTTCCTGCGCACCGCGGGTTACATGATCTCCGCGGGCACATTTTTCCTTGGATTTTTCTGGGCCCTCTGGGACGAGGACGCCATGACCTGGCACGACCGGCTCTCGCGCACCTATCTTGCCGTGCCGGAAACCTTCGCCGACGCGGAGATTTCCCATGCGTCGCCGGCTCGTTGAGCGGGCAAGCCTATCCGTAATTCGGTGAAAATCCTGGGGAATTAGAAAACTTCGCGGAAGGTCTACTTCTTGACAACTTTCTCGTCCGAAGCGATTTTTCCGTCGCGGATAAAAATCACCCGATGCGCGTGCTGCGCGATATCCATTTCATGAGTCACCAGAATAATGGTGTTGCCCTGCCCGTGCAGGTTTTCAAATAGATTCATGATCTCTTCGCCGGTCTTCGAATCCAGGTTGCCCGTTGGCTCGTCGGCAAGCACGATCGAAGGATTGTTCACCAGCGCCCGCGCAATCGCCACGCGCTGCCGCTGGCCGCCCGAAAGTTCGTTCGGTTTGTGATGCATGCGCGGCACCAGGTCCACGCGCTCCAGCGCCTTTTTCGCCCGCTCGATGCGCTCTTCCGACGGCGTGCCGTTGTAGATGAGCGGCAGCTCCACATTGTGCAGCGCGGTCGCGCGCGGCAGCAGGTTGAACGTCTGGAACACGAACCCGATTTCCTTATTCCTGATATAAGCCAGCTCGTCGTCATCCAGTTCGCTCACCAGCCGCCCCGCCAGCCAGTAGCGGCCGGAGCTCGGCGAATCCAGGCACCCGATCAGGTTCATCAGCGTGGACTTGCCGGAGCCCGATGGCCCCATGATGGCCACGTATTCACCCTTGCGGATTTCCACGTCAATCCCGCGCAACGCGTGCACTTCTTCCGCGCCCATCTGATACATCTTCGCCAGCGCTTCCGTTCGAATGACGATACCAGCGTCCACCAGGTCTTGCCGGTACGATTCCGATGCTGTGATCTCTGCAGGCATCCGCTTCTCCCCGTCCTCAGGCGAACTCACTCTTTTTCTTCTATCTTCTTCGGCGCCGTATTGTCCACTTTGATCGCCGCCTCCGGCTTCAACGTGCGCAGCGCCTTGTAGCTTCCGACCACGATTTCGTCGCCCGGCTGCAAGCCCTTCGTAATTTCAATGTCGGTCACGCCGGAAATTCCCGTTTCCACCGGACGGAAGATGGCCTTCTTCCCCGTGACCACAAAGATGCCTTGAATCTCATCTTTTTTCGGGTCGCCCGTCGCAACCGGCGCCGGCGCGGCCAGCGTTACGTTGCTGTCCTTCTTCCCGTTCTTCGCCGCCTCGTCCAGATCCTTGCGCGAGCGCATCGCCAGCGCCTGGATCGGAATTGCAATCACACCCTTTTTCTCTGCCGTCCTGATTTTTGCCGTCGTCGAAAGTCCGGGCCGCAGATTTTCCGGCGGAGTTTCCAGCGTTACCACTACCTTAAAGTCCTTCGCTTCCTGGTTGCTCGTCGTGGTCTGTGTCGTCGCCAGGCCGGAGCTCCGCAATACCGCCTGCGAGCCGATCTCCGTCACTTTGCCCTTAAACACTTTGCCCGGGATCGCGTCGATCGTCACGTCCGCATCCTGGCCAATCTTTACGTTCACGATGTCGGTCTCGTCCACTTTCACTTCCGAAGTCACGATGGACATATCCGAAAGCGTCATCAAAAAACTTCCCGTCGCGTTCTGAATTCCCGGCACCACGTATTCGCCCAGCCGCACCGGCAGGTAACTCACAATCCCATTGATCGGCGAAAAGTAAGTGGTCTTCTGCAGCACATCTTTCGTGCGCACCAGCACCGCCTTGCTCTGGTCGAGAGTCGAGCGCACCTGCTCCAATTGCGCCTTCTGCATCTGCATGCGCGCTCTGGACGCATCAACTGCGGCCACCGTCGCGTCGTACGCGGTCTTCCGCTGGTCGAAATCCTGCTTGGGAATCAGCCCGTCTTTGTAAAGCCCCTGGCCGCGATCGTAGTCCAGCTTGGCCTTCTCCAGGTTCGCTTCCTGCTGGATCAAATCCGCTTTTGCCGCCGTGTAGCTGGACTCGGCCACCTGCACGCCGGACTGATTGGAATTGATGGCCGCCGACTGTGCTTGCACGTCCGCGTTCGCCTGCACATTTTCCTGCAGCAGCAGCCGGTCGCCCTTCTTGATATGGTCGCCTTCTTTCACCAAAATTTCGGTGATCCGCCCAAACCCTTGCGCAGTAATATTGGTGTAAGTCGTCGGCTTTACCTCGCCGGACGCGGTTACCTGGGAAACCAGCGAGTCCACTTTCGCCACTTTCGCGGTCTGCACCGTCACAACGCCTTTATTCGCCTGGTTGATGCTGAACCACACGATCCCGCCCAGCACGGCCACACCGCCGAGTCCTATCCCGACCTTTTGCCACGTCTTCATGATGCTTTGCCTCACACGATTCCGCTGCGAACCACCCGCGCGGAGGGACACTGCCAACCCACAAATTTCTCGCTTGCCTACCAATAATACGGCCTAAGTAGCCGAAATGTTTCGTGGTCAGGCCGCAGTCTATATTGTGCTTCAGGGGGGGTAGCTCAACACCTTGCTGCTCGCTTCAACTCCATCCAACCAAAATCCTGCGCGCCCCCATTGTATTTCGAAGTTCAGCAAAAGAAAAGACTTGAGTCCGCTCTTTCACTTGCGCGCGGGACCGACCCCACCATTTTAGTTAGACGCGGAATCCTGCGTTTTGGTCTTTCCGCTTCCACTTCAAAATCCGGATTCGCCCGTCTTTTCCCTCGACCGCCGAACCCCCCTCATCCCTCTACTTGTCCTGTCGAAGGGGCTCTGTAACCTCCGGAACTACCCGCAAAATGACCACAAGAACCGGTTCCCGCTTCCCCTCGAGGCGCATGCCTTGGAAATTCTGGACCTCATTTTTCGAGTAGACCGTGAGGGTGCCTTCTTTTTCCAATTGTTCAAGCGGGGCCGCGATCGCCGCCGGATACGAAGGCGAGCGAACAACGTATGCGATCTGTTCGTCATGGAGAAATGCGCGCCAATCTGCAGGGGTCTTGATGGAATCGGGATTGACTTGCCAAGCTGCCGATGGGTCTCCATAGATGTAGGGTACGCGGAGATAGTATAAGTGCCGAAGAAAGACAAGTGTTTTGCCCGCGAATGGAGGAGAGCTCAGAGCCTGATTAACTGCCTCACATACCTGATATTCCGGCGCTTTCTCCCTGAGGTAGCGCTGGCGATCTTCAACCCCAATGGTCGCAAGGATTGCAGGAGTTGTGTAGAGCGCCAGGCCACCGATGCCCATGAGGCACGCAAGAAGAACGGACAGGGTCGCCAGGCGATGAACCTGGACCCACCCTTTTTGCCGGGCATAATAGACTCCCGCTGCAATACACGAAAAGGCGATGGGCAAAAGTGGGAGCAAGTATCGCGGCATTCCGGAGGCAAGAAAAATCTCCAGCCCCGCGAACAACCACACGAAAGTCCGTACCCGCCATTCCCTGGTGTTGCGGCATGCCAAAAACACAAGCGGAGCAATCGCAAACACAATCGGGCCATAGAATTCCCAGAAAGCGGGCGCTGTTCCACCCCGTCCTGCCGAAAAAAACAGGAAGGGAATTGCCTTAAGCGGAGAGTGCGAGCTTGCTGCGACTATCCCAACCAGGAAAGCTCGAAGTCCATAAGGATTTACGCGCTCCGGAAACAGGTGGGAGACCAGCATCGGGAAGACAGGATCGCCGGTCCAAATCAGATTGCGAGCGAAAGGCCAAATTCCCGAGAACAGGGCCGCGAGGAAAAATAAAAACCCTTTGAGGGCCGACCGGTATTCAGCGAGGAATGTCATCGCAAGAGCCGCGGCAATCAAACAGCCCGTGTATTTTGCCCCTGCGACGCCGCCGGCAAGTAAGCCCGCAAGCAACGCGTGGCGAGAGGTGGTATCTTCCTGAGTTCGCGAGATCACCAATACCGCCGCGCCCGTAAATGCAGCCATCCAGATGTCTGGTGATCCTGAGGAGGAGATTTGCCAGAACACCAGCGGCGTCAATAGGAACAAAAGCGCGAAACCCATCGCGTAGATCCGCGGAACCCAACGAGCCGCTAGGCACGCCACGGAGAGTGCCGCCAGCGCGCCGCCAAGGAAGAGAAAACTCATCGCTAGCGCTTCGCTTCCTAGACCAAGTCCAAGGAGGATCAATAAATGGCCCTGTCCGCAGAGGAAACTATTCGTTAGAAAGAAAATGGGGTGGAAACCCTGTTCGAGAATTAATCGCTCAATCGTGAAATGATAATTAAGCGCGTCCGACCCAGTGAGTGGGGCCAGAGAAGCCAGTAACTCGATCAGTAGAGCGACGCCGATGCTCCAAAGTACGAAACGCTCCACCGATGAGAAGGGCAACGATCCCTGCACGAATCTCTTAGCTCTTCGCCAGAGGTTGGGTAGCTCGACCATGGCTGGAAGGCAGGACAGCAATAAGACAAGAAAGCTTCCGGCGCGGATGTGCTGGGTCCACTGCACAAGAGATATTGCGATTTCCGTAAGAATGACCCCGCTGCATACGGAGATGAGGAAGTGTTCCGGGAAGGATTCGAATTCCAGACGCAGCTTACGCAGCAGCCAGGTTCCCATGCAAAGCTGACCCAGCAGGAACACACAGAACGCTAGCAGTATCAGGCTATCGCGGATTAGTGCCATACCCTGCGAGAAAAGGCCCGCAATAACGCGCCAATGGCTGGTGCCAATTGATAGAAGTAGAAAACTTGCGCCCCGATGATCCAGACCGCCAAGAAAAACTGCAGCGGTAAGGTGATGCGTCTCTGTCCTGTGTCAACCATGATGAACGTGATTATGCCTCAGCGCGCGGGGAGGTACCAGCGCCGAGCGCCCGGATTACAATCGAGTACGTTGCGGATATTCCTGCTTACCTTTACAACGCGGGGAACTCCGTCGGATTGAATCTAGGACTTGCCGGGCGGCGCCGCTATGAAATGCTCCTGCCATTTGCGTATACC
>Ga0210409_10008245_pt1 | contig 10625 bp, 11 predicted proteins | sample IncBWH17MmetaG_FD_161649 | JGI IMG/M metagenome (GOLD analysis project Ga0210409, IMG submission 161649) | Forest soil microbial communities from Barre Woods Harvard Forest LTER site, Petersham, Massachusetts, United States - Inc-BW-H-17-M | ecosystem: Environmental > Terrestrial > Soil >...
AGGTTCGGCGGTTCAATTTCTACCTCTACTCGGATTACAAGACGCCCAGCCTCTACGGCATGCGCAATCCCAACGTCACCGTGCGCAGCCGCGGAGTCATGGAGAAGTGCACCTACTGCGTGCAGCGCATCAACGCCGCCAAGATCCGCTCCGAAGAAGAGAATCGCTTGATTCGCGAGGGCGAGATCATTACCGCGTGCCAGAGCGCCTGCCCTGCCGAAGCGATCGTTTTCGGCAACATCAACGATCCCAACAGCAAAGTCTCGAAACTCAAGGCGCAGACGCGCGATTACGGCTTGCTCGAGGATCTGAACACCCGGCCGCGCACCACCTATCTCGCGCGTGTCCGCAATCCGAACCCGGAGATTCACGATTAGTTTTTGAAACGAACGGGAGTGCGATCGGCAACATGGCGAAGAAGGGCATGTACGGAGTGATGGCGGAATTCACCTCGCCGGAAGAGGTGCTGGCAGCGGCTCAGCGCACGCGCGAGGCGGGCTATCGCCGCATTGACGCGTTTTCGCCCATTCCCGTCGAGGGATTGGCCGAAGCGGTCGGTTTCGATTGGACGATTCTTCCCGTGCTCGTGTTCCTGGGCGGTCTGGGCGGCGGCTTGACCGGCTTTGGGATGTGCTGGTACGCCAATGTGATCAGCTTCCCGCTCAATATCGGCGGGAAGCCGTTCAATAGCTGGCCGATGTGGATCCCCATCACCTTTGAGCTGACCATTCTGGGCGCGGCCCTCACCGCCGTCTTTGGAATGCTGGCGCTGAATGGGCTGCCCACGCCGTACCACCCGACGTTCAACGTCGAGCGCTTTGCCGCGGCGTCCACGGACCGTTTTTTCTTGTGCATTAAAGCGCGCGACCAGAAATTCGATCTCGCGAAGACCAAGGCATTTTTGCAGGGCTTGAATCCGCATGGAGTTTTTGAAATTGAAGATTGAAATCGCTCCCGGTGCTTTCCCGGCGCGGCAGACGCGCTCGCTCGCGCGCGGCCTCACCGTCGCTTGCCTGGGTGCGATCGCCTTGCTGCTTGTTGGCTGCCGCCTGGATATGCACGTCCAGCCGAAATATCTGCCCTATGAGCCGACCGACTTTTTCGCCGATGGACGTTCGGAACGTCAGCCCGTTCCGGGCACCGTCGCTCGCGGGCATTTGCGTCTGGACGAACTCATGTTCACCGGCCGTGAAAATGGTGTCGTTGTGGACAAGTTCCCCTTCCCCATCACCAAGGCGGATCTCGATCGTGGACGCGAGCGCTACAACGTCTATTGCACCCCCTGCCACGATTACACCGGATCGGGCCGCGGCATGATCGTCCAGCGCGGTTTTCCGCAGCCGCCTTCCTATCACATCCAGCGCCTGCGCGATGCGCCCGCCGGGCATTTCTATGAAGTGATCACCAATGGATTCGGCGCCATGTACAGCTATGCGGCCCGCGTCGAGCCGGCAGATCGCTGGAGGATTGCGGCCTACATCCGCGTCCTGCAATTGAGCCGCAACGCCAAAATTGACGACGTTCCGGAATCCCAGCGCCAGGCGCTGACGCAGCAATCCGCCGCACCGGCGTCGGGGAAATCCATGGGGCAGCCGCAATGAGCCCGCAGGACACACTTCGCATGCAGGTTAGCCGCGCGCAGAAGCGGGCGTTGGGCGGCGGCGCGATCGGACTGATTGCCACCGTCGCGCTGGCCTTCGTCTTGAAGGATTGGACGCAGTTCTTCCAGTCCTACCTTCTGGCTTTCGTCTACTGGATGGTCTTCGCCATGGGCAGCCTGGCGATCCTTCAATTGCACCATATGACCGGCGGCAAATGGGGCCTGCCGATTCGCCGCATTCTCGAGGCTGGCTCGCGAACCATTCCGGTGATGTTTGTTTTGTTTCTGCCGATGTTGCTCGGGATCAAGAAGATCTATCCCTGGGCTGCCAACCCGGATGTGCTCGGCGACGAGCCTGCCGACCATTTCCGGCACATGTGGCTTCAACCGGGATTTTTTGTCGTTCGCGCGGTGATCTATTTCGCCATCTGGAACCTGCTCGCATTTCTGCTGAACAAATGGTCGGCGGAGCAGGACCGCACCGGCGAGCTGATTTTCAAGGAGCGCATGACCGCTCTCGCGGCGCCGGGCACCATCTTGTGGGCAGTCTCATGGTCCTGGGCCATGATTGATTGGGTCATGTCGCTCGAGCCGACCTGGTATTCGTCCATCTACGGAATGGTTTTCATGGTCATCTCGTGTCTCGCCGCGCTTTCATTCTGCGTGGTGATGTTGCGGACCTTCGACGACTACCAGCCGCTGCACGACTCCTACGCTCCGGCGCGCTTGAACGACATCGGCAACCTGATGCTCACCTTCACCCTGCTCTGGACCTACATGTCGTTCGCGCAGTTCCTGATCATCTGGTCCGGCAACCTGAAGCAGGAAATTCCCTGGTACAAGACGCGCGTTTTCACCCTCTGGGGCTGGGTTGCCGCCGCGCTGCTGATCCTCCACTTCTTCGTTCCTTTTTTCATTTTGCTGCAGCGCCGCGTGAAGCGCCGCGTGGAGAAACTCTCGGTCCTGGCCGCGTGGATGCTCTTCATCACCTTGATTGACGTCTACTGGCTGGTGGTGCCCGCGTTCGGCAATATGCGCTCGCGTCCGCTGCCCCACCTGCTGGACTTTCTCGCGCTGATTGGCATTGGCGGCATATGGTTCGGCGCGTTCATGCGGCAGCTGAATCGCATGCCGCTCCTGCCGCTGCACGATCCGCGGTTTGAAGGCGTCCTGGAGCATCAGCATGGCGACTAAACACCACGAGAACGAAAATATTCCCGTGGACCCGAGCGCGGGCTGGGAAAAGCGCGACGTCAATATCAGGGGGCTGTTTCAATTCGCCTTCTGGATGGCCGTTGTGCTCGCCGTGACCATGATCGGGATGTCAATAGCGTTCAAGGCCTTTAAGAAGGCCGAGCCTTTGGGCGCAACGATGTCGCCGATGGTCACTCCAACCGACCGCATGCTTCCGCCCAGCCCGCGCCTGCAGGTGCTGCCGCATCAGGAGCTCCAGGATTACTGCGCGGTGCAGCAGAAGGAAGTGAGTTCCTACGGCTGGGTGAATCAGGAAAGCGGCGTGGTGCGCATTCCGGTGGATCGCGCCATGGAATTGATTCTCGCCAGGGGATTGCCGGCGCGCTCGACCAACGAAGCTTCCGGCCCGGCTTCCTTTACCGTCGTCGCGCCACCCACGGTCGCCGGCGAAACCGATGTCGAGGGCCAGTGCGGCTATCTGGCCGAGCCGACCTTGGCGGATAGGGAACGCGCCGCAGCGGATGAAAAGCGGACGCCCGAAGAGAAGTAGCAGGAGCCGCGGAATCGCGGCGCGGTCTTTTGCGATTAGGTGCCGGGAAAGTTTTCGGTGGGAGCGTGAGGTTTCAACCTCACGAAGCGACGTTGGCTCTTTGAGAGGGCTTTAGCCCTGGGATGAGGGTTAGGTCAAAAGTGAGGATGCGGCTCAATTCGGTGCAAGCGATGTTCGTGAGCGGAGCCCTGGCGATTGCGCTGCTCGCACATCCAGCGACGGTTGCGGCGCAGTTCACCGACCCGAATCAGGGAATCGGCGTGCGTCCCGAGCTGCTCAAGGAAGTCGGCGTTGACCAGAAACTCAACGACGAGATTCCGCTCAACCTCGCGTTCCGCGACGAGCACGGCCGTCCGGTCGAGCTGGCCCAGTTTTTCGGCAGCAAGCCGGTGATTCTCACGCTCGTTTATTACAATTGCCCCATGCTCTGCACCCAGGTGCTCAACGGCCTCGATCGCAGCCTGGAAGTTCTGCCGCTCGAAATTGGCAAGGATTTCAACGTCGTCACCGTCAGCATCGATCCGACCGACCGGCCCGTCGTCGCCGAGGCCAAGCAGGCCATGTACGCGGGAATGTACCGTCGTCCAGGCGCGCAGTACGGCTGGCATTTCCTCACTGGTGATGAGCCGCAGATCAAGCAACTCGCGGATTCCGTGGGTTTCCGCTACGCCTACGATCCCGATTCGAAGCAGTACGCGCACGCCAGCGCCATCATGCTGCTGACGCCCGCGGGAGAAATTTCGCGCTACTTTTACGGCGTGTCCTATCCCGAGCGCGATTTACGTCTGGGGCTGGTGGAGGCGTCGCAGGGAAAAATCGGCTCGCCGGTGGATGCGATTTTGCTGTTTTGCTATCACTACGATCCCCACACCGGGAAATACGGCCTGCTGATCTCCCGCGTGCTGCAGCTCGGCGGGATCCTCACGGTTTTGGTCGGAGGAATTTTTCTGATTTTTCTTTTCCGGGGAGAGCATTACGCGCTTCCCGGGCGCAGGGCGTAAATCGGGCCGCTGGCTGCGCGCCAGGCCGGCAAAGGATCGCGACGGAACAGTGATGATGGGCTTCTCTCAATTCGGGTTTGATTCGCTGGCGGCTCTGCTCGCCTTCATGCAGTTCAAGCCGGCTGCGGCGTCCTCGATCGCCGACGACGTGGACCAGCTCTATCTGTTCCTCAGCGGCATCACCGTTTTCTTTGCCGTGCTGATCTTTTCCATCATTTTCTACTTCATGCTGAAGTATCGCCGCAAGTCGCCGGATCAATCGGGCACAGCCACGCACACTCCCATGGCCCTTGAGCTGACCTGGACGATTATTCCCTCGCTCATTTGCGTCGTACTGTTTGTCTGGGCCTCCAGCCTGTACGTGCGCAATGGGCGCCCCCCCGACGCCTCGACCGAAATCTTCGTCATCGGCAAGCAGTGGATGTGGCACCTGCAGCATCCCGAAGGGCCGCGCGAAATCAACGAGCTGCACGTGCCCGTCGGCGTTCCCGTGAAATTGACCATGACTTCGCAGGATGTCATCCACGATTTCTACATTCCCGCGTTTCGCGTGAAGAAAGACGTCCTGCCCGGCCGTTATTCCTCGATCTGGTTCCAGCCGACCGAGACCGGCACCTTCCACCTCTTCTGTGCGCAATACTGCGGCACCAACCACTCCGAGATGATCGGCTGGGTTTACGTCATGTCGCCCACCGATTACGCCGCGTGGCTCGCGGGCGGCGAGAAAACCGAGTCCATGGCCCAGCAGGGCGCGCAGTTGTTCAGCCAGTTTGGCTGCGAGAGTTGCCACAGCTCGGAATCCGGCGTCCACGGTCCTTCGCTTGTAGGAATTTACGGCAAGCCTCAGCGCGCGCCGAATGGCGAGACGCACGTCGTGGACGAAACTTCGATCCGGCATTCCATCCTGGCTCCCAGTTCCGTCCGCCAGGCGAACTACCAGTCCATCATGCCCACCTACCAGGGGCAGATTGACGAGGAACAGATGCTGCAGCTGATCGCCTACGTGAAATCGCTCGGCTCGGAAGAAAGGGTGAACGGCAAATGAGTACGGCCATCGCAGAACTGCACGAAACCCCGGCCGAATCCGGCGTGAATTATCTCAACGCCACCTATGGAATCAGGTCCTGGCTGGTGACGCTGGACCACAAGCGTATCGGACTCCTGTATCTCGGGTCCATCACCCTGATGTTTTTCGTCGGCGGAATGGCCGCGGTCCTCATGCGCCTGCACCTCACCGAACCGCAGGGCGCGCTCTTCGAGCCGGAAACCTACAACAAGATGTTTTCCACCCACGGAATCATCATGGTGTTTTTCTTCCTGGTTCCGTCCATTCCCGCGACGCTCGGGAATTTCCTGATCCCGCTCATGATCGGCGCGCGCGACGTGGCCTTTCCTAGACTCAATCTGATGAGCTGGTACATTTTCATCACCGGCGCGGCACTTGCTCTCTACGCCACTCTGTCCGGCGGCGTTGATACCGGCTGGACGTTCTATCCGCCCTACAGCAGCCTGTTCTCGCATACCCATGTGGTCGCTGTTGCGCTCGGTGTCTTCATCGCCGGATTTTCCTCCATCCTCACCGGGCTGAATTTCATCGTCACCATCCACAAAATGCGCTGCCCGGGTATGACCTGGTTCCGCCTGCCGCTCTTCATCTGGGCCATGTACGCTACCAGCCTGATTTTCGTGCTGGGCACGCCGGTGATCGCCATCACTCTTTTCCTGCTGGGCATGGAACGCATCCTGCACGTCGGCATCTTCGATCCCGCCGTCGGCGGCGATCCACTGCTGTTCCAGCATCTCTTCTGGTTCTATTCGCATCCGGCCGTGTACATCATGATTCTGCCGGGCATGGGCGTGGTCAGCGAATTGATCACCGCGTTTTCGCGCAAGAAGATTTTCGGTTACGCCTTCGTGGCATTTTCAAGCTTGTCCATCGCCATCATCAGTTTCATCGTCTGGGGCCACCACATGTTCGTCACCGGCCAATCCATCTACGCGGGCCTGGTGTTTTCGGTGCTCAGCTTCCTGGTGGCCATTCCTTCGGCGGTGAAGGTGTTCAACTGGACGGCGACCCTTTACAAAGGTTCGATTTCCTACGAAGCGCCCATGCTCTACGCCCTGGGCTTCATCGGCCTCTTCACCATCGGCGGGCTCACGGGATTGTTCCTGGCCGCGCTTGCCACCGACGTCCACCTGAACGGCACCTATTTCATCGTCGCCCATTTCCACTACGTGATGGTCGGCGGCGCGGTGATGGCCTACATGGGTGGGCTGCATTTCTGGTGGCCGAAGATCACCGGCCGGCTCTACCCGGACATCTGGGCGCGCATTGCCGCCGCGATTATTTTCATCGGTTTCAACTTGACGTTTTTCCCGCAGTTCATGCTCGGCTATCTGGGAATGCCCCGGCGCTATGCCATGTACCCGTCGGAATTCCAGGTGCTCAACGTCATGTCCTCGGCCGGCGCTTCCATTCTCGGCATCGGCTACGTGATTCCGCTGATCTATCTGATCTGGTCCATGCGCTATGGCCAGCCGGCCGGACCGAATCCCTGGGGCGCCAAGGGGCTTGAGTGGACCACCCAATCGCCGCCGCTCACCGAAAATTTCGAGGAAATTCCCATCGTCACCGAGGACGCTTACAACTACGCATCGGAGGCAGCCCGTGTCTGAGCTAGCCGCTCACGGAGCGCATCCGCCCGGATTCGCCCATCAGTACGAGGACATCGAGCAGCAGCGCGATGCCGGAAAACTCGGCATGTGGACTTTTCTGGTCACCGAAATCCTGTTTTTCGGCGGCATGTTTACGGCCTACATCATCTATCGCCTGCTGCATCTGGCGTCCTTCATCCAGGGCAGCCACAACCTGAAGGTAGTCTACGGCGCCACCAACACCGCCGTCCTGATTGTCAGCTCGCTCACCATGGCGCTGGCCATTCGATCCGCGCAGACCGGCAGGAAAAAAGGCACCACCATCTCTTGGCTGGTCTTCACCTGGCTGCTGGGCGCAGCGTTTATCGGCATCAAGCTGCATTACGAGTGGTGGCCCGATTGGCACGAAGGCCTGGTTCCTCGGTTCCACTGGTTCTACAACGGGCCCCACGCTCCCGGCGTCGAGATGTTCATGGTCTTCTATTTCTGCATGACCGGCCTGCACGCGATGCACATGGTCGTGGGCCTGGGCATTCTCACCGTGCTGCTGATCATGACCGCGCGCAACAAATTCTCCGCCGAATACTACGCGCCGCTGGAGATCAGCGGACTGTACTGGCACTTCGTTGACATCGTCTGGATTTTCCTGTTCCCGCTGCTGTATTTGATCGGCGGGCGCTACTAAGGAGAGCTTCGAGCAATGTCGGATCATGGCGAGCACGGCGCGCATACCGAACACATCGTCCCGGTCAGCACCTATATCCTCGTGTTTCTTGCGCTGCTGGTCGGTACCGCTCTTACCACCTGGATCGCTTATATCGACCTCGGTAAGTGGAATACCGTGGTTGCGCTGGTCATCGCCTTTACGAAGATGCTCCTCGTGGTCCTCTTCTTCATGCACGTGAAATACTCGACCGGTTTGACGCGCGTCGTCATTCTCGCCGGCTTCTTCTGGCTGGGCATCATGATCACGCTGTCCTGCTCGGACGAGCTCACGCGCACCTGGGAAATCGTTCCCCAGGGCTGGAACATGATCATCCCCTTCGTCTCCCGCCTCTTCTAACTCCGCTCGCCGCTTCGAATCCTGCCTCGCAGGGGCACAGCAGGAGGGGCCCCCAGGTCGACGGAAGGATAGGGCTCCCGAGGCCTCGGTGAGAGGCGCTCGGGAGATCAAGCGAGCCTGGGGGATCAGTCGTGCCCGGCGCAATTACTTGGCGCGATCTCTTCCATCCACTTCGAAGCCGACGTCCGATCCGTTCTTCGTAGGGGCACAGCATGCTGTGCCCGGCAAGTATTCTTGGCTCGATCGTGCCATCTACCTGGATCGCGCGTCGCTACGCTTAAATCTTTATGGCTTGACGGCGCGGAAGGCGACCACGGCGTTGAGCCCGCCGAATGCGAAGGAATTCGAAAGTGCGGCGCCGACGCGCTGCGCGCGCGCTTGATTCGGAATGTAATCAAGGTCGCACTCCGGATCGGCAACCGTGAAATTCGCAGTGGGCGGCAGGATGCCTTGATGCAGCGCCATGATCGTGGCGATCGCTTCAAGGGCGCCTGCAGCGCCGAGCGCGTGGCCGTGCATGGATTTCGTCGAGCTGACCGCGAGCTTGTCCGCGTGCGCGCCAAAGGCTTCGCGAATCGCTTTGGTCTCCACGGGATCGTTTCCCGCGGTGCCGGTTCCGTGCGCGTTGATGTAGCCGACTTCCTCGGGCGCCATTCCGGCCTCGCGCAACGCGCCGCGCATGGCGCGCGCCGGACCGTCCACGGTCGGCTGCGTCAAATGGTGCGCGTCGGAGGTCATGCCCATGCCGCAAACTTCGGCGTAGATTTTCGCGCCGCGCGCTATCGCGGCTTCGAACGGCTCCAGAATCATCATGCCGCCGCCCTCGCCCAGAATCATCCCGCGGCGGTCTTTGCTGAACGGGCGGCAGGTGTCCGGCGCGATCACCCGCATGGCTTCCCACGCCTTCAGCATGCCCAGCGTGAAGTTCGCTTCGGCGCCGCCGGTGATTGCCAGATCGGCTTCGCCATCGCGCACCAGGCGAAACGCCTGGCCGATGGCGTGGTTCGCCGACGAGCAGGCGGTCGAAACGGTGTACACCGGACCGGCGAGGCCGAGGTCCATCGAGATGTGACTCGCGCCCGCATTAGCCATGGTCTTCGGAATCGTAAGCGGATGGACCCGTCCGCGTTTTTCAACCCAAAGATCCTCGAAGCCCGCTTCGATGGACGCCTGTCCGCCCACCGAACATCCGCATACGATGGCGGAACGCTGGCGCAGCTCGGGTGACGGACTCACGCCGGAATCGCGGAACGCCTCGCGCGCCGCGACCACGGAAAATTGCGCGAAGCGGTCGAGCTGGGCGTCCTTGCCGCCTTGAAAATGTTTCAGCGGATCGAAGCCGCGCACCTGCGCCGCGTTTGGAATTTTCACCTCCACGCCTGCGATGGAAGCGATCTGCAGCGGCCCGATCCCGGAATGGCCTTCGGCCAGTGCTTTCCAGTTTTCGGCGAGATCGAGGCCCAGCGCGGAAATAATTCCCAGGCCCGTGACAGCGACGCGGCGAGAAGCCATTCGTCAGACCGCCGGGCTGGTCGAACCGGCCGCGGCATCGGGCGGAGCAGCCGCCAGGATTTTTTTCACGCCGGCCACGATGTCGCTTACGGATTTGATGGAGCGCACATCGTCGTCGGGAATGGAGATTTTGAAGGCGTTTTCCAGCTCGAAAAGAAGAGTAAAGACGTCGAGAGAATCAATTCCCAATTCCTGGAGATTGGAGTCCATGGTGATCTTCTCGGCCGGGATGCGTTTCACGGACGCGAGTGTGGCAATTACTTTTTCTGCTACCGCATCTGCCATCAAATTCGCCCCCGTCGGTGAACCGCGGTGATCCCCGAAGCGGATTCCGTCGCACGGATCCGCACGGGCCCAGAAAGTTGCTTCTGTATAGACAAAACCTAGCTTATGCCACCCAAGAAATCAAATTCTAGCAGGTGTGCCGACCGGACGGGTGGGTCTTTTTCGACTGGCGCGCGAGCGGCCGTTCCACGGAAAAATTCCAGCCAACAGCGAAACACAGAGGACACCGAGAAAGCACAAAGAGTACCGAGAAGCTCGGGGAGGAGGGCAGCGAACGCGAGTCGGTGTGGCATAATATTCCCGACGGGGGCGCGGCGGGGTTTTTGCCCCGCCTCTCATCGCGAAATTCGTGACCTTCCGGAAAAAAATTCGCAAAAAAGCGGCCGCGGTGCATCGCCGGCTTCGTGAATTGCAGAAGCTCGCGAAGGCCCTGGCCTCGACCAGCCACCCGCTGCTCGTGCACATCATCCCCATCCGTCGCTGCAACCTGGCCTGCACCTACTGCAACGAGTTCGACGATTTCTCGAAGCCCGTGCCGACTGAGGAAATGTTCCGGCGGATCGACCGGCTCGGCGCCATGGGCACCGCGGCGGTCACCATCAGCGGCGGAGAGCCACTGATGCATCCGGAGCTGGACGCCATCATCGCCCGCATCCGCAAGAATGGAATGCTCGCCGGGCTCATCACCAACGGATACCTGCTGGTGGCCGATCGCATCGAGCGGCTCAACCGCGCCGGCCTGGAGCATTTGCAGATCAGTATAGA
>Ga0210409_10008246_pt1 | contig 10624 bp, 7 predicted proteins | sample IncBWH17MmetaG_FD_161649 | JGI IMG/M metagenome (GOLD analysis project Ga0210409, IMG submission 161649) | Forest soil microbial communities from Barre Woods Harvard Forest LTER site, Petersham, Massachusetts, United States - Inc-BW-H-17-M | ecosystem: Environmental > Terrestrial > Soil >...
CGCATTGTGAAAGTGGGTAATTTCCAGCCTGCAAAAGACGAAGAAATCATCGACGCCAAGGGTCTGGTGCTCGCGCCAGGCTTCATCGATATTCACAACCATTCCACGGAAGGCATCGAGAGCGATCCGCTTGCCGAAACGCAAATCGCGCAGGGGATTACTACTGTCGTGCTTGGGGCGGACGGCGATTCGCCTTGGCCTATCGCGCCGTGGCTCAAGGCGCGCGAGGCCAATCCCGCGTCGCTCAATATCGCTTTGATGGCTGGCCATGCCACCATTCGTGAGCAGGTGATGGGCAAGGACTTCAAGCGCGTTGCAACCCCGGCAGAGGTTGAAAAAATGGCACAACTCGTTGACCAGGGGATGACCGAAGGCGCGATCGGTTTGTCCAGCGGGCTAGAGTACGAAGTGGGCAGCTACAGCGCCACGGACGAAGTGGTCGCCATGTCCGCGGCTACAGCCAGGCACGGCGGCTTCTACATGACGCATATCCGCGACGAAGCGGATAAGGCCTTCGAGGCGTTGCAAGAAGAAATCGCCATCGGCGTGCGCGCACACATTCCCGTCCAGCACTCGCACATCAAGCTGGGCACCGTTGCTGTTTGGGGCAAAGCGCCGCAATACATTCAGGTGATCGAGGCAGCTCGCAAGCGTGGGGTGGATTTTCTCGCCGATTGCTATCCGTATGATGCCTGGCATTCGAATCTCAAAGTGCTGGTGCCTGACAAACAGTACGAGAATCCACAAAGTGTGGCGAAGGCTTTGGCCGATGTAGGTGGCGGCAGCCATGTCACCATTGTCGAATTCAAACCTCACCCCGACTACGAAGGTCACACCATCGACGATCTGGCTCACAGCAACAACATCACGCCGGTGGAAATGTTCATCCGTTTGATCCGCGAGAGCGATGCCGCCAACACGGAACCCGGCATCATTGGCCAGTCGATGATCGAGAGCGACATCAAAGCTTTTTACCAACAGCCTTGGGTGATGGTTGCCAGCGACGGCGGAATCGGCTCACGACATCCGCGTGGCGCAGGGACGTTCCCGCGGGTGCTCGGCGTTTATGTGCGCGAAAAGCACTGGCTGACGCTGACCGAGGCCGTCCGCAAAATGACTTCGCTGCCTGCCAAGCGCCTTCGTTGGAATGATCGCGGTGTTATCCGTGAAGGCGCCTTTGCGGATCTCGTTCTCTTGAATCGCGACACGGTGATTGACCGCGCTACGTTTTCAAGTCCATTCACTTTGCCAACTGGCATCGAAAAAGTCTTCGTGAATGGAATTCTGGTTTGGAGTTCGGACAAGGCGACAGGAGCTCGTCCCGGGCGTGTTCTGCGATTACCCCGTTAGCAGCCACCTGAATCAAGCAAATAGACTTAAGGTTTGACGCAGACTACTCGTATCGCAGGGCTTCGACCGGATCGAGTTTGGCGGCTTTCATGGCAGGCCAAACACCAAAGATCAGGCCGACGCTTACGCTTACGACTACGCCGGCCGTCGCCGCCCATAGGGGAACAGCGCCGCGCCATTGCAGCGTCAGACGAAAGAGGAGCACCAGGCCGTTTACTAGCACCAGCGCAATCAGACCGCCGGAAGCGGTCAAGGTCATCGCTTCGAGGAGGAATTGCCAGGTGATGTCGCTGCGTTTGGCCCCGATCGCTTTGCGCACACCGATTTCGCGCGTGCGCTCGGTGACGCTCACCAGCATGATGTTCATCACGCCCACCCCGCCAATAAGCAAACCGATGGCGCTAAGCACCAGCGTCGCGACGTATACCATCAGCATAATATTGTGGAACTCCGCGACTTCCTGGGCAGCGGTTCGAATTGAAAAATTATCTTTGCCATTGTAAGGCACGTTGCGGCGCCGCCGCAGAACTTCTTCGGCTTGGTCCACCGCTTGATCCAGCATGCCGGCATACGCCTGGACGCGCATATTGATCTCATCGGCCGAGGGATAGGTCTTCTTGAACGTATTGAACGGAATGAGCACGCGGCGATCTTCATCGCCCATGCCAAAGCCACCCTTCGGCTTTTCGACCACGCCGATCACTCGAAAGTCGGTGCCATCGATCATCACGTCTTTGCCCACCGCGTCGGTTCCTGGAAAAAGTACCGGTGCGACGTTTTCGCCGAGCATCACCACCTTCTCGCGGTGCAGATCGTCACCTTCGCTGATGAAGCGTCCTGAAATCGTGGCCGCGTTGGCATACACCTGGCCGAAATTGGCTTGCACCCCGCGAAAATCGATGGCGCTGACTTCACCGGCCTTAGTGCGTACGGTGTGCACCTGCATCCACCCGGTCTGCAAAAATGTGGTGACATTTTTCAGTGCTGGACATCCAGCTATCAAAGCCTGCGAATCTTCAACGGTCAGGGGCTTGCGTTGCCGTTCTTCCAATGGAATATTGCCGCCGTGAAAACCCTGGTCCCACTTGGAGATAAAGGCGGTATCCGCGCCAAACTGCTTGATGTTGTCCTGGATGGTTTCGTCGAAGCCAGTGATCAGCGCGGCAACCAGCATGATGACGCTGACGCCCAGCACCACGCCAAAAACGGTGAGCCCGCTGCGCATCTTGTGCGTGCGCAACGTGTCCATGGCCTGCTTGAGATTTTCGCCGTATGCCTGCGCCATTTCGTTTTTTCGTTAGGGGAAGTCTTCAGGTCTCTGCCCGCAACGCCTCGATCGGATCCAGCTTGGCCGCCCGTGTCGCCGGGTAAATTCCAAAGAAAAGACCGACTCCTGTCGATACGCACAGCGATATGACGACAGCATCCAACGGCATTTTCAACGGGATCGACGTCACCGTTCCCAGGAGTTCGACGAAGCCGTACGCCAGCAAGACGCCGATGATGCCACCAGTAGCGGCGAGCACCGCGGACTCCATCATGAATTGCAGCAAAATGTGCTTCTTGCGCGCGCCCAACGAACGGCGAATGCCAATCTCACGCGTCCGCTCCGTGACACTGGCCAACATGATGTTCATGATGACGATGCCGCCGACTACCAGGAACACGCTCACGAGACCAATGGCAACCTTCGCGAGGGTGCCGGTAAGATCGTTCCACAGCTTCATGATCGAATCGGATCCGAGGATGGCGAAATTGTCCGGCGCGTCATACGGCAGGTGGCGCCAGGCACGCATCAACATACGTGCTTCGTCCTCGCAAGCGCTCATCATTTCCGCACTACCAGCTTGCACGAAAATGCCTACCCAGTCGCGCGGGCGATGCAGCTCTTTTTCAAAGGTGTGCAGCGGAATGATCATGAAATTATCTTGCGACTGCCCGAAGGCGCTGCCGATGCGCTCCGCCACGCCGATGACCTGGTATTCGTGAGTCTCCGCCCGCAGGATCTTACCCACTGGATCGACGTTGGAGAACAGACGGTCGGCCACGTCCGCGCCGATGAACACAACTTGCCCGCGATGATCGTCGTCAGTTTGGTTAATAAAGCGGCCCTGCGCGACGTTTATGTTGCGCACTTCCGCATAATTGGGGGAAACACCCATGACGTCGGTGTTTTCGAGGCGTTGGTTTCCGGAGCGCACCTCAATGTTATGGTCGTCAAGCGCGGCAACTGCCTTGGCTGTTTTCATGCTATCGCGCATGCGCTCGTAGTCTTCCATGGTAATAAAAGGACGCTTCTGCGCTTTGACCCACGCGTCCTGACTGGTTATGATGCCGAAGCGATCCACGATAAACACATTGGCGCCCAAATTGGCGATGCGGTCAGCAACGTAAAAGTTCATTCCGGCGACAAAACTCATCACGACCACGAGCGTGGTCACCGCCAAAATTACCCCCAACAGGGTGAGAAAGCTGCGCAGCTTGTGCGCGCGCAAAGCGTCCAACGCCAGGCGCGTCGTCTCCAACAGAGTGACTGCACCGCCTTTGAACCCGGTAAGCGCACCCCTCCGCCGGCCTGCAGCACCGATCACCTGCGGCAATCCCGTTAAACTTTCCAGTGGAGCTACACCCAACGGAACCTCACTCGCTTCGCTTTACTGCCTCTTTATACGAGTTAGTTGGCAAATAGGTTTCCGTACGTTTGCTTAGACGTAAAAATAGCCTCTTGGCTTTGCCTGCACTACGATCGTTTTGCCTTAACAAGCAGCGCCCAATCGACCTTTAGCGCCACAGATACAAGTGTATCTGGTTCCGTTTGTTACAGTTAGGCAGTATCAGATGGTTTGGCTCGGAAGGTAAAGACCGTAGATGGAATCAAACGACCATTTCCGTCGATCGAGAATTGATGCGTTGGAAACACTCAGAGGAACGAAGTAATTACGGCGGCGGCAGCCCCCGCCACCAGATACAGCGAGGCCTTGGCAGGGTTCCCTATAAGGCACGACGTAAGGCGTCCGCATTTCTTCGTCATGATAACAGCAGGATACTAAGGCTAAGGCAGCTCGGGCCCGGTGCAACAATCCGCGCCGATACCGAATCCAATATTGAGGTTGACGGAGCCTCTCGCCATTCCCTGATTATGCGGTTACCCACGGCCATTCTTGTCACGTCCTTGCTTGCCGCTTGCGGCGGAATATCACCGGCGCAGGATGCGCCGGCCCCCCTGTTGCAGAGCGAACTCGATGAGCAACGCGCTCTGCTGGAACGGGTGATCGCCAATCAGAAAAAAAACGATATCGCACAGTCCACCTATGAACGTCTGGAGCGCCTGGAAATCCACAAAGGCAGCTCTTCTACGCAGCCCCCGGAGGTAAAAACTGCGCGGGCCGTCCCTGCAGGGACGGGAATCGATCGCATCCCGGTAGGGCCGGACGGCAAGCCAGTGGATGCGGCGGCTTATCGGGCGGAGTTGGAAAAGTTGGAACGTGCTTTATCCTGGGCCGCCGAAGACGGCCGCGCACAGCGCGACGCGTACGAGAAAATCGCAAAGAAGCAGAAAGAGCGCTCCGACTTGATCGATGCGACGCGCACAGCGTTTCTTTACACATTTGTGGCCCACGAACCGCGCGGTGACCGCACGCTGTCGAAGTACCGCATGGTCCCGAATCCGGCCTACAAAGCAACTTCACGAGCCACTTCGATTTTTGCCAAAGTCCGCGGTTATCTGTGGATCGACGAAGACGCGGCGCAACTGGCACGCGCCGAAATTGAAGTCACCGACGACATTTCCATTGGCAGCTTTCTGGCCAAGGTGTACAAAGGCAGCCACTTGATGCAAGAGCGCTATGAGATGGCCCCCGGGTTGTGGTTCGCGACTTATTCGCAATACGACTTCGACGGGCGCCGCTTGTTTGTGAGTTTTGGGATTCACGAGCGAACATCGTATTCGCAATACCGCCGCATCGGCCCGCCCAAGGAAGCACTGCAAGCCATCCGTGCCGAATTGGGCAAATCAACTACCGCCAACGCCGACCCCTGATACTCTAGCTCTTATGGGGCGCGCATTCAGTTGTGTGTTGGCCGTCTTACTCTTTGCCGGTTCTGCCGTATCATCTTTTTTTTCAACATTCCCTGTACAGGATCCGTCGTCGGCCGCGCCGCAATCGGCCGCCACTCCACCAACGGCAAGCGGTCCCGACGCTGCGACGGAGCCCAAGAAAACCAAGAAAGTGTGGACCAATGAGAACCTTGCGGAAGTCAGCGGGAGCCCGATTTCGCAGATCGGCGATGCGAAGAATAGCTCACTCGCGAAAAGCGCGGCAGGGAAATCAGCCAGTTCGCAGGTAGTTGCCAGCTTCCGCAAGCAGCTGGCTGCTTTACAAGCGCAATTGGCCTCCATTGACAAACAGATTGCGGACTTGAAGAGCTTCAGCAAGGGCGAGACCTCGGGTGGGAACGGATTGCAAATGCATAAGAACTACAGCACCGAGCCGATTCCAGACCAGGTGCAAAAGCTCGAGGAAAAACGAAAGACGCTCGCGGTCCAAATGGACACAGTGTTTGACGCTGCGCGGAAGCACGGGATAGAGTCGGGGCAGTTGCGCTAAGGAATTGCTCAGTGGAATTTAGCCCGTTGCGTTGCCTCTCCATAAGAGGCAAATGGACAACCGTTCTCTCGCGCAGTAACATTTCTACATTCTTGCTGGCAAATCCATGAGTGACAGGCTGCGCAGCGTCCGATCATTTACCCGCGTCGTCATCGCGATGGCATTGTTGTGCTCCGCTTCTGTTCTTTCGACAGACTCGCAAGGTTTGGCCGCCGATCTAGACGGAAAGCCATTTGATCCACTTCATGCGGCGGCGGGCAAAGTATTGGTGCTGATTTTTGTGCGCACGGACTGCCCGATTTCAAACCGATACGCGCCCACCATTCAGCAACTTGCCAGCAGGCGTGCGGATCAGGCCACATTCTTTTTGGTGTACCCGAGCCGAAAGGAAACTCCAGAAGCAATTCGCAGACACGAAAAGGACTTCGGCTACACCTTTGCCGCGGTTCGCGACCCGCAGCACATTTTGGTGAAGCAGAGCGCGGCGCAAATTACCCCGGAAGCGGCCGTCTTCAATGCCAGCGGGCGGCTCGTTTATCACGGGCGCATCGACAATCTCTATGAAGATTTCGGTCACGCTCGCAAGACCGCCACGACCCACGAGCTGGCCGATGCCATCGAAGCGGCCGCCGCTGGCAAGAGACTCGTCGGTAGCGCAACCCCGGCCGTGGGTTGCTACATTTCGGATCTCGAATGACGGTTGGGCCCGGAAAGCTAGTTCAAAGCATTTTGCCTTTGGCCTGTGGCATGACTCTAACCGTCGCTCTGGGCAATCGTACCTCAGCACAACAACAGACTCTAACGCAACACGCTCCTGCACAATCAGCGGTCACCTTCACCCGTGACATTGCGCCTATTCTGTACCGCACTTGTGCGCGCTGCCATCGCGCCAGCGAGGCCGGCCCCTTTTCGCTGCTGACTTATGCGGACGCCAAATCACATGCGCGGCAGATTGCCGCGGTTACCAAGCGGCGGTTCATGCCGCCCTGGCTGCCGGAACCGGGCGAGTTGAAATTTGCGGACGAGCTGCGCCTCTCGGACAGCGAGATCGCGCCGATTCAGGCCTGGGTGGAGCAAGGCTCCGTCGAGGGGAATCCTTCCGATCTACCGCCGATGCCAAAGTTTGCGGAGGGCTGGCAACTGGGCAAGCCCGACGTCATTTTGAAAGCGGCGCAACCTTACGCGCTGCCCGCCAGCGGCTCCGACAATTATTGGAACTTCGTGTTTCGCGCGCCGGTGGACCGCACTCGCTGGGTCAAGGCCATGGAAATTCGGCCGGGAGATAAGCGGCTAGTGCATCACGCCAATGTTTTGGTCGACCGGCAGCAGAACGGCCGGCGCCAAGAACAAGAACCCGGCGCGGGCTTCGGTGGCATGGAGCTGACCATCGAATCCGAGGCCTTTGATCCTGATAGTCATTTCTTATTCTGGAAGCCTGGCTCGATTCCTTACGTCGAACCTGACGGCATGGCATTGCGCCTCGACAAGGACACTGACCTGATTCTCAATGCCCACCTGCAGCCCTCGGGAAAGCCGGAAACCCTTCAACCGACACTCGGTTTATATTTCACGGACAAGCCGGCCACGCAGCATCCGATTCTTGTCCAACTGGAAAACGATCGCATGCTGGACATTCCGGCCGGCGATAAACATTTTGTGGTGACCGACGAATTTACGCTGCCCGTAGATGTCGACGTGCTGGCCATCTATCCGCACGCCCACTATCTTGGCAAGGATCTGCAAGCCATCGCGAAATTTCCGGACGGCCGATCCGAAACGCTGATTCACATTCTGGATTGGAACCTCAACTGGCAGGCTGTTTATCGCTATGCTCAGCCAGTGAAATTGCCGAAAGGCACGACCATTTCAATGAACTTTTCCTACGACAATTCCGACGATAACGTACGCAATCCAAATGATCCGCCGCAGCGTGTCAGGGCCGGCAACCGCGCCGTAGATGAAATGGCGCACCTTTGGCTGCAGGTGCTGCCGGCAAATTCCGTGCAGGAAAAAGAGGACCCGCGAATTCCGATCGTGGAAGCCATGGCGCGGCACAACTTGCAGAAAAATCCGGAGGATTTTGAAGCTCACTACAATTTGGCGGCTTTGCTGATGGGACGCGGCGAAACGCAGGAAGCTATAGCGCATTTTGCACAGGCCAATCGCATTCGCCCGAACGAACCGACCGTGAACAACGCGTTCGGCGCAGCTTTGCTGGCCGCTGGCCGCACGGAAGAATCCGTTCCGCACCTCACCGCCGCGCTCAATGCACGAGCGGATTACTTCGATGCTCGTTACAATCTCGGCAACGCGCTCGCGTCGCTCGGCGATTTTCGCGGAGCCTTGGCGCAGTTCCAGGTTGCCGTGCGCATCAATCCCGAAGACGCCAACGCCGAAGCCAATTTAGGCAGCGCCTTCGCCGAAACCGGCGACCTCAAGCAGGCCAAGTTGCACTATGAGCGCGCGCTGCGCCTCAACCCCAACCACCAACTCGCCCGCGAAAATCTTCAGCAACTCAGCCGCGGCACCAACCCGCGCTAATCTCACGGTTTATTTCTGGGCAGCAATCGTTGTCCATGGATAGGCCTTCATGTCGCGCAATTCGGGCTTTTCCCAGGATTGCTCAGGATGCTCCTTTAGATGCTTCGCGGCAAGGAAGTCCAGGCCGCACGCGTGGCCGGCTGCCGCGCTGAATTCCATCCTGGCCGCCATCTGCGTGTCCGTCGCTTTGTTTTGCACTGCGCCGGCCGTGCCAAACGCGACTTGCCAAGTCCCCATGCCGCGGGGAGAAAGTTCAACGTGCCCGCACAACGTGCGCTCGCTTGGCTCGGTCTTTCCGCTGAAGCTGTCGACATGATCGGCAAGAAATTGCTCGGCCAGCTTCACATCGATTTTCCCCTTGTTCTCCGCCATCAATTGTTCCCAACGCCGGCGTCGCGCATTGGCGCTGACGCCCGGGTCGTTTACCGGAAAATCCGTCTCTTCGGCCGCCAGCTTGGGGTTAATTGGAAAATTCGAACCAACAAAATATCCCGCCGTCTTGCGGTCCAGGGTCACATTCTTCAGTCCCAATTCCAGGCTGGCGATTTCGCCCTTTCGCGTGTCCGCGATCAGCCAGTCATTGGCGTACCCGCCGTTGTTCCCGTCCTTGAAAATGCGCGCCACTTCATCGATCGATGCGGAGTACTGCATAGCTTTGCGTGCGCGCACAAATTCCGGCACACCATTGCTGTCGAATCCGTGAAAGCCGGTGATCGTTGTTTCCGTAATCACTATCCCCGCCGAATTCAACCCAAAGTCATCGCCGCTGTGAATCAGACCCGGCAGGCCGTCCATCACGAAGTGAAACCCATTCGCCGGCGCGATGTCGAACGCTATCGTCCAGCGCGCACCATCCAGATAACTCGTCCAATTATTGTGCGCGATGACCACGCGCCCGCCTTTGGTGTAACTCCCGACCGCCACAAACGCGCTGCAATGATCGCCGGCGGTAACCGTTGGAAGCGACGCAACCTTATGAACCTTATCGTATTGGTCGACGTAGTAGCTCCACTCCATCGCCGCATTCATCGCGGCCATGTCCCAAATGTCCAGCTTCACTCCCTGCGCGTTCACTCCCTCCACGATTCCCTGCATCTCGTCACGATATTCCTGCTCCACATGCGGCCACAGTATGTTTTTCGCCGCCTCCCGGAAAAAACTCCAATCCTTCCCGTTGTCGTGCGAGAGCATAAGCACATACACCTTGTACAGGTCCTGGATTTCCGCAGCGAGCAAATACCCGTGCTGGTAACCGATCTGTTCCGGCGTGCCCTCCAGGTGCACATACGTCCACCCATTTGCCGGTGGACGCCGGAAGGCACCTTTGAGCCGTTCGTCCGTCTTAGGCGTCGTCGATGCCGCAACCGCGGCGAAAATAATCAAGCTGCAGACCACTGCAATCCCAATGGCTCGCCGCATATCTCGCTCCTAAATTCCGAATCCCTGCACTCAACACGTCCTACAGAAATTATCCCGCCCCAAGGTCTCCGTCAACTAATCCTAGGTCAACGGTGTACGCTCTCAGCCAGGTAATTAGAAATCTTATGGGGACGCAGAGGGACTCGGGTCGCCGACACTCGACCGAGGCCTGGCCGTGCGAAGAATCGTGGAATTGGTCAAACAGTCGGCAGCAGTCTTTCGCCCTTGAGCGCAAGCTTCTCAATGGTGGGAAACGACTCTGCGACGGTATACGATCGCTCCGGCACATCTCTACCAGTCTGCAGTGCTTCTACCAACATAGATATCGCCTGATCTGCGTTGGTCGGGACAACAACGGTAGCCGCCAGTGTGCCACTACGCACCCAAGCCGTGCCGGTTTTTGCCAATCCGTCGACGCCGGTAAACGGGAGCCGCAGCCACCTTTCTCGGTCTGCGACATTAGACACGCCCTCGAATGCCTTGCGCGCTCCCATGGCCATCAAATCATTCTGCGCGCCCAGTACATCAATTTGCGTCTTGTTCGAAGTGTTCAGCCGCAACCACGATTCCACTGCCCGCTGCGCGCTGTCCTCTGTCCACCGCCCGCGCAGCGAAATCACCTGGACGCCGTGCGAGACCGTCATCTGCATCCCCGCCATGCGATCCCGCGCCGCCGAATTCTCCGACGGACCCTGGATGTACATCAC
>Ga0210409_10008247_pt1 | contig 10623 bp, 7 predicted proteins | sample IncBWH17MmetaG_FD_161649 | JGI IMG/M metagenome (GOLD analysis project Ga0210409, IMG submission 161649) | Forest soil microbial communities from Barre Woods Harvard Forest LTER site, Petersham, Massachusetts, United States - Inc-BW-H-17-M | ecosystem: Environmental > Terrestrial > Soil >...
GACCACGCCGAGCTTCTGCGACGGCATCAGCGCCATGTAGGTCGAGGAGTTGTTGAGTCCGCCGTTCTTCTCGATAACGGTCGGCGAGCAAGTGTCGTTGACCTCCCACGCGAGCGCCTGGGCGTGATGGCGCGCGATGGCGACCGCCGGCTTCCGCGCCGCGCGCATCGCCTCGGCCAGCGCGGGCGGCGGCGAAGGCTCGCCCATGTTGGCGGCGACGAAGGTGGCGAGATCGCGGGCGGAGGAGAACATCTGCCCGGTGCCCGGAAAATCATAGTAGGTCTGCTGATCGCCCGGCACACCGATGGCCCGGCCATCCGCCGCATAGCCCTGCACCGCGCGCTCCAAGTGCGCGGCCGGCAGCTCGCCACGGCCGTCGCTGCCCTGCATCGGGATCAGGCTCGACGTCATGCCAAGCGGATCCAGGATGCGTCGCGCGACCAACTCGCCGATCGGCGCGCCGAGGCCGCGTTCGAGGGCGAGCTGCAGCAAGATGTAGCCGGCATGCGTGTACATGTGCTGCCGGCCGGGCTCGTGCCCCGCTTCGACCTGCCAATCGTTCAGCGCGTCGAAGAAGCTTGCCAGCGTGTAGTGCTCGGTCGGCCAAGGCGGATGGTCCTGCGGCAGCAGCAGCCCCGATGTATGGATCGCGAGCTGGCCGACGGTGATGCGGCGGATGTCGCGGCCGCGCACGAGCTCGGGAATATATTTGGCAACGGGATCGTCGAGCGCCATGCGTCGCTCGTCGACCGCCTCGGCCAGCAGGATCGCCTCGAACACCTTGCGCAGCGAGGCGAGGTTGAAGAGCGAGTCGGGCGTCACCGGCCGGCCGCGGGCAAGATCGGCGAGGCCGTCGCAGAAGAACAGGGTCCGGCCGTCGACCAAGATCGCCACCGCCACGCCGCCGGCACGGTTGGCCGGCACCAGGCCATGGATCTCTTTGCGGACAAGCCGCCGCCATGACTCTTCTGCCACGGCGGAGGAGGCCACGACCGAAACCACGATTGCTGCCGGGACAAGTACCGCTGCAAGAGACCGCATGCATGCCTCGCATGGCTGGTTTTGGATAACACAACCCCTCGAGACGCGGGCCGTTGGCGCGCTCTTCAGGGGAGATTGACTTCGTCCTAGTCGGACATTGTGGCGCTCGTTTGAAGCGCGGCATCTACGGATAGAGCACGAAAAGTTCTTCAGTGTGCGTGCCGGCACGATGACGAACTGGCCCATCGCGACGATGCCGAAGCCCATGGCATTTTTACGGATGGTTTCGGGACCCACCGTGATTACTATCGAGGGCTTGAAAGGTTAGTCTGTTGACGTAGATAAGCGGCTGGAGAGAACGATAGCTATGACGGCAAAGCGCCACGAAGGGCTTCGAGCGGAGAAGCTCGGTTTCCATATCGATGAGCCGACCAAGGCTCTTACCGAGCGGGTTGCCCCACTCGAGCGACGTACTCTGTCTGCCGCGAACCCTCACCGCGTAGCGTGGCGGCTCCGATTGCGGCAAGTCCTGAAAGCGGAAATCCGTGGTCTACGGACGCTGAATATGCGGAAGGCGGCCGAGAGCCCGCTACGTTTCGCTTTTGGCTGCTTCCCCCCTGGTTCCCCGGCTTTCGTGCCAGAGGCGGGGAAGCAGAAGACGAGCCCGAAGGACCCTTCTCAGCAGTCCGTCGTCGAAGCCTGCGGGCTTGGCGACAGGCACTTTCACAGCTTGGGGCGCTGTGCCGCTGTCACGTTGTGCGCTCGTTGTGGAGTGGTTCGCTGGCCGGAAAGTACGGCGAGTCGGCGCGATGCGACAGTCTCGGCGGCGGCCCGAACCGGTTCATCCTCAGTGTGGACGTATCGCATGAATTGAGAGACTGTTTTGTGCGCCGTGAGCTGCATTCCGACTTTTACCGGCACGCCGGAATTCGCAATCTCCGTGGTGGTGCGGTGCCGGATTCCATGCGTTCCCACGTGTGGGACCTCTGCTCGCTCGAGGATACGCGTCCAGCCTCTGGAGTAGGTGGTCTGGGACATCGGTCGTTCTGGTTTAAAGATGGAAGGCACGACGTAGGGCGAACCTTCCAGGCGCGGTGCGTTCGAAAGAAGCGCGACGACGTTCTCGCTCATTGGCTTCGAGATTTCTCCGGTCTTGCTGTCCGGCCAGACGACGCGACGATTTACAAAGTCGACCCACTCCCATTCCATGCTGATGATCTCCGACATTCGCGCCGCAAAGGCGAACTGCAGACGGACTCCGAGGGTAAGGAACGGGTGCTCCAGCCCCTCGATATCGGCGCGGTCGAGATAGCCGAACAGTCGGGCCATTTCATCGTCGGTGATCAACCGCGTCTTGCCGCTCTCGGGATACTTTGGGATGTGACGGCACGGATTGGTGCCATCGTCGCGGAAGCCCCAGACCTCGGCCATGTTGAACATCTTGCGCAGGCAGGAGAGAACACGATTGGCGGTCACCGGCGTCTTCTTCATCCGCGTGATGAGGCTCGACACATCTGATCGAGTGATCTCCCGGACCTTGAGGGTGCCGAGGTTGGGAACGATGTGGCGGTCAATGTAGCCTTGGTTGCTTTCAACCGTTCGCGCCCGATTCTTTGGTTTCGAGTAATCTTCCATGAACTTGGCGCACAGTTCCTTCACGCTCGGGGCGTCGCGCGCAGCTCTTTTCTCGGCGCTTGGGTCTTTGCCCTTGCGCACGTCGGCAAGCCAATCCTGAGCAATCGAGCGCGCTTGCTCGACTGTGAGCTCGCCAAACCGGCCGATTGCGGGCTTCCGACGCTCGCCGGCATTCGTTCGATACTGAACCATGAAGATCTTTCGGCCAGCGGGCGTTACTTTGAGGAGAAACCCGGGCACCACGGTATCGCGCAGTTCATACGCCTTGGCGGCGAACGCTGCCGCTTCGACTGCGGTCTTGGTGAGTTTGACCTTGGCCATCGATTGCTCCATTTCCTATCGATATCCAGGGGCCAACTAGGGGCCAACTAGGGGCCGCCAGAAAGGCGGTCGCTTCGCACTTCCGGCTAAGCAAGGTCGGTCGCTCTGGGCAGAAAATCTATCTATCCCAGACGCTTAGCGAACGGATTCGCGTTCCCGGATAGATCCGGATAGACATAGAATAAGGGACAAAAGCAGGCTTAAAATCCCGAGGCCCGAGAGGGCCGTGCTGGTTCGAGTCCAGCAGCGGGCACCAACCCCCTCGTCGACAGAAGCGCCGCCTTCTCATTCGGCGGGCTTGGCCGCAGGATCGCCGTGACCGTGCATCCGGGACGCCTCGCCCGGCAGTGGCGCCAGGCCGGCGTACTTGCTGCAGGCCAGCAGGATGACGGCGATGCCGAGATAACTGATCACCATCGACGGCGTGCGGCCGATGCCCAAGGCCTCGGCATGGATCAGGCCGAAGAAGGTGAACACCGCGCCGGCAGCGGCGAAGGCCGCCGCTTTCATGAAATCGCGCTCGATGATGAACACGGTGATCGCGGCCAGCACGATGCCGGCCAGGGTGGCGCCACCGCCCAGGATTTCAAGGCCCTGATAGAGCACGCCGGTCTGGTCGAGCTTGTCGAAGCCAACGGCCGAGGCCGAGGTGCCGGCGGCATTCAGCGCGCCGTCGATCTGCGTCTTGCCCCAGGCCGCGATCTGCGGCACCAGCGCCAGCACGATCGCCGGGGCGTGGCGCATCGGCGTCTCCTGGAACGCCTGCGAGCCGATCAGCATGCCGATATAGAGCAGGATGGGCAGGATCGCGACGACCGGGATCAAGGCCATCATCAGCGCGATGACGCCGAACCACGCCAGCACGATCACCAGCGCGCCGGTGGCCGCCGAGTAGCCGATGCGGCCGCCCATCGCCTTCCAGCCGGGATGGCCGATATAGACGGCGTTGATGAACGGATTCCCCATCAGACAGCCGATCAGGCTGACCACGCCGTCGGCGGTGAGCACGCGGGTCGTCGGAAAGGAATCGCCGGCGGCCGAGGCGCTCTCGACATTGTCCATCGCCTCGACGAGGTCGTAGATGCCGAACGGAATCGCCGTCACCAGGATGACGCCGATGAACTGGAAGCCGCCGAAGACGTGGCCGACCGCCGGCATGGGATAGGAGAAGCCGAAGCTCGACAGGGCGCCCTTCAACCCGTCGATCGTGAGGCCGCCATAGTTGAAGCCGAACAAGGTCGACCCCCAGGCGATGACGGCGCCGACGATGATGGCCACCAGGCCGCCCGGCACGCCCTTGAAGTAGCGTACGCCGCCGAACCAATCGACCATGATGACGGCAAAGCAGACCAGGCCGATGACCGGCGTCATCACCATCTGCGCGCCCGGGCGCATCGAGATGAAGGTGATCGAGATGCCGGCCAGCGAGCCCAGCAAGGCCGCGCGCGGCGTGATCTTGCGGATGAAGGGCGCGATGAAGCCGCCGCCCATCAGCACGAAGCTCTGCACGAACACCCAGGTGAGGCCCGCCTCCCAGGCCTGCACAGGATCCTTGGTGGTGATCAGGATCGGCAGCATGATCACGAACACCACGATGAACATGTGCGGCACGCTGATGCCGGACGGCAGCGCGCAGACGTCTGTGCGGCCGGTCTCCTTGGCCAGACGATAGGCGAGCCAGGCGTAGTACACCGTGCTCAGGCACAGCATCAGGCCGGTGGCCGGCAGAATGCGGCCGAACACCAGCTCGTCCGGCATCTTGAGCACGAAGCGCAGCAGGCCGGTGAGCACCAGCATGTTGACCAGGATGTTGGTGCCGAAGCCGAAGAACGCATTCCAGTCGCCTGGAACCCAAAGCTTTGGCTTGAAGTCCGCGGTCGTGACAGTCATGTCGCTCTCCTCTGGCTCTATGCAGTCTCGTGCAGTGCCGCGCTCAGCCCTTGCCGATCGCCGCGACGATATCGGCCGAGGTTCCCACCCAGCCGAAAATGCCGCCCTGCGCCTTGATCATTTTCAGGCCCATGTCCTGGAACTCGGGGAAGTAGGAGCCCACGCAATCCTCGGGCACGAAGCAGTCGTAGCCGCGGTCGTTGGCCTCGCGGACCGTGGTGTTGACGCACACTTCGGTGGTGACGCCGGTGACGACGAGCTGGGTGATGCCGCGATGCTGCAGGATCGAATGGAGGTCGGTGGCGTGGAAAGCGCCCTTGCCGGGCTTGTCGATGACGGGCTCGCCCGCCGCGGGATAGAGCTCGGGAATGATGTCGTGGCCGGCCTCGCCGCGCACCAGGATGCGGCCCATCGGTCCTTTGTCGCCGATCGAGGTCTTGCTGCGGCCGCGCACCTTCTTGGACGGCGGCAGGTCCGAGAGGTCCGGCCGATGGCCCTCGCGGGTATGCATCGCCAAAAGGCCGGCGGCGCGCCACGCCAACAGCAGCCGGCGGTTGGGCTCGATCGTGCGGCGCAGCTGCGAGACGTCGTTGCCCAGCATCTCGCCAAAGCCGCCGGGCTCGAGGAAGTCGCGCTGCATGTCGATGATCAGCAGGCCGCACTCGGCCGGCCGCAGGTCGAACGGATAGGGCTCGGCTGGGACGGTCGACGGCTTCGCCTGCACTAGAACTCTCCCCCAGGGCCGCATCGGGGCGTGCCGACGCGGCCGTCAATCGTCGATGCAATCACTGCGCCAACGGGGTGCGCGGCGGGGCGACGTGGCAAGGGGCTTGCAGTAAGAGACTGCGAAACACGGGAGGAGCGTTTCCATGTCAGGCCGACTGCGACGCCAATGGGTCGAGATGACCACCGAGGATTTCCAGCAGTCGGACATGGCGAGCGCCATCGCCATCCTGCCGGTGGCGGCCATCGAACAGCACGGCCCGCATCTTCCGGTCGAGGTCGACACGGCGATCAATCGTGGGATTCTTGCGCGCGCGATGGAGCTGGTGCCGCCTGATCTGCCGGTGACGGTTCTGCCGGCCATGCCGATCGGCAAGTCGAACGAGCACATCTCCTATCCCGGCACGCTCACGCTCTCGGCCGAGACGCTGATCCGGCTATGGACCGAAATCGGCGAGAGCGTGGCGCGCGCCGGCGTGCGCAAGCTCGTGCTGTTCAACAGCCATGGCGGCCAGCCGCAGATCGCCGATATCGTGGCGCGCGACCTGCGCGTGCGCCGCGACATGTTCGTCGTCACGGCCAGCACCTACGGGCTCGGCAAGCCGGCCGGCCTGTTTCCCGCGACGGAACTCAAGCACGGTATCCATGGCGGCTCGGTCGAGACCTCGATCATGATGCATCTCCATCCCGACCTGGTGCGCCGCGAAAAGCTCGCCAATTTCCGCCCGCGTTCGCTCGACATGGAGGGCGACTACGAGATCCTGACGCCCGAGGGCAGCATCGGCTTCGGCTGGGAAACGCAGGATCTCAGCCTGCCCGGGGCCTGCGGCGATGCCTCCGACGCCGATGCCGAACGCGGCAGACTCCTGGTCGAGCACTCCGCCGCCCGTTTCGTGAAACTGCTCGACGAAGTCCATCGCTATCCGCTTTCCGCCCTGCGCGCCGGACCCCTGCACAAGAAGTAGGCACAGGCTGCCTCAGGCAGATGGCACAGCAATTGCGTTTTCGCCTTCACCAACGGTGAGGAAACACGATGACGATGACGCGATATCGCCTGTCCCGGCGCGCCGCGCTGGGGCTGATCGGCGCCGCTGGAAGCTCGGTGCTGGTCGAGCTGCCGGGGCGCCCGGCCAATGCCCAAACCCTGGACAAGGTGAGCTATCAGACGAGCTGGCGCGCCCAAGCCGAGCATGGCGGTTTCTACCAGGCGGTCGCCGCCGGCCTCTACAAGAAAGCCGGCATCGACTGCGACCTGCGCATGGGTGGACCGCAGATCAGCCTGTCGCAGCTACTGATGGGCGGGCGTGTCGACATGGTGATGTCGAGCGGCCTGGAAGCGCTGAACTACGCCAAGGAGGACCTGCCGTTCTTCTGCATTGCCGCCATCTTCCAGAAGGATCCGCAGGTGCTGATCGCCCACGCCGGTGTGGGCAACGACAGTTTCGACAAGCTCAAGGGCAAGACCATCCTGGTCGGCGCGGGCGGGAGGGTCAGCTACTGGCCCTTCCTCAAGGCCAAGTACGGCTACAGCGACGAGCAGATGAAGCCCTACACCTTCAACCTCGCCCCCTTCCTCGCCGACAAGAACCTGGTGCAGCAGGGCTTCATCTCGTCGGAGCCCTACGCCATGCGGCAGGCCGGCGCCGATCCCGTGCCGATGCTGATCGCCGATGCCGGCTTCGACAACTACAACACCACGATCACGACCTCGAAGAAGTTCGCGGCCGAGAAGAAGGACGTGGTGCAGCGCTTCGTCACCGCCAGCCTCGAGGGCTGGTCGCAGTATCTCAAGGGTGGGCCCGCCATCGAGGCCGCCAATGCGCTGATCAAGAAGGACAACCCCGACATGACCGACGACAAGATCGCCTACGCGATCAAGGTCATGAACGAAAACGGCATCGCGCTGTCCGGCGACGCGCTGACACTGGGCATCGGCGCCATGACCGACGCCCGCTGGGGGCGCTTCTATAATTCGATGGCCGAGGTCGGCGTGCTGCCCAAGGGCGTCGACGCGAAAAAGGCCTATACGCTGGAGTTCGTCAACAAGGGCGTGGGCAAGGCGTGACGGCCATGGCGCTCCGGCGCGCCGTCGAGCCGGCGACCGAGGCATCGCGCGGCCGGCCGGTGCTGCAAGTCCGCGGCGTCGCCAAGCGCTTCTCCAACGGCACGCTGGCGGTCACCGGCGTCGATCTCGATCTCTGCGCCGGCGAGTTTGCGAGCCTGCTCGGCCCCTCGGGCTGCGGCAAGTCCACCCTTTTGCGCATGATCGCCGGCCTCGGCGATCCCAGCGCGGGGCACATCGAGTGGCCGACGACCGACCACGATTCGCACGGCCGGCCGATGCGCGATGTCGGTTTCGTCTTCCAGGAGGCCACGCTGATGCCGTGGGCGACGGCTGAGCGCAACGTCATGCTGCCGCTGACGCTGAAGCGCGTGCCGGCAAGGCAAGCGGCCGCACGGGCTGACGCGGCGCTGGCGGCGGTTGGGCTGGGCTCGTTCCTGCACGCCTATCCGCGCGAGCTGTCGGGCGGCATGAAGATGCGCGTCTCGATTGCGCGTGCGCTCGTCACCGAACCCAAGATCCTGCTGATGGACGAGCCGTTCGCCGCACTCGACGAAATCACCCGGCAGAAGCTTAACGACGATCTGTTGTCGCTGTGGGCGCGGCAGCGCTTCACCGTCCTGTTCGTCACGCACTCGGTCTTCGAATCGGTTTACCTCTCCCAGCGCATCCTGGTGATGGCCGCCCGCCCGGGCCGTGTCATTGCCGACGTCGCGACCGACGCACCGTTTCCCCGCGATGCCTCCTTTCGCACATCACCAGAGTACGCGGCATCGTGCCGGGTCGTCTCGGCCAAGCTCCTGGAAGCGATCGCGTCGTGACGGCCTTCGCACAGGAAACGGCAAGGGACGGTACCGACGCGGCCGCTCTGCCCGCCATCGTCGAGGAGCGGCGCTGGCTCTATCTCACGATTCCCACCTGGCAGAGGATCCTGGCGCCGGTGGTGATCGGCCTCGTGGTGCTGGGCCTGTGGGAGTTCGTCGTGTGGCAGGCCGGCGTCCCCTATTACATCCTGCCCGGGCCCTGGCAGATCTTCCGCACCTTGATCACCGACTGGGGTACCTTGTCGGGCTCGCTCCTGATCACCTTGCAGATCACCGGCCTCGCCCTTCTGGCGGCGGTGCTGTTGGGCGGATTGCTATCGATCCTCTTTACTCAGTCGAAATGGCTGGAATTCTCGCTGTTTCCCTACGCGATCGTCCTGCAGGTGACGCCGATCGTGGCGATCGCGCCCCTAATCATTATCTGGGTCAACGACACGCTGCTTTCGTTGCTGATCTGCGCCTGGATCGTCGCTTTCTTCCCGATCCTGTCGAACACCATCCTCGGGCTGAATTCGGCCGACCACAATCTGATCAATCTCTTCCAGCTCTACGGTGCCAACCGTTGGCAGACGCTGCGCTATCTGCGCCTGCCGGCGGCGCTGCCCTATTTCCTGGGCGGCCTGCGCATCTCCGGTGGCCTGGCGCTGATCGGCGCGGTGGTCGCCGAATTCGTCGCCGGCTCCGGCGGCACCGCTTCGGGCCTGGCGTTCCGCATTCTCGAAGCGGGATACCAGCTGAAAATCCCGCGCATGTTCGCGGCGCTCGCCATGGTGTCGGGCGCCGGCATCGTGATCTTCCTGGTGCTAAGCTTGATCTCCCACCTGTTGCTGCGGCGCTGGCACGAGAGCGCCATCCGCCGGGAGAACTGAGATGAAGCGCATGGGCTTCGCTGCCATCCCCGACCGACCGCACTATTGGCTGGCCGACGCGCGCGCGCAGGCCTGCCTGATCGAGGGGAGCCCGTTGGGCAAACCGGATTTCGAGGGCCTGGTCAGGGGCGATATCGAGATCAGAGACGGCCGCATTGCCGCCATTGCGCCCCTCGGCACGGCGCCGGCCGGCGCGGTCGACCTCCGGGGTGGCCTGGTGTGGCCGGGCTTCGTCGACATCCACACCCATCTCGACAAGGGCCATATCTGGCCGCGCTCGCCCAATCCGGACGGCAGCTTTCTGGGCGCTACCGGGACCACCTTGAGCGATCGCACGGCGCGCTGGACAGCCGGGGACGTCCGCCGGCGCATGGAGTTCGGCTTGGAGTGCGCGTGGGCGCAGGGCACGGTCGCCGTCCGCACGCACCTCGATTCGCTGGCGCCCCAGGCCGAGATTTCCTGGCCTGTCTTCCAGGCGCTGCGCGATGCCTGGGCCGGACGCATCGAGCTCCAGGCGACCAGCCTCATGCCGATGGACGCCTTTGCCGAACCGCAGGGCGCGCGGCTCGCCGATATCGTGGCCGATGCCGGCGGCATTCTGGGCTGCGTCACCCGCCTGAGCGGTGGCGGGCACGAGGCGCTGCCTCAGGAATTCCGCGAACTGCTGGAGCTCCTCTTCCGGCTGGCGATGGATCGCGGCCTCGACATGGACCTGCATGTCGACGAAAGCGGCGATTTGGGCGCCAAGGCCCTGATCGAGATCGCGCACATGGCGGAGCGGCTGGGCTTCAAGGGCCGGCTGCAATGCGGCCATTGCTGTTCGCTGGCCGTGCAGCCCGACGAATTCGTGGCCGACACCCTGCGCGCCGTCGCCCATGCCGGCATCGCCATTGTCAGCCTGCCGATGTGCAACATGTACCTGCAGGGCCGCACGGCGGGGCGCACGCCACGCTGGCGCGGCATCACCCTGCTGCACGAGTTGCGCGGCGAGGGCATCGACGTGTCGATCGCCTCGGACAATTGCCGCGATCCGTTCTATGCCTTCGGCGATCACGACATGCTCGAAGTCATGACCCAGGCCACGCGCATCGCCCATCTCGACCATCCGTTCGGCGATTGGCCGATGTCGTTCACGGCGGTGCCGGCCGACGTGATGGGGCTTGCGGATCACGGGCGCCTGAAGGTGGGCGCGCCGGCCGATCTGGTGCTGCTGTCGGCCCGCTTCATGTCGGAGATGCTGTCGCGCAGCCAGGCCGATCGCATCGTGCTGCGCGGCGGCCGGGCCATCGACACCTCCCTGCCCGACTATCGCGAGCTC
>Ga0210409_10008249_pt1 | contig 10622 bp, 10 predicted proteins | sample IncBWH17MmetaG_FD_161649 | JGI IMG/M metagenome (GOLD analysis project Ga0210409, IMG submission 161649) | Forest soil microbial communities from Barre Woods Harvard Forest LTER site, Petersham, Massachusetts, United States - Inc-BW-H-17-M | ecosystem: Environmental > Terrestrial > Soil >...
AGAAGAACTGGTGATCGTGGGCGAGGAACCTGAAGAAGAGGCTCCGGCTCCCAAGTCCGCACCGAAACCGGCCGCGAAGAAACCGGCCAAGAAAGCGGCGAAGAAAAAGGCCGCACCCAAGAAGAAGGCGAAAAAGTCGAAGCCCAAGAAGAAAGCGGGCAAGAAGAAGGCCAAGAAGGCGGCGAAGAAGAAAAAGAGGCGCTAAATCCGTCTCAGGATTGAAATTCGCTCAGCGCGGGAAGGCCCGGGCACCTGACCGGGCCTTTTCCTTTTGAGGAATCCTGATTTCCAGACTGAAAACCCGCGCGCGCTTTTCGCTTCCCATCTTGACAACCGGGCCTCCCGGTTCCGGAATTGCCTCTCCGGCGCAAATCGAGTTCTTGCCGGAATCGATAACTACTACTAGCATAACCTCGTATGTCAAGGGCGCTGGAGCAGATACGCCGGATGCGGGGCGGAGCACAATCGCACTTGATGCGCTGCGACGACGGCTACTACTACGTCGTGAAGTTCCAAAATAATCCGCAGCACCGCCGCATCCTGGTCAATGAACTGCTTGGGACCAGACTGGCGGGGCGTCTCGGTTTGCCCACGGTTCCCGTGGAGATTGTCGAAGTTTCCGAGGACTTGATCCGGCTTACACCGGAACTCGCCGTCGAGCTGCCGCGCGCGCGGATTCCGTGCCAGCCCGGCCTGCAGTTTGGTTCGCGTTATCCGGGAGATCCGCGGCGTCTGACGTTGCATGATTTTCTTCCGGATGAGCAGTTGCGCGAGGTGGAAAATTTGCATGATTTCGCCGGGATGCTGGTCTTCGACAAATGGACATGCAATACCAACGGCCGCCAGACGGTGTTTTTCAGCGACGAGGACAAAACCGCGGACCAGGTGCCGGCACGCTATCGAATGAAAATGATCGACCAGGGCTTTTGCTTCAACGCCGGCGAGTGGAATTTTCCCGACGCCCCACTGCGTGGTCTTTACGCCCGCAACCGCGTCTACCTGGGCGTCACGGGAATGGAATCCTTCGCACCGTGGCTCGAGCGCCTGGAACACCAGACCAGCGAGCGCGCCTTGGACGATCTCGCCAAGGCCATTCCGCCGGAATGGTACGAGGACGACTACGACGCGCTGATGCGACTCCTCGAACAATTGCACCGCCGGCGGCGCCGCGTGCCGGACCTGATCCTGGAGGCCAAGAGATGCAATCGCCAGCCGTTTCCGAACTGGATGTGAAACATGAATGAAGACTTCGTCGGAGCTTCGAGTGCCGGGACTTCGCCTGAAGAAACTACTTGCGCCTACCGCATTCTCCGTTACACCCCCAGCTTGGTACGCGACGAGTGGGTGAACATCGGTGTGCTGCTCTTCGATTCCCAAACCGGCGAACGCCGGTTGCGCTTGATTGAAGAAGAAGACGAATACCGGCGGGTGCGGCGCCTTCATCCCCAGGCTGATGAGAACCTGCTGCGCGCGCTGCGCGATGATCTGGAAGATCGTTTTCAATCGGCGGCGGCCAACGGTTCCAATGGCCGCGGCGTCAACTGGCAGCGACTCCTCGCCAAGTGGGACGATACGCTCTCCAATGCGCTGCAGCTTGCGCCGCAAAAAGGCGTCCTTGCCACGGACCTCGACGCCGAGCTCGATCGTCTTTATTCCGATCACGTCGCTCCGCAGCGTTCTCCCAGTCGCGTCGGAGCACCGGGAAGCCGCGCCCAGATGCGCTCGTATTGTTCTCAGGTTTTCCGTCAAGCGCGCTTGTGGGAGCGTATCGAAAGATCCGCTCGTGCCGCTGAATACACTTTCCCGGGCGATCCCATGCGCCTCGACTACAGCTACCGCCGCAACGGCACGCGCGGTTTCGTGCAGACCCTATCCGTCTCACGCGCGCCCAACGATGCCAAACTCTTCGCCTATACGGCGCAGCACATCACCGCCAAGGCATCTCTCAAGACGGAATTTGCCGCCGTCACCGATGTCGCGCTGAATGCCGGGAACGACCGCCACTGTTTCGTACGCGACACGCTCCGCGAAGCGGGCATCGAACCCATCCCGATGGAAAGCTTCGCCGTGTGGGTGGCGAAGTTAAAGCCCATGATGTAGTGAGCGTAACTGGTGGCTACAGTACAGGCTCCGACCAATTCTCCAGCGTCTCCTTCACCTTGTGCAGGAACTGGTGGGCGATGGCCCCGTCCACCACGCGGTGATCGTAGCTGAGCGTCACGTAGCACATCGAGCGGATAGCGATGGAATCGTTGATGACCACCGGGCGCTTCTCGATCGCCCCGAGCCCCAGGATTCCCACGTTCGGCTGGCTGATCACCGGCAGGCCGAACAACCCGCCGAAAACCCCCGGATTGGTGATAGAAAAAGTTCCTTCCTGCACCTCTTCGGGCTTCAGTTTCTTCGAACGGGCGCGTTCCGCCAGATCGTTCATGGTGCGCTGAATGCCGAGGATGTTTTTCTCGTCCGCGTTCTTCACTACCGGCACCAGCAAGCCCCAGTCGAGCGCCACGGCGATGCCGATGTTGATCTCCTTGTGCAGGATGATGTTGGTTCCGTCGAGCGAGGCGTTCAGCGTGGGAAACGCGCGCAACCCGGCCACCGCCGCTTTCACAAAAAACGGCATGAACGTCAGCTTGGTTTCGTAGCGCTTTTCGAATTCATCCTTGGACTTCGCGCGCAGCGCGGCCACCTTGGTCATGTCGATTTCGTCCACGGAATACACGTGAGCCGAAACACGCTTCGAAGCCACCATGTGCTCGGCGATGCGCTGCCGCATGGCGCTCATGGGCTGCACTTCATAATTGCCGAAGTACATCTTCTCGCGCGGTACAGCGGCTTCGAGCGCCACGTGCGCCTGGCCACCGGATGCTCCCGGTGCCGCTGCCGGCGGCGGAGGTGGAGGTGTCGTCCGCACGGGCGCAGCCGGCGCCGAAGAAGCCGGCGTTGGCTGGACACCGCCTCCCGCAATCGCGGCTTCGATATCTTGCTTGCTGATTCGTCCGCCTGCGCCCGTACCCTCCAGCGTGGAGAGGTCGATGCCATGCTCCTTGGCCATGCGCCGGACCAGCGGAGAACTGTGAATCCGCTCACCCGAGGAACCGGAGGAGGCGGGAGCAGCCGCCATCGGCGCGGCGACGGGAGCTGGTGCCGCAGGCTTGGGCGCCGCCGGGGCTGGAGCAACAGCGGCAGGGGACTTTGCGGGAGCGGGCACGGGCGCTGCCGCTTTCGCCGGAGCAGGCGCTGGGGCCGCCGCAGAACCGGCCGCGTCAATCACGCCGACAATCGTTTGAATCGGCACGGTCTGCCCTTCGCCCACCTTGATTTCCTTGAGCACGCCCGCCGAAGGCGAGGGGATTTCCGCGTCCACTTTATCCGTCGAGATTTCAAATAGCGGCTCGTCGCGCTCGACCTTGTCGCCGGGCTTCTTCAGCCACTTGGTGATGGTCCCTTCGAAAATGCTTTCCCCCATCTGGGGCATTACGATGTCTACGGCCATGATTGCTCTCCTCTAATCTCTAGAATCCTAATACCGCGCCAGTTCTTTCGCGGCGGAAAAAATCTTTTTCGCATTGGGCAAGAAATGATCCTCCAGCGTCGGCGCGTACGGCACCGGGGTGTCCAGCGACGTTACGCGCACCAGCGGCCCGTCCAGATCGCCAAACGCCTTTTCACAGAGAATCGCCGCGATCTCGCCCGCAATCCCGCCGGTCTTGGTGTCTTCATGCACCACCAGGCACTTGTTCGTTTTTTTCACCGACTGTAAAATCGTTTCTTCATCCAGGGGAAGCAGCGTGCGCAGGTCGATCACTTCCGCTTCGATTCCTTCCTTCGCCAAGGCTTCCGCCGCTTCGAGCGACGTGTGCATCATCGCGGCATAAGAAAGGATAGTCAGATGCATTCCCTCGCGTCGCACCACGGCTTTGCCAATCGGCACAGTGTAGTCCGTGGAGGGAACTTCTCCTTTGATGCGCCGGTACAGGAACTTGTGTTCGAAGAAAAGCACCGGGTTGTTGTCCCGCACGGCCGCTTTCAGCAATCCCTTGGCATCATAAGGCGTCGAAGGATAAATCACTTTCAGCCCCGGCGTATGCACGAAATACATTTCCGGATTCGCGGAGTGGAATGGCCCGCCATGCACGCCCCCGCCGGACGGGCCGCGAATGACCATCGGCGCCGGCGCATTCCACAGGTAATGCCCCTTGGCCACGAAATTCGTAATCTGGTTGAACGCGCAAACGATGAAATCGATGAACTGCATCTCCACGATCGGCCGCAGCCCCAGGTAACTCATCCCGCAAGCCGCGCCAATGATCGCGCTTTCGCTGATCGGCGTGTCGATCACGCGTTCCCAGCCGAAGCGCTCCAGCAACCCTTCGCTGGTCTTGAACGCCCCGCCGTAAACGCCCACGTCTTCGCCCAGCAGCACGACAGCGGGGTCGCGGTCCATCTCCTCGAACATGGCTTGCTTGATGGCCTCAAGAAACGTCACCGGCACTCCGCTCGTCGCGGCGCCATTTGTCCCGGCCCCATTCGTCTTGGCCATGGTTATCTCCGCGCCTTTCGCGAAGCGCTGGCCGCTGCGGCCTTCAGGGTTTTCTTTGCCGTCGTCTTGGCAGGCGTTTTGGCCGACGATTTGCCACCATTGACGGACTTTACTGCGCTGACAGATCTCTCCGCTGCTGCCGGTGTATCTCCAAAGTGAATCGGCGCGTTCGCACCGCCGGAGCCTTTGCCCGATCCGAATCCTGGAATGCTCCAAACCGCTGAGACGCTGGATTTTGGCGGGGTCACTTCCGCCATCGGCCGCTCCCATTTCGCGCGAATGTTGTGGCAATCGTCACCGGTACAATACACGCCAGTCTCGGCGAGTTCGGCCGGCGGCATCGGCGAATTCTCCGCAAACTCCCGTTCCTTGGCGAGCAAGGTGTCCAGCTTCTCCTCGATCTCTTTCTTGGCCCTGGCATCGAGAATTTTCTCGCTCGTCAAAAACTTCTCATACAGCGCAATCGGATCGCGCGCTTCCCAATACGCGCGCATCTCCTTGGGTACGTATTCGGCTGGATCGTGCTGCGCGTGGCCCAGCCGGCGAAAGGTCTTCGCTTCAATCAGGATCGGTCCTTCGCCCGCCCGGGCCCGCTCGACGGCTTCCTTCGCCGTTGAATACACGGCGACAATGTCATTCCCGTCCACGATGTAGCTGTCCATCCCGTAGGCTTTCGCGCGGTCCGCCAGGTTTTCGAGGGGCACCTGCCGGCGCACCGGCGTCGAGTACGCCCACAGGTTGTTCTCCAGGATCAACACAAACGGTGCCTTCTGCGTAGCCGCGAAATTCAATCCTTCATGAAAAACGCCGGTCGAGCTGCCTCCGTCGCCGATCCACGTCATGGCTACGATTTTTTGTCCCAGGTAGCGTCCCGCCATGGCCACGCCGGTCATGACGGGAATCAAATCGCCCAGCATCGAAATCGGCGAAACGATGTGCAGGTTATCCAGATCCCCAAAGTGGCTCGTGCCGTCCTTGCCCTTCGTCGGCGAATCGTATTTCGCCATGTGCTGCATGAAAATGTCGCGCGGCGGCACACCTTTCACCAGCAGTGCCCCGATGTTGCGGATCATCGGCGCCAGCCAGTCTTTTTTCTCCAGCGCGTACGCCGTTCCCACCGAAATCGCTTCCTGCCCCAGGCTGGAGTAAAGCCCTCCGACAATCTGGTTCTGCCGGAAGAGCTTCACCATGGTGTCTTCCACGGCGCGGTTCAGCCTCATGTAGTAGTACAAATCGAGGTATTCCTGCCGCTTCAATTCCTTCTTCATCCCCTGCTCCAGGTTCTACGCTGAAACCGTGACGGCTTGTTCGACATGCTCTAGTTGCTCGAAGAATTCTGTCTTCGACGATTCCTTCATCTGCAGCTCAAATAGTTCGCCCAAGTGATTTGTAATCCGCGGCGCCACTTCTTTTTCCTCAACGTTGCGCCCCAGCAATTTCTCCAGTGAGGTTGCTTTGCGGTCGGCAATCCCGCACGGCACGATCAAATCGAAGTACCGCAAATCCGTCGCAACGTTATACGCAAATCCGTGCGAAGTAACCCAGCGGCTGATGTGCACGCCGATGGCGGCCAGTTTCTCTTCGCTATTCCCGGCACGCACCCAGATTCCTGTTTTTCCCGCGACGCGCTCCGCCGCAATCCCAAACTCCGCCGTCGCGCGGATCATGGCTTCTTCGAGCATGCGCACGTACCAAACGACGTCGCGCCGGATCGCGCCCAAATTTAAAATCGGGTAGCCCACAATCTGGCCCGGCCCGTGATAGGTAATGTCCCCGCCGCGATTCGTCGCGTGAAACTCCACGCCTTTTTGCCGCAACACCGGTTCCGACGCCAGCAAATTTTCGCGCTTCCCGTTTCGTCCCAGCGTAATCACATGGGGATGCTCGCAAAGCAGAAGCACATCCTCAATCGCGCCGGCTTTCCGCGCGGCCACAACACGTTTCTGCAACGCGTACGCTTCCGCGTATCCCATCAATCCAAGGTCGACAATGCGGCAGCTATTCAGCACGGTTTGGTTTTCTTCTTAGGGGTGTCCGCCGCGGCGGACTGCGCCCCTACAAGCAAGATCTCAAACGTTAATCTGCAATCCTCGCACGCTCGCAAACGCGTCGCCCAGCCCTTCCCACACCGTCGGATGCGCGTGCACCATATTCATCATGTCATCGATGGTGCCTTCCAGGTTCAGCACCGCCGCGGCTTCCGACAAAATTTCCGTCGCCAGCGGCCCGATAATATGAATCCCCAGCACCTCGCCGTACTTTTCGTCGGAAACCACTTTGATGAATCCGCCATGATTCCCCAGGATCGTCGCCTTGCTGTTCCCCACGAACGGAAACTTGCCGGTCTTCACCGCGTAACCGGCATCGCGCGCCTGCTTTTCCGTCAATCCAATCGACCCGATCTGCGGTTCGCAGTAGGTGGCGTTGGGAATCCTGTTCTTGACGATCTGCTGCGTCGGCTTCCCCGCGATGTGCGTCACCGCGATAATCCCTTCCATCATCGCCGCGTGCGCCAGTTGCGGCAGCCCGGCAACGATATCTCCGATGGCATAGAGCCCTTTTTCCGCCGTCTCCATGTTCTCGCCCACGTGAACGAATCCGCGCTCCAGCTTGGCTTTCGATTTCTCCAGCCCGCAACCATCGGTCATCGCCTTGCGGCCCACGGCCAGCAACAATTTCTCTGCCTGCAGCGTCTGCGCCTTTCCGTCCTTGTCCTTGAACGAAACCGTGACGCCCTTGGCATCCTTCTTCACCGAGTCCACCGCGCAGCTGGTGAAAACCTGGATGCCTTTTTTCTGGAAAGCTTTGGTCAGCTCCACGGAAATCTCTTCATCCTCCACCGGCACCACGCGCGGCAGCGCTTCCAGAATGGTCACCTGCGTTCCAAAGGAATTATAGATGGAGGCGAATTCCACTCCGACGGCGCCCGCGCCCACCACAATCAATGTCTTGGGAATCTCCGGCAGCTGCAGAATCGACCGGTTCGTGAGGATGGTCTTGTGGTCGGGCTCGATGCCGGGGAGCGACTTCGCTTCTGACCCGCTCACCATCAGGATGTTCGAAGCTTCGATGGTCGTTTTCTTGCCGTCTTTCTCGACGCTGATCTTTCCCGGGCCTTCGTATCTTCCCCAGCCCTGCACCCACTCCACCTTGTTTTTCTTGAAAAGGAATTCGATGCCTTTCGCATGCTTCTTGACGATTTTTTCCTTGCGGACGAGAATGTTGGCCCAATTGATGTTCAGCCCGCTCACCTCAAATCCCAGTTCGGCTGCGTTCTTGAAGTGGTCGTAAACTTCGGCGTGGTAGAGCAGCACCTTGGTGGGAATACAGCCGATGTGCAGGCAGGTTCCGCCCAGGTAGGGATCCTTTTCCACGACCACCGTTTTCAGCCCCAGTTCACCCGCCCGGATGGCCGCCACATACCCGCCCGGTCCGCTTCCGATAATCGCTACATCGTACTTTGCCACGCGTAGTCTCCCTTGTAGAAGCGGCTTTACGCCGCCAGGTTCCCCGGACAGACCACCAGCCGGAAGTGCGTTGTCCACCGCAGTCACGCTCGAAAAAGCTCGAGGGGTCAGGCCGATAAACGGGGCGCCAGTCATTTACTTCGCGAACGCCATCCTAGCCGTTCGTCTCGCAAACGCCAAGCAAGACGCAGAAAAAGCCGCCCGCGCCTCTGGCGCAGACGGCTGCGTCCCAGCAAACATCAAATTTTAACAGCGGTACGCGCCGCTCGCAACCCGACGCCGAGTGAGAGGGAGTCCTGGGGGAACCTTAAGAGAGATTCCGCGTACACCAATTCATGCCGGCCTTGCGTACCGATGAGAAAGGGGATCGCTCTGAGAAGAAGACGGTCGCCTTGCGGACCAAGGTTTCCGCGCTGGGTTGGGTCGCCGCGTGGGTATGGGCACTTGTCGCTGGTGGCGGCGGTTTATGGCTTCTCCTCACGAGAGGGCCTCTGCCCCTGACAAACGGATGGTTCGCGTTGTTCTCAGGGGTCGCGGCCTGCCCGCTAACGGCGATGCTCTCCCAGAAATGCCTAGGTTGCAGACTCTCGGGTCGGGCTCGGTTCGCCGCCGCACTGCTCTTTTTTGTGGCGGGGAGGATTGCCTTGCTTGTAGGAAGCCGCTTGCCTTGGTTGTCAAGGTAGGCGAGGCCTCTATCGAATCACCAAGCCGCTCAAAGATTGGGCGAATCATCAAAAATGGAGGGAAAAAATGTCTTTCGGCGCTTTTTTAGCAAAGGATTTACAGATTTAAAATCAGGCCGCCTGCTGCATCCAAGTTCGAAAATCATCCGCTAGGGCCCGGCAAACATTTTAAAATCAGAGGGATCCGCTTTTCGTCTGCCCGTAGCCATATCCCAGGAAGTCAACAGAGCCTGCTCGTTGAAGCGATGGAAGATGGCGTGGAGGATGCGCTCGACGCTCGGGTTCGTTGACGGTCGAGGTGTTTTTGGCGCCGCTGCCGTTATTGGACCCCATAGCGCCAAATTTCTCTTGCTTTTATATTTACTTATGCGTATCTTACTGACTGAAATAATTAAGGATCGGCATTGCACCGCCTTTGCGGACATCCCAGCCGCTCTTGCGAAGGGAGGTACACGGGCCATGGTCATGAAATCCGGGGAACGCTGGCATTGCACCAATGCTGCCTGCGGATGCTCCCTGCTCGTCGAAACGAGCGGTGAAATCGAGGGGAGGAATCCCCGTTGCGCTTGCGGCAGCGTGATGAAGAAAGTCTTTTCTCCGCCGGTCTTTCGCTACCTCGATTTTCTGCAATTCCCGGAACCGGAGCTGGCTCTCAGGCATTCCGCGGAGGAGTGAGCGCATGCGCAACGGAGTCTTGCATCACCTCGCGAATGGCCGTCCCTCAAAAACCTTGGTCACTTTGGGAGGACTCCCGCGCACGTTCGGCGGACTCGCCGGCTTTCTTGCCGGAATGTTTCTCTGTTTGGGAATTTACATCCTCGCGGATCTTTTCGCGCACCCGGTTGACGCGCAAGCTGCTGCCTTGATCACCGCGGCGTTTGTGATTGCTCTCGCTGTCATGTTGCTCTTCTATCTTTTCAAACCAAGCAAGAACTCAGGGAAGGCCGGCTACGACTCCCCGCGCAGCAGGTCTAACTCGCTGGCGAAACAGCCGCTTGTCAAGGAGACTTCCCGGAGGGACCGTGGGGATGAACTTCGCAAAAACTTGGCCTACCAACGTGTCTACGTCGACCCTTCCCGCATTCGCCCTTGAATTCGAATCTCGAATCAAGCACGCGGTATAGCCGGAAAGTAGCGCTCTTCGAGGATTATCCGGTGATGAATCTGATGCCCCGCGGTCATAAACGCCAGCGCGCGCACCGTCACTTCCTTCTGGCTGGCCACGCCGCGCTTCGACCACTCTTCTTCTTTGAAGGAGCGGAACAGCGCCACGCTTGCTGCCCGCACCATCCCGAACTCTTCCGCAATTTCCGCGAGCGTCCGCTGCCCGAACGCGCCATTCTTTACGAAATCATCTTGTTCGAATCCGGGCAAAGGCGTTTGATCGCCGCGTCCGATGCGCAGCGCACGGTACGTGAAGATTCGCTCGGTATCCGTGATGTGCCCGAGAACTTCCTTGACCGACCATTTTCCCGGCGCATACCGGAAATTTCCGTCACGTTCGCTGCGCCCCGCAAACAACTGCAGCATTTGCAATCGTTGCGATTCAAGAACGCCCACCACATCCGTCCCCGGAACCTTCGCGATGTAATTCGCGTAGTGCTCGGCGTATTCCGTTGCTTCGGGTCTTTTCATTGCGGGTCCTCTCCGGACAAGCAGGAATTATAACGCCGCAGGGAAGTTAAACGCACTCTGTAGCCGGGCCAGTCGCACCGAGGCCCGTGAGGGGAGAATTTCCTAAGCTTTAAGAGAGAGCAACCGCCATCTCGGTTGCCGCTGTACTTGGCTGTTCGGACGCTTCTTCCGCCGCTGCTTCCACGCGTCGATGTAGAAAGATCGCCGATCCCACCGTTAATGCGCAGCACAACCAAGGAATGATTGGAGAAATCCAGAAAAATTTCAGGGCATATTTTAATGCAACAAGCC